>Ga0123355_10000009_pt1 | contig 191038 bp, 193 predicted proteins | sample TergutEmb28metaG_3_FD_89872 | JGI IMG/M metagenome (GOLD analysis project Ga0123355, IMG submission 89872) | Embiratermes neotenicus P1 segment gut microbial communities from Petit-Saut dam, French Guiana - Emb289 P1 | ecosystem: Host-associated > Arthropoda: Insects > Digestive system > Gut ...
GCAAAACAACTTCAAAGTAACCTTAAATTTAGCCTCTGAAATCTTAGCTCGTTTTAGATACTTGTTTTTCATTTGTTCTCAATTAGATATGCAAAGATAAGCATTCTAATCTAATCTTGAACCATAATTTATATTGGAGGTGTTGCTGTAAGAACAGATAAACAAAGCGACCGCCCTTCACCGATTCACGGAGGGTTAATGATATACGCACTATTTTTATACATAAAAACTTTTTATTCATTTCAAAGAAAGACCACTATTTCGGCTACTGCTGCAACACCCTGGGGAGAATATTGGTTAAAAAAATTAGGATTTTCTCTATATAAAGAAGGTGCGTTTAGAAATGACGGGCATGATTATTACATTAAAGATGTCACACTGAAAGACTTAAGAAAATGGGAAAAAGATTTTGAAAAAATTAGTCATAAAATAGATTGCTCTGCGTACAGTAATTTTATAAATAGTGAAGATGGACAACGAGTGTTTAAAAACTGTGAAGCGAGTGATCGCCACGATTAGTGCCCAGTTTTATAAAATGAAGGTATAAGCCCATCTCATCAGCCGTAGTAACAAGGAGGATTTCCGAATATCAAAAAAGCCTACAATTTAACCCAATCCTTGCGAATGATCTTCACAAAAAACACCGTCAAAGATGCAGCAAGACGCAATTTGGCTTTGTGGTACAACCAAGTAGAAGAGTCCGGATTTAAGCCTTTTAACACCATCTTAAAAACCATTCAACACCATTACGATGACATCTTAAACTTCTTCAACAACCGTTCCACCAACGCTTCCGCAGAATCCTTTAACGCTAAAATCAAAGCCTTCAGAAGTGCACTCAAAGGGGTCGTAGATGTAGAGTTCTTTCTATTCAGGTTAACAAGCATTTATGCGTAGTCCACAACTTTTGCGGGTGAGCCCAAGAAAGGGACAAAAATAGAAATAAAAAAACCTCAACACCCTGTTTAACAAATAGTTGAGGTTTCAACGAGTAGCGGGGGCAGGATTCGAACCTACGACCTCCGGGTTATGAGCCCGACGAGCTGCCTCTGCTCTACCCCGCAATGTGGTTGCAAAGATACGATTTTTTTTCGAGAAATGCAAGTTTTTAATTGAAAAATGTTTCCAAACGGTTGGGGCCGGTCGAAATAATACTGATTTTTGTATGTGTGCTTTTTTCAATAAAATCCAAATATTGCTTGGCGTTTGAAGGCAATTTTTCGTAAGAATCCACATCAGCTAACGACTCATTCCAGCCTTCAAAAGGCAATAAATCTGGCCTGATTTCATTTAGATTCCCACTTGAGTATTCGGTTGTTTTTTGATTTTTTACCGTGTACGTTTCTGCTAATTTTATCTCCGAGAAATCATTCAACACATCAATTTTTGTAACAACTAAATCCGTTACACCATTGATCATAATGGCATAATTCAGTGCCGGTAAGTCCAACCAGCCACAACGTCTCGGACGCCCTGTTGTCGCGCCGAATTCTCTGCCGATTTTGCGTAATTCCTCACCGATTTCATCGTTCAATTCCGTAGGAAAGGGACCCGAACCTACACGTGTACAATAGGCTTTGAAAACACCATAAACTTTTCCAATGCGATTCGGAGCAACACCCAAACCCGTGCAAACGCCTGCCGTTGTTGTGTTCGACGAGGTTACAAACGGATATGATCCGAAATCTATATCAAGCAACGTGCCTTGTGCACCTTCTGCCAGCACGTTTTTTCCTTCGTCTAACGCTCGGTTGATGAAATATTCACTCGAAATAATATCGAATGTTTTGATTTCTTCCAAACCGGCAAACCATTTTTGTTCGTATTCGTCAAGCGAAAGTTGCTCGATTTTATGATTTTTCCAATCGAAACCTAAACTCTCAAACTGCCTGATATGAGTGGCTTTCAGAGCCTCGTAACGTGTTTTGAAATCCGGCTCCAAACTATCACCCAAGCGTAAGCCGTGACGAGCAGTTTTGTCGGTATATGTAGGACCTATTCCTTTCAACGTCGAGCCGATTTTCGCACTTCCTTTGAAATGCTCCAATGCAGCGTCCATTATGCGGTGCGTTGGCAAAATCAAGTGGGCTTTTTGCGATATTTTCAAGTTTTTTGAAGGCTCATAACCGTTTGCACGAATCATGGCGATTTCTTTCATGAAAATTTGGGGATCAATCAAAACGCCATTTCCAATGATATTGGTGATCTGTTTGTGAAAAATTCCGGAAGGAATGGTGTGCAGAACGTATTTGTGTCCGTCAAATTCTAAGGTGTGTCCTGCGTTCGGACCACCCTGAAAACGTGCAATAATGCCGTAGTTTGGTGCCAATGCATCCACAATTTTCCCTTTGCCTTCGTCTCCCCATTGGAGTCCTAAAATAACATCAACTTTTTTCATAAATTTTGTGTCTGTAAAAATATGGTGATCGCAAGAATCGGTATTTTCCGTTCTTTCATAACGAATTTTTCCTTCAATTAAATATCGCCTAATCAGTCCGCAATCCAAAAGCAGATTTATGGTGTTATAGAGCGTACCTCGACTGACAGTGAATTTTTTTTTCGTCAAATGTTCGCCGAGTGATTGCATGCTGAAATGCGAATGAGACGAATATATTTCCGAAAGAATTGCAAATCGCTCGGGCGTTTGGCGAAGTCCTTTGGATTTAAGATGCTTTGAAAAAATCAAAGATACATTTTCCGGTGGTGGGATAAAGGTTTTCATGCAAAATGCAAAGATACGATTTTTTTTGTATCTTTGCAAAAAAATCAACCATGAAAGACATCATTCCATTCCTAAAAGAACTTTCAAACAACAACAACAAAGATTGGTTTACCGCTAATAAATCTCGCTACCAAGCCATTCAAAAAGAACTTAAAGTTTTTACCGAAAATTTAATTGCGGGAATAGCTAAATTCGACCCAACAATTGCAAACTTAACCGCAAAAGATTGTGCTTTCCGAATCTATCGCGACACGCGTTTTTCCAACAACAAAGCACCTTACAAAACGCATATTGGAATTTTTATTTGCAAAGGCGGAAAAAATTCAGGAAATGTGGGCTATTATTTCCACATCGAACCTAAAGACAACGGATGGCTTGGCGGATCAATGCTTGCTACAGGCTTATATCTTCCCGAACCGATAATTCTCAAAAGCGTTCGTGAAGACATTTTGAGCAACGGAGCAAATTTTGTAAAAACCATTAAAGCCGCAAAAGGTTTTGAGTGGGACAACGACAATGAAGGAAGGCTTTCTCGTCCGCCAAAGGGTTTTCCTGCGGATAGCCCGTATATCGAATATATTAAGCAAAAAAGCTTTTCGCTTGTTCAGCCGTTCGATGAAAAATTACTTGCTGACGATAAAAAACTTTTAGATTTTTGTATGAACGAGTTTAAGAAAACCAAAGCCTTTGCTGATCACGTCAACAGGGCTGTTGATTTTGCTCGAGAAGAAAATTAGTTCTCAAAGATTCAAGATAAATCAAAAAAACTCATCTATTTTCTCTAAAAATCTTTTGCCAAAATTTTATCCGTGTGTGTAATTGGAAAATTTTGTGTATATTTGCTGTCGAATAATAATCAAATCAAAAAGTTGCCTATGAAAACCCCGCGTAGTTAAATACGCAAAAATTTTATTGAAAAAAAAGCGTTGGCTTTCGTCCAGCTCATTGAAACTTAGACATTTCACAAGCTACAGGACAAGTTTAGCGCTCACGAGAAATCGTGAGCTTTTACTTGTAAAACATTTGTAGCAAAGGTAGTCTAAGACCTCAATGAGCGAATGAAAGACATAAGAGTAACTGCTCACGTTTTTTCGTTCTAAAATTCCCAAAACGACAAACCTATGCCTGACAAAAAAATCCTCCCTTCTAGCTTTACCGACATTTCTGTAGAACACATTTTGCGAAAATATAACCGAACACCCAAAGTGATTTATTGGTTCGTGTTGATAATGTTTGTTGTCGGATTTATCTCAATGTTTTTTATTCATGTTAATGTGAGTGTTCGAGCTCAAGGCATTCTGCGAACACCCGGCGAGCGTGTCTTTCCCAGAGCCACCGGCACGGGCTACATCCAGTACATCAATTCCGGTTTGCGCGAAAACGCAACTATAACCGCCGGCGACACACTCATTATTATCGGACGAGATACTTGGGGCGAACAATTGCAAACCGCCCGGCAACGTCTTTCTGAACTTAGCGATTTGATTTTTGATTTGGAAATTTTAGTAAACATCCCTTACAGAGGAGCAAGCGGAAATTTTCCGAGAATACCACAACTGCAAACCGCCCTGTATCGACAAAACCACGAGCTTTTTCGCCGTCGCCATCAAAACAATTTACAAGTCGTTAATGCCACAAGAACGATTTACAACCGAGATCGACAACTGTTTGCCGAGCGTGTAGTTGCTCAAGAGGAAATGGAACGTTCCAAAGCCGAACTCGACCGAGCTATGGCAACACTTTCTACGCTCTACAATGAACAAATGAGTCAGTGGCACACCGAACGGCAAAGATATCTCAACGAGCAATTAGAATTACAATCCCGAATCAACCAACTCACTATTCAGAAACAGGAATTGGTTGTAATTGCTTCCACAAGCGGAAGTGTGCAACAATTGCGAGGTTTGAGAATAGGTAGTTTTATAACAGAAGGCGAAATCTTGATGGAAATCTCGCCCGAAGGCAGTCTTTATGCCGAAGCTTTTGTTAGTCCGAGAGATATTGGTTTGATTAGGATAGGACAGCGAGCCATGTTGCAGATTGATGCGTTCAACTTCAACCAGTGGGGTATGCTCGAGGCAGAAGTTATCGACATTGCCCACGATATAAATATGTTTGAAGGCACGCAAATGCCGTTTTTCAGAGTGGTTTGCTTGCCTGAAAGAGGTTACATGATGCTTCGCAATGGTTATCAAGCCGAGTTAATGCGAGGCATGACATTTACCGTTCGCTTTGTTGTGGCACGGCGGACACTGTTTCAACTGCTTTACGACCGGGTGGATAACTGGCTGAATCCAAACATTATTACTCAATAACGAAAATGTTACATAGCGGTATTATAGCAAACAGATTCCTCACTTCACTGCGTTTCGTTCGGAATGACAGGCTACAGAGCGTTGCAGGCAGATGTCTCGCTTCGCTCGACATGACGGCATTAAAAAGGGGGGGGAGAAGGAGCAGGGGGTGTGTTGGTGGCTTCGCCACCAACACACCCCCTGCTCCTCATTATGCCCAATCCCGTGTCATTCCGAACGAAGCACACATAGTGTGCGTAGTGAGGAATCCGCCAGCTACCGACCGTTCCCTGAGCGGAGTCGAAAGGAAACAGAAACCATTAACTACTATGAAAATAAAACAACACGATATCACCGACTGCGGAGCCGCTTGCTTGGCTTCCGTTTCGGAGTTTTACGGACTGAAATTGTCTATCGCCCGCATTCGACAAATAGCATCAACCGATAAAAAAGGCACTAATGTTTTGGGTATGGTCGAAGCTGCCGAACAACTCGGTTTTTCTGCAAAAGCCGTAAAGTCAGTAGATGCAGAGGGCAACAAATTAACCGCTCCGTTAGAAAAAATTCCAAAACCAGCCATCGCTCACGTGGTTATGGGTGGAAATTTACTGCATTATGTCGTTGTGTACAAGGCTGACGGCAAGAAAGTCACTTTTATGGATCCGGGTGACGGAAGAATGCACACATGGTCGTATGAAGAATTTGTAGAAATCTGGACAGGCGTTTTAATTTTGCTTGTTCCAATGGAGGAATTTAAGAAAGGAAGTCAAAAAGTATTGGTTACAACCCGCTTGTGGCATTTGTTTCGTCCGAATTTGAAAGATTTGTCGCAAGCGATTTTTGGTGCGGTCGTTTACACCATTATCGGCTTGGCATCGGCAATTTATATGCGAAAACTTATCGATAATGTAATCCCAGAAGGCAATCAAAATTTACTGAATTTGTTAGGCGTTGTGATGGTTGCCCTTTTGCTGTCGGCGATATTTATCAACTTTTTCAAAACGCTGATTGTTGTGCGAACCGGACAAAAGATAGACGTGCGGTTGATTTTGGGTTATTACAAACACATGCTCCGCTTACCTCAAACGTTTTTCGATAATATGCGTTCGGGCGAAATAATTTCGCGTATCAATGATGCAGTAAAAATACGTTTGTTTATCAACGAAACGCTGCTAAACTTGTTGGTTTCAGTTATGATTTTGGTGTTTTCGTTTCTTTTGATGTTTACCTATTATTGGAAACTGGCGTTAATCATTGCCTGCGTGATTCCCCTGTATGCATTGATTTACTACCTTTATAATTTGGCAAACCGAAAAGTCCAACGAAAATTGATGGAAGATGCAGCCGAGCTTGAGGCTCATGTTGTCGAGTCGCTCAATACCATGGGCACAATTAAACGTTTCGGCATGGAAGATTATTCGGGACTAAAAACCGAAGTCCGTTTTGTGAAACTTTTAAGAACGATTTATAAATCGAGCAAAACAGCCCTTTGGGCAAATACTTCATCGGAATTTGTTTCACGACTATTTACCATTATTTTGCTTTGGGCAGGAACGCTGTTTGTGATAGATAATCAAATTACACCCGGCGAATTACTTGCCTTTTACGCACTTATCGGGTATTTTATTGGACCTGTGAGTAGCCTTATCAGCATGAATCGCGATTGGCAGGATGCACGCATTGCAGCCGACCGTTTGTTTGAGATTATGGATTTGGAAAGTGATGACACCACAAAAAAACTACCTTTCTCAAAAGAGCAAATTGGCGATATTTCTTTTACCGATGTAAACTTCCGTTATGGTTCAAGGGCAGAGGTTTTTGAGGGATTGAGCCTTACGTTTGAAAAAGGCAAAATCAGTGCTGTTGTCGGCGAAAGCGGTAGTGGAAAAAGTTCGCTTTTGGCAATTTTGCAAAACCTCTATCCCTTGCAAACCGGGCAGGTTTGTATTGGTGGCGTGGATGTTCGGCATATTTCGTCTGATAGTTTGCGAGAGTTGATAGCCCTTGTTCCTCAGCAGATAGACCTGTTCGATGGCACGCTTTTGGAAAACATCGCCGTTGGCGATTTTGAGCCGGATATTCCAAAGATATTTGCCCTTTGCGAACAAATCGGCTTAATGCCGTTTATTCAGTCCTTGCCTGCAGGCATGCAGACGCAGGTTGGAGAAAAAGGTGCAAAGCTGAGTGGCGGACAACGCCAACGCATAGCCATTGCCAGAGCATTGTATCGCAATCCCGAAATCTTAGCATTAGACGAAGCCACTTCGGCACTCGACAGCGAATCCGAGCAATACATCAAAAACGTAATTGTCAAACTACGTGAAGAAGGAAAAACCATTATCATTATCGCCCACCGTTTGGCAACAATCACGCAAGCCGATACGATTTTTGTAATAAACGACGGAAAACTTGTCGAACAAGGCACGCACAGCGAATTACTAAAAGCAAAAGGACAATACGCCAACTACTGGCAAGCACAAACCCAAGTGTTTAATTAACAATGCTCCCTTCGACAAGCTCAGGGAGCAGGTAAGCGGGGGGTGGCTGAGCTTGTCGAAGCCACAGATGGACAATCCAAAAATTAAAAACCAAAAATACCATGAGCAAACTAAACCCTACCGAAAAATTTGTTGTAATGGAAAAACTTATCCGTCAAAAACGCACAGGAACAGCCAAGCAGTTAGCAAGGCGACTTTCTGTAAGTCGTGCAACGGTGTTTCGTATGATTGATGAATTTAACACACGAGGTGCAATGGTTGAATTTTGTTCTCTTTGTAAATCGTACATCTATGGTGGAAATAAAGTTGTTAATATTCAATTTAACATAGGTATTATGCCCGAGATGACTGAAGAAGACATGAAAAATACTTCAGGTGGACACAAAATATTTTCATGTTTTTTATCGCAACCCCTAAAATTCAACTCAACAACTTTCGATTTTCCACACCTGTCAATATCTGCATTTGCCTAATAGCGATTTGGTTGAGTTTAATTAACCGTTCTTTTTGTGATAAGCCCTCATTGATAAAAACGGCATTCAGATTTTCCATATTCGACAGGCAAATCAATTCGTTGATTGAGGCATAATCACGCATATTACCACTCTTTTCAGGGTTGGATTCACGCCATTGCTTGGCTGTTATTCCGAACAAAGCAACATTTAGCACATCGGCTTCGTTTGCATAGATTATTGAGGTTTGTTGTGGGGAAAGTTCGGCAGGGATAAGATTTTGCTTGATCGCTGAAGTGTGAATGTGATAGTTGATTTTGGCTAATTCTCGTTTAGCAGACCAGCCTAATGCTTTTTGCTCTTGTTCTTTTAGACGTTGAAACTCTTTAACCATCAACAGTTGAAAACGCGGACTTATCCACATTCCAAAGTGAAAAGCAATATCCTTATGTGCAAATGTTCCGCCATAACGCCCGGCTTTTGCAGTAATGCCAACAGCATTTGTTTTTTCAGTCCATTGCTTGGTGGATAAAACAAAATTATTGCTCCCTGCCAAATTTTTAATTGTACCGAATTCGGTATAATTAAAATCAGGATTAAATAGCAACTCCCATTCGCCAATGTACTCAATCGTGCTTTTCAGGCTAAGCCACTTGAAGATAATGTGTTCTTCCATTTGGCTGCGTGCCATATCTGTAAGAGAAATGTAATCAGAATAATCAATCTGAATAATTGTGATGTCCGTGCCTTGCACATTGATTTTTTGTTTTTTGTTCATGGTATTTTTTGTTTTTAATGACAGATTGTATTTTCTTACATCTATATAAACGCAAAAAACTCATTTTTCGTATAAGAAATTCCTTAAAAAATGTTAAATTGTTGATAACTTTCGGGAATTATTAATAAACCCAGTGAAAAATGTTCACTTTTTTTGCTCCGGTCTCAAATTTGAGACCCAAACCGTATTATCTTTGTGGTCGGAAATATTTTGCAGTGCACGGTAAGATGTTTTCGAAGTAAAAACTAAAAACCTCGCGATGTACAGGTAATCGTATAAAATTATGCAAACATTAGATTTAAATGCTTACGGAGTAAGCGAGATGACAAAACAAGAAATGGTTGAAACCAACGGGGGTTGGATACCTATTGCTATTAAGGTCGGTAAATGGGCTTTGAGAATTGGAGGAGCTTTGAGTTCTGCAGGTGCCCTTGTACACTGTGCAAAAGGCTGTGCCAGCGGTATTCAAGACGGTTTTAACGAATAACCAATAAATAATTTTAATCATTAAAAAATTTAAGTCATGAATACATTTGATTTAAACGCTTATGGCGTACAGAAAATGAGCCATCAAGAGATGGTGGAAACTAATGGCGGATGCAACTGTTTCGCTCATAATTTTGGCGTAGGTGTTGGTCTTACTATTGGTAGGGCTGCACGAAGAATAGCAGATGCTGCACAAGCAGTAGTAGCACATGTAACTTATTCAATAAGCAATAATTCCATTTTTTCATAGCTGATTTCATTGCTAACAAAAATGATGAAGCCTTATTGATATTGATCAGCAAAAAGGCATTACCATGCCATTTGTGTGGATAATGCCTTTTTGTGCAAAACTTTGCATAAGAAAGAAAATATTTGTATCTTTGCATTGAAAATTAATCATAAAGTCAACAATTATGAAATGTCTAAAAAAAATGGACAAAACAATAATTAAAGAGTTCGCCCTTCCAGCTTTAGTTGGTGTTATTTTGGGGATATTAGCTATAATATTTGATATTACCTTTATTTTCTACGAGCCATACAGTACAATTATTAGGGTTCTGCAAATAATTGTAGTAACATCATTTGTGGGTTATCTCGTTATAAAATTTGTATATCTCCCCATCAAAAACAAAAGAAACAACAAAAATACTCCAAACAATGAACGAACAAACTAACATCCGCTAGCGCGGACATGTTGTCCGTGCTGATGTTGTAAAGAATTGTAAGGTACGGACGTGGACGTCCGCACCTACGGCACTCAATTACTGAATGCCGTAGGCATTCTCGCTCGGTAGAAAAATGCGTTTCCAGAACCTGCTGGCGCGGGTCTGTGACCCGTGCCAATCAAGCAAAGTAAGAAAAATACATTGAAAATATAAATTAAAGAAGTGCAGGAAAAAGCGAGAATATAAGCAAAAATTAGTGTCGGCACGGGTCGCAGACCCGCGCCAGCGAGTGAACAGGTTTGTTTTCTAAGAGTGTTGTACCTAGTTTCAATTTTTTTCGTACCTTTGTAGCAAATTTAACAAAATCATGGAAATAAAAAAAGTGTTTGATTGGAAATCTATACCCCTTTTTGTAAAAATCGGGATAGCTACAGGAAGTGTGCTTGTGTTGTTTACTGCTGGGCGTGAGCTTGGCAAATTTATTTATGACATTGTGCATTCGTGTTGTTTGTGCTGATATAGCAAAATAGTAAGGTGCCGCCCCCCGCACTTCAACAATTATGAAAAATGTAAAAAAATACAGTACAGCAATTTTTGTATGCCTAACAGCCTTTATTTGGATAATGTATGAAATGCTTAGCGGTAATAGGCTCTTTGTCAATGAGCCATATCGTACAATTATTAGGGTTCTGCAAATGATAGCCATAGTATCATTCGTGTATTATCTCGTTAAAAGATTCGTATATATCCCCATCAAAAACAAAAGAAACAACAAAAATATTCCAAACAATGAGCGAACAAACTAACACCCCCGAAATCCCAAAACCAAAAGCAGAACCAGTCTTGCTTCAAGAAAGAGTACACTCTATTGATGCCATACGTGGCTTTGCTTTATTGGGAATTTTAATTGTCAATATGATCGCTTTTAGCGGTCCGCCGGGTCTCTATTTCAGTTTAGTAGGAGTTGGTGCATGGACAAGCATTTGGGATACCGTCGCATCAAATTTTACGATGTTCTTTGCTCAAGGAAAATTTTATTCCATTTTTGCTTTCCTTTTTGGCTTGGGCTTTTTTGTTTTTTATGAAAGAGCCAAAGAAAAAACAGGAAAACCGATACTTCTTTTTTACAAAAGATTGCTGATTTTATTATTGATTGGTTTGATTCACGCATTTTTTATTTGGAGTGGCGATATTCTTGTTACTTACGCATTGTTTGGATTTTTGCTACCTCTGTTTTTCAAGCGAAACCCCAAAACGCTACTCAAATGGGCAGGTGGAATTGTCGTTTCACTTGTAATACTCACGCTTTTAAGCGTTATGATTTTGACTACTGATAAAAATATCTTAGCCTCTATGATGAGCGACCATCAAGTTTTTTTGGCAGACGTAAAAATGCGCATTGCAAATTCTGTTCAAGCATACGGAAGCGGAACATTGGCTGAAATCCAAGCTCAACGTATTTCCGATACTCTTTTTATGTACCAGCACGTACTTTTGTCTTCAATTTTCATTATATTTCCGCTATTTTTGTTGGGACTTTATGCTGGCAAAAAAGGATTTTTTCAAAACATTGTGGAAAATAGTTCTACAATAAAGAAAATGCAAATTTGGGGACTTGCTGTTGGTTTAATATTGAGTACTGTCAAATTTATGGTTATTGATTTGGCGATAGCCGAGCCTTTCTCTTTTTATGCTGCAATTCATTTGGCATCAATGGCTTTTGGAGATTTAGGACTTGCCATTTTCTTTATGGCGACAATTGTACGTTTGTATCAAAATAAAAATTGGACAAAAAGGTTTGTACCGTTGGCTTATACAGGACGAATGGCGTTGAGTAATTATTTGCTTCAATCCATTGTTTGCACGTTTATTTTTTACAATTTCGGTTTGGGGCTTTTCGGACAAGTCGGACCTGCAATTGGTTTGGCATTGGCAATTGTAATTTTTGCAGGTCAAGTTTATGTCAGTAAACTTTGGTTGCAGCGTTATCAATACGGACCTGTGGAATGGCTTTGGAAAAGTTTGACGTACGGGAAATTTTTCAGAATGAAACTACCGAATGAAGCGTAAGGCTAAAATACTATTGTAAGGTACGGGACGTGGGTGTGCACAACCCCTGTTGGCCTAAGGCTGTACAATGTTCGGCGGAGGCTCCGTGCCTCCGTCGTTCTATTCTGACGGGTTCTACTGTCGCCGAACAAGATTTTGGATTTTAAGGCTAAAATTCAACTCAACAACTTTCGATTTTCCACACCTGTCAATATCTGCATTTGCTTAATAGCGACTTGATTGAGTTTAGTTAACCGTTCTTTTTGTGATAAACCCTCATTTATGAAAACAGCGTTCAGATTTTCCATATTCGACAGGCAAATCAATTCGTTGATTGAGGCATAGTCACGCATATTTCCGTCTTTCTCGGGATTGGCTCCACGCCATTGCTTGGCGGTAATTCCAAACAAAGCAACATTTAGCACATCGGCTTCACTTGCGTAAACAATTGAAATTTGCTGTGGAGTGAGTTCGGCAGGGATAAGATTCTGCTTGATCGCCGAAGTGTGAATGTGATAGTTAATTTTGGCTAATTCTCGTTTAGCAGACCAGCCTAATGCTTTTTGCTCTTGCTCTTTTAGACGTTGAAATTCTTTAATTAAGTAAAATTTAAATTCAGAGCTTAGCCACGAAGCAAACTCAAAAGCAATATCTCTATGAGCAAAAGTTCCGCCGTAACGCCCTGTTTTAGAAACAATACCGATAGCGTTAGTGGTTTCGATCCAACGCCTTGGGGTGAGAGAAAAACTATTTGACCCTGCCATATTTTTAATTCCATCGAATTCGATGGAATTAAAACTTGGATTGTTGAACAATTCCCAAAGTCCGATAAATTCGATAGTGCTTCTGTTCCTCAACCAGTTTTGCAGAATGTAGTCGCTTCTTTTGCTATCCCGATAACGTGTAATGTCCGTTATTGAAATAAATTCATCGCCATTTTTTGTGTACAGAACAATATTTGCTCCGTTTACATTGATTTTTTTCATTGTGTTTTGTTTTTATTGTTTAATTAATTTCTAATTGTACCGGATTCGGTACAATTAAATTTGTTGCTCCGTTGAGCGGCGATTCTATCGCCGTTCGATTATCAAGACATATATCGAATGAAAAAACGCACCCTGTTTGGCGGGCTCCATACCTCTGTCATTCTATTTTGACTGGTTCTGCCATCACCGAACAAGGTTTTGGATTTTAATGCTAAAACTCAATTCAACAATTTTCGATTTTCCACACCTGTCAATATCTGCATTTGCTTAATAGCGACTTGATTGAGTTTAGTTAACCGTTCTTTTTGTGATAAACTTTCATTTATGAAAACAGCGTTCAGATTTTCCATATTTGAAAGGCAAATCAATTCGTTGATTGAGGCATAGTCTCGCATGTTTCCGTCTTTCTCGGGATTGGCTCCACGCCATTGCTTGGCGGTAATTCCAAACAAAGCAACATTTAGCACATCTGCTTCACTTGCATAGATAATTGAAATTTGTTGCTGGGTGAGCTCATTTGGAATGAGATTTTGCTTAATAGCCGAAGTGTGAATGTGGTAGTTGATTTTTGCGAGTTCGCGTTTAGCCGACCAGCCTAAGGCTTTTTGTTCTTGCTCTTTTAGACGCTGGAATTCTTTAACCATGTATAATTCAAATTCTATCGAAACCCAACTTGCAAATTTGAAAGCAATATCTTTGTGAGCAAACGTTCCTCCATAGCGTCCTAATTTGTTAACTAGTCCGATAGCACCTGTTCTTTCAATCCATTTTTGAGGAGAAAGAGTAAAGACATTTAAGCCTGCATCTTTTCTAAACCCCTCGAATTCGAGGGGTTTAAAAAGCGGATTGTAGATCTGCTCCCACAACCCTAAATATTCTATTACATTCCTGTTTCGCATCCAATTACCTATTACAGTATTGGGATTGTCTGTTTTGAATTTGGCTATGTTCGTTAGCGAAACATAGTCCATACCATTAACCTGAATAATGGTAATTTCTGTACCCTGCACATTGATTTTTTCGTTTTTGTTCATCGTGTTTCTGTTTTTAATGATACATCGTATTTACTTACATCTATATAAACGCAAAAAAATCATTTTTCGTATAAAAAATTCCTTAAAAAATGTTAAATTGTTGATAACTTTGGGGAATTGTTAATAAACCCAGTGAAAAATGTTCATTTTTTTTACGCCAGTCTCTGCTGGTGCGGACATGTTGTCCGTGCTGATATAACAAAGAGTTGTAAAGGTAAGGGCATAGACATCCGCACCAGCAAGGTAATTAAAATCAGGATTAAAGTAGTTGAAAAAATAGGTAGAAAAAAGATTGAAAAATAACGCAGAAATATATGCAAAGTTTAGTGTCGATTTGGTTGTTTCAAGAAAAAAACGTATCTTTGTATTCAAAAACTGTAAAAAACGCAGATATGGTAACGGTAACATTAGAATATAACAACAATAATGCTGTGCTAAATGGTATATTGGACGCTATTGCAAAAATGCCTGATGTGAAAATTATGAAAGATCCTTTACCAAACAAGGTAAAAGCCCAATCTGCAATGCTTTCTGATGAGGAATTGTATAGGTTGGCTGACGATATTAAAATATCCGCAAATCCCAACGCACCGGTAATGACAATGGAAGAAATCGTACAAGAAGTAAGAGATTATCGCGATGGAAAGTAGAACAGTTTTTGATACAAACATTTGGATAAGTTACTTTTTGAGCGGGAATTTCAGCGAATTGATAGAGTTAAGAAGAAAGCGTCGTGTTCTTTTTTTACGTTCCGCCCCATCGTTTTCAGAATTGAAAGAGGTAATAACACGCAAAAAATTTGCATCGAAAAACTTTAATGTCGAAAAACTTCTTGAGTTTTACAATGGAATTACCGAATTTTGCGAAACAAAGTCGCTATTTAAAGAGTGTTCTGACCCGAACGATAATTTTCTTTTTGATCTTGCTATACAAGGTAAGGCGAAGTTTTTAGTATCGGGCGACAAAAAAGTATTGGAAACCGAAGTCAAAAACGGTTTTCTGAAACTTAGCTCATTAGCAAAATTCAAAGAATCCACTGCTGCCGATTTGTAATTTAATCCGCTATCGCCAATTTGCAATCGGTGCTCTTACAGCAAATTAAAGAAAAGTAGTAGAAAAAAGAGGTAGAAAAAAAGATTGAAAAATAACGCAGAAATATATGCAAAGTTTAGCCACAGCACCGATTGCAAATCGGCGATAGCGGGTTTAGGTGGAACTTTTAGAAACATCGAATGAAAAAACATTGCTGCATACTCCTTTTGCTTATTCTGTCTGCGTTTGGCTTCGCCCAAAATGCGTGGACTTTAGCCGACTGCATCAACCACGCCCTGCAAAACAATATCCAAATCCAACAGGCAAGCATTGTTTCACAAAACAACCTGCTGGCGCGGGTCCAATCAGAGCAGATTCAAGCAAAATACGAGTTTATTTTCAATGCCAAAGTCTTGGATTTCTACAACGGAAAAGACATTGGATTTTAATACTAAAATTCAATTCAACAATATTCGATTTTGTTCGGGAACAAAAACTAAATTCCCCGATTTGCCATAATCACCTTGATTTCGTTTTCGTTGATGCCTACCATTGCCTCGCCTAAATCTTCGGAAACTTCTGCTAAAATCTTCGGGTCGTTATAGTTTTTTACGGCTTGGACGATGGCTTTTGCACGTTTCACAGGATCCCCGGATTTGAAAATTCCCGAACCTACAAAAACACCTTCCGCACCTAATTGCATCATCAACGCTGCATCGGCAGGTGTAGCAACACCTCCGGCTGAAAAATTTGCCACAGGAAGCTTACCGTTTTCGTGAACAAATTTTACCAATTCGTAAGGTACCTGCAATTCTTTGGCAGCGTGGTATAGCTCATTTTCATCTTTGCTTTCTATAACACGTATTTCCGACATAATTGCACGCATGTGGCGAACTGCCTGCACCACATCGCCCGTTCCGGGTTCGCCTTTGGTGCGAATCATCGAAGCTCCTTCAGCTATGCGGCGGAGTGCTTCGCCTAAATTTTTTGCTCCACAAACGAACGGGGCTTTAAATTTATTTTTATTGATGTGATAAACATCGTCGGCAGGCGAAAGAACTTCACTTTCGTCAATATAATCAACTCCCAAAGCCTGTAAAATCTCAGCTTCCATAATATGCCCGATTCTCACTTTTGCCATTACCGGAATTTTTACGGTAGCTTGAATGCTTTTGATCATTTTCGGATCGCTCATTCGCGAAATTCCTCCCGCAGCACGAATGTCGGCAGGAACACGCTCTAAAGCCATAACGGCGACTGCTCCGGCCTCTTCTGCAATTTTTGCTTGTTCAGGTGTCGAAACATCCATAATTACCCCGCCTTTAAGCTTTTCGGCAAGGTTTTTGTTTTGTTCATAACGATTGTTGTTCATTTTCGTATGTGTTTTTCAATTTTTCTGCAAAGGTACAAAATATATCACAAATTTCCAAGCCTGTTTTGCGAAATTCAAAAAAAAATATTATCTCGCAAGTTGAAATAAAACCGACAATCTTTTTTCGATTGTCGGTTTTATCCTATAGTTAGTTTCGTTATTGCTACTTAGCGAACTCGCTGTACTAAAAATACCACTCTACGATTAACTCTACGATGGGCTTCATCTACATTTTCGATTAGAGGTACTGTTGGGCCTCTTGAAACGACTCTGAGATTTCGAGGGTCGAAACCGTGTCTGACTAACTGATCTCTAACTACTTCTGCACGGCGATATCCCAGTCTCATGTTGTGGTTCATACTTCCTAAATTGCAGGTATGTCCCTCACAAATGATGATAAACTCTGGGCTATTGTACCTTTGTAAATACTGTATTATATTTTCCAACTGCCTCATCATTATCTGGTCGAGTCTGCATTGGTCTATATCGTAGCCACTGAGGTGCAGTATGACCAAATCCTCCAACTCGCCATAGTCTTGTTCCGCACGTCGACGTTCGGCATCTTCCTGCCATGTGCGAGGTCTTTCTGTGCTTGCAGGAGCTTCATTTTGTTCTATAAGTTGCTGCTGTTCGCGTGCCATGCAACATGGACATGGACAGCACTCGTGTATGCAAGTAACATTGATGTTGAATTCCATTGGCGGAGCCGGTGCTCTTCTACTTGCTCTTTGCTGTCTCGGCATTGGACACATGTTTATACCCATGCGAACAGTTAATCCAAACGACAAAGGCACAACCCTGTCCGTAAAATTTGCCGTAGGTCTGTTACCGGAGGTGTATTGCGCACTAAAAATGCTATTTGAAACCATATCTATATTTTCCGGATCAAACTCGAAAAAGCGATTGCCGCTATATCTTCTGATATTGTTGAAGCCGTAATTCACAAACGCACCAACATAGAGCGAGTGCCGTGGATTCAAATGGAATTTCACGCCTGCTTCTGCCGATGCCATACCCGAAACCCTAACTCTGTTGTCCAACCTTCTTGTGGAAAAAGGCAAATTGTAAAAGAGACCTATATCTTCAAGGTACACAGGACCGTAATCTATCGGGTCAGGGCGAAATTCTTGATTGAGTCTATGGTCAAAGTGCCACGTATAGAGTGTTGCGTTGCTCACCTTGAATGTGCTGTTGATGGGAATACCAAGTCTTACACCTGCCGATGCAAAAAACTGATGGTTTCCACCTGCCAAAGGTGTTTGGAATTGTAACAGCAAAGGGATGTTGAGGTTGTACAACCGCTGTCTTTCGGTATAGTCTGATACTTCCGTATGATAGTCTATTAATTTTTCCGCCCAGCCGGGTGTGAGATCGTCAAAACTGTAGCGAGTGTACATATCTCGGAGTCTTCTCATGCGAAAGGTTGTGTTGTAAACAGCGACTTCCAGACCTGTGCGAATACCCCAGTTGGGATTAAAATAATAGGTATATCCTAATCCGAATGCACCACCGAGCCCCATTTCGCGACTACCAATGGTTGGTCTGTAATGGAGCGTAGAAGCCCCAAACGAAGTCCAAATTGAAAATTCGTGACGACAAAATGGTATCGCAAATTCTTCAATGTTTGCTATAGTATCATTTCTTTCGAGCGTATCTACAACTTGCAATTCTACATTTGCAACAGTGTCTGCTGTTTGCGCCTGTACATTGACTAACAGCAGGGAAAACGTTGAAAAGAAAAGTAGTTTTCTCAAAGCCGAGATTTTTGTTGATTGTGTTTTCATCATTTTTCCTTTTGTTTAGTGCACAATAATCCTTATAACTTCTTGAACGGTACCGGAAACGAAGTGGAACAAATATGTTCCTGCTACCGGTGGTAGTTGTATCGGCGTGATACGGTGTCCGTTGGTTCGTGCTTCTCCGATGCGGTGTCCCAAAATATTATACACGACTATTATGCCGTTGTCAAGTATTTCTTGATCGTTGGTTTCCACCTCAATTATTACGAGCGAACGATCTGTAGTAGTGGGGTTTGGATAACCAATGATTCTTGTATGGGGAATGAAAATTGTCGGATTGAACGGACAGGTACGGTGTTGATTTCCGTGTTGGTCAATTACAAGAGCATGATATGTGTCCAAAGGGTTCAAGCTCCTTCTTCCTACATTAAAAACTCCACCCAAGCCTATGCCGTGTGCACCTTGGTGAACCATTGTTTCATGTCCGAATTGATCTATTCTGAACCACGTATAATGCACAAAATTGTGACCACCGCTGTTGTCAATAGCAAGCGTATTGTTTCTCTGTTGTACAATCAGCGGTAAGCAGTCGTCCTGCAGTTCGGCAAGAAACCAAATACGGTCATTCCCTTCTACACGAGTATCTAAGTGAGCAACTCGATCGTTCAAAATGAACTCTTGCATTGTAAATGCATCGAGGTCACTACCAACGCTATGGGCTCTTGCAAGGTCTATGCGCGAGCCGTCCCAACCGCCGAATAAATCAAGCACAATTTCGGTGCTTCCTGTCGCCGTTCCAACAATATCGAGAAATCCGCGTGAACCGTGACTGTTGCTGTTATCTACTACAGAAAGATAAATTCTTGCACCTGATCTGCCCTCGTAATTTCCGACATTAAACAGCGTGTTTCTTTGTTGCAAAAGAGGCTGGTGTGACCCAAAAAACAACTGTCCCGAGCTGCCTATGGTCAAGTCACCGGTAAACAAAGTAGGGTTTTCACCAATCGTTGCTTGTTCCGACAAATAGCTTAGCAGCGATTGTGCCGAAACAATCTGACTTAAGCTAACCAGCAGAGCTAACCCACTCGTAAGCAGAATGTTTTTTAGATATGTGTTTTGTTTCATGGTGTTTGTTCTTTGTTAATTGTTTTTCACGTTTATCGCACCCACCACTGCATAAAGCGTCCTTCACCGTTGTTGAAACTATGAGGTACCATGGTTGCTGCAGCACAGGTTCTAATTGAAAAACTGAAATCATCTCCCGCAGGACATCTTCCGAAGTGATGATTAGGCATCGTGGCAGAAGGGGTTCCGAACATATTGAACATGTCTACCATACGTATCGTGTTCGCTACTCCGCCACCGGCAAGATCCGGTCTCACTTGAAAAGCAGCCGTACTGCCTGAATTATTAAAGTTAAAAGCGAAGCCGGCACCGGCACCTGTCCCTGTTTGGTTCCATACACGTATTCGACGACCACCACCATGCTCAGACCACCCACCTCCGGTTCCACCACCTGTAGGCGTTAATCTTACTTCAAAGCGTGCTCCAAATACTCTGCCTACTGAGGGAGGGCGAAAGGTTCTCGAAGCAGCAGCACTCGTAGCCCAAGTACTTCGTATGGGGTTTTCGGCAGTACTTCGCGGAGACATGACAACGAAATTATTTGCCGCCCAAGCATCTCTCATATCAATAGGATCCGTCGTAACACGAATTCTTATTTGTTCTTGTCTCATTCCATCCCAATCGCCAATTCTCCACATACTGTTTGGTAAACGAAAGTTTGCATAGTTAATTCGAAGGTTAGTCGGTCCATCGTAAACACCATAAGGTAGTGTATCTCCAAGGCCAATCACATTTATTGGATTATTGAGATTAGGACGAAATACGTTTCCATTTATTACCATTGAGCCTACCGGAGCATAAATTTCACGGGCTGTTCTTTCCGAATATGACCATACTAACATCCAGCCGCCTCCCGCAATGTCACAAAAGACTCTGAATCGAGGCGTATTATCCGGAAGATCCTCATCATCACTCTCATTAGGATCCATGAACATGCAATCCCGTACCCAAAACTCGCCATTTGGAGCAAACGGTCTTTCTTGGGCAATTTGGAAACAATTGCAGGCAGGGTTTTCGTAGGTGCCTAAGGTTGAAATGAATGATATAGAAAAATTACAGCTCGTTCTAACATCTCCGTCGGTTGTAAAATAGAATCTGAAATCGCCCTCCTGACGAGCAACTCCGTTAACAAACAATACAATTGAATCTTGACCGAGTTGGGTAAATTCTCTGTAACCGGAGAACCTTATGCCGTTTTGTTGATCGGTTCGAATACTCGCTCTACCGAGTGCAAGTACCTCAACCGGTACTACCACGTAGTTCTCTTCATCCAAAAATATCTGATTTACAGCATACGTTCCAACTACACGAATATCGAAACAGTCTACTCTGTAGCCCATTGTAAGCTCTTGCACATCAACCGTAACGTTGCACGCTGTAGCTATCTCCATACCATTGACGAAAAAAGTAAGCTGATCTATTTGACTTACTGCCGGCAATCCCATACCCAGGAGGGTAAGGTCGTATGTACCAGGCTCTGTAAATACACCGCTTGTATGGAAAAAGTAGCCGTTGTTGGAGCGAGCTGTGAGGGTATAAGTACCCGGCTCTGTCACCAGAATAGGCATTGTAATGAAGTGCGAATTGTCTAATGGGGCATCTTTAAAATACCTGCCATGCACACGGATTCTATGACATGCATCTGCCGGAACATCCATTTCGGGGTCCACCACACCACAAAGGCTTATCCACTCCCCTCCATTCCAAAATTGTTGACAATTGACATCCGTGTTGAAGATAACCAACCCCCTGGTAAATATGCTATCAACAGGTATCTGATTACGTTCATCAGTAGTCAGTCTCGGCAACCTGTGTCCTTGAATAACTTGCTGCTGTGCAAAAATATTTCCGACACAGACAAGGATAAACAGTAACGTTGCTATAATATTTTTCATGATACTTCAGTTGTTAATTTTATCGGCTTGACATTCCTAGAACCCTAGTATTTGTATGAAACCCTGAGAATCACTTGTTAAAGCCGGGACATCTGAGGAAATATACGAGATGATAACACTTGTCAAAGAAAAATGGTTGGTAGGAACAAAATTGCGATTTTCGATGCTAACCGACCATTCGGCTGCATTGCTCTGCACTGTTACACTTGCATCTACTCTCAAAAAAGTTCGACGTGCTTGATTGTTCGAAAAAACCGGCTCAATATTGACCACCTGCAACGGGTTTGTTGATGTAGAAGTCACTCCATAGAAGATTAGGTTTTCGGTGGTAAAGTTTCCATTTTGAACAGGAATGACAAGCTGTCTTATGACTGCCGTTTCTGCAGGCCTCCAAACTTCTAACGTGTTGTCCCATGTTAAAACTTCCCCTTCTCTTTGTCCTTCGGGTAACGTTATTGCGATGTTCCTTGTGCCGCTACCGGTTACTATGACACCACGGTTTCCTATTATCGACACATTAGCCATGATCGAATCAACCAGTTCGCTCGTTATATTCATCGCTATGTTGTTAATAATCGAATCTAAAAACGTGTTGTTGTTTAGCAGGTTATTTACTATTGAGTCCATGAAATAACTGTGAGTCAAGAAATTATTCACCATCGAGTCAATAAATGTTTGGTTATTGACCAAGTTATTTACTATCGAATCCATGAAATAATTGTGAGTCAGGAAATTATTCACCATCGAGTCAATAAATGTTTGGTTATTGACCAAGTTATTTACTATCGAATCCATGAAGTAACTGTGAGTCAGGAAATTATTCACCATCGAATCAATAAATGTTTGGTTATTGACCAAGTTATTTACTATCGAATCCATGAAATAACTGTGAGTCAGGAAGTTGTTCACCATCGAGTCAATAAATGTTTGGTTATTGACCAAGTTATTTACTATCGAATCCATGAAGTAACTATGAGTCAAGAAATTATTCACCATCGAATCAATAAATGTTTGGTTATTGACCAAATTATTTACTATCGAATCCATGAAATAATTGTGAGTCAGGAAATTATTCACCATCGAATCAATAAATGTTTGATTATTGACCAAGTTGTTTATTAACGAGTCAATAAAAGTATTGTTTTCAAACAGCGTTGTGATCAGGTTTTCGACAAACCATGCATTGTTTACCAAACTATCCGCAATCGTTGTGATGTCAACACTCAACTCTATGTGAGTTGGTCCGACTCTCACAACTCTTATAGTTTGATCCGGACTTTCGATGGTTAGCCCAATCAGGATGCTGTCGATAAACTCTTGAGTTATATTATTAACAATGTGATTTAAGATTGATTCGTGATCAAGAAGGACTGTCCATTCTGTTCCTGTCCAATACTGTAATGCACCGGAATCTGTGTTGAAGATCATTTGCCCGCGTGCTTGTGCCGGATTAGCTTCTGCTCCAATATTTGCACGTTGTTGGGTGTTCATTTGCGGGAGTCTTAGCCCCATATAAATGTTTGTTGTTTGAGCACTAACACCGCTTGTAACAGAAGCTAAAGTTAGAATTAGTGTAGCTAAAAAGATTGTTTTGAGTTTTAGAACTATTTTCATGACGTATTTGTTTATTCCATTGGTTTTATTTAGTTATTTTTATTTTTTACCACCCTACAAGAGTAAGCGATCCTAAAAAGGATACCGAAGGTGTTTCGTTCCCGTTACAACTGTATATAACGACGATTTTCTCTAAAACACAACTAACATCGGGGTCAAAGTTAAAGTTTTGCACTTGTATAGACCAAACCGTACTTGTGCCATCGTCATTTGGTTTCAAAACAGGAGTTACAACAAATGAGGTTTTTGCAACTAGAGGATCTGAAAACACGCCTCTAATATCTAATATCGTCGAAGTCGGACACAGATTCGTAATTAGGCCGTGGTATAACACACTTTGTGTGCTGATCGTATCGCTAATATCAATATAAACCGTTCGTACAATGGGCTGTGCAGGTCCCTCTTCGATACCTCGAACCCATTTTGTACCATCATTAACATACACTCCCGGCGATACATCATTTGATGTTGCCGTGTTAAATACAAGCATTCCTGCGATATGCTCCATCAGCGGAGCTGTATTTGTTGTAGAGATTAACGCCACTCGAGGTAACAATAGACCTCTTGAGCCGATCACAGTGTCGTTGGCATTTAAGTCCAAAACTGCATTTGGATTGGGAGCTATAGTTCCTCCTACACGCAGTTGGGCTTGCAAGTTTGCTGTACTCTGTATCATCAACAGAAGCAAGATTAACTGCACCAATTTGTTTGTTTTCTTTTTCATGATTGTTTTTTATGTTATTATTGTTTTACGTTTATTGTTTTGCCCAAATGTAAGCAGTGCCCAAAAATGGAATCACAAAATTACGCAAAAAATCACGGTTTTCTGTGGCGGGTTTTCGCACAGTCATTACTAAAAAAGCAGCAATAAAATTTAAGCGAAAATCATATTTGCCTCATTTTTAATGCATTCTAAACACAGCAAATAAATAAAAAAATGGCGGGTTTTCGCAAGGGCTTCCGCCTGAAGCAAAAAACCTAACAAGTTTTTAAAAACTTGTTAGGTTTGGTTATCAAAAGCAACAATGAAAAAAAACACTCTAATATCTATTTTCGTCTTTTGCATCTATCTCTTTGTCGTCAATCTTTTTCTTGTTCATTTGTCGCCAAGCGTACCAAATGTATGCCAGTACAAACGGTGTTAACAGCGAAGCGTAACTCATTGCAACCAAGGTGTAGAAACTCGATGAGCTGTTTTGAATGTGCAAACTGTGCTGCAAAAACTCGCCGTAAGCCGGATAAAAAGCCGTGCCATTGAGTCCTGCCGTGAGGAAGAGTGCAAAAACGGTCAGAATTGTGCCTGCACCCGCAAACCAAATTCCTTTCGCCGAACGAACAAAGGCTCCCAAACCAATTCCTGCCAACACCAACACAACGCCAACGAGCAAGAACAAGCCGACAAGCGGCATTTCAATCAAGTTACGGAAGTATTTGAACGGTTCCATCGCTATCACGCCTGCTTCGTTGTACGCAAATCCGTCTTTCAACAAGATATTAATCAAGAAGAAAAGGAAAAATGCCAAAAACGGAACAGCCATAATTTTTACCATGCGAGCTGCTTTTTGCACAATGCCATCGTCAGACACATTATTAATAAAGTAAAGTGCACCCAAAATACGCGCCAAGCAAAAAACGGCTAACCCTAAAGACAAGTTAATAAACGTTGCATAACGCGTGAAGTCGAATGCCAGCTCCAAACCGCGTGCTTCGCCTCGCCATATCGAACTGATTGTTCCTGCGTGATTTCCAACCATTTCAAATTTTGAGCCGGTGAAAAATGTTGCAACAGCCGTTCCGAGAAGGACTGTTCCCAGAAGCCCGGTGATAATCAAAAACATTTCATAGGTTTTTTCGCCAAACAAATTGTCTGTATATGAACGAAACCTATATCCAATCGGCTGGAGGACAAAGCAGAGCAATATCAAAATCCAAACCCAATACGCACCACCAAAACTTGTGGCGTAAAAAATTGGAAAAGCTGCAAAAAAAGCTGCTCCGAAAGTAACTAATGTTGTAAATGTAATTGGGTATTTATGCCCAAGGCTGTTTACCAAAATATCGCGCTCTCGCTTTGTTTTTCCAATGCTGTAAATCAAGGTTTGTCCGCCTTGAACAAACAGCATAAATACAAGAGTTGCGCCCAATAACGATATTAGTATGAACCAATATTGTTGTAATGCTAAGTGTGACATATTTTCAAACATAACTTTCTATCCCTCCTTCGGACCTTTTTTAATTTGTGCAAAGATAATTTTTAACGCAGCAACGAATAAAGCACCAAGCACTACAGCAAACACAAGAAGTGTTGTTTGTACAGCTCCGGCGCTCATTTCGGAAGTAACTCCGGCAAAAGTCGGCATCAAATCTTGTACAACCCAAGGCTGACGACCAACTTCTGCTACTACCCAACCTGCCTGAGATGATATGTAAACCAACGGAATACAAACTAAGGCTAAGCGATAAAAAAGACTTTTGTTATCATCCAATCTATCCTTGTAAGCCCACCAACCGGTTAATGCCAAAACAAAGACAAACAAAAATCCTAAGCCTATCATAATACGGAATGCCCAGTAATTGAGTGGAACGTTTGGTACTAATCGAGCAATGTTTTGTCTGAACACATACGGATCTTCGTCATAGAAAAATCCGAATCCGAAGTGAGCAAAATATTCGTTCAACCATAGTTCATCGTCAAACAAAGCTCTGAGTCTTGCGTGTTCTTCCGGATCGGTATCTCTCGCAAGCCGCAATTCTCGCAAAGCCGTTTGTGCAACCCTTCCGCGTCTAGCTCGCTCGAAAGACGACATAATGCCGCGCTCCTCGTTTCCTTCGATCAGGTCCACAATACCGGGAACAAAACCACTAAAACTGTTTGTTGCCATAAATGACAATAGGTATGGAATTTTCAACCCTCTCATTTCTAATTCGTAAGGGCGTTCCGGATTGTTTGTACTTCTGCTGAAAGCCACAACCGAAAACGGCGCACCTTCCTGTCCTTCAAACAATCCTTCGATGGCAGCAAGTTTCATCGGCTGTTTTTGTCCAACATGTACTGCCGAAAAATGTCCGGAGAACATCACAACTGCCAAACCAAAAAGCCCGACCGATGCGCCAACCAAAATACTCTTGCGAGCCATTTCCCTGTGGCGATTTTTCAACAAATACCAACAACTGATACCAACGACAACAACGCCGCCCGTAACAAATCCGGCAGATACCGAGTGGAAAAACTTCGTTATCGCCACCGGCGACAACATAACTGCCCAAAAGTCAATCATCTCATTTCGAGCCAAATCCGGATTAAATTGCATTCCGACAGGATATTGCATCCATGCATTTGCAATCAAAATCCACAAGGCGGAAATACACGCACTTCCGGCAACCAACCAAGTTGAAAGCAAGTGAAAGCCCTTGCTCACTCTGTTCCAACCGAAAAACATAACAGCAAAGAATGCTGCTTTCAAAAAGAAAGCCATAAAGCCTTCAATAGCCAGCGGCGCACCAAATACATCGCCGACAAACCAAGAGTAGTTTGCCCAATTTGTTCCGAACTGAAATTCCAGAATAATTCCTGAGGCTACGCCTAATGCCAGATTTACTCCGAAAATAATCATCCAAAACTTGGTCAGGTTTTTCCATTCCTCGTTGTTGGTGCGCACATACATCGTGTGCATAATGGCAACGATAACTGCCAGTCCCAACGTGAGCGAAACGAAAATCCAGTGATACATAGCCGTTAGCGCAAACTGCAAGCGTGACCAGTCGACTAACGAAAAATCAATGTGTTCCATACGTTTTTTTACATTTAGTTAATACTTTAATTTGATTTGTAGTTATACTGTGTGAAAAAAATTATTATCGTGTCAATTGCTCAAGCACAAATCTACCTCGTTCCTCCTCCGTTTCAAATTTAGTTTCCAAAAAATGTGGAAAAAAATATGGCTTAAGAACCAAAAACAGGATAAGAAAGGTAGTAACAGCAAAAGCAATCGCCGCCACTCCAATCGAATTTTTTTTGATTTCGCTAATGCAATAGTTATAAATTTTATTGAGCATCATGTGTGTGTTGTTTGGTGCGGTTGTCGACCAAAATAAACTAAAAAACGCCATTTTTACAAGGTGGAATCGTGCCTATGTTCAAATTTAGATTAGTCCCATATCCTTAGCTCTGTACACTGCCGCTGCCTGTGTTTGAGCTCCCAATTTATCAAGTGCTTCCTTTTTTTTACGTTCAACGGCTCTCAGGCTCATACCGAGATGTCCACTTATTTGCTTCATAGCCACCCCCTGGGCAAGATAACCTAAAATTGCGATCTCATCTTCGACTAATTGCCTATGCCGCGACGGAACAAATTTGCCGTCAACAAAATCGTACCGCTCACCGGTTTTGACACAATCAATGCATGCTTTTGCGGTTTTATACGTGAGTGACAATGCGGATACACAACACACAGACAACCATATATTTCCCTCCTTATCCAGTTGATAAGGAACTAATCGGTGATGGAGAGTTACCTCTGTGCCGTTTGGGTTTATTGCCAACAAATCAAAAGAAAATACAAGCTCCATACGCATCTCAAAATCATCATATCCCAAAAGAATTTTTCCTGCTTCGGTAGTCATTGTTTTCAACCACTCCTTTTCGTTGTCTGATAAAATCTTATTGTAAAATTCTATACTTCCCTTTCTAATTACTTCAGTCGGAAATCCGGCTATCGTAAATCCTTCGAGACAATTGACGATAATTTCTTCTTTCTGAAAATCGATCACACATACATAACTATTAGTCGCGCGACCAATATAACCTAACATACACTTAGTCTGGTCCAAGCAATGACTGTCTTTGACTTTTTTACAAGCCATTAATTCGCTTTCTCCTGGGGACAATAGAGCGTTCATAAAACTGATACTTATTACATTTTTAGTTTGAAGTAAAAACAGTTGATATTTTCACCAATTCTCATACAAAAACACAAATACAACATCCATATAAATTACACTGTAAAATTACACAAAAAATTGCATTTTTCGCTGGCGGTTTTTCGCAAAGTCATTGCTAAAAAACCATAGTAAAATCTGAAAAGATACACACTTGCAATGACTTAACATGTTTTAAAAAAAATAGAGGTGGCGGCTTTTCGCAAAGCTTTGTTTCCTTAAAAAAAACGCTGCTTTTACAAGACTAAACCGTGTCTATTTCCAAATTAAAATTAGATTAATCCCATATCCTTAGCTCTGCACACCGCCGCTGCCTGTGTTTGGGCTCCAAGTTTATCAAGTGCCTCCTTTTTTTTACGTTCAATGGTTCTCAGGCTCATGCCAAGATTTGCACTTATTTGTTTTAAGGGCACACCCTGAGCAAGATAGTCTAAAATTGTGATTTCGTCTTCCACTAATTGCCTGTGCTGCGATAGAACAAATTTGCCGTCAATAAAATCGTACCGCAAACCGGCTTTAGCACAATCAATGCATGCTTTTGTGGTTTTATACGTGAATGGCTGTGCGGAAACACAACACAAAGCTAACCATATATTTCCCTGCTCATCCAATTGATAAGGAACTAATCGGTGATAGAGAATAACCTCTCTGCCGTTTGGATTTTTTGCCAACAAATCGAAAGAGAATACAAGGCTCATACGCATTTCAAAGTCATCATACTTGGAAACAACCTTTTCTGCCTCGGCTGTCATCGCTTCTAACCACTCTTTTTCGTTATCCGATAAAATTTTACTGTGAAATTCTACATTTCCTTTTTTAATTGCTTCAATCGAAAATCCGGCTATCATAAATCCTTCGAGACAACTGACAACAATAACTTCTTTTTTGTGAAAATCGATCACAGACCAATAACTATTATTAGTGGCACGACCAATATACCCTAACATATATTTAGCCTGATCCAAACTGGTGACTTTTTTTGATTTTTTACAAGCCATTAATTCGCTTTTTTCTAGGGGCAATGAGACAATAAAACCGTCAATATCTTCGATGCATTATTATTGCATCGTTCTTTTGTTAATAAAATGTTATTTTTCGAAGTTTTCGCGGAGAGAATGGGATTCGAACCCATGAAGCCCTTTTGGAGCTTACACACTTTCCAGGCGTGCGCCTTCGACCAACTCGGCCATCTCTCCGTTTGCTTTTTGGAGTGCAAAGATACAAAAAAAAAATGGCTATGCCAAATTTTTTTTAATGGAGAATTGGGCGAGGCATGCCTCGCTCCTACTGTTTATTCAAAAAACATTTCCGAAAAATTAACCAGATACACTGTTTCCGTAGCACGTGTGATAGCCGTATAAATCCACCGTAAAAATTCCGCATTTAGCATATCATCGGTAAAGTATCCCTGATCTATAAACACTGCTTTCCACTGTCCGCCTTGTGTCTTATGGGCGGTAAGAGCATAAGCAAATTTAACCTGTAGTGCGTTTAAGTATGGATTTTGTTTGACTTCGGCAAAGCGTTTGCGTTTATTAGGGATATGTTCGTAATCTTTGCTCACTTCATTCCAAAGTCGCATGGAATCTTGATAAGAAAGAGCCGGAGAGTCCGAACTAATAGTATCCAAGAGCAGTTTAACGTCTAAATTCGGCTCGTTAGGATAATCGGTTAATCGCAAACTCACATTAGCAAATTGAAAACCGTACATGTCCTCAAATCCGCGAATGCGCTGGATTTCCAGCATATCACCATTGGCAATAAACCCAATATCAGAAGTCTTCGGAAGCCAAAAATAATTGTTTTTGAGCGTCATCATCAAATCTCCGCCCGACAGTGTTTCTTCTCGAAACAACAAGCGATTTCGCACTTCTTGGTTAAATAAATTCGCCCGTTTGTTGGAGCGTGTAATGATTGCAATTTCTTCCAACGAATGCTTGGAATAGGCTTCGTTTAAAGCATCTTCAAGTTCCGAACCGTTGATCTTTTTGATGTCGGTATAATCGTTGGTATCAAACAACGGTAGTGAAAAATCATCGGTTGCCAATTTAAGTCTAAGTTTTGTTGCGTTGTACAAAACACCTGAATCCTGTGATTGACGGACCACCTCACGCATTTCTTCCGAAAAAACTTCACAATCAAACGTGTGTTTCAAAAATTCCAAATCCAACGCAGGGCTCATGTCCAAGCCTACGGGCGGAAGTTGTGCCGTATCGCCAACCAAAATCAATTTGCAATTCACACCACTGTGGACATAGTTTACCAAGTCTTCCAAAAGACTGCGAACCGCAAACATACTCGTTTCCGACGAAAGATTGATGTCCGGAATCATTGAGGCCTCGTCAACAATAAAAATCGTGTTTTTATGCGGATTTTTTTGTAAAGTCGTTTTATATCCGCCAAATTCATCGGTACGAGTTTTATAAATTTTTTTGTGAATAGTAAACGCTTGTTGTCCTGAATATCCTGCCAAAACTTTTGCTGCACGTCCGGTTGGAGCAAGCAATACTGACCGCAGATTGAAATTCGGCAAAGCTCGAACAAAAGCCCCAACCACCGTAGTTTTTCCTGTTCCTGCAAAACCTTTCAGCACAAACAACGAAGGCTCTCGAAAGCGAATTAAAAACTCGCTAAGTCGCTCCACGATTAGCGTTTGATCGCTCGTCGGCTCAAACGGAAATTGCGATGCAATGATGTTGCAGACTTCTGCTTGGGACAGTTTTTTCATGCTGCAAAGATACGGAATACATCGCAAGTTTCCAAATTACTTATCATCTCCAACTTCGTTCATAAATTCTCCTAAAATATCCGTTATCTTTCCAAACCCCAACGAAATTTTTGAGAATAATGAAGGCCCTCCTTGTAGTTTTGATTTTTTAGGTTTTTTAGGAGTTTCTTCAACTGCTGTTTCAGCTGTTGCTTCCTCTACTTCGACAGTCTCAATGGGCGTTTCCTTATCCAATCCCCACATCACCAGTCCCACGCCTGTGGCAAAAATTGGGTTAGCAATCGGTTCATTATTTTCGGCAGACGACAAATGTTCGTTGGGATAACCTATTCGCGTATCCATGTGCGTAACAAATTCCGTAAGCTGCGACACATGTCTAAGCAAAGCTCCTCCACCCGTAAGGACAACGCCGGCAATGAGTTTCTTCTCATAACCCGATGCCTTGATTTCGTAGAGCACACTTTCCAAAATATCCTCCATTCGTGCTTGAATAATGCCTGAAAGATTTTTTAGAGAAATCTCCTTAGGTGGACGACCGCGAAGTCCGGGAATCGAAATAATCGCATCTTCTTTATTTTCGGAAGCCAGCGCAGAACCGAATTTTTCTTTGAGTTTTTTGGCTTGTGGTTCGATAATCACACATCCTCCTTGAATATCTTCGGTAATGATATTTCCGCCAAGTGCAATCACTGCCGTGTGTCGAAGTACATCGTCATGATAAATCGCAATATCTGTTGTTCCGCCACCGATGTCCACAAGTGCAACACCCGCTAAATAATCTTTATCATCAAGAACTGCCGATGCCGAAGCTAAAGGCTCCAAGATAAGGTCTTTGAGTATCAATCCCGCTTTTTCCACGCTTCGCATGATATTTTTGATTGCCGAAGTTTGTCCGGTAATGATGTGAAAATTTGCAGCTAACTCTTTTCCGGACATACCAACCGGATTTTTAATTCCGGATACCTTGTCAATAATAAATTCTTGCGGAATAACATGCAAAATTTTCTCGCCCGGCTCCACTTGAATTTTTTTCATTAACTCAACAAAATCTTCCACTTCGGTTTGTGTGATTTCCTCTTCATTTGTGCGAATTTGCTCACTTCGACGCTGAAAACTTTTGATGTGCTGTCCGGCGATACCGACATAAACCTCTTTGATTTTAATTCCGGAACGCAACTCTGCTTCCTCTACGGAAGATTTTATAGACTCTACGGTTTTATCAATGTTCATCACCGAACCACGCATAATTCCTGCGGAAGGAGCGTTTCCATGACCTAAAATTTCGATTTTTCCGTACTCGTTTTTTCGTGCGACAATGACCGCAATTTTTGTGGTGCCGATGTCTAATCCTACTACAATGTTCGTTTTCATACTATGCTGTTTTTTGTTACAACTTTTTTCATAGTTGTAGATTATTGATTTATGTTTATATCCTTGTACCTATGAGTTGATTATCGAATTTTAAATTGATGATTCTGTATGCATTTATATCGACTTTTCGTATGGCGTGATGATAAAAATGGTGCAATCGTCGAAACTGATCTTGAAAGTTTTCTGCATTTCCAAGTAAAATTATTTGATTTCTGACGTTCGAAACAAGTTCAAATTCGTTTCTGGAATTGACGTAAATTTGGGAAATCAGAGCATTCAGAAATTCGTCGTTATGGATATAGGTTGCGAGTTGATAGATTTTGTACAACGTTACTCTTCCGGAAGGTACGTCAATTGCAGATTCCACGACATTTTTATCCGGATGAAACGATTCAAAGATATTTCCATTGGCAACGATTAGTCGTGCAGTATGATTTGGTGTTATCGCCATTAGGCCACCATCGGATCCAATAAGAAAGTGTTGGCGTTGTGCGTTTTCAATGCGAACAATCGGTTGGCGTTGTAGCACACGTATATCCACTTCTCCGGAAATTTGCGTAAACACATTCACCTTTTGGATTGCACTGTTTTGGATTAAAAAATTCTCAATAGCATGCGTGTTCAAGTTCACGATTTGACCTTCGGGATGAAGTTTCGCTGCGGAAAGTTTTTCGATAATTTCGTCTTCCGTAATAAAAACTGCTCCATTTTGTGTATCAATAAAAACTCTCACTTGGTCGGTAATCCGTTCGGAATGCTGACGATGTGCAAATTTTAAAGTCCAAATCACTCCGCCGAAAAACAGCAGAATTGACAATAAGTATAATATCGGTTTTAGTTTTTTCATTGTTTTTTCTTGTCGAATTTTTCCAAGAAATCTGTTATCCGAGTTGAATACTGAGCAATATCTCCAGCACCCATCGTGAGAAGCACTTCAATCTGATCTTCAATCTGAGTTACTTTTTTCATTATACTATGCAATACTCCGCGATTATTAAGTATTTTTTTTTCTGTATTATTAATTTTTTTGAGCAACATCTCAGAAGTAACACCTTCTATTTTCTTTTCTCTTGCAGCGTAAATATCCAGTAAAAATACAGTATCTAAATGCGACAAACTTTTTGCAAAATCCTCTACAAAATCGCGTGTTCGAGAATAAAGATGTGGCTGAAAAATTCCTGTGATTTTTAGATTGGGGTATAATTTTTTGACAGAATTTATGCACGTTTCTATTTCTTGCGGATGATGTGCATAATCGTCGATATAAATCACTTTTTTTGTTTTATAAAGGTCAAATCGCCGTTCGATACCTTTAAATGTCTTTAAGCCTTTGCGAATTTCGGATTCTTTAACACCTTGTTTGAGTGCAACAGCAATAGCCACAATTGCATTCTCTACATTATGTAATCCAGGATAATTCATTTTCATATTCTTCACTATTCCTTCAGGAGTTTTGATATCGAAATGGTATACATCTTTTTTGAGTTCTAATTTAGATAGGTAATAATCTGCCCTATTATCTTCCAAATGGTAGGTAAATGCTTGACACTTTCTATTATATTTCGGCAAACCATATTTTCGAAATAAAACACCATTCTTTGGAACTAAATTTGCAAATTCAGAAAAACTTTTTTTCAGTGTTTTTATATCACCATAAACATCCAAGTGATCAGCATCAATCGAAGTGATGACGGCAATTTTCGGATGCAATTTCAAAAATGATCGATCAAATTCATCGGCTTCAATCACAGCAATTTTCGATGTCTCTGATAAAATTAAATTACTATTGTAATTTCTTGCTATCCCACCCAAAAATGCATTGCATTTCACGGAAGATTCTGTAAGCAGGTGTGCCAAAAGTGATGATATTGTGGTTTTTCCATGAGTCCCTGCGATACAAATTCCGTCCATAAACTCTGTAATTAATCCTAACACCTCCGAGCGTTTCAATATTGGAATATTGCCTTTTCTAAAGTGTTTTAATATTGCATTGTCTTCGGCTATAGCAGGAGTGTAAACAACCAAGTCTATGTTTTTCGGTATCTGCTTAATGTTTTCGGTATAGTCAATTTTGACTCCTTGTTTTTTTTCCAATTCTTTGCAAAGCGGAGTGCGTGTGCGGTCATAACCCAAAATTTTGATGCCTTGAGATGCAAAAAACCGAGCCAAGGCACTCATTCCGATACCGCCAATGCCCAGAAAATAGATGTGTTTCAATGTTTCGATGTTCATAGTTCTTTGATATTATTTATGATGTCGGCAATACGTTCTGCCGCATCGGTTTTGGCTAATTTGGATATATTTTGAGATAAATTATGTTGCAGGTCCGGATTATTTAACACGTCTGAAATGGTCGAAAATAGTGACGTTTTGGCATCTTTATCGGCAACGAGCAATGCTGCGTTTTGATTAACCAAAGCCATCGCATTTTTGGTTTGATGATCTTCGGCAACGTTGGGCGAAGGAACCAAAATCGCAGGTTTTCCAACTACACACAACTCCGAGATCGACAATGCGCCTGCACGCGACACAATAAAATCTGCAATGCTGTAAGCCAAATCCATTCGTGAGATAAATTGTGTGATATGTATGTTTGGATATTTTTTTGTGTCAACGGTTGTGGTGTCGAAGTTTTTTCCGGTTTGCCAAATTACTTGTAAGTCCATTTTTGCTAATTCGGGTAACATTGCAAATATGCTTTCGTTGATTGTTCTCGCACCGAGGCTTCCGCCGATGACGAGTAGTGTTTTTTTACGCGTAATATCTGTTTGCTTTTCCGTCATTGCGAGCGAAGCGAAGCAATCTAAATCTGGATTGCTTCGGGCGTTCGCCCTCGCAATGACGTTGTCGTTATCCACACGGGGGAAATTGAAATATTGGGTGGATTCGTTGTATTTATTTGGCAAGTCCGAAATATCTTGACGAATGGGATTGCCCGTAAATACAACTTTTTCCGCAGGAAAGAATTTTTCCATTCCATCGTATGCTACACATATTTTTTGTACTTTTTTGCTCAAAATCTTATTCGTAATTCCGGGATAAGAGTTTTGTTCTTGAATCAAACATGGAATGCCTAACTTCGTTGCCATTTGCAAGGTAGGACCACTTGCATATCCGCCAACACCAATCACAACATCAGGCTTAAATTCTTGAATAATTCTTTTCGCACGTTGCAAACTTTTCCAAAGTTTGAATGGAAACGTAAAATTTTTCCAAGTCAGCCGACGTTGAAAACCGGCAATATTCAAACCTTCGATGCGATAACCTGCCGCAGGAACTTTTTCCATTTCCATCCGACCGTTTGCACCGACAAATAAAATATCAGCATCAACATATCTCGCCTTGATAGCATTTGCTATCGCTATCGCCGGGAAAATATGTCCGCCTGTGCCGCCGCCGCTGATGATTGCTTTCATTGTTTAGTTGTTGTGTTATTTATTTTGGTTTCATCGTCGACAGATTCCTCAGTCGCTTCGCTCCTTCGGAATGACGGTGTACTATGGAAAGAGGGGGAGTAAGCGGTGGCGGCGAAGCCGCCACCGCTTACTCCTATACCCACATGCAAGGAATCGTCATCCCGAACGTAGTGAGGGATTTGTTTGCTATTTGACACTTGAAAAATTGAGCCGATTTTTTGATACTCTTGTTTTTTGTAATACTCATCTACGTCCGACATCACATAAACCGCATGATTTGGAAAGTCCTTCCACACACATTCCATCAATTGTCGTCCGATATCCTTCCCTCTGAATTTCGGAGCAACAAGCAAATCCACTACCCATACCGCTATGTGTCCATCTGCAATAGACCTTGAATAACCGCATAATTCGTCATTTTCATAAGCCACATATGTTATGGATTCTCGCAACAATTTCTGATATTTTTCTCTGACTTCCGGAGCAGAATAGCCTTGCCATTCTTCTCCTTCCGCCTCGATGATTTTCATCAGACATTCCTCATCTGCAGAGCTGTAGGATTTTATTTCTATTTGTGTTTTCATTTTTTTGCAAAGGTACGGTTTTATTTTGTTTTTGCCTCAATGATTTTCATCAAACGTTTCTCTTCGGTGAGGGTGTAGGGTTTTATTTCTATTTTGGGTTTCATTTATTTTATTGGTGCGACGAGGTGCGGAGCACTGAGTCGAGTTATATTAAAATCCTTTGCTCAAACTAAAACCTATTGCTCTTTTTAACTTGCTTTTTGTTTTATTTAGTTTTTCGATCTCTTTTTCAATACCAATCAGTTCTGCAAATAGACTGTCTATTTTTCCAACCTCAATACTGTTCAAAAACTCCTCAACAACTTGAATATCGGATTTTTTTGATACGTTTGAAACATCTCCGTTCAATAAGGTTATTCTATGTTTGCATATCATACTGTGTACTCCTGCTTGACAAGTACAATTCAAACTTATTTTTCCATTTTCATTGCTAAGTGTAACATCGTACGTTTCTGCGAAACTGCTACTTTTTATTTTTACAATTTTTTTCATTTATTTTTGAATTAGCAAGCCATGTGATTTGATTGAAAATTTTCCTTTTGTTCCTTTATAAACAACATTCTTTATCAATTCGTGAATATCATCATATTTTGCGTTTTTGAATAATAGAAGTTTGACTTGTTGAAGGGGGTAAACTTCACTATCTTTTCTGTTTTCAAATTCTTCCTCCGTTTTTTTGTTAATTTCGGGATTTCGTTTTTCTAGTTCTTGCATAATTTCCTCGTCAGTTTTGTCATTAAAGATTTTTCGGACATCTTTTTCAAATTCTTTTCGAATTTTGTTTTCTATTCTTTCTTTAAGTTCCTTTTCTATTTTTATTCTCTCACATACTTCATCTACAGAAAAGGTTAATTCTTCCAAGTTATCATCAGATGCATTTTTTATATCACTCAGTTTTGACAAAAGTATATCATTGGTTGGATTATCCAACACTACCAATAGAAACCTTATCAGATATAGAATGTTCATTTATTGTTTTATTGCTGATAAATAAAAGGGGTAATAAAGGTTCTGTTCCATGTAAAATTTCAAAATTATCTTTCCATAAAAAAGTAAATAATCTACCCTGTGTTGTTTTTATTGTTTTTGTTTCTTTTGTGTTGGGATAAAATAAATCAAGTATTACCTCTGTATTCCAATTCAGCTCTATTTCACTTTCGTCACCGCTTCCCATAGTTGTTGTTCTTGCTGGAAACTGAATTTGAATAAGAAAATCAATATGCGGTATTTTTTCTCCCCAATTCTTGTCAAGAGGTTGTTCGTCTTTGTATATTATTATTCCTTCTTCAAATCGACATTTTGCCAAATTATCTTTGAAGTACGATGGTAGATACCATCTTAGTCCTGAATATTTTTCTTTTCTTTTCATAATAGTTGTTTTATCATGTTACCTCCTCGTACCCCGCAACCTCGTACCTCGTACCATTCAGCTCTATCACAACATATTCCGACTGCGTCCCAAGTCGAAACTTTCCGCCCCAAATGCCAATTCCGCTGGTCACAAAGAAATGCGTATTACCTCTTTGCGAATGACCGTGTGCATTCTCAAATATCTTTTCGGCAATCCACGTGGCAGGCCACATTTGACCGCGATGCGTGTGTCCGGAAATTTGTAAATCTATGCCGTTCTTTTCTGCCTCATTGAGACGAAACGGCTGATGATCGAGCAAAATAAGAGGTTTTGTGGTGTCGAGATTTTCTAATAATTCTGCAATCATTTTTCGTTTTGGATTGTAGAGATCATCTCTGCCTATCAAATAAAATTCGTCGTTGATCAGTATCGCCGTATCTCGCAAAACCGTGATACCGGCATCTTTCAAGAAAGCGAGCGAGCGATAAAGTCCTGCGATATATTCATGATTTCCCAAAGCGGCAAATACGCCATAACGTGCATTTATTTTTCGCAAATGTGCTGCAACATCTCTATTTTTAATCGGTCTGAATGATGTAGGATTATCAACAATGTCGCCAACCATAACCACAATGTCCGGATTTGCTGCATTTATCAACGTGATCCAGCGATCTAATTTCGCACTGCTCACGCCATAACCCAAATGCAAATCACTAATCGCAACAATCCGCAACGGCGAAATTTCTTTGTCTATGGTAATCGTTACCTCTTTTCGCACAACATTTCGATAGTTCAAGTGTGCGTAAGTAAAAAATGCCGTAAGTGCAACCGCTAAAATCGCAAATGTTTTCCAGTTTCCAACCAAAATCTGTTGCACCTGTGCAGGAAAAACCAAACGCAACACATCAAACACAACAAAAATCAAAAAGAGATATAACGTAACAAACAAAACCGTCATACCGAAATAATAGAGAAAATTTGCTATCGGCGATGGTAAAAAATACCCACCGGTAAATCCCAAAAACACAGACGAAACAAGCACAACCGTAGCACCAATAAGCACCGGTTTTTCAACAGGTACCATCTGCCAAAGTCGGAAAAAAACATAGAATAGCAATCCGAAAAATACGAGTAAAAATAAGAATGCAAGCAAAATTTGATTCATTTTTTTGTTGGTTTTACAGGGTTTTCAAATAGCATCGTCTTCGAGTTATGGGCGTTCCGCCATATTTTTCCCAAATTCGGTGAGCAGGATTGCTTTCCAACATTTGAGTTGTGATGGCGTACTTGTAGCCTTTGTCAATACACGTTTGTTGCAATTTGTGATGATACAATGCGTGTGCTCCACGATTATACCATTCGGGAAGAACACCCGTGAGATACAAATCAACGGTATCGTTTTTCTTCAACGCTTTCATAATATGATACCACCCAAAAGGAAATAATTTTCCGTTGGCTTTTCGAAATGCCTTGCTCAGCGAAGGAAGGTTCATACTGAAACCTATAACCTCATCGTTTTCGTCCACCAAAATTCCAACCAAATCTTTATCGGCAAATGAAAAATTATTTTTAATCACATAAGCAATTTCAGCATCGGTCAAAGGAATGAAATTATAGACATTCACAAACGAATCGTTCAAGACTTTGAAAAACGGTTCGGCATATTTGAGCAACTCTTTTTCGTTCTTAAACTCTTTCATTTTTATGGAATATCGTTCGGCAACTCGATCGCTCAAAATTTTGATTTTTTCGGGAATCTGCGTTATATCAAGCCTGAATTGCAAATAATCTTCTTCTTTTTCGTAGCCCAATTTGTCCATAAAAATCGGGTAATACGGAAAATTATATTCGCTGGAAATGGTTGTCAGTACATCAAATCCGTCAACTAACATACCTTGTTTTTCCATATTTGAAAACCTCGACGGACCGCTTATTTCAAGCAAACTCTCTTCCCTACCCCAATCCTCAACGGTTTTAAGTAACAACGTTGCAACTTCAACATCATTATCCACATCAAACCAGCCGAAACGAATGCGTTTTTTATCTTTCAATTCGTTGTAACGATGATTGATAATTCCGCCTATTCGCCCTACAATTTTTCCATTTTTATAGGCAAGCCACAAACGCAAATCACAAAACGCTTTGGCGGGATGCTCCGTAAGCATTGCATATTCGCCTGCCTCCAACGCCGGCACATAGTACGAACAATTTTTGTACAATTGTTTTGGGTAGCGTACAAATTGTTTCAGTTCTTTTTTCGTTTTTATTTCTTTGATTGAAATCATTGTGTGGTTAAGTTCGTTAGTTTAGCGGGGAATCTGGCTCTTTAGCCATTGCTCTATAAAATGGTTTATCAAGACAGTAACAGCAAAACTTCTTAAGTAGAGAAGTGATTCGTCCTTCCCAATCCAAAATCAGAAATCGCTTTTTTCGTTGAATTCCACGAGCAACGCATTTGGCGACTTTTTCAGAACTCATCATTTTGTTTTCGTTGCGAGGTGTATTGCCTTGTTCGGAGCCGTCTGCTATTAGAGCCTTGAATCTAATGTTGGTTGCTGTAAATCCCGGAACGGCAATCATAACGTGCAATTTATTTTTCAAGTTTTCTATCCGTATCGTTTCTAAAAAGCCTGTAAGTGCAAACTTGGAAGCCGAATATCCCGTGCGTCCGGGCAAGCCGTGAATACCGGCAATTGACGAAATTCCAACCAAACTTCCTTTCGATTCGATCAGATAAGGAAGTGCATATTTTGTACAATAAACCGTGCCCCAAAAATTAACATCCATCAAGCGATGCAAAACATCTACATTGACATCTCTAAAATTTGCTCGCATGGAAATTCCTGCATTGCATATCAGAATGTCTAATTTTCCGTGCTGTTCAATGGTTGTATTTATCAACTTTTGACATAGTTTTTCGACGGTTACATCCATCACAGAATAGATTGCTTCGCCACCGTTATCACGAATTATCTTGACAACTTCCTGCAACTTGTCTTCTCGGCGAGCCGCAAGAACAACTTTTACTCCACGAAGAGCCAATTCAACGGCTATCGCTTTCCCTATACCGGAAGACGCTCCGGTGACAATCGCTACTTTATTTTTGTAAAATCTCTCCATAATTTAGTTTTCAATTCCCATTTCTTGTGCTATTTCCTCAGCTGATTGCGGTTTTACAACGTCTATATTTTCGCCTTTTTGTTCAACATCTACACTTACGCTTAAAATAATTCCAATACCCAAACTGGTCAGCCAAAGCGATGTTCCACCCATACTCAAAAACGGCAAAACCTGCCCCGTTACAGGGATTAACCCCACTGCTACCGCCATATTCACAAAAGCTTGCGAGACCAAGACAAACGCAATACCAAAAACCAAATAACTTCCAAACGTCCCCTCACATTTTCGTGAAATGGAAATTGCTCGAAACATTAATGTCAAAAACAATATCAAAATCACAACACCGCCAACAAATCCATATTCTTCAATGATAATGGCATAAATAAAATCGTCATAAGCGTTTGGTAAATTGTTACGCTGTGTGCTATTGCCGGGACCTTTTCCGAATACTAACGCAGTGTGTGCACCGCCACTTGCTATTGCTATTTTGGATTGTTCCATTTGGTGGTTTTCTCTGCTTCCGTCCGGATTGGCGAATCGATCAATGCGTGCTGCCCAAGTACCCATACGTCCCATTTGGTTGAGGCGATCTTGCGGAATTACCTGCATCAAAACAAACATCAAAACCAAACTCGTCAAGCAAACTGCGAGTGTGCTGGTAATGTGCCTCAAATTAATTTGTCCAATGAACATCATGACCACCGCCGCAAGAAAAACCAAAGCCGATGTTGAAAAATTCGTGGGGAAAATCAAACCACAAATAATCAACGTTGGAATCATAATATGCAAAAATGGTCCTCGTTCTTTGATCCGATCTTTATCTTTCGCCAGTATTCGTGCGGTGTACATAACAAGTGCCAGTTTCGCTAAATCTGAGGCTTGAAAAGCGAGGTTGATTCCCGGAAGAGCAAGTGCACGCCCATCACGGACTCCAAAAAACAAGGCTAAAATCAATGCTGGAATAGCAACGATAAGTAGTAGTTGCGAAATTCGTGAATAATAAACGTAGGGGATTTTATGTGCAACATACATAATTACCAATCCGAAACATAACAACAAAAAATGTCTGAGCACGAAGTGTTCCGTGCCTTGCCCCATTCTAAAAGCCAAACTTCCGGTCGAACTATAAATCGCCAACAGCCCAAAAACAGACAAAATGAATACAATGACCCAGATGCCTTTATCGCCGCGTAGATATGTCCAGAGTGTCTTTTTCATTACAATTCATTCACCGCATTTCTAAATTGATTACCTCTGTCTTCGTAACTTTCGAACAAATCAAAACTTGGGGCAGCCGGCGAAAACAGCACCGCATCGCCACTTTCAGCCAAACGGTAAGCCGTTTCTACAGCATCTTTTGCCGATGTTGTTTGTACGATTACCGACACCATATCGCCAAATTCTTTGCAAATTTTTGTATTGTCAACACCTAAACAAACAATCGCCTTGACTTGTTTTTTTACTAACGGTTTCAAGGATTTGTAGTCATTCTTGGTATCTTGTCCGCCAACAATCCAAACCAAAGGTTTGGTCATTTTTTCCAAAGCATACCACGTTGCGTTCACATTGGTGGCTTTGGAATCGTTGATAAATTCAATGCCTCGCACGCTGGCAACGTATTCCAAACGATGTTCTTCGTTGCGAAAACCGCCAAAGCTTTCCATAAGACTTTTTTTGCGAAGTTCGTAGATACGCTGTGCTACAGATGCAGCCATCGTTTCGTGCTGTGTTGAGATGCTTTGTTGGGCTAATGTTTCGAAGTTCATGTCTGTTGTTTTATAGTTTGATAGTTGTTGTTTCTTCTTTTTGCTTCAATTTTTTTATTTCTTTGTCGAAGTCGGAATTTATTTTTTGTGTTTTGTTAAACACCTCATATTCTATCTCAGCTTTCTGGTCGGCTTGTTGCTTGGATATACTGCCCTTTCCCGTCAAAATCTGATATTTTCTAAATGATAAAAATTCATTCACACTTGTTGCAAATTCTTGCATCGAAAATGTGTTTTCACGTTCAATCAAATCTTCGATATAATCAAAAAATCCGGTAACGGCACGCTCCAAACGCTTGATTTCTTTTTCGGGCAAGTAGTTTTTGGCTACGGTAACATCAGATTTCAAAATTCGGCCGGCCGGCGAATTTTTCCACGTTTTTAAACCCATATTTTCTTTGGTTCTGTCGGCTTTGGTGTAGATAATTTCGGCGGCAGTTTGCCCTGCAATGGCGTAATGAAATTTGTTTTGCACCATAGCATAAAAATCTTTTGTGGTGGACGAATTTCGGTCGTAATCCATACTGCATTCTGCAAAAATATCAGTAATTTGTTGCCAAATACGACGTTCGCTTGCTCGAATGGAACGAACACGCTCCAAAAGTTCGCGGAAATAATCTTTGCCAAACGTTACTGTTCCTTGTTTTAATCGCTCATCATCAAGCACAAAACCTTTTGTGATAAATTCTTTCAACGTTTTGGTTGCCCAAATTCTAAATTGTGTGGCTCTTGAGGAGTTTACACGATAACCAACAGAAATGATAACATCAAGATTATAAAAGTTTGTATCTTTGGCTTGCGTTTTGTCAGTAATAAAGCCATGTTGAGTGGTTATTTCCATTTTGGAAACAACCACTTTTTCGTCAAGTTCGCCCTGTTCAAAAATGTTTTTCAGATGCTTGTTTATCGCAGGGATTTGCACACCAAACAACATCGCCATTGCCTTTTGCGTGAGCCAAATGGTTTCATCTTTGACTACCACATCAACTTTTACGTTTTCTTGTGGTGTGTTGTACATTAAGAACTGAAGTTCGCTTTTCATGTTTTTAGTGTCTAATTTTGTGGTGCGTAGAAATGCTTTGTTGGGCTAATGTTTTGAAGTTCATTGTTGGTTGTTCGGTTGTTTCCGCATCTCGTAGAGATGCATCGCTCGGTAGAAAAATGTTTGTCCATCTGTTCTTTGCATTCCGTAGGAATGCGACCTTTTTTCTATTAACGATAACATAATGGTGTGTATGTGAATTTGTGTGTGAATATCATATTGTTTTTTTTGCTAATGATTTGGTTGCATTCGTACGGAATGCAGGGTTTTGGGGGGTTGCTCTTTCTACCGAGCGATGCATTCCTAACGGAATGCGAAGTTGTGAGTTGTTGTCATACTTTATCATTTTGCTCTGTTTAATTTTTTCATTCTCGATTCTTAATTCTCAATTTTCAATTCTTAACGTAGCCTAATTGTAACTATCGTAAAAATCGCAAGCAAAACCCCAACAATAAAAAATCGCATCACAATTTTTGGTTCGGATAAACCTTTCATCTGAAAATGGTGATGAAGCGGAGCCATCAAGAAAATCCGTCGACCTACTCCGTATTTTTTTCTTGAGTATTTGAAGTACGACACCTGCATCATCACCGAAAGACTCTGCATTAAGAAAATTCCGCAAAGCACGGGCAACAATAATTCTTTACGAATTAAAATTGCGATAACAGCAATAATTCCGCCAATGGTCAAACTTCCTGTATCTCCCATAAACACTTGTGCCGGATATGCGTTGTACCATAAAAATCCAATCAGTGCTCCGATAAATGCGGCTATAAAAATTATCAACTCGCCAACATTGGGGAGATGCATAATGTTGAGATAATTCGCAAAGATAACATTCCCCGAAAGCCAGGCCAAAATAGCCAATGCCACACCGATAATTGCCGACGTTCCTGCTGCTAAACCATCGATACCGTCCGTTAAATTTGCTCCATTCGAAACAGCTGTAATGATAAAAATCACCGCAAGAACAAAAACAACCCACGTGTAATTTAGTGCCCAATCGCCCATCCAACCAACTAACCACGCATAATCAAACTCGGTCTGTTTGATAAATGGAATTGTTGTTAATGTTGATTTGTCTGTAAAGTAGACCGATAAACCAATGATTAAACCCAAGCCAACTTGTCCAAGCACTTTGAATTTTCCGGCAAGTCCTTTTTTATCTTTTTTGAACACCTTGATGTAATCGTCCAAAAACCCTACAAGCCCAAGCCAAATCGTGGTTACAAGCATCAAAATAATGTAAGTGTTGTGCAGTCTTGCGAACAGCAATGTTGGAATTATGATTCCGCCAATAATAATCAATCCGCCCATTGTTGGCGTTCCTTTTTTCTGCATCTGACCTTCTAGTCCCAAATCACGAATGTTCTCTCCCACTTGTTTTTTTCGTAAAAATTCAATCATGCGTTTTCCATAGACAATAGTAATCCACAGCGAAAGCAAAGCCGCCATTGCCGCGCGAAATGAAAGGAATTGGAATAGTCCGGTTCCAGGCAAATTGAAATTTTCGTGTAAATAATTAAATAGGTAGTATAGCATATTTTTTTGATTTGGTAGGGGCAGGGTCTGCCTGCCCCTTTTATATTGGGCGGGCAAACCACGCCCCTACGGGTGTTTATGTATTGAGATTTGTCATTAATTTTTCTTTATCATCAAAAGTGTGTTTAATTCCGTTAATTTCCTGATATTTTTCGTGACCTTTTCCGGCAACCAAAATAATATCGCCTGAACGTGCAAGCATGCAAGCCGTGCGAATGGCTTCTTCTCTATCTGAAATGGTTAAAACCTTTGATCTTTCGTGTTGTTCAACGCCTGCGTTCATTTCGTCAAGAATGGTTTGCGGATTTTCAGTGCGAGGATTATCCGATGTCAAAATGACTTTATCACTCATTTTGCAAGCAATTTTCGCCATAATCGGGCGTTTGGTTTTATCTCTATCGCCACCGCAACCAACTACTGTGATTAGCGTTTCGCCTCCGGTTCGAATATCGTTGATTGTGGAAAGTACGTTTTCCAAAGCGTCCGGAGTGTGTGCGTAGTCAACGATTCCGATGACTCCGTTTTTGGACTTTATTGTATCGAAACGTCCTTCGGCAGTTTGAAGATCGCTCATAACTTCCAATACTTGCAACTCATTCTCTCCCAGCAATCTTGCTGTTGCATAAATCGCCAAAAAATTGTATGCGTTGAATGTGCCAACTAAACGACTATACACATCGATTTTATTATTGATAAACAAGTGCAATCCTGTCAGCGAATTTTCAATAATTTTACAACGAAAATCCGCCATAGACTTGAGCGCGTAAGTATATCTTTTTGCGACAGTGTTTTGCAACATCACATTGCCGTTTCTGTCGTCGGCATTTGTTAGAGCAAAAGCTGTTTTCGGAAGATCGTCAAAGAATTTTTTCTTGGCTTTAATGTAGTTATCAAAGGTTTTGTGATAATCCAAATGATCGTGTGTTATGTTGCTGAAAATTGCGCCTGTAAAATGAAGTCCTGCGATGCGATGCTGAACAACGGCGTGTGAACTCACTTCCATAAATGCGTATGAACAGCCTTCATCAACCATGTCCGACAGCATTTTGTTCACTTCGATAGAATCCGGAGTTGTGAGTGTCGCAGATAAAACATGACTGCCGATTTTATTTTCGATAGTTGATAGCAAACCCGCTTTGTAACCCAATTTCGTATATAATTCATGCAAAAGCGTAGTGGTTGTAGTTTTTCCATTCGTTCCTGTGATACCGATTAATTTTAGTTTTTCCGAAGGATTGTTATAAAAATTCGAAGCACAAATTCCCATCGCATAACTTGACGATTTCACTTGAATATACGTTATGTCTTTTGATAATTTTTCCGGCAAAACTTCGCAAACAATAGCACTTGCACCCTTTTCTATAGCTTTTTCAACAAACGAATGCCCATCAACATTCTCGCCTTTTATCGCAAAAAAACAACTTTCTTTTTTTACCTTTCGTGAATCAAAACAAAGTTCTGCAACAACAATATCCGTTGTTCCAACGATTTTTTCAACAGATAAGTTTTCGATGATATAAACTAATTTTTTCATGATAGTCGCAATGTAATTTGTTGTCCGGAAACGATTCGTGTTCCTGCTGTAATGGATTGTTCTCTAACCACTCCACGTCCGTTGAGTGTAACTCTATACCCCAAACTCTCGAGCAAAAACACAGCATCTTGAGCAGTCATTCCTCTCACACTTGGCAGTGTTCTCGAAGAGCGAGCCGATTCTTTTATTTCATGTATTCTTTCTGTGTTTGATGCTAATTGCAAAGGTTCAAAATCTTCCCGTTCGGGCATTGTTATTCCCAAATCCATGTGGGTTGCATACACTCTGTTGGCGATTGCTTGAAACACCGGAGCCGCAATTTCTCCACCATGGAAACGAGCACCACGTGGATTACTGATAATGACCAAAGCTGAAAATTGCGGATTTTCCGCCGGAAAATAACCGATAAACGACGCACGATGACCTGTAATTCTCCTTTGGTCGTCAAATATCTGTGCTGTGCCTGTTTTTCCTGCTATTCGGAAAGGCGAACGCGACAAGGATCGTGCTGTGCCGTATTGCACAACGCCCTCTAAACTGGCTCTTACCATTCCGAGTGTTCTGTCGGAAGCAATTCGTCGCTCTAAAACAGTCGGTTCAAAGCGTTGAACAACTCGTCCGCTACGGCGAATCTCTTCAACAAACATCGGCTTCACCTTTCTGCCGTTGTTTGCAACAGCATTGTAAAGTGCCAATTGTTGCAACGGTGTCATCTGAACTTCATAGCCCATGGATACCCATTCCAATGAGCCTGCCCAAAAAATATTATTTTGTCTTTTTTCTTCCAATGTTCTAACCACCGGACTTCGTTCGCCCGGAATTTCCAAGCCCAACGGACGATGCAAGCGCATTCCTTGAAAATAATCAAAAAATCTTCGTTCGTTTCTGCCCGAAAAAGTTTGCCGTGCCGCCCAAGCAATCCCGACATTTGAAGATATTTCAAATGCATGTTTCAGCGTGACTTCACCACGTCCTTCCGGTCTCACGTCTCTCAATGTGCGACCTCCAACTATCATTCGTCCTGTCGGAACAAGGTCTCCCGTATCTAATCTGCCTTCTTCCAAAATAGCGATTAGACTTGCTAATTTGAACGTTGAACCCGGCTCTACCGATTCATTAACAGCAAAATTTTCGACTTCGTAAAAACTCCCTGTTCTCGGACTATATTGTAAGTTGGAAATAGCACGAATTTTTCCTGTTGAAACTTCCATCAAAATGGCTGTACCGTGAGTGGCATTGCTATTACGTAGAGCTCTCAACAATTCGGCATGAGTCACTTCTTGAAGACGCATATCTATTGTTGTTACAATGTCCATGCCATTCTGCGGTTCTTGCTGATTGTTAAATATCGGACGCCACACATTGTTTGCTACCATTCGCTCGAAACGCATACCACTGTGTCCTCTCAACACATCGTCGTATGCGTCTTCCAGCCCAACACTATAACTTCTCACGCCGTCTACCATCCTGTAATGTCCGATTGTTCGTCTGGCTAACTCACCATGTAAATGCCTGCGACGGCTGGATTCTCTAACAATCAAACCTCCGCCATGTTGGCCCCTGTTCAGAATTGGAAACGTTCGCACACGTTGCAAATTTGCATACCGAATGTTTTGTGCAATCAAAAAATATCTGTTGTTATTGTTTCGTGCTTCTATCAACGATCTTCGCCATTCGCTCGATGTACGTCGCGGAAACACTATCGTCAAACTATCCGCCAATGCTTGAACGTTAGAGTTAAACACATCTTGTGTCAGTCCTTCTGCTCGCAAATCCATACGAATCGTAAAAATTGGCTCGGTCATCACCAAGATATTTCCATCTGAAGAATAGATATTTCCACGAATTGCTTCTACCTCAACCGTGCGTGTAGTGCGGGCTTGAGGAGCTTTTAATATTTCGTCTCCTTGAATCCAAATCAAAACTACCAAGCGAATGACAATAGCAAGTGCCACCAACAAAAAACCGATATACACCAGGTTTACACGCCATTTCATATTTTTTTTGAATCCTTCCACTGTTTTTTATTCGGGCGGGGCATGCCCCTACTTTCACACTTTTATACTTTTCACTTTCGCACTATTATTCGTTTGGGTGGAACACGTGATTCTCTTATACCAAGTCCTTCTAATCGTCTGGCGATTTCCGACTCTTGCTTTGTCCTCAAGTAGTCCGAAAGTGTTGCCAAATGCTCGGTTCGGAGTTCTCTCAGCTCCCTGTTTATACTATTGGTTTCACGAATAATTCTTTCGGAAACGTAGTTGTTTGCAATGAGCAAAATGGACAAACATGCCAAAAGAAGCACATAAGGCCATTGCTTCAGAATCTTGTCCTGTGTGATGATTGAGCCATCTAAAATGTGTCGTATTTTGAATTTATTTGCCATTAGATTTTTTCTGCGATTCTAAGTTTTGCACTGCGAGCTCGATTATTTTCAAGGATTTCTTCATCACTTGGAATAATTGCTTTTCGTGTGATTAAGCGAAACGGCGTTTGAACATTTCCATAAAAATCTTTTATAACTTCACCGTTCAAATTTCCTGTTTTCATAAAGTTTTTCACCAAACGATCTTCTAACGAGTGATAGGAAATTACGACCAAACGTCCACCCGAGCACAACATATCCAACGCTTGTTGCAACAAGATTTTCAAGGCTTCGATTTCCTGATTCACCTCTATCCGCAAGGCTTGGAAAGCCATTGACAAAAATTTGTTTTCTTGGTTTTTTGGAAAAAACGGCGTCAAAACCTGCTTCAAATCTCCGGTTGTTCGAATCGGATTTTCGTTTCTTGTACGAACTAAAACACTCGCTATTTTCCGAGCATTTCGCAATTCGCCGTAGTGAAAAAACAAATCTGCAAGTTGATTTTCATCATAGCTTTCAATGATAGATGCTGCCGTTTGCGGATTTTTTACGTCCATACGTAAATCCAAAGGTGCATCAAAACGAAACGAAAATCCACGCTCCGCAACATCGAACTGATGCGACGAAACGCCCAAATCAGCAAGCAATCCGTCTATCGGAAGTGCATTGTAAAGTTGCAAAAAATTTTTTGCGTACTTGAAATTTTGCGGGATAAGTTGAAATCTCGGATCGTCTAATGCGTTTTTTTGAGCATCTTCATCTTGGTCAAAACCCAATAAACGTCCACCTTTTAACTGCTCTAAAATTTTTTTTGAATGTCCGCCACCTCCGAATGTAGCATCAACGTAAACCCCGTTTTGTTTGAGGTTTAAACCGATAACACTTTCATTTAATAAGACGGGCGTGTGGTACATTTTGAGTTAAAAGTTAAGAGTTAAGAGTTATGGGTTTATGGATGAATTGTTGTGGGTTACGATTGCGATGAGGCGAAGCAACTCTTAGTTCTTAACTTTTAGTTCTTAGCTCATCGCTGTCGCTCATAACTTTTCCTAATCGTTCGCTGATAAGAGCTGCAAGATCTGCTGTAGATTTATTCACCGCTTCATACGCCGATGCGTCCCAAATTTCAATCAAATTCACTTTGGGAATAAGTACAATATCTTTGTCGATTTTTTTTGATTTCTTTTGGTCGTTTGGAATTAAAATTCTATCGTTAGCATCTAATTCAACAGGATTTCCTTCGGAAAGTTTGCGGATAATCAAACGATCCTGTGGGTTGTATGGATTAAGTTTGTTGATGATTTCGCCCGTCTCACGTTCGAATTCTTTGCGAGGCCAAAGCTCTAAGCATGCGTCAAATACGCTTTCGCGAATGATAAAACCCTCGTCCAAAACCGAAGACAGCAGTTTTTTATGTGCCACTGGAAATTTAAAACGTCCGTTGGGGTCCACTTTACAGTATTCTTTGCCGATTAACATATTCATCACAGTTTGATTTACTTTTCAAGCCACAAAGATACGAAAAATTCCCAAAAAAAACCATATTGTTAATAACTTTTTCCAAAAAAATACACAAAATCCCATCAACAAGACACAACTCGCTGATTTGCAAAGACAAGAAGCTGTTTTTTCACAGAAAAACTTGTTTGTTCGGTTTTTTATTCGTAGTTTTGTACAACTTAAACATGAAGCTGGTAATCCTCGTCATATTGATATTTTCTTTCCTTCCGATAATGGCTCAATACGTCGTAAGAGGGCGTGTTATCGACGAAAGAAGCAGGCAGCCGTTGGCGTTTGTAAACATCCAAATAAACAACAATCCACGTTTAGGTGTGGTAACAGATATTGACGGAAATTTTAGACACGTGTCTAATGTTCCAGTACACACACTAACATTCAGTTTTGTGGGTTATGAACGAAAAACCATAAATTTGGATACCGTGCAAAATGCCGAACAAATAATCGTAAGACTTCGGCACACCGGCATAACATTAGCACCTGTTACCATTGATGCCGGCGAAAATCCTGCCGATCGCATCATTCGAGAAGTTATTGCCAATCGAAGAATCAATAATCCGGAAAATATATCATCGTTTAGGTACAGATCTCACAATAAAATGACTGTTGACTTCAGATTTCCCGAGGATTTTTATCGTGTCGTCAATGACACGCTTACGGTTACTGCTGAAATGTTACAACAAAACCAAAGACAGGTTTTAGGCGGTGGCTATTTGATGATGTCGGAAACCGTAACCGAACGCCAATTCCTTTACCCAAACCGAACGCAAGAAACAATTTTAGGTTCACGAGTTTCAGGATTCCAAACGGTTTCGTTGCCGTTTTCTGCAACCGATTTTCAACCGTTTTCGTTCTATCAAGACCATATTCCACTGATGGGGACAAACTTTCTAAACCCAATAAGTACGGGGAGTTTAAACAGTTATTTTTTTCATATTGAGGATACTCTTTTTCAAAATCAAGACACTATTTTTGTGATTTCGTTTCGTCCTCAACGAGGAAGAAATTTTGAGGGTTTGACTGGAATTTTGCAAATCAACACCAATCGTTTTGCAGTGCAAAATGTGATTGCAGAGCCTTCCGAACAAGGGCGAACGTGGAATATGCGAATACAGCAAAGCTATGAGCTTATCAAGGATACGCAATGGTTTCCGTCGCAACTTAATTTTGATATTTGGGCACGAATGCCCGGCTATGTGTTGATTACTGATACCGTTTTTGGCAGGATACGCACGCCAATGAATATGCTTATGAGCGTAAGAAGTCATATTGATTCGGTCGAACTTTTTCCGATTTTAAGTCGACGAGATTTTGCGATCGATCAACTTATTGTTGATGAAAGTTCACTTTTGCAAGATAGTGCGTTTTGGGCACAACGACGCATCGCTCCGCTTACGGAAACTCAACTTGCAACTTATCGGTTTATTGATAGCCTTGGCGAGGAATTTAATTTCGACCAAACGTTTGCGTTTCTTGAAAAACTGTTTCGAGGCAAAGTTCAAGTTCGATTTATAGATTTCAATCTAGGACAAACCCTTGCTTACAACAGATTTGAAGGCTATCGACTTGGATTGGGTGCATCAACAAACGAATGGTTGTCTGAACACTTTTCGATAAGCGGATTTTTTGGTTACGGATTTCGCGATCGGTTGTGGAAATATGGCGGAGAGTTTCGTTGGCGAATTCATCGCAGGCACGACATTGACTTTCGTTTCGGATATCAATACACACTTCGTGAAACCGGTGCATTTACGCCGTTTCACAACCTTTTGCCCGGTCAGAGCACGGTCAATTTGAGAGCCTATTTGGCATCGCAAATGGATCGCATCGAACGCAAAAATGTGGGCTTTGGCTTTCGGGCTTTTCGCTATGCAAAATTTGATGTTGGCTTGAACAAAACACGAGTAAATCCATTGTATGACTACACGTTTTTTTCGGAAAACCACAACGAAAGTTTTGTGAATTTTAATTACACAAGTTTGAACATTGGTTTGCGATATTCGCATCGTGAACGTTTTGTAAGAACGGCCACACAGAGAACGAGTTTGGGAGCAAGAAATCCTGTTTTTTTCGTGAATTATAGCCGTGGGTTTCGAGGTTTTTTAGATGGCGATTTTGAATTTAATCATGTTGAATTTCGAATGGATCATTCATTTCTTTGGCGAACATTGGGCGAGTCGAGCATTCGCATTGGTGCAGGTTGGGTCGATCGCCCATTGCCCTACGGGTTGCTGTTTACAGGAGATGGAAGTACTCGCAGGCAATGGGGAATTTTTGTTCAGAATTATTTTCAAACGATGCAAAATTATGAGTTTTTATCTGACAGATATGCGAATGTTTTTTTGTCGCATAATTTCGGTGCATTTTTTCGAGCCGGGCGATGGCAACCACATTTTATTGTGCATCAAAATATGGGATGGGGCAGGCTTTCACAGCCTGAAAACCATCACAAATACACTGGTTTTCGCACCAAAGAAAACGGATTTTTTGAATCAGGATTGCATATTGATCGCCTCTTTCGCTTCCGATATTTAGGTGTGGCATACATCAATTTCGGTGCCGGTGCATTTTACCGCTACGGCACCAACGCCTTTCCCCAAATACAAGATAATTTCACATTCAAGTTTTCTATTGGAATTTCTGCAAGATAACGAGAGGTCCTGTAAAACTATAAATCATTCTCAATTCTCAATTTTTTTGTATCTTTGCAAAAAGTATTGTTATGTTAATCGCACCAAGTTTACTTTCTGCAAATTTTGCAAACCTGCAAGCCGACATCGAAATGGTTAATCAAAGCGATGCCGACTGGTTTCACGTTGATGTGATGGACGGCGTATTTGTGCCAAATATTTCGTTCGGACAACCAATAATTTCGCATATCAAAAAACATGCAAAAAAACCGTTAGACGTGCATTTAATGATTATTGATCCAGATCGTTATATTGAGTCGTTCAAGTCTGTTGGTGCAGATATTTTAACAGTTCAAGCGGAAGCCTGTACACACCTGCATCGCACGATTATGCACATCAAGCAATCGGGTATGAAAGCCGGTGTTGCCCTCAATCCGCATACACCCGTTTGCATGTTAGAAAATGTGGTTGAATATTGCGATATGGTTTTGATTATGAGCGTAAATCCGGGATTCGGCGGACAAAAATTTATTGAAAACACCTATCGGAAAATTGAGGAGTTGGTTATTTTGAAAAACAAATACAATCCCGATTTATTGATTGAAGTTGACGGTGGTGTAAATCTTGAAAACGCACAAAAACTCCGTGATTGCGGTGTAAATGTGCTTGTAGCTGGGAACAGTATTTTTTCAGACAAGAATCCTGCAAAAGTTATTGAACAGTTGAAGCAGGTCTGAAAAGAATCACTATATCTTTGTAAAAATTTAAATAAGTAATAACATGGATGCCTTCAAGTCTTTTAGCCTTCAAGAAAAAAATGCAGTTTTAAGTGCATTGTATGAAATTATGGGTGTTGATGGTAGAGTAGATGATAAAGAGAAAGTTTTTCTGTGTGAAGTAATTAAGGCATTTAAAATAAATGATCAAGAAAAGGAAGAGGCGAAAAAAATGGATTCCGTTTCACGCTCGCAAATCCTTCGTAAAATGACTCCAGAAGCTCAACAGGATGGCTTGCGATTGATGGCTCAAATGGTTAAGACAGATCACGAATATCACCACAAAGAAATAGAATTACTTTTTAGTATTTGTGTTAAAGCCGATATTCTATTACCAGAAGAGGTATATAAAATGATTATTGAAACTCTTATTAAGTCTAGAGATTCTTCTGAAAAAAATACGCCACAGCCGATCACAGACAATAAATCAAACAAAGAACTATCTGAAAAAATCACAATCCCAAAAGGCTTGCTAAATGCAATGCAAAACGAATACATCAACGGAAAAACACACCCTTACAAATGGGTTAAGATTGCAAGTAGAAACAAGAAAATTAGTAACAAAGCGTTGTTTGATTTTTGTGAGTTGATGAGTTATTTCAAAGGAAAAAACACATCAGAAAAAGTTGATTTTATTAACCATAATTTCAGTCTCACAAGAGAAATAAAAAGTAGTGATTTCAACAGATGTGTCAAATCTGAATTTTACAATGAGTTGGAAATTTTAGTAAAAAGATATGTAAGTTGATAGTTAGATATGTAAGTTTTTTATCATTTACATATAATCATCAACATGCTTCAAACCCCTTATTTATGGGGTTTTTTATTTATGTTATGTAAGTGTTTTTCACACTTACATATTTACCTTTTTTTTACCTCAAAAAAATCGTATATCTTCGCATTGTTAACCAAAAATAATATAGCTATGAAAACACATCAACCAATCCGAACAGTAGAAATTGAAGATGTTAAATTAGATTTGACTAATGAAGAATTTTGCCGTGCCACAGAATTTATACAGCAAACAGACAAGCTTGTTTATCTCACAGGTAAAGCAGGAACAGGTAAAACAACATTTTTGAAACACATTAAAAAAGTATCTCAAAAAAACACTGTTATTCTTGCTCCAACGGGCATTGCCGCAGTAAATGCAGGTGGTAGAACTATAAATTCCTTTTTCAAAATTCCATTCGGTCCTTTTGTTCCCGGAGATAAAAGATTGCGTACAGAATACAGTGACACAGATATTGACAAAACCACTATTTACGACTACTTTAAGTATAATAAAGAACAATTAGAGCTCATTAGAAATATTGAGCTTTTAATCATTGATGAAATATCAATGGTAAGGTGTGATTTGCTGGACGTCATAGATAGGCTATTACGTGTTTTTCGGAAGCGAAAAAATGAAGCATTCGGCGGTGTTCAAGTGCTTTTGATTGGCGATACTTTCCAATTACCTCCTATTGCACAATATCGGGATTGGCAAATTTTACAACGATTTTATAGTTCTCCTTTCTTTTTCAGTTCACAAGTTATCAAAGAAAATAAACCAATCTATATTGAGCTCAAAAAGGTTTATCGTCAAACGGAACAAAGATTTATAGATTTGTTAAATGATGTTCGAGTAAACCAGATTAATCAAGACACTATCAACTTGCTACATACAAGATTTGACCCTCTTTTTGTTCCTAAAGAAAATGATAGTTACATTACTCTTGCCACTCATAATGATATTGTAAATCGTACAAATCGTACAAAGTTAGATGTGCTACCTTCCGAACTAAAATTGTTTGAAGCTACAATCACAGGAGAATTCCCCGACACAGCTCCAACAGACTCAATTTTACATTTGAAAGAAGATGCACAGATTATGTTTGTCAAAAACAACACATCAAAGGGGTATTACAATGGTAAAATCGCCAAAATCGCAAGTATTGATGAAGGTGGTATCGTTGCAGAATTTTCCAATGGGCGTAAAGTCATTGTAGAAAAAGAAACTTGGAAATATGTCAAGTATGTATGGAATGACAAAGAAAAGAAAATAGAGGAGGAGACGACCGGCTCATTCACGCAATATCCGATAAAATTGGCTTGGGCTATAACCGTACACAGAAGCCAAGGATTAACGTTTGAAAAAGTGATCGCAGATTTAGGATCAGCCTTTGCTGACGGACAGGTTTATGTTGCTTTAAGCCGTTGCACATCTTTCGATGGTTTAATTTTACGAACAGAGATCAGTAGAAACGCTATAAAAACGGCACGTGAAGCCTTGGATTTTGCACAAAATGAAAAATCACACATACTCATATGAAAAATTAGCTACAAGTAGGCTGATTTTTATCACAAAAAAACTCGAGAAACGTTAAAGCAATTCAGGTTCGAAGATGTATATAAAAATTTGACAACTGCAATAAAATATCGAAATGATATTGAGACCAACAACTTCAAAAAATATTTTACCAAATTCAAAATAAGTTTTCCAACCAACTAAAAAACAATCAAAATGAAGACAATGAAAAAACTCCTTTCTTTTATTCCTTTGTTCATAGCAATTTGTTTTGGACTACTACTTATGTTGTTGATTCGCAGGACATACTTGCTTATTCTAAGACTTGGTTTTGATGTGTGGTTTTGGATGCTTTCTAGTCCTCAGATGTGGCTTGGTATTTTACTTTTCATAGGTGGCTGTGTGTTCTTTTCGTACCATTTTCTAAAACAGAAAAAAGGGGAGCAAGATTACAAAATGAGCAAAACATACTTGGCTGTATCTGTAGTCTTTGCAAGTATATTACTACTTTGGTGGATACCCATCATCTACCGGACATGGATGCGGTGGTGTATATGTTTTTCGGATGGAGGGTATTCCAACTATGTGGAAAGATTATTGGATCTTTGTATTTTCGCAGGGCTCATATATTCGTTGTGTGTTTGGATAAAAAACTTAATTTTACTGCATAAAGAGAAAAAAACTACTGTCGAGGATTTGTAATCGGCACTAAACTTCCCCCGCCACACTGTGCCACAGGCTCGGTTTCTGTCATTTGGTTATTTCAGAAAAAAATTGTATCTTTGCAGAAAATTGCAATGTCATGTTAGCAAAGCAAATCATAACAGATCAACAAGGAATACCGATGGGTGTTTTTATTCCTATGCAAGCATGGAAAACCTTGACAATTCAGTATCCGGACATAGAGGACATAGGTTACGACATACCACAATGGGAAAAAGACTTTATTGACGAACGCTTGGCAATGGCAAAACAACATCCAGAACGTTTGAAACCGATTGAAACTCTTCTCAATATACTTTAAGATTTTATGTGCAAGTTTTTTTATCTCGACGAGGTTGAAAATGATATTACTTCGGCAAAACGTTGGTATGCGGAACAGCAAGAAGGTTTAGATATGAAATTTGGTATTGCCGTGAAAGAAGCGTTGTCAAACATTTTGAAGACACCTTTGATTTATGCGGTAAGATACAAAAATGTACGAATTGCACACACCAAAAAATTTCCATACAACATTCATTTTTATATTGACGAAACAAACACAACTGTTGTAATTATAGGTGTCGTTCATAATAAACGAAACGATGCATTATTTCTCGACAGGTAAATCATTGCGAATACTTGAAAAAATCGCAACTTTAGTCGTGTTGCTGAATCGCCATAGAAAGATAAACAAATCCAATGCTCTCTGTAAATAATATCTCTGTTCAATTTTCAGGAAAAGACTTATTCAACGGTGTCTCGTTCATCATCGCCGACAATGATCGTATTGGCTTGGCAGGAAAAAACGGTGCAGGAAAAACCACATTGTTGAAAATTTTAGCCAAACAGATGCAGCCCGAAAGCGGGACAACCGTGATAACTTCGGGACACACCATCGGCTACTTACCGCAAGAAATTATTCCACATTCCACACGAACCGTGATTGACGAGGCTTTGACCGCTTTTGAAGAAGCCGCTATTTTAGAAAAAAATATCGAACACTTAACGCTTGAAATGAGCGAGCGTACCGATTACGAATCGGAAGAGTATCACAAACTCTTGGTACATTTGCATGATGCAAATGAGCGGTATCACCTTATCGGAGCGGCGAACAAACAAGCCGAAACAGAAAAAGTTTTGTTGGGATTGGGCTTCAGGCACAGCGATTTTTCTCGAAAAATCAGTGAGTTTAGTTCGGGTTGGCAAATGCGTGTGGAATTGGCAAAAATTTTATTGCAGCGTCCGAACGTAATGCTGTTGGACGAACCTACAAACCATTTGGACATCGAGTCGATTCAATGGTTGGAGACATTTTTGCAAAACTACGAAGGTGCTGTGGTTTTGGTTTCGCACGACCGTGCATTTTTAGATGCCGTTACAAAGCGTACGATAGAGATTGTGCTTGGAAAAATCGAAGACTACAAAGCCTCGTACTCCGAGTACGTTGTTCAGCGAGAGGAACGCCGCAAAACACAAATCAACGCCTACAACAATCAGCAAAAAGAAATCGCCGATATGGAGCGGTTTGTCGAGCGTTTTCGAGCAAAAGCAACCAAAGCCCGACAGGCTCAATCGCGAATTAAATTGCTGGATAAAATGGAACGTATCGAGATTGACGAAGTCGACACATCAACAATGCACTTTAGATTTCCGCCGGCACCACACGCAGGAAAAGTTGTTGTCGAAGTGGAAAATGTCGTAAAAAAATACGGCGAAAATTTAGTTCTGGACGGTATTGATTTAATGCTCGAACGTGGCGAAAAAGTAGCGTTTGTCGGCAAAAACGGCGAAGGAAAATCCACGCTTTCCAAAATTATTATGAGCGAAATTCCCTACGACGGAACGGCTCGTTTGGGACATCAAGTGCAAGTCGGATATTTTGCACAAAATCAAGCTACGTTGCTCGATGGCAGCAAAACCGTTTTTGAAACCATTGACGAAGTTGCAGTTGGCGATATTCGTCCGAGGGTTAGAAATATCTTGGGAAGTTTTTTGTTTAGCGGAGAGGATATCAACAAAAAAGTAAAGGTGCTTTCCGGTGGCGAAAAAATGCGTTTGGCATTGGCAAAATTATTGCTGACTCCCGTAAATTTATTGATTTTGGACGAGCCTACAAACCACTTGGACATGCGCTCCAAAGATGTGTTGAAAATGGCATTGTTGAAGTACAACGGTGCTATGATTTTGGTTTCACACGATAGAGATTTTTTGCAGGGCTTGACGGATAAAGTTTACGAATTTAAAGACCAAAAGGTAAAGATGCACATCGGCGATATTTACGAATTTTTGGAATCAAGAAATATCGAAAATTTGAATGAATTGAACCGCAAATCCGCCGGTTCGGATGGGCAAAAGGCAAAAGGCAAAGGGCAAAAGGTGTCCGACGGAACCCACCGTGAGCCTTTCGCCATGAGCCTTTCGCCAGCGGGCAAAGCGAGTACATCAGAACAAGATCGCCAAAAAAAGAAAGAGCAAGAACGCGAACAACGCCGCCGTCAAAATCAAATCGAAAAATTAGAAGCAGAAATCGAACTTTTGGAAAAGAAAAAAGCGGAAATGGACGAGCTGTTATCAAATCCCGAAAACATTTCAAATAGCCAAGTTTTTATTGATTACAACAAGTTGAAGCAAAAAATCGACAAGGCAATGTCCGAATGGGAAAAATTACACGGCGAAGCATAATAATTCTCAATTTTCCATTCTCAATTCTCAATTTTTTCGTATCTTTGCAAGAAAAAGCTATGAAAGGTTTTGCAAGCGATAATTACTCAGGCATTCATCCGCAGATTTTGAAAGCCCTCTCGGATGTAAACAGTGATCATGCTCCGGCTTACGGTAATGATGTTTACACAGAAAAAGCAATTCAACAATTCAAGCAACTGCTCGGCAAATCTGTTGAAGTATATTTCACCTTTATCGGAACGGCTGCAAATGTGCTAGGATTAAAGGCTTTAACACAGCCGTATCATGCTGTGATTTGTGCCGAAACCGCACACATCAACGTGGACGAATGCGGTGCACCCGAACGCTTTTTGGGCTGCAAACTGCTCACTGTTCCTACGATTGACGGAAAACTACGTATTGCCGACATCGAAAAATTTCAATCGCTCGTGGATTTCGAACATCACGCCCAGCCTAAAGTGATTTCTATTTCACAAACCACCGAATTGGGAACACTCTACACACCCGATGAAATCAAGGCTTTGGCAGACTATGCACATTCGCACAACATGTATTTGCACATGGATGGTGCTCGCATTGCCAACGCTGCTGCTGCACTGAAGATGTCCATCAAAGGTTTCACATTCGATTGCGGTGTAGATGTATTGTCGTTCGGCGGAACTAAAAACGGCATGATGTATGGCGAGGCGATTGTGTTCAAAGACGCTTCGCTTTGCCAGAATTTCAAATATATTCGCAAGCAAGGCATGCAATTAGCTTCGAAAATGCGTTATATTTCGGCACAGTTTTCGGCATACTTGTCGGATGATTTGTACTTGAAAACTGCCTGTCATGCCAATGCTATGGCACAACTTTTGGTTGAAAAATTATCAGACATTCCTGAAATAGAAGTCACGCAAAAATCGTCCGCCAATGCAGTTTTTGCAAAACTTCCAAAGGCAATTATCAAACCGTTGCAAGACGAATATTTTTTCTACGAATGGAATGAACAAAACCAAGAGGTGCGCTGGATGTGTTCGTGGGATACAACTGAAACGGAAATCGAAAACTTTGTAAATTTAATCAAAAAATTGTTAAAAACGACATAAAATGTCAGAGAAAAAAAAGAAAGAAAACCGCTGTTCGTTCTGTGGAACACCCGAAAACCAAGTTAAGCTGTTTTACGGAGACAACAATGCGTTTGTCTGTGAAAACTGCATTACCAACGGACAAAAACTTCTGGAAGACCAGCAAAAAGACAGAGAAACCCAAAGCCTTCCCTCGCTTGACATCAAAAAACCAATCGAAATCAAAGCCTTTTTAGATCAGTATGTGATTGGTCAAGACGATGCCAAACGCTCTCTGGCAGTGGCTGTTTACAATCATTTCAAGCGCATCACCTATAAAAAACAAGACGAGTTGAACGATGTCGAAATCGAAAAGTCGAACATCATTATGGTAGGTGCAACCGGAACAGGTAAAACCCTCATGGCACGCACGATTGCAAAAATGTTGAACGTTCCGTTCTGTATTGCCGACGCCACAATTTTGACCGAAGCCGGCTATGTTGGCGAAGATGTTGAAAATATCTTGACACGACTTCTGCAAGCCTCTGACTACAACATAACCGCAGCAGAGCGAGGTATTGTGTTTATTGACGAAATCGACAAAATCGCACGAAAAAGCGACAATCCTTCGCTTACGCGTGATGTGTCGGGCGAGGGCGTACAACAGGCTTTACTCAAGCTTTTGGAGGGTGCTCTTGTCAATGTTCCCCCGCAAGGCGGACGTAAACACCCCGACCAAAAAATGATTCAGATTAACACCAAAAATATTTTGTTTATCGCAGGTGGTGCGTTTGATGGAATTGAAGCGAGAATTGCCTCGCGTTTGAACACAAATACAATTGGTTTTGTTAATCCGCATGCACAAGATCTCGACAAAGATAACCTCATCAAGTACGTGGCTCCGCAAGATTTGAAAAATTTTGGTTTGATTCCGGAAATTGTCGGACGCTTTCCGGTAGTTACAAGTCTGAATACATTAGATAAAACCGCTCTTCGGCGAATTTTAGTCGAGCCAAAAGATGCTTTAATTAAGCAATACACCAAATTGTTAGAAATTGATAACATCAAGTTGTTTTTTGACAACGACACTTTGGATTTCGTTGTAAGCAAAGCTGTCGAATTCAAGCTTGGTGCACGCGGTTTACGGTCAATTTTGGAAGCCATTATGACTGATGCCATGTTCGAACTTCCATCAGACAAAACTATCTCGGAATTACACATTACAGAGGATTACGCCAACAGACAACTTTCCGGAAAGGTGCTCAAGCAGTTAAAATCTGCATAAAGTTTTCGCTAGTTGCTAAACCGAACAATAATCTGTGTATTCTTTCGAATTCCAAGCAAACTCGCAGCCTTTGACTGATTCATAGAGATTTGTAAGTAGCCATCGCTTGCAAACAAAGCCAAAACATTTGCTGTACCAACATCCGAATAAGCCATAGATATTTTATCAACGGAATCGTTTCCTCCGTAAAAAATTTCGAAACGCCGAAACTTTGATTGCCATTCGTAGAACAGCGATCGATGAATATTTGTATTTACATTTTCGTAGTGGTCGATATAGGTTACTTCACCAACAATTTCGGCATATGAAGTTTGCGTGTCGAGCGTTTTTTCTTGACGAATAATCGGCAAAGACGGCGTAATGTGATTAAGGATTTGCGTGGGTTTTCCAAGTTTTTCCGGAGGATTTCCGGATGCTAAACGCGCTGCAACCTTTGCAAATAAATCTCGACTTGGAAATGTAAAACAGTAGTGATCCTGCATTTCTGTGATTTCGTAAACGCCACTTGGATTTTCGCCCTTTGGAAAAAGCAACGAAAAAATTCCGTTGTCTGTTCCTACAAAAAACTGATTGCGATGACATACAATCAAATGCGCCGAATTTTTATCAGCAATCGTGTTTATCCCAATAATATGCACCGTTCCATCGGGCGAATAGGGATACACATTTCGAATGAAGTAAGCCGCTTTCCCGATGTCAAATGCCGGAACATTATGCGTAATTTCCACAATTTTAGCGTCCGGAAAATACGTGTAAATTTTGTTTTTTACAGCCGCCGAATAGTGGTCGTTTACTCCCCAGTCGCTTGTTATCGTGATCAATCCCATGTTTTAATCATCGCCCGTACGCTTAATACTCGTCCTCGTGAAAGAAAAAATCTTCTTTAGTGGGGTAGTCGGGCCAAAGGTCTTCAATGCTTTCGTAAATTTCTCCTTCGTCTTCGATTTCGATGAGATTTTCAATCACTTCTTGCTGAAGCCCCGTACGTAAAGCGTAATCCAACAACTCTTCCTTGGTTGCCGGCCAAGGTGCATCTTCTAATTTCGAAGCCAGTTCAAGTGTCCAGTACATAGTTCTCCCTTTCTGTTAAAAATATACTTGAATTTTTTTGCAAAAGTAGTCTTTTTTTTTCAGTTTTGCAAGTCAAAAACAAAAAAAGTTTAGTTTTCGAAAAAAAATCGTATCTTTGCACACTAAATTTTACTGATTTATGAAGCAGATTTTTGTCAAAGAACTTTTGCAAGGAAAGATTTCCGTTGGAGAAACCGTGTTGGTTAAAGGTTGGGTTCGTACCAAGCGAGGCAATAAAAATGTGGCGTTTATCGCACTTAACGATGGCTCGACTATTCATAATATACAAGCAGTTGCGGACTTGGTAAACTTCGATGAAGACCTTATCAAACGAATTACAACCGGTGCATGCTTGGCAGTAACCGGAAAATTGGTTGCCTCAATGGGACAAGGGCAATCGGTCGAAATTCAAGCCGAAAACATTCATATCTACGGCGAAGCCGACCCCGAAACATTTCCACTGCAAAAAAAAGGTCACACGTTGGAATTTTTACGTGAAATTGCACACTTGCGTCCTCGTACAAACACGTTTGGTGCGGTTTTTCGCATTCGTCACGAAATGGCGTACGCCTTGCACACATTTTATCACGAACGTGGATTTTTCTACTTGCACACCCCGATTATCACGGCTTCCGACTGCGAAGGAGCGGGTCAGATGTTTCAAGTTACAACGATGAACTTGAACGATATTCCGAAAGTTGATGGTGCTGTAAATTACAACGAGGATTTTTTCGGAAAACCCACAAGTTTGACTGTTTCCGGACAATTGGAAGGCGAACTCGGTGCTATGGCTTTGTCGAAAATTTACACATTTGGTCCAACGTTTCGTGCTGAAAACTCGAATACACCACGACATTTGGCAGAATTTTGGATGAACGAACCCGAAATGGCATTTTACGAAATTCAAGACAACATGGATTTGGCGGAAGAGTTTTTGAAATACCTTGTAAAATGGGCACTTCAACATTGTATGGACGACTTACAATTCTTGAATGATTTGTATGATAAAGAACTGATCGAACGCCTAAAATCCGTAATTGATGTGGATTTCGAGAGATTGACTTATACCGAAGCCATAGATATTTTGCAAAAATCCGGACAAAAATTCGAGTTCAAAGTGGATTGGGGTGTAGATTTACAAAGCGAACACGAGCGTTATTTGGTCGAAAAACATTTCAAAAAACCGGTCATCTTAACGGATTATCCGAAAGATATCAAAGCGTTTTATATGAAAGTGAATGACGACGGAAAAACCGTTCGAGCAATGGATGTGTTGTTCCCGAGAATTGGCGAAATCATTGGTGGTTCGCAACGTGAAGAGCGTTTAGATGTGTTGAAAAAACGTATGGAAGAAATGGATATTCCTGAAAAGGAAATGTGGTGGTATTTGGACACCCGTCGTTTTGGAACAGCTCCGCACGCCGGATTTGGATTAGGTTTTGAACGTTTTCTTTTGTTCGTTACAGGAATGTCAAACATTCGAGACGTAATTCCTTTTCCACGAACACCGATGAATGCGGAGTTTTAATTTTACACAAAGTTACGATTTTTTTGTATCTTTGCAAATATGCAAGGCATAGTACATATTACCACAGGCAGTTGGTATCGCGTGATTACCCCTGACGGCGAGCGTTTTGAATGTAAAATCAAAGGCAGTTTTCGCATCAAGGGTATCAAGACAACCAACCCGATTGCGGTTGGCGATGTGGTGGATTTTGATCTGCTTCCCGATGGAAAAACCGGATTGATTACCAACATTCACGAGCGTAAAAATTGCATCATTCGACGATCGGTAAATCTGTCGCACCAAAGTCATATTATTGCAACGAATATTGACCGTGCTTTCCTTGTTACAAGCCTGTTTCAACCACGTACACCGTTCGGATTTATCGACCGTTTTTTGGTTACGGCAGAGGCGTATTTTATTCCGGCAACCATCATTTTTAACAAGGTGGATATTTACGATGAAGAGTCGTTTGCGTTGCTGGAAATGGCACAAAAAATCTATTCCAAAGTAGGTTACGAATGCCGTATAATTTCTGCCCTTCGTGGAGATGGCGTTGATGATTTGAGAGGTTTTTTAGCTGATAAAACGAGTCTGTTTTCGGGCAATTCCGGTGTTGGGAAATCTGCTCTCATCAATGCTCTCGACTCAAATTTACAAATCAAAACTGCCGAAGTTTCAGGTTATCATCAAAAAGGTAGGCACACCACAACCTTTGCAGAGATGCACCGTTTAGAGAATGGCGGTCTCATTATTGACACGCCCGGAATTAAAGAATTCGGGATGGTTGATTTCTCGAAAAGTGAAGTTGCGTTGTTTTTTCCTGAAATGAAATCTCTACTGCATCAATGCAAGTTTTCAAACTGCACACATGTTCACGAGCCTGGATGTGCTGTAAAATATGCCGTTTCCGAACATCGCGTTCATCCACAACGGTACAAAAGTTATCTCAATATACTCAATGGAAAAGAAATGGAAATTGAGCCCTGGGAGTTGAAATAACTACTTGTTTTTCTGTTTTTTTTTTCGTAACTTTGTACAAAGTTTGTCACTCTAATCTGTGAGTGACCAAGCGGAGCTGTATCAAAACATGATGTTTTATCTGTAAAGCATGACATTTCCTTATCTTATTGAACTGCCTAAAATTATTGATTCTCGAGGGAATTTGAGTGTGGTTGAGAATTATAAAGAAATTCCATTCGACATTCAGCGTGTATATTGGCTCTATGAGGTGCCTATCGGTGAGTTACGTGGCGGACATTCGCATACAAATCTACAGCAAGTGTTAATTGCCATTCACGGGAGATTTTCGATAACCGTGGACGACGGCAAAAAGCGTCAAACATTTGTACTCAACAAACCCAATCAAGGTTTGTGTATCGGCAATAATATTTGGCGAGAAATGTCGGACTTTTCCGAAGGGGCGGTGTGTTTGGTTTTGGCTTCAAAACCTTATGACCCAGAAGGATATATCCGAGACTATAATGACTTCACGTCGTCATTGCAAGGCACTGTTTCACATCGTCATTGCGAGCGGAGCGAAGCAATCCCGATATAGATGGATTGCTTCGGCACGCTGTGCCTCGCAATGACGGACAAAAAAAATAAACCAATGATACCATTTTTAGACCTCCAAAAAATCAATGCTCAATACGCCGAACAGCTCAAAGAGGCTGCAACTCGCGTGATTGATAGTGGTTGGTATTTACTCGGAAAAGAAACCGAAAATTTTGAAAAAAAGTTAGCAAATTATATCGGTGCAGAACCTTCGCAAACCATTGCCGTTGGTAATGGTTTGGACGCTCTGCGATTGATTTTGCGAGGCTATATCGAGCTCGGAGAAATGCAGGAAGGCGATGAAGTCATTGTTCCGGCAAACACCTACATCGCAACGATAATCGCTATTTCCGACAACCGTTTGACACCTGTTTTGGTTGAACCGAATATCGAAACTTACAATATCGACATCGACCTCATCGAGGAAAAAATCACCGAAAAAACCAAAGCGATTTTGCTTGTACACCTTTACGGACAGTCCGTTTGGAGCGAAAAACTTGAGCAGCTTGCAAAAAAACATAACCTCAAAATCATCGAAGACAACGCACAAGCCATCGGTGCCTCGTGGAACGGTATCCGCACCGGAAACCTCGGCGATGCGGCAGGTTTCAGTTTTTATCCTGCAAAAAATTTGGGTGCTTTGGGCGATAGCGGAGCGATTACTACAAAAAATCCTGAACTTGCAAGTACCATTAGAGCCCTTGGTAATTACGGTTCAGAGAGGAAAAATTTCAATGCATTTCGAGGTGTAAACAGCCGAATGGATGAAATTCAAGCGGCATTTCTTTCCGTAAAGTTGGACTATGTAGATGTAGAGTCCGCCGTTCTGCAAAGGATTGCAGAGGATTATTGCAGATATATTACAAACGATAAAATAATTTTACCGGATTTTCAATTTCCTGCTCTCAACTCTCCAACCTTCGATTTTCGATTTTCTCACGTTTGGCACGTCTTCGTCATTCGTTGCGAACAACGTGATGAATTGCAAAAACATCTCGAAAAAAATTACATTCAAACGCAAATCCACTACCCTATCCCTCCGCACAAACAAGCATGTTATGCCAACACGCCATTGGCAAAACTTCATCTTCCGATTACCGAGCAAATTCATCGGGAAGTGTTGAGTTTGCCGATAAGTCCGGTGATGACCAAAGAAGAAATTTTTGCGGTGGTTGATGCCGTGAATTCGTTTTAATCAAAAAACTATCCCTCACCAACAGAGAAAATCATGAAACAAAACCATAAATCACAAACATGAACAAACAACTTACACCCGAACAAGCCGTGTCAAAAATCAAAAGCGGAATCACGCTGATGGTTGGCGGATTTTTGGCAAACAGAAGTGCGTTGAAAATCTTAGAATTGCTTTGTCAGAGCGACATTAAAGACCTAACTCTTATTGTGAATGATTCCGGATTTCCCGACAAAGCCTACGGAAAACTGCTTGCCAACGGGCAAGTGCGAAAGTTAATCGCCTCACATATCGGCACAAATCCTGCCGCAATTGATTTGATGAATGCGGGAACACTTGAAGTAGAATTCGTGCCGCAAGGCACTTTGGCAGAGCGAATTCGTGCCGCCGGTGCGGGTTTGGGCGGTGTGCTCACACCTACAGGATTAGGAACATTAGTCGAAAAAGGCAAAGAAAAAATCACGGTTGACGGCAAAGAGTTTTTGCTTGAAAAACCGTTGCGTGCTGACATTGCACTAATCGGCGCTTCAATCGGCGACAAGAGCGGAAACCTTATCTACAAAGGCACTTCGCAAAACATGAATCCGCTGATGGCAACAGCTGCAGACCTTGTTATTGCTGAGGTTGGCGAGTTGGTTGAAACTGGCAGCATCGCACCGGAACAAGTGCATACACCAAATATTTTTGTAGATTTTATAGTGAGTTAACGAAATGGCAGAGCAAAAAAGAAAAGGAGCAAGAACAATCAAAGACATTCCAAAAGATATTTTGGAACAACTCAATCGTGGCGAAATTGAATGTGCGAACTTGGTAGAATTTCTAGCGATAGATAGGCTTGTACTTCTAAGAAACATATTAGAAAAACACAACAGAATGCAATATTTTTCGCCTGTTTGCAAAATGGTTGAGAAAATCGAAAAACCAACATCTATAAGCATTGGATATACTGTTGCGGTTGGACTCGGCAAGCAAGTTTTTGCAAACAATGATGACGATTTTTTGGCAAAATTAGCCAACGAAACTTCGGATTTTGTACGAAGTTGGGCAGCAGAAATTACAGGAGGCAAAAGTGATTTGAAAATCGCCGATGCTCTAAAAAAGATAAAACCCTTTGCTGCTGATAGACACTTTAACGTTAGGGAGTCAGCATGGGCTGCGGTTAGGCATCACATCGTGCAAAAACCAAAAGAAGCCATAGAAATTTTAAGCAAATGGGTGCTTGACAACGATGAAAACATTCGGCGTTTTGCGAGTGAAGCCACACGACCTCGTGGTGTTTGGTGCGAACATATCAAAGAATTGAAAGAAAATCCGGAGTTGGGTTTGCCTATTGTTGAGCCGTTGAAATCGGACAGTTCAAGATATGTTCAAAATAGCGTTGCAAATTGGTTGAATGATGCCAGTAAAACACAGCCCGAATTTGTAAAAAAACTTTGCAAACGCTGGGAAAAAGAAAGCGACACCAAAGAAACCGCATACACCATCAAACGAGCATTGAGAACAATAAATAAAACTTGACAATAGCGTCATTGCGAACTGCAAAGCAGTGAAGCAATCCGGAAAAATAGATTGCTTTGCTACGCTCGCAATGACGGCAATAAATCTACCCAGCACCTCACCACCCCACATCCATTATGCACTACGCCGACTACAAAACAATTCTTTCGCCAAAAAACGGCATCAACCTTTACAGAGGTTGCACCCACGGCTGTATTTATTGCGATAGTCGGAGCAAGTGTTATCAACTTAATCACGATTTTGAAGATATCGAAGTCAAGCGTGATGCTCTCAAGATATTAGAAAATCAACTCCGAAAAAAACGCAAGCCCGGTCAGGTTTTAACCGGCTCGATGTGCGATCCTTACATTCCGCTCGAAGAGGAATTGAAACTTACACGTGGTATGTTGGAATTGATTTTGAAACATAATTTTGGTGTTAGTATTTTGACAAAATCGGCACGAATTTTGCGAGACCTCGACCTGCTAAAACAAATCAACGAAAAAACAAAATGCGTTGTCAGCACAACGCTCACAACGTTTGATGAGGAACTTTGCAAAAAAATCGAGCCTAATGTTTCGACAACATACGAACGTTTTGAAATGCTTGAAACTATGCGAGATGCGGGGATTCCAACGGTTGTATGGCTTTGTCCGCTTTTGCCGTTTATCAATGATGACGAGGAAAATTTGAAAGGTATTTTGGACTATTGCGTTCGTGCGAAGGTGAAAGGGATTTTGAGTTTTGGTTTTGGCACAACGATGCGAGATGGAAGTCGTGACTATTTTTACAAATGCTTGGAAAAAACGTTTCCGGGTGTCAAGCAAAAATACATCGCGACGTATGGCAATGCTTACGAATGTCCGAGCCCAAACCACGCCGTTCTATCAACAATTCTCAAACAGACCTGCCAACAGCACGGCATTTTGTACAAAACGAATGATGTTTTTGCGTATCTTTCCACGTACGAAAGCCAGACGAAACAGTTGTCGTTAGAGTGGTAAAAATCAACAGAAATATAGTTGAAAAATGAGATTAAAATTTGCGATATTTGGTTTGTTTTTGTTGTGGGCTTCTCACAAATCTTATGCTTGTCAGCAATGTCGTGATGCAATTTGGATTAACGATACGGCTTACTATCTTCTATCAACAATTATGTCCTCTTCGTTTCCTGTCGACCCATTTAGTCATTTCGTTTTTTTTGTTTTCAGAAGGGACACATCAAACTGGCATAGGTTAGAAATTTTAAGTAATAATTCTTTTAGAGTTCCTATTTTTACACCTGTTCGGCGGTGCGTTCGGGGGTATTTTTCTCATTGGGAAATCCGAAACGACAGTTTATTTCTAAAAAAACTGTTTAATGGGGTTGGCGAAAGAATAGGCTTGGATTTTTTCTTTGAGGGCAGAGATACAACAAATGGTGTTTTTGCGAATTGGTTTTCAGGACGAGATTTTGCTATGCATAGGGGTAGTTGGGATAGATTAAAGATTGCTTATATGTTTTTTGTACGAGATGGTATTATCATTGCTAAACGCAGAGATGATGAAGAAATACAATGGGACCAACTAGTGCGTCTTATCCCGCCTCCTCGCCCCTCATGCTTTGTTCCTCGTTCTATTCAACAAACAGATTCCTCACTTTGTTCGGAATGACAAATAAAAATTCAAAAATATGAAAACAACTTCAATGATTAGACTCCGCATGAGCAATGCGGACGCACACTACGGCGGAAACTTAGTAGATGGTGCAAGAATGTTACAACTGTTTGGCGATGTCGCCACCGAACTCTTGATTATTAACGATGGCGACGAAGGACTTTTTGTTGCTTACGACAATGTTGAGTTTACAGCACCTGTCTATGCCGGCGATTATATCGAGGCTGTCGGCGAAATTACAACAACTGGAAATTCTTCAAGAAAAATGACCTTTGAAGCACGAAAGGTAATTGCACCTCGTCCCGATATTTCGGCTTCTGCTGCAGATGTTTTGGCTGAGCCGATTGTTGTTTGCAGAGCGAGTGGCACGTGTGTTGTTCCGAAAAATTGTCAAAGAAAATAAAAAAATGGAAAAATTAATCATTACTGCCGCGATTAGTGGCGCAGAAGTTACCAAAGAAATGAATCCTGCTGTGCCTTACACGGTTGAGGAAGTTGTTAGAGAAGCAAAATCTGCTTACGATGCAGGTGCGGCCATTGTGCATCTGCATGTTCGCAAAGACGATGGCACGCCTACGCAAGACAAGGCTCGTTTTAAAGAATGTATGGACGCTATCAAGGCTGTTATTCCCGATGTAATCATCATTCCGTCAACAGGCGGTGCTGTGGGAATGACGGCGGAAGAACGTTTGCAACCAACCGAATTGTTTCCTGAAATGGCGACTTTGGATTGCGGAACGTGCAACTTCGCCGATGAGGTTTTTGAAAACACCATGCCGATGATGCGTGATTTCGGCAAACGAATGATGGAAAACAACATCAAACCCGAATACGAATGTTTTGAAATGGGACATTTGGATACCGCATTAAAAATGATCAAAAAAGGCGAATTGCCGGGACATCCGCTACATTTCAATTTTGTGTTAGGCGTGTTGGGCTGTACGCCTGCGACGATTCCGAATTTGTGTTGGTTGGTGAATGCTCTTCCAAGCGATGCCACTTGGTGTGCAACGGGTATCGGACGTTCGGAATTTCCGATAGCGGCGGCAACAATCGCTATGGGCGGACATGTGCGTGTGGGTTTTGAAGATAATTTGTTTGTCGAAAAAGGCGTTTTGGCAAAATCCAACGGCGAGTTGGTGGCGAAGGCTGTCCGCATTGCCAAAGAATTGGGGCGAGAGATTGCTACTCCCGATGAAGCGAGAAAGATACTTAATTTGGGTAAATAGCAATATGAAAAAGTTTGTGTTTCTGCTGTTGTTGAGCTTATTCGCATTTAATGCTAATGCGACAAATACGGATTCTGTTGACGTGGTGCAATACATCGTTTCTTTCTTGAAAAAACATGCACCTTGTCGTGATCTGAATCCCAGCCAGCGAGACAAGACCGAAGTCGTGAATGCGTTGTTTGTTCAAACCGTTGTAGGTTTTAGCAAATTCGATGAGGCAGAAAAAAGCCGTTTACGAACAAAAGCATTTTTGCTATTGTATGATAACGCCTCGTTTGAGTACGAAGACTCTCCAGATTTGGACAGAATGCACACAAGAAGAAGTCTGTGTTTTATGACTATTTCATTATTATCGGATAACTGGCGGTATCTAACTTTTGTAGAGTACGCTATGATCGAGGCTTCTCGCACACGAAGTTTTAGTAGAAGCAAGAGGGTGTTGCTCGTTCACCTGACAGAGTATTTGTTGATGCACCATTTCAACTATCCCGCAGCGTCAATAAACGAAGTGTGCAAAAAAATGCGAGATTTTTTTATTGCAAGAAAAAATCGCTATTGTGATGACGGTGATTCCTATTTTTATGGCAATTTTGCAGATGCTTTTTCCATATTATTGCAAAAGTTAAGTTGTGAATAATAAAGATATATCGAAAGGCATTTTCGCTTTGCCGGAAAAAAAGCGTAATTAATAGCTAAAACATTTATTGATGAGAAAAAATATCTTTGCCCTATTGCTCATATCTTTGTTTACTGTATCAGAGATATACACACAAACAACCGTGCCGAGCGGGAGTATTCAGCTGGTTTCACAGCGTTCTGAAATTCTTCATTTTGAAGTGGACGGCATGCTGTCTTTCAGAGAAAGTGTGATGGGCGGAATTTTACTGTCAAACTTGCTTCCGGGCGAATATCGAATAAGAATATCCGGCACTCAAAGCGGCAGACGTAATACGCCACACATTGCAGACAAAATAGTACGAGTATCTCCGGGACAACGCATTGTTATCACCATTGCACAGAACAATCGGTGTCGGTAAACACTGTTTTAGACGTTAATAGCATGCCGTTATGTGTAGTCTGGCAAGGGTCTCTCTTCGCTCAACCAATCAGCGAAGCCGATTTGAACAGACTACTCAATGAGTTGAGAAGCAATCGTTATCCTTTTGATAGAGATCGATTGGCTTTGCTGGAAGTTTCCGCTACACATCATGTTTTCACAAGCGAACAATTGGGAAGAAATTATGGCTGTATTCTCTTCTGATGATGTTAGACTACAATCAACCCGATTGCTCATTCCACAAGTGATTGACCCCGAAAACTTATATCTGCAAGCTCGTGTGTTTTCGTTCACCAGTAGCAGGAACGCTTTTCTCGATTTGATAAGAACAAGATAGTAAAAACAAAATGAAACAGAAACAATGGTACGAAGCCCTATTCGAAAACTACGGACGAAAATACGATAGCGAAAATTTCACTCACGGAACAGTGGGCGAATGTGATTTTTTGGAAACGGAATTGGCAGTATTCGCAGGGACGGATAATTATCCGCCCCCACAACCGCAAACGTTAAAGATATTAGATGTCGGCTGTGGAACAGGTCGCCACGCCATAGAATTGACAAAACGTGGATATCAAATAACGGGCATTGATTTGTCCGAATCTCAATTGAAAAGAGCGAGAGAAAAGGCTGTCGCAGACGGTTTGGTTATAGATTTTCAATGTCAAGATGCACGGAATTTGCCGTTCGACAGCGAATTTGATGTTGCGATTATGCTTTGTGAAGGCGGATTTCCATTAATGGAAACCGATGAAATGAATTTTGAAATTCTCAAAAGCGTTACAAAATCACTCAAACCTCGTGCAAAACTCATTTTTACAACACTCAACGGACTTTTTCCGCTATATCATTCGACAGATGATTTTCACGCTTCCGCACACGAAGAAGGCAACTCCGTATGTAAAAACAGCAATTTCGATTTAATGACATTTCGCGACTACAATACCGTAGAATTTGAAGATGATTCCGGAAACAAAAAAACGCTCGAATGCAACGAAAGATACTATGTTCCAAGCGAAATAACCTGGTTGCTGAAATCGTTGGGATATAAAAACATTGATATTTTCGGAGCCAGACTTGGCAAATTTTCGAGAGAACATAAATTGACGACAAAAGATTTTGAAATGCTTGTTGTTGCAGAAAAATAATTAAATACACAAGTTCGATATGAAAAAACTAATTCTATTCAGTGTAACTGCGTTCCTCGTAATGTGGGCGTTGGGGGTTTATTGGTCATTCGTAAACGCAGAATGGCGAGGGCGAGAGTTTCATTTACTAAATGAGATTGGGCTTGCTCTTCCCTTTTTGGTTACATTTTCGATTCTATTTATACTTCCCTTATTTCCACGCTTAAAATACTTGGAAGGCAATAACATCGAGAGACCTACATTTAAACACAGCATTTCGTCTGTGATTGATGTTCCGGAAAACTTTGATTTTAATCGTCTCAAAACAGAAATCGCCGAAAAATGGCTAATTACTTCTTCCGATCACCTTCGCAGTGTGTTGAAATTTAGAGACAAATGGGGATTTTCCAAAAATTGGGGTGCAGGAGCGTGGATGAAGTACGATAATGACACAAAAAAACTTTATTTGGAATGTTTCTCGATATCGAGATGGCAAAATTTAACAGGCGAAGCACAAAAAATGCAAAAAGAAATCGAAGATTGTTTAGAACTTCAAGATTTATTTGCCCTTACCCTTGCGCGAGATGGCAACATAGCACCATGACAATTTTGCCCAGAGGGCAATAGAAAACACAGACCATCATAACAATTATTGCCCGTCGGGGCATTAACATAAAGTCAATAACCGTCCGAAAGGACACAAAAATAAAAAATATGAAATCATCAAAAATCCTTTTGAGAATAGCATCAATCATCATGCTACTTCATGGTCTAACACTATTCATTAGCACACTTGCAAGCCCACCGAATCCTGCTCTACCCGCCGAGTTGCTCGATTTTGTTATGGGTGCTACTTTTTGTGGCGTTTTGTTAGTTTTACTTCTTGGAACTTTACTTTGGGTATTGTCTTGTACGAAGAATGAAGCAAACACCAAACTGTTGTGGATTGTTGCAACAGCAACCGTTATACTTGGAATTATTGAAATAATTTTCTTTTTCCCACACATCGTTTGTATTCTTCCGGGAATCTTGGCATTTATCGCTTTATTTATGCATAACAAAATAAATCATTCATAAAATGAACATCGCATTACTAATACTATCAGCACTGGCTATTATGATAGCCATACCATTTATTATCGCAATTTTCCTAAAGAAAGACTATTTGGTAGAACGGGAAATTATCATTAACCGCCCTAAACAGGAGGTTTTTGATTACATCAAGCACTTGAAAAATCAGAACGAATGGAGCATATGGGCAACAACAGACCCAACTATGAAGGCAACCTATTCGGGAACTGACGGAACGGTTGGATTTACATACACTTGGGATAGCGACAACAAAACCGTCGGCAAAGGTATGCAGGAACTAACAAAAATAACCGATGGGGAATATATTGGATACATCGAATGGGATTTTCGTTTTGTCGGAAAACCGCATACAGTCTGCTATTGGACTACCGAAGCCGTCTCGGAAAATGCTACCCGAATGAAATGGGGGTTTACTGGTCGAGTTAATTATCCGATGAATTTTATGATACTTTTTTTTGAAAAGTTAATTGGCGAGGGCACGTTGTCGCCGGAACTTGCAAATTTGAAAACCAAAATGGAATGCCAAACAGAAAAGCAATGAAAAAAAATACCTTTTTCGCTCTTATCCTACTATTAGGATTGATGACGACAGCAAAAGCATCATATACAGCAATGCAGATTTTAGAAAAGCAAGTTGCTTGGGATATGCAAATCGTAGATTTGCAACACGCTACCATTCCTGAATTACAGGATATGATCAGAACCGGACAACTCACTTATACGCAATTGACGGAAATGTATTTGCGACGCATTCATTTTTATGATTTTAACACCGTAAAACTCAATTCGGTCAGAATGCTCAATCCTCACGCACTTGCCGAAGCCAAAAAACGTGATAGTATGTTTGCGTTGGATCCGAGTGTGGCAACAGGTTTGTTCGGTATGCCGGTGCTTGTGAAAAACAATGTCAATGTTGTTGGAATGCCTAATACCGCTGGCTCTGTGGCTCTCGCCAATAATTATCCGCCTTTTGATGCTCCAATTATTACAAAACTGAATGATGCCGGTGCAATTATTTTAGGAAAACTAAACTTGACGGAATTTGCCAATTTTATTGCCATTGGTATGACAACCGGCTGGTCTTCTCTCGGCGGACAAGTGCTGAATCCTTATCGTCCGGTGCCGTTGTTGGGCGATACCATCACGGTGAGACCGAGTGGTTCTTCGGCAGGTTCGGGCGTTGCAGCAGCGGCGGCACTTTCTGCGGTTACGATTGGGACTGAAACTTCGGGTTCGATACTCAGTCCTGCATTTATGAATTCTGTTGTGGGCATCAAACCTACGGTTGGGCTTGTTAGTCGTTTCGGAATTATCCCGATTTCTTCAACGCAAGACGTTGCCGGACCGATGGCTCGAAATGTTACCGATGCAACCATTTTACTCACAGCGATGGCAGGTTTTGACCCCAATGATGAAACGACAAAAAGTATTGAAAATGCGGGCTTAACCGGTGTGGATTTTACAAAAAGTTTGAGACTTGGAAATCTCCAAGGTAGAAGGCTCGGTTTGGTCAGCATTCCTCCCGAAGGACACGTTGCCTACGAGCCGTTCCAACAGGCGATAAAAGCCTTAAAAGATGCCGGTGCGGAAATCGTTACAAAGCCCGACGGTAGTGCACTGACTTTTTTTAATCCCGAAGATTCCAACACCAATCCGCCATTTTGGCAAAGCATCGTTCTTGCTTACGATTTTGCGAGAGATTTGCCTGCATATTTGGCAACGTTAGACGAGGATTTTCCGATAAAAATTTTGCAGGATATTATTAATTTCAACACCGAATATATGAAAACCAATCCCGATGCTTTCCCTTTCGGACAAGAACTTTTGATAAGAAGCAACGAGATTGATTTGGAAGCACAACGAGATTCGTTTTTGATTGATCGAGAGAGGGATAGATTGCTTTCGAGAACTTACGGCATAGACTATTTGTTGGAAAAGCACAATTTGGATGGACTTATCAGTACGAGTATGAGTGTTTTATCTACCGTAATTGGCGCCAGAGCCGGTTATCCTACCGTTAGCATTCCGCTTGCAAACCCCGGCGGAACAAGAAATCCAATCAATATGACATTTATCGGAACGGCTTTTAGAGAGGCACAACTGATTGAGTTTGCGTTTGTTGTTGAGCAAGCCGGAAATTTTCGTATTCCGCCCGGACTTGCCGATAAAGGGGGACTTGGCATAATGATCGAACGTGCGCAAGCACTTTCAGAAAGAGAGAGAGCCAGCATTCAAGACATCTACAATTCTGCTTGGGAAGTTTATCAAAGTAATTTTTCGACACAGAGAGGTGTTGATAGTGCCACACGAAATTTATTTGATGCTATGTTGAAATTTGAAAGTGTTCGATAAAGAAAGCAGGAGGTGTGTGTATTTGTGAGTTGTATGCAAGGCAGAGACAATGAAGCGCAAAAATAAATAAATAAAATGTAAATATGAGGTTATCCTATGACAACGAGATATCAAAAGCAACAAAAAAAATATAAAGAAGAAGAAAAAAGGAAGAAGTCTGGAAATTCAACTATACGTTTGGATAAAAAATCAGTTGTTTATATCGTCTTACTTTTTTGTGCTTTCGCTATTTTTTATTTCATAATGACGGAAGATATTAAGGGTGCTTTGATACGACAAAGTCCTAGTTGGACAAAAACAATGGGGCAAGTCCAATCAATAGAAGTAGTTACAGGAATAGAACAGACAAGAATCGGCAGTCAGACTACAACAAAAGGACATAGAATTAGATATTATTTTTTGACTGACGGTGTCGTATATAAACAAGAGGTTTTTATTGGAAGAGGACAAGGAAACGCACAGAGGTTTATTAACTTTGTAGAGCCACTAGATAGTATAGAGGTTTATTACAAAAAGAGAAATCCTCGAAGATCCCGTATAAACTTTGACATTATTCAGTGACGAGAAATGAACAATAGAGAGAGTCCAGCATATAACTTGCAGTTTCGCGAAATGACGTTCGCACTCCGCCGAAATAAAATGGAAATAAAAAAACATCACGCCGACAGTTTTGGTTCGCCACTTCGCCAAGCCACCGGGCTTAGGTGCAATGTTAGACCGCACGTAAGCAAATAGACAAAAATATTATTTTTCACTTTTCATTTCGGTTTGAAATTTTTTTTTCGTATCTTTGCATTATCAATTCAAAAAATAGAGATTATGAACACAACATATCATTTCACATCAGCACAAGAACTTACACCTGCAATTTTAGATGTAATTCGACAAACTTATCAAGAACAACCGATCAGTATCTATATTGAAGCAGACGTGTCAACGATGTCTGATTGGGAAATGCAAGAACTCAAACGTCGAGAGCAGATTTTTTTAGAGCCCGACGACGATTATCGCAATGCGCTTTCGGCAGAAGAGTTTAAAAAGAGAGCCTTGGAAATGGTTGAAAGAGTACATAATAGGTTTGCAAGCAAATGAACGTGAAATTTACTTCGGAAGCACTTGAGTACTTAGAAAATCTTGTTACTACACTCTACCAAAAGGAGTATTTTGGTTTTTTGGAGACATCTAAAAAATATGTTGAAGATTTAGTTGACGACATCAAGACTAATCTTCCAAAACGACAGCATAAGCTACCTACAAAGTATTTTGACCGATACGGAAAAGATATGCTCTATGCCTCTTTCCGAAAAAACAAACAAACAGAATGGTATGCCTTTTTCTCAAAATACATCGAAGACGGAAATACGGGTTATTTAGTACGGCACATCGAAAATAACCATACTGTTGCACAGTATTTGTAAGTTGAAAATCTCTATCCAAATGTAAATTGCATACTGCCATTTTGAGTGTTCAATTTAAATAAACAAAAACACAATCACCATTTGCAAATCCGCATTCCGTTAGGAATGCATCGCTCGGTAGAAAAAGCAACCCCCAAAGCCCTGCATTCCGTAGGAATGCAACCAATCATTGCCAACAAAACGATATGCAAAACAACTAAACAACATCAATAATGCAGAACGTGAATTGCGTACTGCTATTAAGTAAATGAGATAAAAAATAAAAAAATGGACACAAAAAAAATGCACTTTAATCCCGGATGCGCTTTAAGTATTTACAAGCCAGCATTAGAAAACAAAATCTTTGAGTATCTGATAGAAAATTATCCAGACATCAAACTCCACAAGATATGTTGCAGGCACAATCCTCAATTAGAACAAGGAAGTATCGTCAATGTTTGTGCTGGTTGCGACAAACGATTCAGCACATTGTACGAGAACGTAGATACCGTGTCTTTGTGGGAAATTATTGATAAACTCGACAATTTCCCCTTCCCTGACTACAAAGGAATGACGATGACGATACACGATGCTTGTCCCGTTAGAGAAAAATCCGTAGTTCACAAAGCCGTAAGAAGTTTGCTCGAAAAGATGAATATAAAAATTGTTGAAGTAGCAAACAGCGAGAGTAAATCAATTTGTTGCGGAGATTCTTTTTATGGTGAATTACCTCTTGACAAAGTACACGAACTGATGAAAAAACGGGCACAAAGTATGCCTTGTAATGATGTTGTCGTGTATTGCGTTTCGTGCATAAAAGCAATGTATATCGGCGGAAAAACACCTCAATACTTGGTTGATTTATTAGCCGGGCAAGAAACAGAAGTTCAAGAATACAGAACAAAAGAATGGCACGACCTATTGGACGCTTATATTAAAGAGCATTAAAAACTGCACACAACTTGCGGTTTGGTGCAATGGCGTTCGCCAATCCGCATTCCGTTAGGAATGCAACCAATTATTGATAGCAAAACGATATGCTAAACAACTCGGAAAAAACAAAAAAATAACATGAAACAAGGAAACAAATACGGCCTACACCGTGTAATCGAGCCAAAAGGCGTTCTGCCCCAGCCGGCAAACAAAATTTGTAACAACATGGACGAAATCTTCGACAACGAGATTTTGATTGATGTACAAACCTTAAACATTGATTCGGCAAGTTTCACACAAATCAAAGAGCAAGCCGGTGGCGACAAAGAAAAAATCGCAGAAATTATGCTCAACATCGTGGAAACACAGGGCAAACACCGCAATCCGGTTACAGGCTCCGGCGGTATGCTTTTGGGCACCGTAGAGAAAATCGGTGATGCTCTAAAAGGAAAAATCGACTTGAAAGAAGGCGACAAAATCGCTACGTTGGTTTCACTTTCGCTCACGCCGTTGCGAATAGACAAGGTCAAAGATATTCGTGCAGATATTGACCAAGTGGATATTGACGGAAAGGCTATTTTGTTCGAGAGCGGTATTTATGCAAAAATTCCTTCGGATATGCCCGAAAATCTGGTTTTGTCGGCGTTAGATGTTGCCGGAGCACCTGCTCAAACGGCTAAACTTGTGAAGGATGGCGACACCGTTCTCATCATCGGAGCAGGCGGAAAATCCGGTATGCTTTGCTGTTACGAAGCCAAAAAACGTGCAGGAAAAAACGGCAAAGTCATCGGCATAGAATACAGCGAAAAAAGCGTAGAACGCTTGCAGAAACTTGGTTTTTGCGATGTAGTGTTTTCGGCAGATGCGACAAAACCTGTGCCTGTTTTGGAAAAAATCGAAGAACTAACCAATGGCAAACTCTGCGATGTAACCATCAACTGCGTAAACATCCCCGACACCGAAATGACAAGTATTTTATGCACAAAAAATGACGGCGTTGTTTACTTTTTTTCTATGGCAACAAACTTTGCAAAATCCGCACTGGGTGCGGAAGGCGTGGGTAGCGATGTAACAATGATTGTTGGCAACGGCTACACCAAAGGTCACGCGGAATTAACATTACAACTGTTCCGCGAAAGCGAGAAATTACGTAACATTTTCACAGAACTTTATGCATAAAACTACAAAACACATGAAAAAAACATTCTACCTGCTTAGTGTTTTCCTGTTCGCATTTATCGTTATTCCAACGTCATGTTACAGGGTTGAACAAATGAGTGATCTCAATGAAATTCATGCATTCAACATAATTTCATACACATCCGAAACCATCGAGATCGGTGGTATTCCGAGAACAATGCAAATAAGCGGAACGCCCATCGAAAACGATGTCATTTACATTGATGTTGATTTCGGAGAACATCTTTTTCCACTTTCTTTTCACGCAGAACCTGTTTTTCAAGGCGAGATTGATCGCATCGCAGGAATTGATTTCTCCGAGAAATTGGTGCTCGAAACATCCGATTCCGAATTGCGTTTTTACGTGATGGCGAGAAGCGGACTGACACGAGCGTACACCATTCGAACGCGCATTACGCCACTCGAAGAAAGCGTTGCACTCTTCAATTTCTTCCAAATTAAAAACGTAGAACCTGCAATGCTTGTCTCGGAAGTGGGCGTAACATCTACCCTTTTCGAGGAAGACGGCAGACGAGACACACTGAGAATTTTTACGGTTGCAGGAACATTTCCAGTAACGATTACACCCGAGTTTAACATTGTTGAACTGTCGGATTTTGGCGACATAACAGCACCTGACGGCACAACGCAAGTGTTTGTGAATGGAGAAACAGGGTTACGTTTTGAAAGTCCGGAATCAGCATACAATTTGACAGTAGTTTCCGAAAGCGGACTTGCAAATACGTGGACAATCGTGATATATCACGCACCATTTGTGAGTGGAGATGATGGCGAGAGCACACCGCAACAACGCGAAAGAACCGACATCATTCGTGCCACAGCAACCGCAACATCCCAAACTGAAAATTTTGTTGTTCCCGATTTTTCTGTAAACAACGATACAGAGGAAATTTTGCTGGTTGTTAGAAACACTGCTTCGGAAACGACTGTGTTTCCGTTGGAAGTGAATCTATCGTTTGCTTTTTTGAGTGGCATTCAAACATTCGGATTAAACAACTCGGCAACCTCCGGAACGTTTGTTTTCGAAGATTGGGACGATGTACAGTCCTTCTATTTGCTTGATGTTCAAACACGAGTGTCGCGTCAATGGAACATTCGTTTGATAGAATGGCTGTCATCGGAAAATATGGTGGTTGCATTTGAATATGCTTACACTGCGTCAACGGTTTGCATACAAATCGGCAATGGCGATTGTCCGGATGAAAGTCTGTTTTCTGCGACTACATTAAACATTGAGCAAACGCTTATTCTTTCTCAGACAAGTTCTGTCGGGCATATTTATCTCTACATGGCCGAAGTGTGGAATACAGCGAGAGATGTTTCGCACCCGTGGAAATTAACTTTGAGCGATTTGCAAATAGCGGTGTCGGACAGAGCAACGCTTGGTGATTTGCCGGCTTTCGAGTGGACAGGAAATAACAGTTGGGAAACGCCGATATCGTTTGTAGTTACTGCTCAAAATGGTTCGGAAAAGACGTGGCATGTTCATGTTCGTGATATGCGTGATAATGTTCCTTCGTCAGACGCAAATTTGGTTGGATTGACTATTGTTAGTCATACACCAAGTCACGCTGTTTTCGCTGGATTGCCGTATCAAGTCACGCTTGATACGAACGCGCAAATTGTAACGTTGAACCTCACGTATGATCGCGGAGCATACCCGTTAAACGTGACTTTTTCGGCAGAAACATCGCCGTTTGCACGCATCATTTCGCAAAATAATGGAACCGATCCGTTGATTTTTGAAAGCGAAAATGCCGAACAAACCATCACAATTATGGCAGAGGACGGAACAATAAACTATTGGACAGTCAACCTACAACCGCCTCCACGCAGTACGGAAGCGAGCATTCTAACGTTTGAGGTTAATCCTATGCAACATTTTGGATCTCCAAGCGTTACAATCAACGAGGAAAGAAGTGAAATTCGAGTTTGGTTGAATACGCCGACCACCATGCATCCGGTAGTAGTTGCTCCAAATATTGTTTACACGATGACTATTTCCGAATGGGCAAACACATCTGTTCAATTGAATGGCACGTTAAATTTTAGTTCGTTTAGACAGCGACATTCATTTACCATAACCGCTGAGGATGGTTCAACACGTGAATGGACGGTACGATTGATTTATGAACCGCAACTCCAAAATTGGAATCAAGATGCTACATGGATCCAGACGGGGAATCTTCTAAACAACAGTACTCATCCTCCTGGCTGGGCAACTGCTAATGTTAGTATTATTGGTCTTATTAATATTACCGGTGCATCCCGAGTTCCGAGAAGTGGAGGAGGATTTGCAACCCAATTAAGAACTATAAATGCACCTGTTGTCAATAGACCTGGAGCAGGTTCACTTTTTCTCGGGTGGTTTGATCGAAGCAATGCTGTAACATTCCAAAACGATCCGATTAGAATAACTCACTTCGGACTTCCGCTTGCAACTTCGGGACATATTCGTGGTATCGAAGTAGACATTATGTATTCACCCGGAGGCAGATACACCGACGACAACTATCGTGAATTAGGATCTGCCACCATAGAACTTGTGAGACCCTATCCAGGTCATGAGGGCGAAAACTGGGTTTATCACGGACACCATGCAGATGGAACTCCACACGAACGTAATACAGGTATGCGTGTGGCACATAGGCAAATGGTGTTTGGCAATGAGTCTGGTTATTCTTGGCACGGTCTGCCCATTGAGGTTGTTTCGGCTACTGAATGGAGAACGGTTCAGATTTTGTTTGATGATTTTCCCAATGGAGAGATGCCTGATTTTACACACCTTCACATTGTTTTTTCATCCAGTGCACGAGGCGATCTTTTTGATGCGGTAGTCAACTCAACGCTCACAGTGGATAACATCAGAATTCTGTACAAAGAGGAGAACTAATCATGAAAAAAACAATTTTGACAATAGCACTGTTTGTTCCGAGTATATTCGGAATGGCTAAAGAATTAGAAAGGGAAAAAACGTTTTTCCAAAACTTTTCCGTAGGTGTCCACACTGGAATTGATTTAGGCGGTGCAATGCCACTGTCTATCAGCGATGCACTCGGTCCGGACGACAAAGTAAATGTTACCCCTCGTGTGAGACCTGCCATTGGGCTTTCTTTCACAAAACACTTTAACGATCGCTGGTCGCTGTCGCTCGAATCTTCCTACAGATTCGTAGGATTGGACATCATAACAAGAGTTCAAGAACAAATTTTCGTTGATCGCAATGAAGATATTTGGGTTGCTTTTCGAGGAACAGCCCATATGGAAATGACTTTCCCTATGTTTGAATTTTCTCTTTACGGACGTTATGCTTTCGAAAATTTCGGGGGACGGATCATTTTGGGAACTTTTTATTCACGCAATATCAATCCTAGATTTATTACAGAACCCCGAAAGGGTATGCTGTTTGGTGTGATTGACGGTAGAATAGACCTCAATAGTCCGGGAGGCATCATTTCGCCGGATGACCCATTCACACAAGATTTCAGTGATGGAATGAGCAGGTGGGATCTCGGAATTTTGGTGGGATATGAACAACGCATCCTTTTACCGCAGTTGTTTATTAGCGGGCGTCTTGCAATGGGATTTAACGATATTTTTCGTCCGGATAGCAGGTTCCTCACTTACAAAATGCAACACGTGAGAGCCTCATTGACGCTAAGTTATCATTTTCTTTAAGCCGTCATTCCCACGAAGGTGAGAATCCACCTACTCGCAAGGGGATTGCGGGTTAAGCCCGCAATGACTAACAAAAAAAACAATCAAAAAATATATTATCATGAAAGCAAAAAAAATCGCTATTTGGATAGTCGCAACTATTGCGTTATTCAGCATTGTATCGTTTATCGCATACAGAATTGTCATTAACCGAACAATAACAACTGTTCGCACGGAAACTGTTTCCGAAGTAAGAAACTTTGTAGCTAATAGCCCTGTTGGCGAAGAAAGTTCACAATGGCGTGGACTTAACCGAGACGGTTACTATCACAAAGAAACCGGATTACTTACAGCGTGGCCTGTCGGCGGACCGCAATTGTTGTGGTATCGCGATAATTTGGGTGACGGTTATTCTTCGCCGGCAGTTGCCAACGGAAGAATTTATATCACCGGACTTCACGCCAACGACCTTGTTCTTTCTGTATTCGACCTTAGCGGTGAATTGCTCGCTAGAAGAGTTATCGGTAGAGAGTGGGCAAGCAGTTATCCGGGGACTCGTTCCTCAATAACTGTAAACAATGGAAAACTCTATATTCTCAGTGCTTTGGGGCATCTAATTTGTTTGGATGAAAAAACTTTGGAGCAAGTTTGGAAAAGAGATGTTTTGAGAGATTTCGATGGTAGAAATATCCGTTGGGGAATGACCGAATCGCCTTTGATTATTGGCGACAAAGTAATTGTTACACCTGGAGGCAGAAGACATAACGTTGTTGCACTGAACAAAAACACAGGAGAACTGGTTTGGTCGTCGCCGGGTTTAGGCGAAGTTTCAGCCTACTGTTCGCCGTTGTTTATCGATGGTTATTCAGTACCATTGATCGTTACCAACACCGAGCGACACATCATCGGACTAAACGCTAACACCGGTGAACTGTTGTGGTCGCATCCGCAAACAAACACGCACAATATTCATCCAAACACGCCACTTTACAACAACGGCATGATTTTTTCAACAACCGGATACGGCGGTGGCTCGGTCATGCTTCGTTTGACAAACAATGGCAGAGGTATTGAATATGTTTGGAGTAACAATGTTGACAATCAAATGGGCGGTGCCGTGAAAGTTAACAACCATATTTTCACTTCCGGACATCGCAACAGAGGTTTTTTCGCTATGGACTGGAACACCGGAGAAATAAGATATCAAGTACGTCAAATCTCACCGAGTGCTATCATTGCCGCAGATGGTATGCTGTTTGTTTACAGCGACCGGGGCGAAGTGGCATTAGTTAGACCAAATCCGAATCAATTTGAACTTGTGAGTAGTTTTCATATTACACACGGAACGAATCAGCATTGGGCACACCCTGTGATCCACAACGGGGTGTTGTATATTCGACGGGGCGATGCGTTGATGGCATATCGAATCAGATGATTTATTGGACGATAAATAGTAAGCAGATCCCTCACTTCGTTCGGGATGACAATTCTCTGTATGGGGGGTAGGAGTAAACGGTGGCGGCGAGGCCGCCACCGTTTACTCCCCTCTTTCTGTAACACTCCGTCATTCCGAAGGAGTGAAACGACTGAGGAATCTGTCGGCTGTCAAAACAACTCAAAATAATTCCGTACTTCTACAAAAAAACAATATGAAAACCGCAATAATCTACACATCAAAACACGGCACAACCGAAAAAGTTGCCAACTTGATTGCCGAAAAATTAAAAAAAACAAACGAAATAGAGTTGTTTTCGCTGGGCAAAAACTCCAATCCGGATATAAGCAAGTATGAAACGGTAATTCTCGGAACATCTATTTACGCAGGATCTGCATCTAAAAAAATGAAGGCATTTTGTCGCAAAAATGAGAGCATTTTGTTGCAGAAAAAAACAGGCTTGTTCGTCTGCGGAATGGAACCCAATAAGGAGAAACAAAACAAAGAATTGAGCGATGCCTATTCGGAAACATTGCATAAAAGTGCTGTTGCCACAGGCTTTTTAGGCGGAGAGTTTTTATTCGAACATATGAATTTCTTCGAGCGTTTTATTATCAAAAAAATAGCAAAAACAACAACTTCCGTTCATAAAATCAATGCGGAAGCGATTGATGCATTTGCTGCAAAACTGTAAACCGAAGTTTGAATCTAAAAAAATATGATATATGAAACATCTTCTTATCCCGCTTTTACTATTGCCTCTCATTGTCTCGGGGCAAGTAATTGACCGTCGCGATGCAAACATAAGTCGCGCTGTAAACGAAATTTCGACTGCAAATTTGAGACAAACGATCGACGATTTGGTTGGGTTTTACACACGAAACAACCTCAGTTCGAGAACCGATCCCGAGCGAGGCATAGGTGCCGCAGCAACGTATTTGTACAATAGATTGACGGAATTTGCGGACGCTTCGTCCGGACGAATGAGCGTTGAAAAAATGCCTTTCTATGCCACTTCTATCCACTGGGAAGGCGAAATGGAACACACCCAGATTATGGCTACGATTCGAGGTGCAGATTCACGTATTATCGCTCTTTTGGCACACTACGACAGTCGAGCCACAGATCGCAACGATGGCACAATTTTTGCACCGGGAGCCAACGACAACGGAAGCGGTGTAGCAGCACTCTTGGAAATAGCCCGAATATTATCACAACAACAATTCGAAGCAACAATAAAACTTATTTTTACTTCTGCCCACGAGCACGGAACGATAGGAGCGCGGTATTTGGCAGAAAAAGCACGCCAAGAGAATTGGAATCTGATTGCCGTTATCAACAAAGACATGATTGGCAACGCTGAAGCATGCACAACAGGAACTCATAACAATACCACCGTGCGAATTTTTTCCGAAGGAATCCCCGCTGTCGAAACCGAAGAACAACGGCAACAACGTATTTTCAATTCGGCTGAAAACGACAGTCGATCCCGCCAGTTGGCTCGTTACATAAAGGAAGTCGGTGAGCGTTATGTAGATAATATGACTGTGCGACTTATCTACCGTAACGACCGTTTTGGACGAGGTGGCGACCATACGCCCTTTGCTCGCGAGGGTTTCACGGCAGTGCGAATGTCAGAAATCAACGAAAATTACGACCGCACACATCAAAATGTTCGCCAGCACAATGGAATTCGTTATGGAGATATGCCTTGCGGAATTGATTTTGAATATCTTCGGAAAAACACTGCTGTAAGTCTTGCAACAGTAGCCAACTTGGCGCTGTCTCCGTTTCCACCGGAAAATGCTACATTAGACATTTCACGACTGTCGAATATCTCCGAAATCACATGGGAAGCACCAACACAAGGCAGAGCACCGAAAGGATACTATGTGTTGATTCGACAAACAGACGTTTCGATGTGGCAACGTAAGATATTTGTAACCGACACACGCATTGCTCTTCCTTTAAGCAGAGACAACTACTTTTTTGCCATTCAAAGCGTAAGCGAAGGTGGACATGAGAGTTTGCCTGTTTTTGTTGTAGCAAGGAGGTAGTATTTATCCATTTTTTTGTATCTTTGTAGAAAATTTTAACAAATCATAACACCATGAACAATAACCGAAAACAAATGTTTCCAAACGCTACCGATGAACAATGGAACGACTGGAAATGGCAAGTCAAAAATCGCATCGAAACCCTCGATGAATTGAAAAATTTAATTCCTTTAACGGAAGCCGAAGAAATCGGCGTTCGCGAGTCGCTAAAGACTCTGAGAATGGCGATTACACCATACTATCTGAGTTTGATCAATCTCGAAAATCCGGAGTGTCCCGTTCGCAAGCAAGCCATTCCTACGATTAACGAAACGAAAAAATCGGCAGGCGATTTGCTCGACCCTTTGAGTGAAGACGAAGATTCGCCAACGCCCGGATTAACGCATCGCTATCCGGATCGTGTGCTGTTTTTAATTACCGACCAATGTGCGATGTATTGTCGTCATTGCACCCGTCGTCGTTTTGCCGGACAAACCGATTGCGAAACAACGTCAGACCGCATCGATAAAGCCATTGAATACATCGCAAAAACTCCACAAGTGCGAGATGTTGTACTTTCCGGCGGAGATGCATTGTTGGTAAGTGATACCAAATTGGAGTCGATTGTTCAGCGTTTGCGGGCGATTCCGCATGTGGAGATTATCCGCATTGGCACACGTGTTCCGGTGGTTTGCCCACAACGGATTACGCCGGAATTGGTCAATATGCTGAAAAAATATCATCCGATCTGGGTCAATGTGCATTTCAATCACGCCAATGAAATCACAGAAGAAGCACGCAAAGCCTGTGCTTTGTTGGCTGATGCCGGTATTCCGCTGGGCAACCAATCCGTGTTGTTGCGAGGTGTGAACGATTGCTCGCAAATCATGAAACGTTTGGTGTACGAGTTAGTAAAAATGCGTGTAAGACCGTATTACATCTACCAATGCGATTTGGCGATGGGTTTGGAGCATTTCCGCACGCCTGTTTCGAAAGGCATTGAAATTATTGAGAATTTGCGTGGGCATATTTCGGGTTATGCCGTTCCTACGTTTGTTGTAGATGCTCCCGGCGGAGGCGGAAAAATTCCGGTAATGCCGACTTATCTCATCTCTCAAACGCCATACAGGGCAATTCTTCGCAATTTCGAAGGTGTTATTTCTGCTTACACACAGCCGATGGATTATACCGAAACCGAATGTACTTGCGATGATTGCAAAACTATTGCAAAATCAAGCGATGGCGTGGCAGGTTTGATGCATGGTGAGAAATTGGCTTTGGAGCCGGCGGGGTTGGAGAGGAAGAAGCGGTTGTTGAAGTAGTTTATCATTATCAGAATTGTCCTTAAGGTCTTTAACGTCCTTAAAGACCTTAAGGACATTAAAGACAACATAGCAATGACAGCACCCAACAATTTTATCCCCAAGCACGGTGGCTACCGCAAATTACTGAGTTTTCAAAGAGCAGAAGTTATTTACGATGGCACGGTGTATTTCGTGAATCGTTTTTATAGAAAACCCGACCGCACCATTGATCAAATGGTGCAGGCCGCACGCAGTGGAAAACAAAACATTGTGGAGGGCAGTATGGCTTCGGCAACATCAAAAGAGTTTGAAATAAAATTGATGAATGTTGCAAGAGCCTCGCTTGAAGAATTAAAAATGGATTACGAAGATTTTTTAAGAACACGAAAATTGCAGATTTGGGATAAAAACCACCATTTGGTTACACGCTTTCGTCAAATAAACAGAACGCCCAATGCAACATATCAAACATTTGAAAAAGGAATAGAAAACGAAGATCCTGAAATTTGTGCAAATGTCATGATTTGTCTGATAAACATAGCAACCTATCTTTTGGCAAAACAAATAACGGCTCTTGAAAAAGAGTTTTTAGAAAAAGGCGGTTTACGAGAACGAATGACAAAAGCGAGGATTGAAAGCAGAAATAAAAACAGAAATAATCAAATATCATGAAAAAGTTCGTCATCGCAATTTTTGCAGCCACCTTGTCGTTTGGCAGTTTTGCACAACAAACCGATACGATTGCTATGACCGCTTGCAATTTCAATACACCCGGATGGGGCGAAAGTCTTGGCACGATAACTTTTCATACCGATAGCGTGTGGACTATTGAAAGTAGTGGTATTATTCAAGTTTGGTCTGATGCTGTAACTGCTACTGCCTGTCAAAAAACGAGTTTTGATGGTGGTTATAGAGATAGTACAACAGGACATTATTGGGGAAACCATAATTTCAGTGCTGATTGTCGTTCTAATCCTGATTTTTCAGGCGACCTGTTTTCTTGGTGTGCTGTTGTTCGTTTTAGAAACGAACTGTGTCCTTACCCCTGGCGTGTTCCTACTCGTCGAGATTTTAGAAATCTGGATATTGCTATGGGTGGTAGCGGACTCCCCCGAACAGATTTAGATTTTGTCCAATCTAATTATTTTGCCCGTTGGGGCGGTGTTTTTGGTGGTAGTTTTAATCCTAGAACTGACGTGTTGCAAAGGCAGGGTTTTTACGGTCGCTATTGGGCACAAACAGAGAGTAATGTAATTCGCGGATTCAGTTTGGTTATGATAACATCCGGTTTCATCAATCCTATAGTCTGTGAACATAAGCACAATGGTTTTTCGCTACGTTGCGTTCGAAACAATTAAACCAAAATCTCGTACCTAACAGCACAAACAAAAAACAGAAACAGTCAAATATAATGAAAAAATTCATCTCCATATCAAAAAGAAAAATAGTAAAACTTGTAAAATTCACAAGAGAGTTGTCTATCGTTGTTATCGGTGTTGGTATAGCATTGATGGCTGGCGACTTCCTCTCCACCAGAAGTGCGAAAAAGGACTTAAGAAACCACCTTGAATTGGTAAAGAATGAAATCTCCTCTAACATTATAGTTTTAAATCAAACGATTGATTTTTTCACGCAAGAGTCGTTATATGTGGACTTTCTCCGCAGAAACAGAAACAATTCCAATGCAATAGATTCATTAGGCATTTTTAATAATACCATTTTTAATTTCTCGGGGAGTATCCCTTCCTTCAGTGCGTTTGATTTGCTTGTCCTATCACAAACACTACATCTGATACAAGATAAAGACCTATTGCAACTTTTATGGGACTATCGCAATTGGCATGATAGAATTTATGTCGAAGGAGCTCGTTATCAGTCTGCTAAAATTTTTGCGATGGGAGAACGTATTCAATCCCAAGATACCGGACTGCCATTAAAGAATTTTTATTTAGAATACAGCATCGCAATTACGGCATTAAAAGAAACAAATCAATTCGTTTTATCTCTTGCAGAAACGGTATTGGAAAAATTAAAAAAATTAAGAATATGAAAAATTTAACACTAACAGCACTCACATTGCTTATTTTCTCAACTCAAATCAACGCCCAAATCGGCTGGCGAAACGACCGCACAGGCATTTTTGCAAATGAAACAGGGCTATTAATGTCGTGGCCCGAAAATGGTCCTGAAATGCTTTGGTATTTCGAAAACTTGGGCGACGGACACTCAGGAGTTGCCATTTCAAACGGCAAAATCTATGCAACAGGATTGCTCGATGGAAATGGTTATCTGTTCGTTTTCGACCTCAACGGCAGTTTGCTAAACAGAATACAATACGGAGTCGAGTGGACACACGGCTACAATGGCACACGAGCAACCCCAACAATCACAGGCGGAAAAATTTATATCATGAGTGGAATGGGAGAACTGATTTGCTTGAATGAACAAACCTTGGAAGTTGTTTGGAGAAGAAATATCCGAACTGAATTTGGCGGAAGATGGCCAAACGGTGGTTTTAGCGAATCGCCATTAGTGTTTGGCAATAAAGTTATTGCAACGCCAGGAGGGGAAGAGCATAATATCATTGCATTAAACAAAAATACCGGCGAATTGATATGGAGTAGTCAGGCGAAAGGCGATCAACCGGCTCATTGTTCGCCGTTGTATGTCGGGCATTTGGAAACGCCGTTAATCGTAACATTAACAGGCGAACATATCGTTGGACTTGAGGCTTCAACCGGAAACTTATTGTGGGCGTTTCCAAACAGAAACACCCACACAATCCACGGCAACACACCCATTTATGCAAATGGTATGATTTTGGCTACAACATCGGGACAAGGTTCTACAATGTTGAGATTGTCGGACGGCGGGCGTCAGGCAGAAGTGGCTTGGACATTGCCCGAATTAGACAATTCGATTAGTGGCGTTGTAAAAGTGGGCAACTATGTTTTCGGTGCGGGAGCCGGTGGAAGAGGGCAAAGAGCGTGGTTTAGTGTCAATTGGGAAACAGGAGAACTTCAATTTCGCGAAGCAGAAAGTGGGCTTGCTGTTGGCGTAGTCATCTATGCCGATGGTATGCTTTTCTGCTATTCGGATAGGGGCGATATGGCACTTGTTCCTGCAACTCCGCAAAAGTTTGAAGTCGTAAGTCGGTTCAGAATAGAAAAAGGTACCGATCAACATTTAGCACATCCCGCCATTTATCAAGGTGTGTTATATGTAAGGCGTGGCAACACGTTGATGGCGTTTAGAGTAAGGTAACAAATAGTCGGAAAAATCACTCGCAAAGCAATAAGAAAATGACAATTATCCTCATTATAGTCGGCTCCTTATTAGTATGCTTATTTGTCGGCTGTTCTGTTGTTTACACGTTACTGTTTGACAGAGTTGAAGAAGTTCCTGAAAATCAGTTTATAGCAGCACATCTTCAATGGCACGACATTGATCAAACCAAATATCCTCGTGAAGAGGTTCGCTTCAATTCGGGAAGAAGTTCGCTTCAAGGTTTTATTTATGGAGGGTCAAACGATAAAGGTTTAGTTGTCATATCACACTGCATGCGTGGTACAGCCGACGCTTATTTTCCAATGATTATGTTTTTTGTAGATCGAGGATGGCGTGTTTTTGCATTCAATAACACGGGGGTCAGCGGCAGCGAAGGCATATATATGCGAGGATTTCCTCAAGCGGTTATTGATCTTGATGCGGCACTTCACTTTGTGAACGAGTCAAGTGCGCTAAAAGAATTGCCGATTATGTTAGTTGGACACAGTTGGGGCGGTTATGCCGTAACTGCTGTACTGAATTATGATCATAATGTGAGCGCCGTCGTAAGTTTTTCCGGATTTAATAGTGGAAGAGAGTTGTCTATAGAGCACGGAATAAGTCGGGCAGGCTTTTTCTTCCATTTGCTTTCTCCCCATTTTTGGGCAATCGAAAGACTTCGATTCGGCAGAACGATGAGACTTACCGCTGTTGATGGAATAAATAGGGCTGATATTCCCGTAATGATTGTGCATGCTTCCGACGATCGTTTCGTATCGCCAACAACAACTGCTATTTACGCACATCGAGAAAGAATTACCAATCCTCACGCAGAGTTTATCATGTTAGATGTTGATGATGGGTTAGGTCATGAGTTTCCATTTATTTCGGAAGAAAGTATAGAGTACATAAGAATTGCCGAAGAAAGTTTGCAAAGATATTGGGCTGAAACCCAAAATCCTTCTCCGGAACAATGGGTAAAACAATTTAATTTTTGCAAACTTAAGGCTAACGAACTTAACAGCGAATTGATGGAACGGATAAATATATTTTTCAGAGATAACGTATGACAATCGGCGATTACTATCGAGTTCTTGGCTTAACACCCAGTGCATCAATCGATGAACTAAACGACCATGCACTGAAAGTACATGGGTTTAATTGAAAGAATGAAATTCTTTATGGCAACTAAAACAATGGAGCCCAAACTATATTGCCGTTTAGAAGTTTATAGAAACTAAAGTAGCTGCACTGAAAGTGCAGGGTTTTAACCACTAAATTGATAATAAAAAAAGCCTACCGAAAAAAAGCCTTTTTGTATCATCCCGATGTAAGCAAAAATCCGGATACGGAGGAAAAATTTGTGTTGGCAACGGAGGCTTACGACTTTTTGATGTCGTACAAAAACAGGATAAATGCCAAAAAGACGATAAACCCACAAGCCGCCACCGATTGGCAAAGACGCTCGCAAGAAAACGCAAGAAGAAAAACCTACACAACCTACGCAAAACGCCCATACTCTACATTCCAAAAAACGGAATTTTACAAAACAACAAAAGTTTTTAATGCCATACACACTATACTTGGTTTTGCGGTTTCTATAATGATATTGACAATTGCTATCCACGGATATGTTTATCGACTCAGAAACCCGATTCCCTATGTAATGGAAAAACCATCGCTGTTTTTTTTCATTGTGATGTTGATAATAGGAGTTTTAGTTTTTGTAATGGCACTTGGTGCTTTTCTAAATCGCAAAAAATAGCAGATGTCTTTCATCAAAGAAATACAAAAATTTCAAAGCATTTCCATCGTTGGAATGGCAAAAAATACAGGCAAAACCACGTGTTTGAATTATGTCATTGAACGGTTGTATGAGGATGGCAAAAAAATCGCACTGACTTCTATCGGTGTCGACGGCGAAGAGCGAGATGTGCTGTACGATACGCCAAAACCTCGCATCGTGTTGCACGAAGGTATGGTTTTTGTAACTTCAGAAAAAGATTTTTCCGAATGCGAATTTCCGGCTGAAATTTTATCAGTATCCGAACGCTCCACACCGCTTGGACGCTTGGTTACGGCACGTGCCAAAGGCTCTGGAAAAGTAGTGCTTTCGGGTCCTTCAGACTCGTCTTGGTTGCAAGAAATTTTATCCGAATTGCCAAAATTTGGTGTAGAAATTACGTTGGTTGACGGCGCGCTTTCGCGAATGAGTTTGGCATCGCCCGCAGTAACTGAAGCCCTGATTTTATGCACCGGCACAGCGTGTTCGCCACAACTGCAAGAACTGATTCGCAAAACAAAATTTCGTTGCAATTTGATAAATTTGGAACAGGTGGGCGATGTTTTGAAAAATCAATTACAGCAATTTGATAGTGGTGTTTGGGCAGAAAATCCAACAAATGGGGAATGGGAAAAAATTGCGAATTCCGTATTCACTTTCGGCAACGATAGTCGTCATTGCGAGGCACAAAGTGCCGAAGCAATCCTGAAAGAAGTGGATTGCTTCGCTACGCTCGCAATGACGAACAATAAAAAAATTTATGTAAGAGGAGCATTAACAGACGACTTTTTGAAATCGCTGAACACCACAAAAAATCACAACATTCACCTCATCGCAACCGATTTCACAAAATTGTTTATCACTCCCCTAACCTACGACAAATTCCTTCGCAACGGCGGAAAAATCACCGTCCTACAAAAAGCCAAACTGCTGGCGGTTTGCACCAATCCCACCTCGCCCGAAGGAGCGTATTTTGAGCCTGAATTGTTACGGTCGGAGATGGAGAAGGCGTTGGGTGTTTCGGTGTATGATGTTGTAAATGGAGAATTGAAAATTGAAAATTGAGAATGAAAAACTGAAAACAGAATACTAAAAATGAGGATATTTTTGAAAATTATTGCAATTCTTTTAATTGTCTATGCCAGTATTGGTATTCTTGCGTTGATACTCAACACAATTAGCAACCCTAATCATACAGAATTTAGCGTTTTTCAAACCCTCAATGTAGGAATAGAAGGTTTGGCCTTTCTTGCACTGGGAATGTTTATTTTAAGAAAACAAAAGCAAAAACCATTAAAGACAAAATATCGACTACGTAGATGATAGTTGCAACCCCGCATTCCGTTAGGAATGCATCGCTCGGTAGAACAACGCAACCACCAAAAACCCCTGCATTCCATAGGAATGCAACCATTCGCCGACAAAAAAACAATACGCCCAACACCACACACAAACACTGCCAAATATGGTCGCATTCCTACGGAATGCAAATCAGATAAACAAACACATTTTCTACCGAGCGATGCATCCCTAACGGGATGCGGAAAGCACAAATAGAACAATACCAAAATTATGAAATACATCGTTAAAGAAGATCACAGAACAGAATACCCAAATCCGATAACCCTAAAACAGGGAGAAAAAATAATTGTGGGAAAGACTTCGGAAGAAACTGCCGGAGAGACACCTTACGACGAAAACTGGACGAATTGGATTTTTTGTACAAAGCCGGATAAATCAAACGAGGGCTGGGTACCCAAACAAATAGTCAATATCGAAAACGATTTTGGAATTATTACCGAAGATTATTCGGCAAAAGAATTAGATGTAGATGAGGGGACGATAGTCGAAGGAATTAAAGAATTAAACGGTTGGTTGTTATCGAAAAATAGTGAAACTAACGAGATAGGATGGATTCCGTTGGATAAATTAAGGAAATTTTAACACTTTTTAAGTTTTTTATTCGGATTTTTTGGTGTAACTTTGCAGAAAAAAATTATGGGAATCAAGAAACATATTGAAAGTGACAAGGTGCTGTCATTTCAAATAACAGAAGACGCTGACAATATCTACATTCCTGACTATGCCATTCCAAAATCAAACAGCAAAGAAAATTTCAAAAAACGAGAACAAATCATTTGGTCTATTTATGGCAAATGGCAGGCTGAACACGAAAGTAAAAAGCAATACAATATAGCACTTAAAAGTGATATTTTAATTCGTTTCGAAGGCATATCTGAAACGGTGCAAAAGGCAGCAAAAAACTATAAATATACAATGGCGATGTGTGCTTTTGACGAGGTTTTACAGTTTGCTGTTGAGGTAAAAAGAGATGAACCGAAAAAAGGTGTTGAAAATCAAAAAAGGTACAAAGAAATGATAATTATGAATTTTCAAACAGAGGCATTCAAACCTTATTTTCAAAATATTAAAATGATTGTTGGTGTTGTACGTAGTGACGAACGTAGAAAAATACAGTATTGTATCAGCACGATTGAGCAATAAAAAAACCTTTGGATTTACACGCCGGCATACACCGCTCTCATGACCAAAGGTAATTTCGTTTCGCAAAGTTACAACTTTTTTTTGAATTAACCAAATTTTTAGCAATATTTTATGAACAGCAAACTCGGATTAGATTTCCAAAAAGTAGCAAAAGCAAAACAAACCGCACAACACATCGCCACAGATGTACAAAAATTTGTAAATGATTACACCACCGTTGCGGTAGAACGAACCCTGTGTCGTTTAGTGGGTATTGATGGTGTTGACGAAAACCTTGTTCCTCTGCCCAATGTGGTTGTGGAGGCAGTGCAAGATGCTGGGCTTTTGTCGAATGGCGTGTTGTCGCTTTTGGGCAACGCAATGCTTGCGACAAAACTTTCGCCTCAAGCCATTGCAGAAAAAATCGCTGATGGAAGTTTGGACATCACAACGTTCAAAACGCAAGTCGCTGATGCTGACGCCTCCCCCGCTGCTACGCAGCACCCCCTCGAAGAGGGGGATATCTCCCCCGCCGGCGGGGGGCAGGGGGGTGGAATAAGCACAGATGTCGAAAAAGTTTTGAAACCCCACGTAGATGCAACAATCGAACGCATCCGCAACAACCGCAAACGCAGGGAAGACACTATCGCCAAAATCGGCGAAGGTGCAAAACCATATCTTTATGTGATTGTTGCAACGGGCAATATCTATGAAGATGTGGTGCAGGCACAGGCGGCCGCACGACAAGGTGCCGATATCATCGCTGTGATTCGCACCACTGGTCAAAGTTTGTTGGATTATGTGCCGTATGGTGCAACAACAGAGGGTTTTGGCGGAACGTACGCTACGCAAGAAAACTTTCGCATCATGCGGAAAGCCTTAGATGACGTGGGTTTGGAAGTGGGGCGTTATATTCGGTTGTGCAATTATTGTTCGGGGTTGTGTATGCCCGAAATCGCCGGAATGGGTGCATTGGAAGGGCTTGACGTGATGTTGAACGATGCACTTTACGGAATTTTGTTTCGAGATATCAATATGCAACGCACCCTCGTTGATCAGTATTTTTCCAGAATTATCAACGGTTTTGCGGGTGTGATTATCAACACCGGTGAGGATAATTATTTGACGACTGCCGATGCTTTCGAGGAGGCACACACCGTTTTGGCATCGGATTTAATCAACGAGCAGTTGGCTCTGTTGGCAGGAATTCCCGAAGAACAAATGGGTTTGGGTCACGCATTTGAAATGGATCCCGAACTCAAAAACGGTTTTCTCTACGAATTGGCACAAGCCCAAATGACTCGCGAAATTTTCCCAAAAGCACCTTTGAAATATATGCCACCAACCAAATTTATGACAGGAAATGTTTTCAAAGGACAAATCCAAAATGCACTCTTTAACCAAATTTCCATTTGGACTGGACAAGGCATTCAACTTTTGGGAATGCTTACGGAGGCGGTACATACACCGTTTATGTCCGACCGTTTTTTAGCGATAGAAAATGCAAAATATATTTTCAACAACCTACAAAACATCGGCGATGAAGTCGAATTTAAAACCGACGGCATTATTCAAAAACGTGCACAAGACGTCCTCGAAAACGCCTTAACCCTTTTACAAAAAATCGAAAAAGAAGGGTTGTTTTCTGCTTTGGAAAAAGGTTTTTTTGGAAATGTCAAACGCCCGAAAGACGGTGGGAAAGGGCTATCTGGGGTTTCTCGGAAGAGTGTGGAGTATTTTAATCCGTTTGTAGAAAAGATGGTTATTAGGTAGTTATTTTGCCGCTACGCGGCGTTATTTAAGACTTTTCAATTATGGCGCACATCCCCTTAGAAAACCTCGAAATCCACAAATTGGCTACAGCAATAAGTGACGAAGCATGGGAAATATACGGTACAATACCTCAAGAACATAAGTTCAAGTTAGGACAACAGTTTTTGTCAGCAGCAGACTCTGTGGGAGCTAATATTTGTGAAGGTTACGGTCGATATCATTATCTTGATTCAATAAGATTTTACTACTATTCGAGAGGCTCATTATCCGAAACAAAATGGTGGACAAGCCGACTGAAGGAACGCAAACTAATTACTCCCAAAAAAGCATCGGAATTAGAGAAAAAAATAACAAGTTTAGGCATAAAACTAAACAATTTCATCAGCCAAATCAAAAAACTACAAGCGACAACAACTCAATAACAACGAAATAACGCCGCGTAGCGGCAAATAGCCACCTAACAACTACACCCTTATGAACACACAATTATCCCGTAGAAATTTCCTCAAAGGATGCTGTGCAATGGCAGGAGTCGCCGTGCTTGGTAGTTTCGGTTGTTCCGCAAGACGGCAATCTCCAAACAGCAACCTCGCAGAAAAAACAGACCAACGAGGAAATTCATTAGAACCAAGATATTTGGAATTAGAACGTAGCGGAGAACTCGAACGTCGTGAAAAAGCACTTTGGGAATTGTATTCGCCTTGCTATCTTTGTCCACGACTTTGCGGAGCGAAACGTGCGGAAGGTGTTGGTGGTGCGTGTACTGCTGCGAGCAATTTTAGAGTTGCATCCTACGGTCCTGCTTTCAACATTGATCCGCCGATTTCCGGAACACGAGGGTCAGGCTCAATTTTTATGTCGAACTGCAATTTGTTGTGTGTGTTTTGTCAAAATTGGCACATCGCACATCGTGGCGACGGCAGAATTACGAGCCATCGAGAACTCGCCAACATTATGCTCGATCAACAACGCAGACGAGCGCACAACGTAAATATCGTTACGCCAACACATCATTATCCTCACATTGTTACTGCGTTGCGAATGGCGATAAATCGAGGGCTTAACATTCCGTTGGTCGTAAATTCAAGCGGTTATGAATCGCTTGAAGTGATAAAATTACTTGATGGTGTGATTGATATTTATATGCCGGATTTCAAGTTTATGGATTCGGAAATTGCTAAACCATTTATCGAATATGCACCAAATTATACAGAGCATACTGCCGTCGCTATCAAGGAAATGCACCGCCAAACCGGCAATCTCGTTATGGTTGATGGTATTGGCAAGCGTGGGACGATGCTGATACACTTAGTTATGCCGGAAAATTTGTCGGGAACAGATAAATTTGTCCGCTGGGTTGCCGATGAACTCGGTCCCGACACTTACGTTAACATTATGGGTCAATTTTTTCCCGCCTTTCGCTCCAATGAATTTCCTCCGCTCGACAGGCGAATAACACAGCAAGAGTTTGCACAAGCAATGCGTTGGGCACGGGAAGCGGGATTGCGGAATTTAAGACAATAGAAATTTACAACAATGTCATTAGCGTTTCTCATAGTCGGAATTATCCTTTGCCTACTCTTCCCCAAGGCAATGAAAGTCATTATCGGAACAACACTGACGCTACTGTTGGTAGCGGTCCTTATTCTTCACGGAGAACTGTCGTCCACAATTCAAACAGTTTTAATTCTCGGCGGTCTGGTAATAATTTTTGCAGTCGGGTTTATGTTTAAACTGATATACGACGATAAAAAGATGCTCGACAATATGAACCCAACAGTTCAAGCGATGTTGCATAAGCCGAAGCACATCTACAAACCACCATCAGAAACAGAAGCCACAATCGCAATGCAGAACAAAGTCAATAACCAATCGAATATGAAAAAACCTCAACAACACGAACTCGTAAAATTCAATGTAGATTATCCGCAAGATACTATTTTTACAGCCAATGCACGACTTCACCAAAGTAAATGGCGAGATAAAAAAGGATATCCGCAGGGTACGATTAGAAAAAACTCGGAAAAAATGCTTGGAAACTACTTAGATGAAGATTTTGCAAAAAAAACAAAAGCAAATTTTTTGACCGAAAATATCAAAAATTTGGTAACACAAGAAGTCGAAAAGTCAAAAAATGCTGGTGCATTTATTGCAGAACCGAGAATTTGGAACAATTTGCTTTCTTCTCAACCACTTTGTTTTAATTTATTTGGCGAGTTATATTTTGATTTGAACTTGGCAACAACGCTTTTTCAACATCTTTTTCCCGAACGAATAGATAAAGTAGTGGCAGTTAAATTTGAATATTCGCCCGGCAGAAAAGACCCAAATTATCTTAACGACCGTTCGGCTTTCGATGTTTTTGTGGAGTACGCAAAAGATAACAGAAAGGGTTTCATCGGAATAGAGGTTAAGTATCAAGAAAGTTTGAGAGAAGAATCAAAAACGAAAGCAGACGAAAATTTTGCCAAAAATGGCGAAAGATACACGTATTGGACGAAAGAGAGCAACGTTTTTAAGCCCAACAGCATTGAATTTTTGAAACAACCACCCATATCTCAAATTTGGCGTGACCACCTTCTCTGTTTTGCAACAAAACAAGATTATGATGAAGGATTTTTTGTTTTTCTATATCCTCAAAAAAATAATCATTGCCAAGAAGGAGTAGATAATTATATGCAACATCTTGCATTTGACGATGAGGCACAAAATTGTTTTTACCCTCGAACTTTGGAGGAATTTTTTAATGCATTAACAATCCTTTCAAATGCAGGTTGGGTAATGGAATTAAAACAACGATATGAGGTTTAATTTTTATGACAACAGCACCCCGCATCCCGGCAGGGATGCATCGCTCAGTACCTTATCTTTGCAAATTGAAAATAATGCTTAATTTTGCAACCAGTAGAAAAAGACAATACCCTGCGAAATAAATCGAAACAACCTGAAAACACCAGGAGTTGCCCGTAGGGCAACAATATCAATAGAAAACAAATATCACACAAAAACCAAAACGCCGTAGGCGTTTCATATCAATAAAAAAATGGCAAACACATACACACAAATCTATATTCATTACGTTTTCGCCGTTCAAAATCGAATGGGGCTGATACAAGACCGTTGGCGAGATGAATTGTACAAATATATGACCGGTACGATCGCCAACAAAGGACATAAGTTATTACAAATCGGCGGAATGCCCGACCACGTGCATATCCTTGTAAGTATGTCGCCTAGGCAATCGCCGTCCGAATTAATGGCTGATGTGAAACGAAGTTCCTCATTATGGATTAATGAAAAACGTTTTGTAGTTGGAAATTTTTCGTGGCAGGAAGGCTTTGGTGCATTTTCTTACGGAAAAACGCAAATTACCAATGTTTGTAATTATATTGCAACGCAGGAACAGCACCATAAAAAACAGACATTTCAAGAAGAATATCTTGAGTTTCTAAAACTATTTGAGATAGAATATGATGAACGATATGTTTTTAAACCGATTGAATAATATGAAACCTCTACGAGGTTTTGAAACGATTGGAAACAATACCGTTTCTATTGATATGTATACCCTACGGGCAAATAATATAAAACAATGAAAGAACACTTATCCCGCAGAAAATTTTTGAAAGGTTGCTGTGCGATGGCAGGTGTCGCAGTGCTTGGAAGTTTTGGCTGTTCGGGCGTTGTGGGACAGCAGTCTTCCGACAATAATCCCGCAACCGAAAGGAGAAGCCAACGCAGAAACGCACCACCAAAACCAAGATACATCGAACTTGAACGCAGTGGCGAACTCGCACGCAGAGAGAAAGCACTTTGGGAGTTGTACTCACCGTGCTATCTTTGTCCGCGGTTGTGCGGAGCAAGGCGTGCAGAAGGCGAGGGCGGTGCTTGCACCGTTGCAAGTAGTTTTAGAGTGGCGTCCTATGGTGTTGATTTTGCCACCGAGCGTCCTATTCGTGGGACGCGGGGCTCCGGTGGAATCTTTTTGTCGAATTGCAATTTATTGTGTATTTTCTGCCAAAACTGGCAAATCGCACATCGTGGCGATGGTAATGTGACTACACCGGATCAACTCGCCAATATGATTATGAGCATACAACGCCGAAATCCACACAATATCACGTTTATATCTCCAACACATTTGGTTCCTCAAATAGTATCAGCATTAAGAATTGCCATTGGACAAGGGCTGAACTTGCCTATCGTCTTTGATACCAGCGGTTACGAGTCGCTTGAAGTGATTAAATTGCTTGACGGCGTTGTTGATATTTATCAACCCGATTTCAAGTTTATGGATTCGGAAACTGCCTCTCGTTTTACGCAAAATGCACCTAATTTTGCAGAACATTCCGCTGTTGCGGTAAAAGAAATGCATCGGCAAGTTGGCGTGTTAAAAACTCACAATGATATTGCATATCGTGGGATTTTGATGCGACATTTGGTTTTGCCGGAAAATTTGTCGGGGACGGACAAATTTGTGCGTTGGGTCGCTGACGAACTTTCGCCCGATACACATATCAACATTTCCGGTCAATTTTTTCCTGCATTTAGATCAAACGAATTTCCTCCGCTCAACAGGCGTATAACAAGGGCCGAGCACAACCAAGCGATGCAGTGGGCACGGGAGGCTGGGTTGCATAATTTTCACTCGTGATGAAATGTCAAAAAAAATTACAGGCCAAAAAATAAAGCATTATGAAGCGTTTCTATCTTGTTCGTCCGTTTGACCTTGCAACAAGAATTTGGACATATAAAATCACAATAAACGATCAAGAATTTTTGTTCAAGGGAGGCGGGACAAAACCGATAGATGTGACGCCAAGTGATTATTATACGATAGGTTAGTATGCGAACCGAAGACGAAAGTAATCCTCGTAGCAGTTCGCCAATAACTTTTCCTTCTCGTGAACTTCCACAAAATAGCAGAATTATTATCGGAAGCAATTTCACAAATTTACGAGTTGCCATTTTGGTTTTGGCAGGAATTTTGGGAATTTTGTCGATGTTTTTTTTCGGGGATTTGCTTTCTGATCTTTTCGGGGCTGGGTCTTTGTCATTGGTGGAGTTCTTACCAGTATACCTTGGATATTTGGACGCTTTTTTAGTGTGGACAAAGAAAACTATTTTAAGATAACTATCGATAACGATAATCCCCCACTGATTTGGAATAATGACTTCAAAAAAATGTCCTGACGGCACGAACGCCAATGGAAAAAATTTAGTTTTTTTGCTTTTTTTTGTGTAACTTTGCACAAGAATTGCAGTTCATAAGCCCGCATCCCGTTAGGGATGCATCGCTCGGTAGAAAAAGCAACGACCCCGAACCCCTGCATTCCGTAGGAATGCAACCAATCGTTAGCAGAAAAACACAATGCCAAACACATACACACAAATCCATATTCACGTTTTTGCCGTTCAAAACCGAATGTCGTTGATAGACAAATCGTGGCAGGAAAGATTGTATAAATACATTATTTCTATTGCACAAAAACACGGACATAAAGTTTTGTCTATCGGCGGAATGCCTGACCACGTGCATATTTTGTTTGGGTTTCGCCCGACACAAGCATTGTCGAAATTAATGCAGGAAATAAAACGGGATAGTTCGGAGTGGGTTAACCAAGAAAAATTGGTCAGAGGAAAGTTCTCGTGGCAAGAGGGGTATGGAGCGTTTAGTTATGCAAAGTCGCAAGTTCCAAACGTTGCAGAATACACTGAAACACAAGAAGAACGTCATAAAAAGCGAACGTTCAAAGAGGAATATCTGGAAATTTTGAAAAAATTTGATGTGGAATATGACGAGCGGTATGTTTTCAAAGATATTGACGAATATGGTTGCATTCCTATGGGATGCAAGTGTCAGAGGCCAACCTTTTCTACCGAGCGATGCATCCCTAACGGGATGCGATAACGCACAAAACACCGATAGGTTGAAAACAATATGGAGCAATCTCGTCCTACAAAATGCGAAACTGTATGAAAATATCGTACAATTGAAAAAAAATGGTTAGTGATACTAACCACTTGGAAAACGAGTTGGCTACAAATTGTTGCCAACTGAAAAATGAATTGGTAACAATTTGTTACCAGTCGAAAAAACGAAACGGTTACAAATTGTAACCACTTGAAAAACGACCCACAGCCGACCAATTCGCATCCCGTTAGGAATGCATCGCTCGGTAGAAAAGGCAACCACCCAAAACCCTGCATTCCATAGGAATGCAACCAATTATTGATCAACAAAAAACTATGAAAGACCTAACAAAAATCAAGCCCTACGGCGACACTCTCAACGATGGAAAAGTACAGTTGAGTTTTACCCTGCCCGTATCAATGAGTGACGAGGCTATTGAAGCCGCTAAACAGTTGATGTACAAAATGGGATTCGACAATCCACAAGTGGTTTTTTACAAAGAACTGACCGAGGGTTACACGTTTTTTAATTGCTACGGAAGTTGTTCGCATTCGGTGGATTTCACAAAAATTCACGTGCAAAAAGTTGAAAGTTCAACGATGAGTATGGACGAAACCGATGATTTTATCAAAGAAAACATCGGCAGAAAAATCGTTGTAGTCGGTGCCAGCACAGGCTCCGATGCACATACTGTCGGCATTGATGCCATCATGAACATGAAAGGCTATGCCGGACATTACGGCTTGGAACGCTACGAAATGATTGAAGCCTACAATATGGGAAGTCAAGTGCCTAACGAGGAATTTATCAAAAAAGCCCTCGAAGTCAACGCCGATGCACTGCTTGTTTCGCAAACCGTTACACAAAAAGATGTTCACGTGAAAAATATGACTGAACTCGTTGAAATGCTTGATGCTGAAAACTTGCGGAACAAAATGATTGTCGTCTGCGGAGGACCTCGCATCTCTCACGAACTGGCGAAAGAACTTGGCTACGATGCCGGTTTTGGGATGAATACCTATGCCGATGATGTGGCGTCGTTTATTGCGGAGGAAGTCGCACGACGAAACAAGTAAAGAAAAAATCGTATCTTTGCAAAATAAAACTATATGCACAATGAACTACAACACATCATTTCAGGAGAGAGCCAAATTAGGTATGGCGAAAATATCCAAACAATCATCTGTTACCTTAGAGCAGGCGAGAAATCAGGCTCGTTGGCTAAGTCAGACAAGCACTTCAAAAGTGAAGAAACAGAGAGGCTAAAAACCTATATCGAAACGCACAATCTTTGGCGAACAAATATTGATTTGAGTAATTATGTTTCGGAAGGTGCGGAACAAAAAGTATATTTGAAAGACGATAGGTCTGTTGTAAAATTGAATGATGGGATTTACTACCTTTCGTGGGTGGATTATTTTGTAAGTTTGCTGTTGAACAATTACTTCTTTCCCGATACAGCCTATAACTTATTGGGCTTTTTTGAAAGTGAAGACATTATTTATGCTGTTGTAGAACAGCCTTTCGTGAAGGCAGACGAACCTACAAACTTGGCTTTTGTTGAACAATTTCTAAATTCAAACGGGTTTCAGAAAATTCGCAATAACGATTATTTTAATCCTGAACTTGGCATAATTCTCGAAGACCTACACGACGAAAATGTACTAACCTACAAAGGTGTTTTGTACTTTATTGATACCGTGTTTTATTTGAAACAATAGCAAAAACAAAAAAATGAAATATCTAATACCGATATTTTTTCTTGTTCAATCTTTGAATGTTGCAAATGCTCAAAACGAGCAGTTGATACGGGACATAGAGAATTACATTACAAAGATTGACTCTTTGATGAACTGTTGCATTTCAAGATGTTTTACGATGGAAATTGGCTGTGGCTATGACATCTCAGCTTCCTTTTTTGGTATATTTTCCCCTGTAAATATGCTTGACAGTATACTTTGTGATGAAAATAGTGCTAGGAATTTTGTAGGGCTTGAAGGTGTTATTCATCAACCAGCACTTATTGAGAGTCGCTTTTTTAGCAGGAGGAGTGTTGTTAAAGAGTACTACAAAGCAGGGGAGTTGGTGGCAGTCATAAACAAACGAACTTTTCGCGAACAACGAGAAACCGTTGCTATTCTTTACATCAACAACGGAAAGGTCATTTATCATAGAGGTTTGCCAAAAGATGTGGGGTCTCTGATGCAAAGACATAACTTACAATTTTATCAAACGGATTGCAGGTCAAGCCCGCAATGACGGACTCAAAACAATCTCACACCAAAAATTCATAACCCATAATTCATAACTCATAACTAAAAAAACATGGATAAAAACCAAATCAAAGAAACCATCGCACGCCGTGCATCGAAAGAATTAAAAGACGGTGATGTTGTAAACTTAGGAATCGGCTTGCCTACGTTTGTTGCAAACTATGTTCCAAAAGATGTGCACGTTATTTTGCAATCGGAAAACGGCTTGCTTGGCATGGGCGGATCGCCCGAACAAGGCAAAGAAAACCAGGAATTAATCAATGCCGGAGGCGGTTTTGTTACGACACTTCCCGGTGCTTCGTCGTTTGATAGTGCTACATCGTTCGGCATTATTCGGGGTGGACACGTGGATGTTTCCATTCTCGGTGCGTTGCAAGTGGACGAAAAAGGCAACTTGGCAAACTGGATGATTCCCGGCAAAAAAACTCCCGGAATGGGCGGTGCAATGGACTTATTAGTCGGCACTCGAAAAGTGATTTTAGCCATGGAACACACCGCCGGCGAAAACAAGAAAATCCTAAAAGAATGCACGCTTCCTCTCACCGCAGCCGGACAAGTGAACATGATCATCACGGAAATGGGTGTCATGGAAATCACGCCAAAAGGCATTGTGCTGAAAGAAGTTAATCCCGTATTTACGGTGGAGCAGGTGCAAGCCGCCACTGATGCGGAATTGATTATTTGTGAGAACTTGAAACCGATGTCGTTCAGTTAAGAAGTAAAACACAGAAAACGAATGCCCTGAAAGGGCAAAATCAATAGCACAGGGCAACCGCCCTGTGTAATAAAATGCCACCCACCTCGCCAAAAGCCCTGAAAGGGCGTAATAAGATGATGTCGCCCTTTCAGGGCTCAAATGAGTGGTGAGCAAATCTTAAACATCGGGCGTTGCCCGATGCTAATGATAACAAGGCTTTCAGCCTTAACTGAACGACATTGGGCGGCAACCCCGAAGGGCTCGGCGAAGCCAATCCCTTTGCTAAAATCATAGAACAATGAAAAAAACACTTTTGCTTTTAATCGCATTTTTGTATTTTACAAATGTGGCTTCTCAAAACACTTTGGTTGTAGAAAGAAAATTAAACCATTTTTGGGTAGATACACTATACTCCCAAATAGATTTTTCTTTTACAAATAAATCAAGTAATCACTATGTTTTGTGGATTGAAAGAAACGATGTAAGTTCTCTATCTGAAAGTGAGATAATCACAAACCATTTCTTTCGAGCAAGAGACGGAGGGTTTTCGTTAATGCAAATAATTTGGGATGGAAATGTTGGACGTTTTACTCCCGGATTGTTTGAGGGCTTTATGAAAATTATAAAGCCAAATGAACGGTTTGTTGTTTCAATTATAGTGAAAGGACGTGAGCATGAAGATTCAGATAAGATAAATTCATTAAAGAGGCAAATACAGTTTGTTGATGTCCGTAGAGTTAGAGGTCTTGAAAATTCACTCTTCCTTGCTATTAGACAATTTAGTTATAGTGCGAACAACATAACCATACTTTACGAATGGTTTGATAAAGCCCAGAAAGCGACCCCATAATCTACCCCACAACTCAAAACCAATAAAAAGATGACTATAAGAAAAGCCGAAATAAAAGACGTTGACAGGATAAACGAAATCCACAATCAAGCAATTTTAGAAAAGTTCAGAGTTGCGGATTTAACTCCGTGGACAAAAGAAAAAAGACTAAAAGTTTTCAAAGAACGCAACAACGAGGATTATCCGATATATGTTGCAGAAATCGACAGTACTGTTGTCGGATATGCAAATATCAATCCGTACAGACCGGACAGAATGGCGGTACGACAAACTGCCGAAATCAGTTGTTTTGTCGATAAAAATTGCAGAGCAGGGGGTATTGGAAAAAATTTGATGATTCACATGGAGTCCACATCTGTAAAATTAGGCATAAAAACGCTGTTTGCCATCATCGTTGATAATAATGATGCCAGTATAAAAATGGTGGAAAACTTGGGTTATCAAAAATGGGGACACATGCCAAACGTTGCACAATTCGATGATGTTGAGGTGGGACACGTGTATTATGGAAAACGTATAGCAATATGAAAAAACTGATAATTTTAATTTTGGGATTATTCCTAATCGGTTGTTCTTCGCCCGAAGTACAGCAGTTAAAAACCGGTGATTTGTTGTTTGTTTCGAGTTCCATGTCTGATTTCGAACGAGCAATTAACGATGTAACGGACGATGGCTACAATTTAAATTTTTCGCATATTGCGATGATTGATATAACCGATAGCGGTGTTTTCGTCATCGAAGCCACGCCCAAACACGGCGTAATATACAGAACTTTTGCAGAGTTTAAACAAGAAAACTTCGACAAAATTTTCTATATCGGACGGTTGAAACCTCAATATCAACAATGGATTCCAAAGGCTATTGCAATCGCAATATCTCGTGTTGGCAAAGGCTATGATTTTGCGTTTTGTTTTGAAAACGATTTGTATTATTGTAGCGAGTTGATTTTTGTTGCATTTGCGGAAGCAAGCGGAAACCTAATTTTTTTTGAAACTCCACCCATGACATTCAAAGCCCCAAACAGCACGGAATTTCTGCCTTTTTGGGTGGACTATTTCGCCAATTTGAATATCCCCATTCCGGAAGGTGAACCCGGTCTTAATCCTAACGGTATGGCCCGTTCCGAGAAATTGCAACCATTGTTTAGGTTGCATTAAATAACCGTAGGGGCAAATAATTATTTGCCCCTAACAAAAAAATAAAACTATGGAAATTTTAATTAAAAAACCCACAGAAAACGAAATTGCCGAAATGCGTAAAATGCCCACTTGGGGTTGCGGTGTGTCGGAATTTGATTGGTATTACGACAGCGAAGAAACCGCTTTGATTATCGAAGGCGAAGTAACTGTTGAATATGGCACAAAAAGTGTTTTGATTTCGGAAGGCGACTGTGTTGTTTTTCCAAAAGGTTTGTCGTGTGTTTGGAAAGTTACTAAGCCGATAAAAAAGCATTATCTGTTCAAATAGACAAAACCATGTTCACAGATTATTCGATAATTACAACAACCTGCCCTAACAAAGATTTAGCAAAGCAAATTTCCAAACTGCTTGTAGAACGCAGGCTTGCGGCTTGTGTGCAAATGTTTCCTATAGAAAGCATTTATCTTTGGAAAAACAACGTTTGCGAAGAAAACGAGATTGCATTATTTATAAAATCAAGAACGGATTTATTTGATAAAATCGTAGAAGCTATCAAAGAAATTCACACGTATGAAGTTCCGGAAATCATACAAACGCCTATCATAGGCGGGTTGTCAGAGTATTTGAATTGGATTGATGATAGCATTAATTAAGAATGAAAAATAACACTACAGAAAAATAGCAAGGGGATGTCTCGACTCCGCTTCGCTCCGCTCGACATGACGGACTAATGAACAAAGACAATGGGGATGCTTTGGCGGCTTCGCCGCCAAAGCATCCCCCCCCCTCTCAAGCAAACACACGTCATTCCGAGCGAAGCACACGGAGTGTGCGAAGTCGAGGAATCCCCTTGCGACAACGGTAAAAAACTAAAAGCATGAAAAAAGGAGGCTGTGTTTACATAATGACTAATCAGCACAACACAACGCTTTATGTTGGTGTTACAAGTGATATAGAACGCCGTGCAGAAGAACATCGCACACATTTTCACAAACATTCTTTCACAGCAAAATATAATTTGGAAAAATGTGTTTATTACGAATATTTTCTTGATATAGAGCAAGCGATTGCGAGAGAAAAGCAGTTAAAAAGGTGGAACAGGGCAAAAAAGGAAGCACTTATCAATCGCTTGAATCCGAAATGGAGTAATTTGACGTAAAAGAGAAAAAAAACAAACCCGTTTTGATTTTCCCGCATTTTTTGTATATTTGCACTCAAAAACAAAATAAAACACTATGAAAAAAACCTACATCGTCGCTGGAAAGCGCACAGCCATCGGAAAATTTTTAGGAACATTGGCACCTTTGTCGCCCGCTGAAATCGCAGTTCCTGTTATCAAAAACATTCTTTCGGAAACGAAAATCGATCCTGCGGATTTGGACGAAGTCATTGTCGGAAACATTTTAATGGCAGGACAAAAACAAGGCATTGCCCGTCAAGCCTCAATCAAAGCCGGAATTCCGCATAGCGTGCCGGCTTACGGTATTAACATGATTTGCGGAAGCGGTATGAAAAGTATCATCACTGCCGTTCAAAACATCAAAGCCGGTGATGCCAATTTAATCCTCGCAGGGGGAACGGAAAATATGTCAAATTCGTGCCATATCATTCCGGGTAGCGTTATGCGAAATGGTCAGAAGTTAGGTGATTTTAAGGTGCTTGACCACATGGTTTATGATGGATTGACTGATGCTTTCGAAGGTTACCACATGGGTATCACAGCAGAAAATATCGTTGAAAAATACAACATTTCGCGCGAAGCACAAGACGAATTTAGTTACAATTCGCAACAAAAAGCCATTACGGCAATCGACAGCGGAAAATTCAAAAACGAAATCGTTCCCGTAGAAATTCCTTCTCGCAAAGAAACCATCGTTTTCGATACCGATGAGTATCCAAATCGTGCAACAAGTCCCGAAAAATTGGCAACCTTAAAACCTGCTTTCAAAAAGGACGGAACGGTTACAGCCGGCAATGCATCGGGTATAAACGATGGAGCATCATTTGTTTTGGTGGCATCGGAAGAAGCCGTAAAAAAATACAATTTGAAGCCTTTGGCAGAAATTGTCGCCGTTGGACAAGGTGGCGTAGATCCGTCAATTATGGGTATGGGACCGGTTGTTGCCATTGAAAACGCCCTCAAAAAAGCACACTTGAAATTGCAAGATATGCAAGTGTTGGAATTGAACGAAGCCTTTGCTTCACAGTCTATCGGCGTGATGCACCAACTTTGCGAAGACCACAAAATCAGTTGCGAAGATTTGAGAAAAATCACAAACGTCAACGGCGGAGCAATCGCTTTGGGACACCCCATCGGAGCATCCGGAAATCGAATTGTTGTAACCTTGATTCACGAAATGTTGCATCGCAAAGCACAGTATGGTCTTGCTTCGCTCTGTATCGGCGGGGGTATGGGGACGGCGATAATTTTGAAAAGTATCGGCTAAGTGTTAAGAGAGGAAGAGGGTGATGGTTGGCCACAACTGTCACCCCGAGTGGGGATGAAGTGTTGAGGGTGTTGTGGTGCGTATATTTATGAGTTAGCAGCAATTTACGGACAGCGCAACAGTTAACCGCAAGAAACAAAATAATAACAATTAAAAAAACAAAAAAAATGGAAAATGTTGAAGCACTTAAAAGAGGTCCCAAGTATTTCAAAGAATGGGCTAACAATAATAAGCATTTTAATGACATATTAAATTTTAGCAATTCTGACTTGAAAGGATTAAATTTATATGATTTATACGCTAAGGACAATTCCTTCTATATAATAGACTTGAGTGGAGCTAACTTTGAAAATAGCGATTTGTCCAATGCTCGCCTCGAATTATGTGATTTTTCAAATGCGAATTTCAATAACGCAATTTTAAATAATGCCTCTTTTCGAAAATCAAAATGTATTAATACTTCTTTTCAAAAATGCGAATTAAAAGGCAGTAGTTTTTTTAAAGCTAAATTAGACGGATGTGATTTTTCATTTTCCGATTTAGAATCTTCTAATTTTGAAATTAAGAGTGGTAAAGATATAAACTTATTTGAATCTAAAATCAATAATATTTCGCTTGCATCTTTATTTGATGACGATTTAAGTTATTTTGCACTTTGCCTTGCAAAAAACTTAGATAAAGTCCATTTAGATAGTCAAAATTTTGTACAAAATTTTGTTACAGAAGCTTTTTCCATACTTCACTTACCAGAAATAGAAGTTCATAAAACTGTCACAGATGCAGACGGTGTAGTGATATTTGATGGAATAGTAAATGAACAAATACGTAGTCAATATAATCCGGAATATTTTGATAAAGTGCTTAATCGAATTAAATTGTTAAATGGGTTTTATTTTGGGAGTAAATTAACAAATGAAATAATTACAATCTCTAATATTCTCAATACAGAATTGATTAGTTATTTAAAATCTAACCCAAAACATATTTATAACATACATTGGAGAGTCTTTGAAGAATTAATTGCAGAGATATTAAAGTCTTTCGGTTGGCATATCGAATTAACTTCCAAAACAAAAGATGGAGGGTATGATATTTTTGGAATATGCAAAGATATTAGCGGATTAAAACATAATTGGTTAATTGAATGTAAAAAATGGGGCGAACAAAATTTAGTTGGCATAGACGTTGTTCGTGCTCTTTACGGAGTAAAAACTGATTTGAAAGTTGGGAATGCATTATTAGCAACAACGTCATTTTTTACACAAGGAGTCAATGAGTTTAAGGCATCACACTATGATTTTCAAACAGTAGACTTCAATGGTATAGTTGAATGGCTGAATTTATACAAAAAGAATGAAGATGGTAATCTTTGGATTTCAAAAAACGAATTACACAAAAAATAAACTGCTGCTAACAAGCGGTTTGGCGCAAGCGGGGCAGTAACTCGCCTGAAAGTTTGTATGGATTTGCAAGTTTTGCGCCCGTCCGAGCGGCAGTGGAAGCCCCGCCTGCGCCAAGCCGCCACCCCGTTAGGTGCAACCGGCGAAAGCGCAGTGGATAGACAGTTTGAAAATCAATGAAACGGAAATAAAAAAATATGGAAATAAAATCTGCCAAAGATGTAAATGGCAATATTCAAGAAAAAATTAGTAAATTGTATGTGGAAGCATTTGGGAAGGATATGGATGCCATTTCAAAAAAACCGGAAAAATTGGTTAAGGCTTTTACAAATATGTTTGTATTAGATGATTTTTATGTTTGCATAATCGACAATGAAGTTGTAGGAATGATGGCTTGTGCAAATAAGGAAACATATAGTATAAGGATTGATAAAAAAGTCTTGATAAAGGAATTAGGTTTAATTAAAGGTTTGGTTGCAAATATGATTTTGAAAAAGATTTTTACAAAACCCCGAAAATATCCAATAGAAATTGATAGTAAAACAGGTTCAATTGAAAATGTTGTAACAAACAGTAATTACCGAAAGAAAGGTATAGCAACGTCATTAATGGAATACTTTTTTGCATTAAATATGTACGAAAGATATATTTTAGAAGTTTTGGACACGAATGAAAATGCAATAAAACTGTATAAGAAACTAGGTTTTAAGGAAGTTGGTACACAAAAAGTACATCCTTTTAATTATATTTATATGCTCAAAGAGAATGTTAAGTAAATAATGGTGTACGCCCGTACTTCACATAACAAACGGTAACTGCTGCGCCACCTGTTCGGCGGCTCGGGCTACGAAAAAACCCAGTCGGGCTTCGCCCTTTGTGGGTTTTTATCTCCGCCACAGTTGGGGCAGGGGACATTTGCTTCGCAAAGTCCTATTACCTGCCCCAACCGTCAGTTACCTGTAACGTTATGTGCAACCGACGAAAGTGCAGTAGATAGTGAAGCGAAAAATAAAAAACTATTAAAAGTGAGATAACGATGTTTATAGACCAAAAAGAGCATATGAAATATTTTAACGATTTATGTAAAAACAGAAAAATCTTTATCAGTATTAGACAATACGGCTTACAATACAATAGAAGAAGCGAATGATAGTTTACTGCAATATGACAAGTTAAGAGACAATATAATATCAATTGTTATGCAAGCATCGAACGATTTTGGTATTTCTGTCGAAGTAAAAGAACAAATATATAACAAATCGGTTTTGTTATTAGCCAACCCGCTAGCGCCGATTTGCAATCGGTGCTCTTACAGCAAGTTAAAGAAAAGTAGTTGAAAAAAGAGTTAGGAAATAAAGCAGAAATATATGCAACGTTTAGACACTGTACCGATTGTAAATGGGGGCAAGTGGGCAGTTGTGGCAAATACTAAAAATAGTGCAGTTTGTTTTTTTTTCGTATCTTTGCAGTATCAATTCAAAAAAAACAAAAACTATGAGAACGCTAAACATCGCCATTTCGGACATCGAATACGGAAGGTTCGGCATTCCGAGCGAACATCTGAAATTTTCTGATTTTATTGATATTATCGGCAAAGAATTGATGCGACAAAATTTAGACCGTAGCGTTGCATTGGCTGAAAAATACGGACTATCGTCTATGACAATGGACGAGATTACAAACGAAGTGAAAGCCGTTCGCAAGTGCAAAAAATAATCATTGATACCAACGTAATCGTTTCGGCACTGATACAAAAAAGTTTTCCGTATAAAATTATCAACGAGTTTTTTATTGAGGGAAAAATAAATTTGTGCGTATCAGAGGAGTTGATGAAAGAGTATTACGACGTTCTACGACGACCAAAATTTGCTACATACCCTGATTTTACAGCAAGGGCAGAAACAGTACTTGCCGAAATTGAAACGAGAGCAACGATGTACGTTCCTCAAATTTCATTGGATTTACTGACTGACAAAGACGATAACAAGATATTGGAACTTGCCGATGTTTGCAATGCAGATTTCATTATTACAGGAAATACAAATGATTTTACATTTCCTACCTACAAAAACACGAAAATTGTAACACCAAAGGATTTTTGGCTGTATTTCGATTTGTTTGCATAAAAAGGTTAGTACGATGCCCGACAGACAACTTGCGGTTTGGCGAAAGCGACGAACAGTGTAGCAAAACAAATTGATTTTTAACAAACAATAACACATAAAAATATGAAATCATTATCAATAGGCGGTTTAGTCGTTGCACAACCCATTGTGCAGGGCGGTATGGGAGTAGGTATTTCCTTATCCGGACTTGCTTCGGCAGTAGCAAACGAGGGTGGCGTAGGCGTTATTTCGAGTGCCGGCTTGGGGCTACTTTACAGAAATTTTTCAACGGACTTCTTAGAAGCATCTATTTTAGGTTTGAAAGAAGAATTGCGTTTGGCTCGTGAAAAAACGCAAGGCGTCATCGGCGTCAATATAATGGTCGCTATGTCTAATTTTTCCGATATGGTAAAGACCTCCATTCAAGAAAAAATCGACATTATTTTTGCAGGTGCAGGAATGCCATTCGATTTGCCTTCATATTTGGTCGAAGGTGCAAAAACAAAACTTGTGCCAATTGTTTCATCTGCAAGGGCTGCCAAAATTATTTGTGAAAAATGGTGGCAAACTTACAAATATCTACCTGATGCTGTTGTCATTGAAGGTCCGAAAGCAGGCGGGCATTTGGGATTTAAAGCGGAACAATTGGAGGACGAAAGTTTTTCATTGGAACAATTAGTTCCTGCTGTATGTCAAGAAATTAAGGTGTTTGAAGAGCAATATAACAAAAAAATCCCTATAATCGCCGGTGGCGGACTATATTCAGGCGAAGATATTTACAACATAATGCAATTGGGAGCATCTGGCGTTCAATTAGGTACTCGCTTTGTTACGACAGAAGAGTGCGATGCTTCGCCACGTTTCAAAGAAACCTACATCAACGCTACGGAAAAAGACATAGAAATAATCAAAAGTCCTGTTGGAATGCCGGGTAGAGCCATTTTTAATTCATTTATAGAAAAAATGCGTAACGGCAAAAAACAACCCTTTTCTTGCCCGTTCAAATGTATAAAAACTTGCGATGCATCAAGCAGTCCGTATTGCATTATTACGGCTCTTTACAACGCATTTAAAGGTAATATGAAAAATGGTTATGCTTTTGCGGGCGTAAACGCTTATCGTGCTGAGAAAATAGAAACCGTAAAACAACTTTTTGTTAAACTTAAAGAGGAATTTCAGTCGCAATCTATATGAGAACAAAAATCTTACTAATAATCTGCACAGCCCTATTCGTGTCTTGTTCGGAACTGTCGCAAATCGCCACACAACCCCGCCAACCCGTGGGAATTTCCAATGCTGACAACATCGCAGGCTTGAAAAACGCCCTCAACGTAGGTGCCGAAAACGCTGTGAGAACGCTCGGAAGAGAAAACGGCTTTTTTAATGATGCTACTTTGAGAATTTTGCTTCCTCCCGAAGCAAGACCCATCATTGACAATATCCGAATGATTCCGGGTGGACAAGAACTGGTGGACAGAACGGTTTTGTCGTTGAATCGTGCCGCCGAAGATGCGGTGAGATCCGCAGTGCCTATTTTCAGAAATGCCATTACCGAAATGACAATCCGAGATGCAACCGAAATCCTTTTTGGAGCAAATGATGCTGCAACCCAATATCTCCAACGCACTACACAAAACCAACTCACGAGAACGTTTGCTCCCATAGTGAGAGAATCATTGAACAAGCCTTTGGTCGCAAATGTCTCAACAAATGATAGTTGGAACGCTCTTACTTCGGCTTACAACACAGTGGCAAACAGCGTTGCAGGCAGAGTCGCGGGGTTAACCCCGGTGAACGTAAATTTAGAAACTTATGTAACCGAAAAAGCATTGAATGCTTTGTTCACCAGAATAGCCGTTGAAGAAAGAAATATCCGTAGCAATCCCGCTGCACGCGTAAACGATTTGCTACAAAGAGTTTTTGGACAATTAAATTAAATCATCATGATAAAAACAAACGACACTTACACTTACGAAGTAACATTCAACCAACCGAATGTGAACACTTTCGCCGAAATCACAGGCGACAACAATCCTCTGCATTTAGATGCAGAATTTGCAAAAAACACCATTTTCGGAAAACCGATTGTACACGGATTTTATTCGGCATCGATATTCTCAATGGTTTTCGGTACAAAATTTCCGGGCGAAGGAACGATTTATTTGTATCAAGACATGAAATTCTTGGCACCAGTTTTCGTTGATCAGCCTTACAAAGCCAAATTCGAAGTGCTGGAAGTAAACACCGAAAAGCACATCGGAACAATCAAATGCACGCTCGAAGATGAAAACGGAAAACCCGTTATTGAGGGGACAGCGAGGCTCAAAAATGATAAACAGTTTATTTAATGACACACCGTAGGGGCGGGGTCTGCCCACCCTTGTTGGCAATTGCGACAAATGTTATTAAGGGCGGGCGAACCCCGCCCCTACAGGAAAAATTATGAGCATTCAATTAAAAAACATAAATCTCTCCTACGAGGACAACCCCGTGTTGAAAGATATAACTATCGAATTTCTGCCTCAAAAAATTCATGTGCTTTTGGGACCGTCCGGTGGAGGAAAGTCAAGTCTTTTGAGGCTTTTGAATGCGTTGATGGATCCTAATTTCGGCGAAATATCATACAACAGCATGATTTATTCGCAAACACATCCCAAGGAAATACGAAAAAAAATCGGTATGGTTTTTCAAAAGCCGGCCTTGTTTGACGGAACGGTGTATGATAATTTGATTTGGAGCATGAAAATGCAAAAAACGCTGATTGACAAAGCAATGATCGAAAGCAGGCTGTCGCAGTTGGATATTCCGATTGACTACTTAGATAAAGAGATCGAAAACTTGTCCGTTGGCGAACAACAACGGGTGTGCATCGTGAGAACGCTTTTGGCAAATCCCGATGTCATACTTTTTGACGAGCCAACATCTGCATTAGACCCGCAAAGAGCAAAAAAAGTGTTGGAATTGATCAAACAGATCAACACACAATATCAAAAAACAATTGTTTTAGTTAGCCACGATATTGACACCGCAATTGACATCGCCGACACCATTACTTTTTTGCACGAAGGACGGATTATTTTTTTCGGCACAAAAGATCAATTTGTCAACTCTGACAACGAAGTCATAACGAAATTCAGCAATAATTCACATGGAAAGTAGTTACATAAACATCTCCAACATTGCATTATTTGGCTCCATAGCATTTATGTTGGTTGTAGCCTTTGTTGCGTTTTTAGCCAAATTAGGCATCACAAAATCGATTATTATCGGAACCGTTCGTTCGTTTGTGCAACTGCTTTTGATGGGTTATGTATTGGGCTTTGTTTTCGACATGAACAAGTGGTATTTCACGGTTTTGATAGTGTTGATCATGTTTTTGTTTGGTGCATGGGACAGTTATAGAGGCCTCAAGTTTAAGCCCAAAAATATTTTTCACCACAGTTTATTCGCAAATTTTATTGGTTCCTTTCTGCCTTTGGTATTTCTTTTTTATGGTTTATTGCAAGTAACGCCTTGGTTCAATCCGCAATATATCATACCGATCAGTGCTATGGTCATTTCGAATACGATGAGTGGAATCTCTATCTGTCTCAATAATTACGGAAACGAACTAAAGCTTCGAAAAACAGAAATCGAAACCAAACTTTCGCTTGGAGCAAGTTCTACCATAGCCATAGAAAACATCCAAAAAAGTTCAATTAAAGCAGGACTTATTCCCACAATAAACGCATTGATGATACTCGGCATCGTCAAACTTCCCGGAATGATGACCGGTCAAATTCTCGGAGGCGTTAATCCCATAGACGCTGTCAGATATCAATTGATAATTATGTATATCATCGCAGCTGCCACAGCAATATCTTTGTACATTTTGACAAAGTTGATACAAACAAGCATTTTTAACAAACGAGGGCAGTTGGTTTAAATACCTGTCCGTCATTGCGAGCCGTTAGACGAAGCAATCCATAATAACATTGGATTGCTTCGGTCGTACCTCCCTCGCAATGACGGCTTATTTTCATTTTTTTTCGTATCTTTGCATCAAAAACAAACAACATCATGAAACGTTTAGAAAACAAAGTCGCCATCATCACCGGAGGCGCGGCAGGCATCGGAGCTGCAACCGCAATCAAATTTGCAGAAGAAGGAGCAAAAGTCATCATTTGGGATTTAGATGAGGTCAAAGGAAACGCTCTGGCAACACAGTTAAACGCAACATTTGCAAAAGTAAACACCGCCAATTATGCCGAAATCGAAGCTGCCGCAAAAGCCGTAAACGATCAATTCGGACGTATTGATATTTTGATCAACAATGCAGGTATAACTCGCGACAGTTCGTTGAAAAAAATGACCGTTGAACAATGGCAACAAGTTATTGATGTAAACCTAACCGGCGTTTTTTATTGTACAAAAATTATTAGTGAATACATGCTTACAAACAATTGGGGACGCATCATCAACGCATCTTCGGTTGTTGGAATCTACGGGAATTTCGGACAAGCCAACTATGTCGCAACCAAATCCGGCTTAATCGGAATGACCAAAACGTTGGCACGAGAATTAGGCAGAAAAGGCATCACCGTAAACGCCGTTGCACCCGGATTTATTGCCACAGAAATGGTTGCCGCTATGCCCGAAAATGTGATTGAGTCCATGAAAGCCAAAGTACCTTTAGCACGTTTGGGAGATCCCAAAGAAATCGCCAATGTCTATGCATTTTTGGCTTCCGATGAAGCTTCTTACATCAACGGACATACGCTCAGCGTTGATGGCGGAATGACGGTGTAACACGAAAATAATTATATCAATGGCGTATCGTAGGGGTGGGCTTGAAGCCTGCTCCTACATATTGACACAAAACCATGATAGACTACCTAAATTCTTATTATTTCTTATATCTCGCATTAGGCTTCATTTTGCTAACTGGTCTCTATTTTTTGCTCCGCAATAAAAGCAAAAAAACGATTACCATAGTCCTATTTTGCATTCTTCTAGCTACTTTTATCCTGAATTTTGTAAAACTTTATGCCGATTATTATCAGCAGTGGATGCCTTGGGCGATACGAACAGTTACGCCCGAAAACATTTGTGCGGTAAGTGTTTTGGCATTCCCTTGGATTTTTCTTTCCAAAGTGAAAATTTTGAAAGATTACATGTTTTACATGGGAATCCTGGGCGGGCTCGGTGCTATGCTGATTCCCGTTGATGCCATAGGTTTAGCCCCTTTTTCCTTTGAGGCCGTATGGTTTTATATCAGCCATGGACTGGTATGGATTGTACCCTTGCTCATGGTGTTGCTGAAATTGCACACCTTAGACTACAAACGCATCATAAAAGTTCCTTTGGTGGTTTATGCCGTTTTGTGTATAATTCTTGTGAATGAAGTAATTTTAATCGGTGCGGGGCTTGTGAACATAAATACATTGTTCAGTTATGAAGTTCGCAATGCTGCCATGATTTTCGGGCCATTACCGGAAGATTTGTTTATCGGCAAACTTTTTACCCTTCTAACACCTAACCTGTTTTTAACCATACCCATAGGACCCAATGCCGGTGCTCCTTTTTATTGGCCAATACTATGGTTGGTAATTCCGTTTTTTATTTATTTTTCTATTCTAGCATTGATACTTGCGTTGCCATTCGAATACAAAAACATCAAAAAAGATGTAAATGCACTTAGAAAGAGGATTAGAATATAACAAGCAGGTCCCTCTGTCGTTTCGGTCTACTGTTACACCGAAATTTGCATTATTCATTTTATTTTCGTACCTTTGTGAACCGTTTGTTACCCCGAGCAAGCCTGTTGTTTTGTGAGTGACAAAGCGGAGCTGTATGCTATAAATAAAAAAATCATAAAAAGTGAAACGTATTTTAATTACCGGTGGTGCCGGATTTATCGGGTCTCATCTCTGCGAACGCTTGCTGAATGAGGGTAACGAGGTGATTTGTCTTGACAATTACTTCACAGGGTCGAAACAAAACCTAAAACATTTGCTCGACAATCACAATTTTGAATTAGTTCGGCACGATATCACAAGTCCGTATTATGTGGAGGTTGATGAAATCTACAATCTCGCCTGTCCTGCTTCGCCCGTACACTACCAGTACAATCCGATTAAAACGGTAAAAACTTCAGTAATGGGAGCAATCAATGTGCTCGGATTAGCAAAACGCATCAAAGCAAAAGTTCTGCAAGCCTCTACCAGCGAAGTTTACGGAGATCCTATGATACACCCTCAGCCCGAAACTTATTGGGGAAATGTAAATCCGATAGGATTTCGTTCATGTTATGACGAAGGCAAGCGTTGTGCTGAAACGTTGTTTATGGATTATCATCGACAAAACAACGTAAAAATTAAAATCGTTCGAATTTTCAATACTTACGGGCCTCGCATGGATCCTAACGACGGACGTGTTGTATCGAATTTTATTGTACAAGCCTTGCAAGGCAAAAACATCACCGTTTACGGTGACGGCACACAAACACGAAGTTTTCAATATGTGGACGATTTGGTCGAAGCAATGATTCGCATGATGAACACCGGCGATGACTTCATAGGCCCGGTAAACACAGGAAATCCGGGCGAGTTCACGATGTTGGAACTTGCCGAAAAAGTGATTGAGTTAACCGGAACGAAATCCAAAATTACGTTTGAACCTTTGCCTTTCGACGATCCGAAGCAGCGTTGTCCCGATATTTCTCTTGCCAAAGAAAAGCTCGACTGGGAGCCAAAAATTGCGTTGGAAGAAGGTTTGAAGAAAACGATTGCGTATTTTCAAAACTTACAACTACGAAAAATTTCGTAATAACAAAACATTAATAACAAGTGTGTTGCGGACAATCCATTTAAATATGGCTCGATCGTTGAGGGCGATTTCTTTACAGATCGTACGGAAGATTTGTTGAGTGCTAAACAGATCATCGAAAGTTCGAATCATTTAATTTTGATCAGCCCACGCCGTTACGGAAAAACAAGTTTGATACAAATACCAACCAGCACACGTTATAGTGCATACAAACGACTGCTTCAAAACGGGTATCTCATCCAATCCAAAGAGGGCTACAAAGTTTTTCGCCTCGTGGATTTTTGATCGGCGAGAGAATGCTTAAATTTTCTCGGATGGGATTGTGAGAAGGGATTGCTGGGTGGTAGAACAACGTTTTAAGAGGTAAAAAAAGAATAACAAGACAGATGCAATTTCACCAAATTAAAAATAAAATCACAACATTTTTTTCTCAGGGAAATGAACGTTCGTTGCGAGCAAAGAAAAACATTGTGGCGTCTTTTTTTATAAAAGGGTTGAGTATTTTTGTGTCGTTGATGATTGTTCCGATAACACTTAATTTTTTAGATGAAACTCGCTATGGTATTTGGCTCACACTGACCTCCATATTGGGTTGGATGTTTTTTTTTGATATTGGACTTGGTAGTGGATTACGAAACAAGCTTGCAGAAGCAAAAGCACGAGGAGAAGATGCTTTAGGACGGGTGTATGTGAGTACAACATTTGCGTTGGTTTCCCTTATATCCATCTGTTTGTTGTTGCTGTTTTTGGTTATCAACCCTTTTTTGGATTGGACAAGAATTCTAAATACAGATGTTTCGTTAGCACACGAACTTAGCAAAACGGTTTTGATTGTTTTTGCTTTTTTTTGTTTGCAGTTTGTTTTTCGATTGGCAGGAACCATCTTGTTAGCGGATCAAAAACCTGCGTGGAATGATTTTCTAAACCTGTGTGGCAACGCTCTTTCTTTGGGAATTATTTTTATTTTGACGACAATAACAAAGGGGTCTTTGTTGGGAGCAGGGATAGCCTTTTCAGCGTCTCCGATTGTTGTGTTTTTAGTTGCCGCTGTTGTCATGTTTAGAGGAAGGTACAAAAATTATACACCTTCAATAAAATTTGTAAAGCTTGAAAAAACCAATGATCTTTTAGGGTTAGGTGCAAAGTTTTTTATTATCCAACTGTCCTTTTTGATACTTTTTTCAACCTCCAACATTATAATTTCACAGATGTTTGATCCTGCAAAAGTTACACCTTACAACATTGCATTCAGATATTTTTCTATAATAACATTAGTATTTAGTATAATTGTTACACCTTTTTGGACAGCATCTACAGATGCTTATCTCAAAGGAGAAATAAGTTGGATTAAGAATACCATAAAAAAACTTGTTGCCATTTGGGGTGTTTCCTGTTTGGTTTTGGTAATTATGGTTGTATTGGCGAGCTGGGTATATCGTTTATGGATTGGAGGTGATATACACATACCCTTGTCTTTAAGTGTTGTCACCGCACTACTTGTAGCTATACATACATGGCACAATATATTTGTGCTGTTTCTCAACGGTGTGAGCAAGATAAAACTACAACTATATTCGTCTATTTTTGTAGGAATTATTAATATTCCCCTGGCCATTTTATTGGGAAGATGGTTAAATGGTGTTGAAGGAATCGTGTTGAGTGTGTGCATATGCCTGCTGATAAGCTCTGTCTGGGCGCCTGTTCAGTATTTAAAAATTGTGAACGGAACAGCAAAAGGAATTTGGAACAAATAGTATAATTAAAACAAATAAAAAAATGAAGGTCAATTTTATTCTGCCGTTTTATCCTCGCGTTCCTGGTGGAGGATGTAAAATCATGTATCAATACGCCAACAAATTATCTGAAAAAGGATATGATGTTGCAATATACCATGCAGTTCAAACAGAGCATGGTACCTACAAACACCCTTATTGGTTGAGATACCTGAGGTATTTGCCAATAATGAACAACGCAAAACCAAAATGGTTTAAATTTGATAGCAAAATAGACAGCAAGGTCATACCTTCAGTGCAAGACAAACATATTCGAGATGCAGACATAGTTATTTCGACATGGTGGGCTACTGCAGTTGAAGTAAGTCAGTTGTCTACCTCAAAAGGCAAAAAATATAACTTAATACAAGATTATGAAATTTGGTTCGGGAATGAGGATTTAGTGCAAGAATCCTATAAATTGCCCAACACGACAAATATTGTAATTGCGAAATATTTGCAAGAAAAGGTAGAATTCTTTTCTGGTGTGAAGCCTATTTACATTCCTAACGCTATTGAGCAAGATAAGTTTGGCGTTGACATCGAATTTGAAAATAAAAACAATGACACTATTGCCATGATGTATTCTGAAGCTCCGTGGAAAGGTTCAAAATATGGATTAGAAGCCTTATCTATCGTACACGAAAAACATCCAAATTTAAAAGTAAACTTATTTAGTGTATATCCACAGCCTCAAAATTTACCTTCATACATAACCTATTTTGAAAATTCAAAACAGTTGAGGACGATATACAATAAATCCGCAATATATTTCACTCCAAGTATGCAAGAAGGTTGGGCACTGCCTCCAGCGGAAGCAATGAGTTGCGGTTGTGCTTTAGTTTGTATAGACATTGGTGGACATGCTGATTACGCAAAAAACAATGAAACATGTCTGTTTGTTGAGTCTAAAAATCCAAAAGATATGGCAGAAAAATTACTGTCATTACTCAATGATGAAGCAAAACGAATTTCAATAGCCAGCCAAGGCAATGAATGGATAAAGGAGTTCACATGGGAGTCTTCTGTTTACCAACTGGAAAGAGCTTTTGAAAACTAATTTAGGCTTATGATTGCTTTGCTAATAGCGTTATATTTACTTATTATAGCTGTCGGGTTTGTAAGAAAAGAACACAATGGTTTGTTTTTGCTATTTGGGGGTTTTCTTTTTCTTTTCGCAGTATTTGGAGCAAAGTATAGTGTGGACTACGAGAACTACGTTAATATGTTTAACATCATCGACCAGATGTGTTTTCGTCGTATTGAGCCTTCTTTCATTTTCATAACAAAACTTGTTAGATTCCTTACTGATAATGTGTTGTTTTTGTTTGTTGTTTATGCCTTTCTGGGTGTTTACTTAAAGTGCAAGGCAATAAAAGACCTTTCAGAGTTTTGGTTCTTGTCGCTGGTTATTTATTTATCCAACTTTTTTTTATTGCAAGAAATGACACAAATTAGGGTTGGTGTTGCATGCGGATTTATGTTAATAGCGATAAAGCCGATATTTGAGCGAGATTTAAAACGATTCTTATGTTATGCCTTATTGGCAGTTCTTTTCCACTATTCCGCCATATTAGTTTTTGCTCTTTGGTTTTTACCGACTCGTAATATCAATCGTCAGTTTTACGCGTTGCTCATTCCGACTGTTTATCTACTATATGGTTTCGGAATTTCTTTCTCCTCGTTAGCAGAGTTGGTGCCTATACAGACACTGCAAGATCGTATTCGCTGGTACAAAATCTATACGGAACAGGAAAACTTATCAATAAATGCTTTTAATGTGGTGCAACTCGTACGATGCGGTTTGGCTTTTTTATTTCTATGGAAATTTTCACTAATAAAACAGCACAACAAGTATTTGCCGATTTTATTACAGTGTTATATTTTATCAATAGTGGCCTTAGTTATTTTTGCAGACCTACCTGTTTTAGCTTTTCGAGTATCTGAATTTATAGGAGTTGTTGAAATTATTTTAGTGCCTTGTATTTATTATCTATTGAAGCAAAAACAATTCGCTATTGCTACCATTAGCATATTAGGGTTCGGAATACTTCTCATTAATTTATTTCACACTAATTTGATAGTTACTTAGCATGTATAATACACATCTTGCTATATTATTATCCACTTACAATAGTGAAAAATATCTTTGTGATCAGATTGATTCTATTTTGATGCAAAGCTATAAAGACTGGCAATTATACATTCGAGATGACGGTTCTACAGACAGCACATTGAGTATTATTAACGATTACTGCTCTAAATTTACAAATATTCAAATGCTAGCATCTGAAAAAAATATAGGTGTAAAGAATAGTTTTTTTGAGCTTCTCAAAAATGTGAATTCACAGTATTATATGTTTTGTGACCACGACGATGTGTGGTTTTCCGATAAAATAGAGAGATCGTATGAAAAAATGAAGGAAGAAGAAGATAAAAACGGAAAAATAGCAGTCGTTGTCTGTTCAGACTTGGTTGTAGTTGATAATAAGCTTCAGGTGGTACACGACTCTATGTGGGAATATTCAAAATTTCTTCCCGAAGTATTAAGATCATCGTTTAAGTATTTAAGTATATGCAATTTTGTCACAGGTTGCACGATGATGATAAACAACAAAGCAAAAGAGTTGTCTCTTCCTCTCTCTCCATATGCGACCTTGCATGACAATTGGATTGCACTAAAAGTATCATACTCAAATGGAATTATCAGTCCGATATATGATCCGACTATGCTTTATCGGCAACATGGAAAAAATGTATGTGGGGCAACAAAATTCAAAAAACAGAACTATTTTTTTGATAAGCTAAAAAAACTATCCACGGTAGTTCATGATAACGCACGAGCTTACAAAATGGCAAAGAGTGCGGGGAAAATAAGTGTGTTTTCGTATCTTGTTTATAAGTTCAAATACTATATAAAACGTCGAGCCTGATGCAACGAATTATATTTTTCACAAAATACACATCAAAAGGACCAAGTAGCAGGTATAGAACATACCAGTATCTTGACGAATTCAAGAAAGAATACTCTTGTCTTGTGTTTCCTTTTTTTGATGATGATTATATTGATAGATTATATGCCGGGCGTTCGACTTCTTTTCGAAAGATTTTATATTATTATTTGCGACGAATTTGGCACTTACTAAGTAAACCAAAAAAAAATGATATTGTTTTTATTGAGTATGAATTGATGCCATATTTTTTCGCATGGGCTGAATTTTATTTGAAACTACGAGGCATTAAATATATCGTAGACTATGATGATGCAATATTTCACAACTATGATGGATCAAGCAATGTATTTGTCCGTATTTTTTTGAAAAACAAAATTCCAACAGTAATGAAGCTTGCCAATCATGTTATTACAGGAAGTCCATACCTAACAAACTTCGCCACAAAGTACAATAAGCAGGTCACAGGAATACCTACAAGTGTGCTTATGGAAAAATATGAAAGGATTGGACATTCCGATGCAAAAAATTCTTTTGTGGTTGGCTGGATTGGTACGAGGTCAACAAGTAGTAATTTGTTGCTAATAAAGGACGCATTGAAAGAATTTAGTAGCAGGTATTCTGATGTTGTTTTTCAATTTGTAGGTATTGACAATAGAACGGCAAAGATATTAGGTGTTGCTCCAGTAAAGTGGGAAGAGAAAATCGAAATTTGTTTATTAAATTCTTTTAATGTTGGTATTATGCCGTTGGTAGACAACGACTTTAACAAAGGTAAGTGTGGCTTCAAGCTCATTCAGTATATGGCATCTGGGTTGCCTACTATTTCAACGCCCTTGGAAGCCAACTTGAAAATAAATCGCAACAAAAAAAATCTGCATGCAACAACAAATCAAGAATGGTTTAATGCTTTTGAACAAGTGTATAACAACCAATCGGATTTTGCAAAAATAGGAGATAGTAATAAAAAGGATATTGCTAACTATTATTCAGTGGAAGCAAACGCACCTGTTTATAAAACCATTTTTAGAGAACTTGTAGCAAAAAAACCGCAAAAAAATGAGTAAATGCTATAACCATATTTTCCGCATTTTTCTGATAACTTTGTTTTTGTTTATCAGCAATGTTTTTTTTGCATCGGTGCCACGTGATTTTTCCGCAGACAGCATCCGTGCTCAGGGAATTAACGCTTTTCAAGAATACTTGCAAAAAAGATTTCAGTCACAACCTGAACAAAGAAGAGGGAGGTTACATACCGACAAATATTTTTCAGGAAAAAGTAGAGCAGAAACATTTTTGATAACACAAAATTATTTTTTGGACAGTATTCATATGTATGGTACGCTTGATGGGCAAAATACTTTTACTCGCTTGTCAAGATTTAATAGATTAGAGAATGAGTATTCTCAATTCGTGCCTATGGAATCAATACTCATTGCTAATAAAGGAACAACACCTATTCATGCTCCTCGTTTTATTATAAACAACGAAAGAAACTGGTATAACACAGAGAACTTTCTTTTTGAGGCTATGGGTGGAGCAGAGCGAGGAGAGTTAACTCAAAATACAGTTTTACATTTATGGGACTTTCTGAGACGCAATAGAGAACATTATTCGCCATCGGGACATGACGGTATGAACTCCATTAATATGTTTACTGTTTACGGGTATTCAACATGCGATATTGTTGCATTTGTAGCTCGGCTGTTGGCTTGGCACAATGGAAATACCGGTTATTCATATCTTATGCCTCATCATGCGGTGGCTGAAATATCCGACGGCGTAAGGTCTTTTTTGATTGATTCTGACTTAGACGTTTTTTATTTAGGTCTCGATAACAAAACTTTAGTTGGAGTTGATGACGTAATTGCAGACAGGTTTTTAATTGAGAGAACAAAGCATTTTGGAAAAAACATTATCTATGACAAAGACGTTGATGCATGGGTGAGGTTGATATATTCTTTAGGAAGTCGGAATAATCCCCCTGTCGCATATCCTGTTTCTTCTTTTGATTTTTTATTGCGTCCGGGAGAGTCTATTCTTTTTTACTACGGCAGAGCCTCTCTCTTTTATCACAATTGGTTGGGTAGCACAACTATTCCCGATGCCTTTTTGGACTACTTCGTTTCGAACAGCAAGTTCAAGTTATCTACAAATTTTGACTCCATAACTTTCAAAAGCATATTTGAGGAATCTAACAATATTCTATTTTCTCAAAAAGAAAACGGCAGACCTGCAATATCTGCGGTTGCAGGGGCTGCATATTTTATTTATCGTTTGAACTCCCCCTTCCCTCTTTTGGATGCCCACTTGAAGGGGATATTTTACAGCCAAACAGAAAACGATAGTATCTGTATATTTCTTTCGCTGGATGGAGAGACTACGTGGAAAAGGATTTGGACATCATCAGGCACAGGAATTTATGAAGATTCCATACATATTGGAAGATATTTTCCAAATCCTTTGCCAAGCATGTCTACCATTCCTCCTTACAGTTATTCTTTAAAATTTGTTTTAAATCCGTCAAATCCTCATTCTATTAGTGGATTGGACTCTATACACATTGAAAATACTTTTCAAGTCGCCCAGCGTTTTCTTCCAACATTGAGACTTGGTAATAATCTTATATCCTATCAAGACGCAAATGGCGATGACTTAACAAGAAATATCGAAGTCACTGTTCGTTGGAGGGAAAGCAGTGAAAACACTCCTCCAAATAGGGTAACAGCCCCTGTTTTTCCCTTACATCAGACCAATGTAGATAGTCTTCACTTTACTTTCAAGTGGGAACCTGTAGCCGATGATGACGGCGATGAAATTGTGGACTACGAGTTTTTTCTATCCAGAGACAGTTGCATGAGGTTCCCTCATTCTCCAAATTTCAACCTTTTTGTATCTGCCTTTGGCGAAGATAGTATCCGTCCTCGTTTCAAAGTGAAAGAAACCGGCTGGCTCAACCACGGAGAAACTTATTATTGGCGCGTTCGAGCAAAAGATGCTCGTGGTGCATGGAGCGAATGGAGCGATACGTGGTCGTTTACCCCTCACGGTGTGATGCGTCCGGTAAACGGAAAAGCCGAAATTGTAGGACAATCCATAAAGTTAAGTTGGGAACGAAATCCAATCGGAAAACAGCCGAATTATTATGTGATTTATGCTTCCAACGAAACGAACGGATTTTCCCCAAGCGAACACACTTTTTTTGCATTCGCAGATTCCACCTCGTTTATTATTCCTTTCGATGAAAATGTTGCTCCTTTTAGTTTTTTCAGAATTGCCGCACGAGATACTTTCGGACAGGAAAGCCTTGTTTCCGATGTTATCGCAATACCGTATCCCTTTATGTATGCTGCTTTCGATAGTGTCCGACCAGGCTCTATGTTTAGTATGAATTTATTTTCAAATACTCGTTTTTATCCTTATTTTCATTTTGAACATCGAGAAATTCTATACATTCCCGAGATAACCGTAAAGCAAAAGCCCGACTGGTTGAATTATGACTCCATCGCCGGTGTTTTGTATAGTACAGACACTAGTATTGCCCATTGGTTAGTATATCAAGATTCTATAGAGCGTACGATTGTGCTTTCTTTAGACGACGGATTAGGTGGAGTCGCAACACAAACTATTTTTCTTCAAACGGCAGGGGTAACTTATATTCGTGTAACAGACATAAATCTTGATAAAAACGAAGTGTTATTAATCGTTGGCGAAAGTGAAATTTTGACAGCAATTATTACTCCAGAAAACGCCACCAACAGGGCAGTAACGTGGGTGTCCGACAACCCAGATATTGCTACCGTAGATGAAACCGGTAAAATAATCGGCATTGCAGAGGGGGTTACTACCATCACCGTAACCACCGAAGATGGCAATAAGACTGCTATTTGCAAGGTAATAGTACAACAGAAATCAAATATACAAATTCCCGATGTTTCCTCAATTGTCCGTATGTATCCTAATCCAACAGATGGAATATTTACCCTGCAATTCGAAACTTTAGGTACGCACATTGTTACCATAACCGATATGGCAGGAAGGGTGTTATTACAGCAGTCTGTAAATAGCCAAACCGTACAAATGGATATAAGCCAATTTTCTGCCGGTTTATATTTTCTAAATATCAACGATGGGCAACAAGTGCATATTTTACGAATAATGAAGTATTAAAATCCAATATCCAATGAGTAGTGTATTAGTTACCGGCGGTGCCGGATTTATCGGCTCAAACTTGTGTGAAACTTTATTAGAGAGGGACTACAAAGTTATTTGTTTAGATAATTTCATAACGGGAAAAAGGGAGAATATTGAGTCGTTTTTGAATAATCCTAATTTTAAATTAATCGAGGGAGATATTCGAAATTTGGAAGATTGTCGAAATGCTGTTAAAGATGTTGACTACGTATTGCATCAAGCAGCACTCGGCTCTGTTCCGCGTTCCATTAAAGACCCGGTTACAACCAACAATGTAAACATTGACGGTTTTGTGAATATGCTTGTAGTAGCCTGCGATGCAAAAGTTAAACGGTTTGTTTATGCAGCGTCTTCGTCCACCTATGGCGACTCTAAAACTCTGCCTAAAGAGGAAGATGTTATCGGAAGACCGCTTTCACCTTATGCGGTTACAAAATATGTGAACGAACTTTATGCCGATGTTTTTTCAAAAACATACGGATTGGAGTGTATCGGACTACGCTATTTCAACGTGTTTGGTCGACGGCAAGACCCTAATGGAGCCTATGCTGCGGTCATTCCATTATTTGTCAAACAACTGATTAATTATCAACCACCTGTTATCAACGGCGATGGAGAATATTCTCGTGACTTTACCTATATTGACAATGTAATTCAGATGAATTTGCTTGCACTCGAAACAGCAAATATAAACGCCATAAATACTGTGTACAACACCGCTTTCGGCGAGCGGACAACGCTGAATCAACTGGTTGAATACTTGAAAAAATACCTGTCGGAATACGATTCAAAAATCGCCGATGTTGAGGTTATTCACGGTCCGGAACGTTTGGGCGACATTCCGCATTCATTAGCAAATGTAGATAAAGCAAAAAAACTGTTGAACTACGACCCCAAGTTCAATATGAAAGAGGGCTTAAAAGAGGCCGTGAGATGGTATTGGAATAATTTACGTTAAAAACAAAGTATATGGAAACTAAAATTGCAATTATTGGTTTGGGCTACGTGGGATTACCGTTGGCACAACTTTTTGCGACCAAATATCCGGTAATAGGATTCGACATCAACTCTAATCGCGTGGAAGAATTACAAAGCGGAGAGGACTCAACCTTGGAAGTTGATTCCGACGTGCTAAAATCTGTTTTAATAAGCGATCCTTCCGTACAATTTGCCAAAGGCTTATTCTGCACAACTTCGGTAAACGATATAAAAGATTGCAATTTTTATGTTGTAACAGTCCCTACTCCCGTTGATAAAAATAATCGTCCTGATTTAACTCCTTTGGTAAAAGCAAGCGAAACAATCGGTTCGGTTTTAAAAAAAGGTGATATCGTAGTTTATGAGTCAACCGTGTATCCGGGAGCAACCGAAGAGGATTGTGTACCTATACTCGAAAAAAAGTCGGGATTAAAATTTAACAAAGATTTTTTTGTGGGATATTCGCCCGAAAGGATTAATCCCGGAGATAAAGAACATACTGTTGAAAAAATAAGAAAAGTAACTGCCGGTTCGACTAAAGAAATTGGCGAAAAAGTAGATGCCATTTACAAAACGGTAATAACAGGTGGCACTTATTTGGCAACCTCCATCAAAGTGGCAGAAGCGGCAAAAGTGATAGAAAATTCTCAACGAGATATTAACATCGCTTTTGTAAACGAATTGGCAAAAATTTTCAACCGAATGGGTATTGACACGCAAGATGTACTAGCGGCGGCGGCTACCAAATGGAACTTTTTGCCGTTTAAACCCGGACTTGTTGGGGGTCATTGTATTGGCGTCGACCCATATTATTTAGCACAAAAAGCACAAGAATATGGCTATCATCCCGAAATTATTTTGGCAGGACGACGAATGAATGACGGCATGGGCGACTATGTTGCTAAACAAGTGATTAAAGGTATGATCAAGCGAGATCAAAACATAAAAGGATCTAACGTTTTGGTTTTGGGGATCACGTTCAAGGAAAATTGCCCGGATATAAGAAATTCAAAGGTGATTGACGTTGTCAATGCCTTAAAAGATTATGATGTGAACGTTGATGTTTACGACCCACTTGCTTCTTCCGAAGAAACAAAGCATGAATATGGAATAGATATTTTGAACGGAAAAACAACAACACTCAAAAATCAAGCCTACAATGCTGTTGTGCTTGCCGTTGCACACAATGATTTCAAAGCGATAGACATTCGACAACTGCTGAAAAAAGACGGTTTTGTTTACGATGTGAAAGGTGTTTTGGAAAACTATGATGAACGGCTGTAATAGGAATCATTAGACTAAAAAGATTGAGAATGAAATGTTTTGCAGGCATAGTAAAAAAAGGCGGAATTGTTGAATTTTTTGAAACAAACGGTTGCCAACCCATGTCCAGTGAAGATAAGTTGGTCACTGTCGCATTCAATGGCAAAATCTACAACGTTCAAACACTCAAACAAGATCTGCAAAAAAAAGGACATATCTTTCGCACACAATCAGATACAGAAGTCATTATACACGGATATAAGGAGTATGGCATCAAACATCTGTCGAACATGCTCGAAGGAATGTTTGCTTTTGCTCTTTATGATTCAAGTGAGGATACATTGTTTATAGCCCGTGACAAATTCGGCGAAAAACCACTTTATTATTTCCAAAACGAATCAGCCCTGTATTTTGCCTCTGAACTTAAAGCCATCGAGCCGTTCATAAAAACAAAACAGATTGACCCTATGGGTTTGAATTTGTTTTTGTCACTATCTTATATTCCTGCTCCCTATACCATCTACAAAGACATTCAAAAACTAAAGCAGGGACATTATTTGAAAGTACATAATTTTGAATTGCAAAACCATGAATATTACGATATTTTAACCCAAAACATTGGCGAAAAATATACCGATATTGCAACTTGCAAGACAGATTTGAGAAACTTGCTGGAAAATTCTGTAAAGCAAAAGATGGTTACGGATGTTCCTGTTGGGGCTTTTTTGAGTGGAGGTATAGATTCGAGTATTATTGCAACATTAATGAGTCAGTTTTCTGAAAAACCGATAAACACCTTTACAATCGGTTTCCAAGAAAAGGAATACGATGAGAGCAAACGGGCACAAATTATAGCAGATCGTATTAAGTCACAGCACACGGTGCACTATTTGAACTACCAAGACGCCTTGCTTGTTTTAGACGACATCATATCCTATTACGATGAACCTTTTGGAGATTCATCTGCTATCCCCTCTTTTTTCGTTGCCAAACTTGCAAAAGAGAAAGTAGATGTAGTGCTGACGGGCGATTGTGCCGATGAACTCTTGGGAGGATATGACAAATATCTGGCTCCATTTTATGTTCAAAAATTTAACAACCTGCCCTTGTGGATTCGGGGTTTATGTTCTCGACTTGTAAGTATTGTGCCTTATAACCGTTTTACGAATGTTCTTTTGAGAAAAGTGAAAAAAGTAATCAGAAATGCCGAGTATTCGGATTTTGATTTACATTATAGCATGATGTGTTTGGGTTTTGCCGACAAAGAACGCGAACTGTTGCTAACGAAAGGTTGGAATGCAGATATCAAACCGTACATAAAAAATGTGTACGACCATTACCAAAATGGCAATGCGATGGAAAAAGGATTTTATACAGACTTGAAGGTTGTGCTGGAAGGTGATATGTTTGTTAAAACAGATAGGGTAAATATGGCGAATTCGTTGGAAGCACGAGCACCTTTCATCACATCTTCTATTGCAGAAATGGCTTATCGTATGCCGGTAAATTTTAAAATCAACGGGAAACAGAAAAAATTTATTTTGAAAGAAACATTTAAAGACATCCTCCCGCCTCAAACATTAAAATTTGCCAAAGCCGGCTTCGGAGTTCCTGTTGATCATTGGTTTCGAAAAGATTTGAAAGACGAACTTATTCAAATGCTAAGCAAAGAGTTTATTGAACAACAAGGACTATTTAACCACTCTGCTGTTCAAAAACTTGTTGATGAACATTTGCGAGGAAAAGAAAACCACAAAAGCAAATTATGGAACTTGTTTGTTTTTCAAAAGTGGTATATGAAGAATATAGTGTAAAGCAAAACCGTATCCATGAAAAAGTTATTCATAGTTGTAAACGTAGATTGGTTCTTTTTATCGCACAGGTTGCCGATAGCATTGGCGGCAAAAGAACAAGGGTATGACGTTACGATTGTTTGTGCAAATACCGGACGAAAACAAGAAATCGAAAATCATGGACTTTCTTTCATTGATGTGCCTTTCCAGCGTTCCGGCACCAACCTTTTTTATGAATTAAAATGTGTGTTTTTATTGCGCAAGTTGTATATCAAGTACAAGCCTGATATTATTCATCATGTTACTTTGAAGGCTTGTTTGTTGGGTTCATTGGCTGCGAAAATGGCAAAACAAAAAAACGTAATAAATGCCATCAGTGGACTGGGTTACAATTTCACCAAAAATAGGCGTGGTTTAGTTCAGCGAGTAACCCGATTCTTGATCTCGGTTGCATTTAAGTCTAAAACATTTTATTTTATTCTTCAAAACCATGATGATGTTGACTTAATAGACAAGTTGAAATTAGTTCCTTCGGCAAATATTATATTGATAAAAGGTTCGGGCGTTAACTTGAACGAATACACGTACACAGAGTTACCACAAACTGACAAAATGCATTTTTTGTTCCCTGCTCGGATGCTATACGATAAAGGTTTGAACGAGTTTATAGAAGCCGCAAATATATTAAAGTCCAAAGTTGCGGATAAAGCAAATTTTATATTAGCCGGTGATTGTGACCTTGAAAATTTATCTGCCATAAAGCCAGACGAATTACAGAAGAAAGTTGACAGTACATATCTTAAGTGGATTGGCTTTCAAAAAAATATGATTTCTGTCTATCAGCAATCAACGGTAGTCGTGCTTCCTTCATATCGAGAGGGCTTGCCAAAATCGTTGATAGAAGCCTGTGCCATTGGTCGTCCGATAATTACAACAGATGTGCCGGGTTGTCGCGAATGTGTGATAGATGGCTACAATGGGCGCTTGGTCGAAGCCAAAAATGCAAATGCTTTGGCTTCTGCAATACTTGAATTTGTTGAAAATAAGCATCCAATGGAGCAGTTTTCTCAAAACTCGAGACTTTTGGCAGAAAAAGAATTTTCCATCGAAAGTGTAATTCACAAAACGGTAGAAATATATCACAAATTTAAATAATAAAAATGCGGTACATTCTAATCACCGGAGCCTACGGCTTTGTAGGAACAAACCTATCTTCTTTTCTTGCAGAAAAAGGATATAAACTATCTGCATTAGACCAGATGCAGAATGACTCCGTTTTGTCGTACACAGACTTCTTCTCGTGGGAAAATTTTGATAGCGTAGATTTTGATAAATATGATACTGTTATTCACTTAGCCGGAAAAGCACACGATACAAAAAATAAAACCAACACAAAAATTTATTTTGATATTAATGTTGGATTGACGCAACAGGTTTTTGACCGTTTTTTAGAGTCAAAAGCAAAGCAATTTATTTATTTTAGTTCTGTAAAGGCTGTTGCAGACACTGTCGAGGGAGATTGTTTGACCGAAGATGCCACCCCAAAACCGATTGGAGTTTATGCCGAAAGCAAAATAAAAGCCGAAGAGTACATACAAAGCAAAAAATGGAACGAAAAAAACGTGTATATATTCCGCCCTTGCATGATTCATGGACATGGAAATAAAGGAAACCTAAACCTGCTATATCGCTTGGTAAACACAGGGCTTCCATATCCATTGGGAAGTTTCGAAAACAAACGATCTTTTTTGAACATACAAAATTTGTCGTATATTGTTGAACAGTTTATAACACAAAAGCCCAAGTCCGGAACTTATCATTTGTCTGATGATGAGCCTATTTCGACAAACAAACTAATAGAATTAATCGCAAAGACAACAAATAAAAAAGCAAGAATTTGGAAAATCAATCGTTCGTTTATTACTGCAATAGCAAAAATCGGAACTTTTTGCAAGTTTCCACTCAACGCCGAACGATTACAAAAATTAACAGAAAACTACGTTGTGTCTAACAAAAAAATGAAGTCCGCAATAGGAATAGAACAACTGCCGGTCAGTGTTGAAAACGGCTTATTACATACTCTCAACTCATTTCAAAACACCACAAAACAATGATTTACAAAAACTTTTTTAAACGCATAGTCGATTTTATTTTGGCTCTAACAGCATTGCTGATTTTAAGTCCGATCCTTATTGTTTGCATGATTATTTTATTACTGACCGGCGAACACGAAGTGTTTTATTTTCAAAAACGAATCGGGAAAAAAAACCAACCGTTTTACATTTGGAAATTTGCGACCATGCTTAAAAATAGTCCAAATATTGGAACAGGAACCTTCACGACACGCAATGATCCGAGAGTTTTACCTTTTGGTCATTTTTTGAGAAAAACTAAGATAAACGAACTTCCACAAATTTTCAACGTGCTATTGGGCTCTATGTCAATAGTTGGGGCAAGACCGATTACTGAAAACACATTTGAGATGTATTCTGATGCGATAAAAACAAAAATTTACAACACCCCTCCGGGCATCACCGGTGTGGGTTCTATAGTTTTTCGAGATGAGGAAAAAATACTTTCACAAGGTGGCGATCCAAAAGAAATATATAAAACAAAAATCAGCCCGTACAAAGGCGAATTAGAACTCTGGTATCAACAAAATATCTCATTTTGGGTTGACATAAAAATTATGATTTTGACATTTTGGGTCGTTGTTTTTCCCGAAAGCAACCTTCACTACAAATGGCTCAAAAATTTACCCACAAAACCCGATTATTTAAAATGATAAACATTCCTCAATTCATTGCGACCAACATTACGTTTCGCAACAAAAGTATGTTTGCCGAAGATATCGAAGCAAACAAAGAAAAACTGCGTGCACAAATCGAAAACAAATCTGTTTTGGTTATCGGCGGTGCCGGAACCATTGGCTCGTCGTATATCCGTGCTGTATTGAAGTTTAAGCCTTCAAAACTTTTTGTGGTTGATATCAACGAAAATGGACTAACCGAACTTACTCGAGATTTGAGAAGCACTGCAGACGGTTACGTTCCTGAAAACTATGTAACTTATCCTATCAATTTTTCCGACTCCGTTTTTGAGAAGATATTCAGAAAAGAAGGCGGATTTGATATTGTCGCCAATTTCTCGGCACACAAACATGTTCGTTCGGAAAAAGATTTATTTTCTGTTGAGGCGTTGATTAAAAACAATGTGGTTAACGCACGAAAATTACTTGATTTGTTGCTGGAGTTTCCGCCCAAACATTTTTTCTGTGTGTCCACAGATAAGGCCGCAAATCCGGTCAATATCATGGGAGGTTCGAAAAAAATCATGGAAGATATGATTATGGCTTATTCGGAAAAATATCCGATAACAACGGCTCGTTTTGCAAATGTGGCTTTTTCAAATGGTTCTCTGTTAGATGGTTTTATTCAACGACTATTGAAACGTCAACCATTGTCGGCTCCTAATGATGTACGACGCTATTTCGTTTCGCCCGACGAAAGTGGTGAAATTTGTATGTTGGCTTGTGTGCTTGGGCAGTCCGGCGAAATTTACTTTCCAAAATTGCAACCGGAGCAAATGCTTACTTTTTCCGAAATTGCCACATTGTTTCTCAAAAATTTGGGCTACACTGCCGTTGAGTGTGATTTAGAAGAAACTGCTCGACAAATGGCTAAAAATCGTTTGGAAACCGACAAAAACTATCCTGTTTTTTATTTCAAATCCGATACTACCGGAGAGAAAGATTATGAAGAGTTTTTTACCTGCTCGGAAAGTGTAGATTTTTCGAGTTTTCACGCATTAGGAGTTGTTAAAAATGTACCCAAGCGTCCAATGTCGGAGATCGACAATTTATTTTTAACATTAACACAACTATTCCAAAGTCCAAACGCCACAAAAGCCGACATTGTTAAAGCAATGAAAGTTTTTTTAGGAAATTTTGATCACGAGGAAAAAGGCAAAAACTTGGATTCAAAAATGTAAATCCAAAATTTTTCGTATCTTTGCAAAAGCAACTCTCAACGAAGTTAATTAAAATACAACATAAACATGTCAGAAAACTCTACCTCTCAAACACAGACAGAACCTAAAGAAATCGACTTGATTGATGTAGTAGCAAATATTGGACGAGGTATTCGTACCTTTTTTGTGTGGCTCGGAAATTTATTTTTGCATTTTTTGCGCTTCACAAAAAAATATTTTTGGATTCTACTTATACTTGCTATTCTCGCAGGCGGTGCCGGTTATCTTAGAGAAAGTCTGCGAGATCCTTTTTTCAAATCCGAAATGACGGTCAAAACACAGCTTATTCCAAGTGCACAAATCGCCGATCGTTTCAACAGCCTAAATCTACTGATTCGGGACAACAATACACGTGCTTTGAAAACAGCATTGGACATTTCGATTGATAAAGTTGAGAATCTTCTCCGTGTCCATGCCGATAATATAGAGCAGGAAAGAGTCATTGTTTCGCAACAACGCACAACAGACTTATCACAACGTATTATAACAGATACAATTACTGAAGAATTTGTTCGCATTGAAGTTAGAATCAATAACCCCTCAGCTATCGAGTATTTGGAACAATCCCTCGTCTCTTTCATTGAAAATGAGCCTTTCGTACAAGAACGCCTGACTGTTTTTAGAAGAAATAATCTTTTAATGCAAGAAGCTATCGAAACAGAAATTGAGCAGTTGAGAGAGTTTCAGAGAATAAATATTGAAAGAAGTCCGCTGGTCATGGTTCCGGGAAATATGCCGTTGATGATCCAAAGTCATGAAAGAACCTATGTTGCTGAAATTCTGGATTTGCAAAATCGCCTTTTGGAACTACAGCGTGAGCTTGCGCTTACACGACCATTAACCGTGATTCAACCGTTTCTAGCACTTGAAACACCCGCAAATCGCACGCTCTTCAACATTCTGCTGTTTGCTTTATTTGCTGTAATTGTCGGGTATGTTGTGTTGTTATTTCGCGAAAATTGGAAACCATGATTTCAATCGCCGGAGACCTAGGAAGCGGGAAAAGTACCATTGCTAAACATTTGGCAGAAGTGTTAGACTATGCCTATTTTTCAACAGGCATGCTTTTTCGCAAATTAGCCGCCGAGCGTGGTATGGACGCATTGCAACTCAACTATCTTTCGGAAACGGACTTAAGTATTGATAAATATATTGATGACTATCTGCGTGCTATTAATGATGGCAATGATTCGCGATATATTTTGGATTCGCGAATGGCTTGGTATTTTGTGCCAAAGTCATTCAAAATTTATGCAACGGTTGAGCCCGAAATTGCCGCTCAGCGGGTTTTAAATGACAAAAACCGTTTTGGAGAGCCCGAAGCCACTGGTTTGCAAGAAAGAGTCAAAACATTGCTCGAACGCCAAAACGTTGAAAATCGTCGTTATAAATCTATTTATGGCGTGGATTGTCGCAGTTTAACAAACTATGATTTGATTATTGATACATCCAAAAAATCTGTCGAAGAATTGGTTAAACAGATTTTGAGTGAATACGTGTAGGGGCGGAAAATTTTCCGCCCCTACAGTTATTTTTTTGCCTCATCTTGGTCTCGTTTGATTTGTTTTTTCAAATCTTCGAGGTTGTTAAATGTTTGTTCGTTGCGAATGAATTTTCGGATATTTATGTTTAGTGTTTCGCCGTAAATCTCTCGTGAAAAATCCAAAATATGTACCTCGACCGTTCTATCAGAAGTCCCGAATGTAGGTCGAGTTCCAACATTCAGCACACCGAGAAATGTTTCATTTCGAAGGGATACATTTACCGCATAAACGCCATCTTCGGGCATTTCATCGAGGTTAAAAAGTTCTAAATTCGCTGTAGGAAAACCCAATTCACGACCGATTCTACGACCCTCAACAACCTTTGCTAACATTTTTTTATTCAATCGTTGAAACGTACGGTTTTCTCGCGATTACAGAGGCTTCTTGCGGTAGGCTTCTCGCAAATTCGTACATCGGGAACCACCTGCCCATTTCAGCTCTAATCATTCGAGTTCGGGCGTTACCAAGCATTTCCATAAGTTGCTCGAACGGATCTTGTTCTCTTGGTAGAGTCAAAATTCTAAAACTCTCTATTTCTGCGAGTTCTGCGGCTCTTGCGATAGCATCTTGTAGTCCGCCGATTTCGTCAACCAAGCCGAGGTTCTTTGCATCAATTCCACTCCAAACACGACCTTGACCGATTGAATCCACATGTGATTTGGTCAAATTTCGACCTGTGGCAACCTGTTCGATAAACGTATAATAAGCTTGGTCAACAAATCTTTGCATTTTTTGTCGTTCAAATGCAGTCATTGGGCGGGTCATGTTCAAGAAATCCGAATGTTGATTTGTTCTTACATTGTCGAAAGTTATTCCCAAACGCTCATTGAACATTTGTTGTGTATTCGGAATCATGCCGAACACGCCGATAGAGCCTGTTATGGTTGTTGGTTGTGCAAAAATCACGTTGGCATCTCCGGAAATCCAATAACCGCCACTTGCAGCAACGTTTCCAAACGAAACCACAACCGGTTTTTTCTCCATAGCAGCAAGAATTTCTTGACGAATAATTTCAGATGTTATCACACTTCCTCCCGGAGAGTTTACGCGAAGAACGATCGCTTTTACTCTGTCGTTGTTTGCTGCACTTCTGATTGCACGTGGAATATTTACTGTACCAATATTGTTCGAGCCTCCTCTGCCGTTTATAATTTCGCCTTGTGCATAAATCACAGCGATACGGTCTCTACTCCGCCCTCTTTCTCTTGGTGCGGGTGCTCTGGCATAACGTCTCAACTCGATAAATTCCAAATCATCAGTGTTTTCAACCTCTACGGCATCGGCAAGTAGTTGGCGCATTTCGCCACGTCCAAGAACACCATCAACCATACCTAACTGTTTTGCATCGTTTGGAAACATTGCCAACACACCATCCGCAATGCGATTAAGTTCCTCTTTTGAAATATTGCGAGATTTTGAAATGCCTGTAAGCATAGAATTCCACAAGCAGTTGAGGTATTGCTGTGTTTGTATGCGATTCTCAGGACTCATTCGGTCTGCCATAAATGGCTCTACTGCACTTTTGAATTCTCCGTAGCGAACAATTTGCATATCTACACCCAATTTTTCGAGAGTTCCTTTCAAAAAGAAAATTGTGCTTGAAAGTCCGCGAAAATCCAAGAGTCCTTCGTTATGAATATATACCCTGTCGGCAACCGAAGCCAAATAAAACATGCCTTGCGTGTAAGAATCGGCATATGCCCAAACGAATTTGCCCGACTCTCTGAAATATTCAATGGCTTGACGCAATTCCTGTAATGTAGCTAAACCCGTAGGATTTGCCATGCTTAAATTCAAGAATATGCCTCTGATTCTGTCGTCGGTTTTAGCTCTTCGGATAGCATCAATAGCTGAATTTAAACCAAGAGTACCTGTTCCGCCAAACGACGGCATTGCTCCCTGCATTGCTCTGTCCGGCATTTGGTAGTTCATGGTAATTTCCAAAATGGAGTTATCTTTCACCGTAACTTCGCCGGAGCCCATTGCCGCCATACCGGCGATTGCTCCAATCAAAAAGATAAAGAAAATAAACAGCAAAAGAATTCCGGCAACAAGATTTGCCAAAACGAGTTTGAAGAATTTTTTCATAAATTGTGTGTTTGGATAGTTTTTTATATATCTACTTTATGTCTTCTTAGAAATTGAAATTGTGCTCTCTACAAAAAGTTACAATTCTTGAAAAAAAATCGTAGTCTATACAAGGATTGCTTATATCGGAATCTTCAAGTGCTTGACGTGTCTGCGAATCATCGAAAGTATGTCCGGTTTTATAATAGCCAAGGAAAGGGTGCAAAGCCAGTCGGGTTTTTTTGGACACCTCTCTTTGTCTGTCGAAAGGTATAAAAACAGGACACTTGATGTTGAGAAGGGTTGAGAAATTTTTCAATGTGTTCCCGAGATTTACATTTGAGCCATTCGTTATGTTAAATGTCTTGCCGAGATTGTCGGTATTTGCTGAAATATGCAGCATAGCATTAACTAAATAGTCGACCGAAATAATGTTCAACGATGATGTATCGTTGCATAAATAATCTTCAAGACGGTATACGGACAGTTGTTTTATGAATTCAAAGGTTATACTGCTTTCGCTTATTTCGCCTGTTACAAAATCACCACTTATGATGGACGGACGAAAAATCATTGCGGGCAACCCTTTTTGGATGGCATCGTTTACCAATAGCTCGGCTTCGAGTTTTGATTTTTCGTAGTTATTGTTGAAGTTTTGACCTATGTCCAAGTCTGTTTCTTTGAAATGAGGTGTTTTGCCACAAACGTATGCTGTGCTTATGTGGCACAGTAGTTTCAAGACTCCGTTTTTATGACATGCGTAACCAAGCTTTAGAATGGTTTCTGTTCCTCGTGTGTTGATCTTTCTTGCTTCTTCCAACGGTAGAACAAACTGTATGGATGCAGCGGAATGAAAAATTGTGTCTATTTTTGTAGTCAATTCATTCCACTCGGTTTCGTTTAGTCCAAAATTTTCTTTTGAAATATCACCATCATACACCGTAATTCTTTCCATATTGGATTTGTTTTTTAACAAATCCAAGACACGATCACTTGCGGTTTTTTTTTCAGAACTGCGTACCAAAAGACTTAGGTGCACATTATCTTGTTCCAATAACTTGTGAATAAGGCATGCACCAACAAAACCGGTTGCTCCTGTGATAAAAATATGTTTCACCTGTAACTGTGTTAAATATAGTTTTAGGGGGGAGGTGTTTTTTATTGTAGAAGGGCGAGCTTTAGGCTCGCCCTTCATTAACTTTGTAGCATTACGCTGGAATAATCGAAACGTAAGAGCGTTTGTCGCGTTTTTTGCGGAAGTGAACCGTTCCGTCCACTAAGGCAAAAATCGTATGATCTTTTCCGATGCCTACATTTGATCCCGGGTGGTGTGCGGTTCCACGTTGACGCACGATAACATTTCCGGCGATTGCTCGTTGTCCGCCAAAAATTTTCACGCCTAAGCGTTTACTGTGTGATTCGCGTCCGTTATTCGAGCTTCCGACGCCTTTCTTATGTGCCATAATTTTTAGATTTTAGCTGTTAGTATCGGTTGTTTCTTCGATGGGCTCAGCCTTTGGCTTACTTGCTTTTTTAGGTTTGCCTTCTCCGATAGATTCAATTTGAATTTGTGTAATGTAATCACGATGTCCGGAGGTTTTGCGATAACCTTTACGGCGTTTCTTTTTGAAGATGATTACTTTTTCTCCGCGAGTTTGCATAAGCACCTTCGCTGTAACTTTTTTGCCGGCAACGAATGGTTCACCGATGGTGATTGTTCCATTTTCGTCGGTCAGGAGCACGTTCTCAAACTCAACCGTGTCGCCTACTTCGGCGTTCAAACGGTGAACGAAGTGTTTTTGGTCCTTCGTAACCTTAAACTGCTGCCCTGCGATGTCAACAATAGCGTACATTTTAATAGGGTTTTAATTGATTTTCCAAAATTGGGATTGCAAAGATACGAAAAACTTTCGGATTTACCAAATTTTCATTACTTTATTTTCCGCAAAGGAGCAAGGCTGGACACTAATCCAACCATCAAAACAATCGCAAAAACAAGGAAAAAATCCCACAATTGAATTAGAACGGGATAGGCTTCTACAATAAAATTGTCACTATTGGCAAGTCTCAGAAAACCAAAATGCTGTTGCAGCCAAGCTATTCCGCCACCGATAAACAAGCCAAAAAAACCTCCTACAAATGCAATCATCAAACCTTCTAACCAAAAAATTTGTCGAAGCATAGATGTTGATGCACCCATACTTCGCAAAATGGCAATATCTTTACGTTTGTCGTAAATAACCATCAACAATGAACCAATCATATTGAACGTTGCAATGAGCAAAATAAACGACAGAATTAGAATAATAACTAATCGTTCAGATTGTACGGCTTTGTGATACAGTTCTTGCTGTTGCATGCGGTTTCTTACCATAAATTCATCACCGACGAGGGCTTGAACTTGTCTTTGAACACGGGATAATCTTGCATCGGATGTTAAGCCTATTTCAATTGCTGACCACTCCTCTTCCGCGCCTACCAGCGCTTGTGCAAATTCCAACGATGTAATAACAAATCGTTCGTCATATTCCAAAATTGTGGAAAAACTTCCCGCAGGCAAAGCGTAATCCACAGAAAACGCTTCGGGCGACATCATATTCGCTATTCTGCCGCGTCTCGGAACATAAAAGCCGATGGGTTCAAACGTATTTCTCGGATTGATACCCATTGAAACAGCAATGCCGTGTCCTACTACAGCAAAGGGCGTTTCACCAATCGACAAGAAAAACTCGCCATCAACCATGCGCTGATCCAAATTCGTCAATTGCTCAAAGTTTTCACCTACACCTTTAAGAGTTGCGATAAGCTGTCTGTCGTTGTAGCGGAGCAAGACCGTCTCTTCAAGCACCGGCACAACCACACGAACACCTTTGATTGCAGCGATTTCATTAAGGTCGATTTCGTCGTAAAAAAAGTATTTTCCTTCGACAACTTCAATTTTCAAATCAGGATCGAAACTGTTATACAAACTTTGAACTAACGCCTGTAGTCCGTTAAGCACTGAAAGAACAATGATTAACGCTGCTGCTCCGACCATGATGCTCACGGTTGAAATTCCCGAAACCCAGTTTACCAATCGGGATTTTTTGGCAAACAAATATCGTTTGGCTATGTAAAACGGGACTTTCACGAGTTTTTCAAAAGTTCATCAATGCGTTCGATCCGATCTAAAGAGTCATCTAAAAAAAACTGCAAATTCGGTACAACTCGAAGTTGATTTTTGATGCGTTCGCCGAGTAAATAGCGAATTTCGGATTTTTTAGCTTGAATTTGTTTCAACACGGCGGTTTTGTCTTTTGTTGCAAAAACGCTCAAATTCACACGTGCAATCGACATATCAGGCGTAACACTCACACGTGTAACGCTAATCATAGTATTCGGCACAATCACTTCACGAAGCAGAATTTCCGCCAAATCTTTTTGCAAAAGACTATTTACTTTTTGTTGACGAGTTGTTTCCATTCTGCAAAGATACAAAAAAATGTTTAATTGTTTAATTGCTACTTTGGGCGTTTTAACGACCAACAATTCAACAATTCAACGATTCAACAAAATAAATGCTTGCATTTTATTTTATTTTTTTGTATCTTTGCACCCTCAATTCCGATTTTCGGAGCGAGGGGACCCTTAGCTCAGTCGGTTAGAGCAGTTGACTCATAATCAATTGGTCGGGGGTTCAAGTCCCTCAGGGTCCACTCACAAAATCAAGCCTTTCAGTTAATTTCCTGAAAGGCTTTTTTCCTTCGCTCGCTCAATACTTTCCATAATGACTTCTTTGGCTTTGACACAATCGTCCCAACCCAAAACTTCAGACCATGCTTTTGGCTCCAAATCCTTGTATCGTCTAAAAAAATATTCAATTTTGGAACGTAAAATAAACGGCAGCTCTTCTATGCGAGATATTCTTTCGTAAAACGGATCCACTTTTCCCGTTGGAACACAAATAATTTTTTCGTCGCATCCTGCTTGGTCTTTCATCAACAAAACACCGATTGGACGTACCTTGATAATACAGCCCGGACGCAGTGCGGAACTGCATACTACAACGCAATCCAACGGATCACCGTCATCGCCCAGCGTGTCCGGAAAATAGCCGTAATTTGCAGGATACGCCAGCGGTGTGTGCAAAATTCTGTCAACTCTCAACAAGCCTGTTTCTTTGTCGATTTCGTATTTTACATGCCCGTCCTCAGGCACTTCGATGAGAGCCGTCATTTTTTCCGGTGCTTTCTTAAACTGATTTGGATTTTGTTTCATAATTTCTTTTTGCAAAGATACTATTTTTTTCGTACATTTGCAAATCCAAACGAACTATGAAAAAGCTTCGTGTCTTTTCATAAATAGCCTAATCCTAAATTAAATGAAACCAAAAAACTTAATGACAACAATCCTGCTGCTCGTTGGCTTTGTTGCTCACGCTCAAAACAACACCAGCCGTTTGTATTTTGGAGTATCGAGTGGCTATACCCACAACACCTTGGTTACTTCTGTCGGTTATCGTCCGTTTACGACTTACGAAAGCGTGGGTGGCTTTACAGTAGGGGTTCCCGTCTTGTACCGTTTCAACGAGTGGCTTGCTTTACAGGTAGAGCCCTCTGTGATTCAAAAAAATTATTTGTGGGCACTTACACGTTTTCATGCCTTGTATCCTGCCCACAGATATACAATAAATACGTATTTACAATTGCCGTTGATGGCTAATTTTTCATTTGGCGGAGAGCGGCTGCGTGGTTTCGTAACACCCGGTGTATTTGTGGGTTATTGGACAGCGAGCCGAATCAGAGGAATAGCCATTGGTAACAACAGAGCCTATTCTTTTAACATGCCATTTGAGTTCGATACTCGCCGTGACAATCGTTTTGAATACGGCTTGATGTTGGGATTGGGGTTAAAGTACAGGCTAAACGATATGCTTACTTTTACACTTGAAGGACGCTATTTTTACGGAGCGTCGGATTTACAAAAAAACTATATGCTTCAACAAATCCCGCGTTACAACAACACTTTTGTGTTGCAAGCAGGTGTGTTGTTCAATCTTTTTTCATCACACAACTATAACCCAAAGCCATGAAATCACTAAAAATATACTTTTGTATTGCAATTTTTACAACTGTTGCCATTTTTTCTACATCTTGTCGTAAAGAAATGCCTGTGATGGGGCGTCCCGCCGATTTCCCCCATACCCTTGCAGGTGCGTTTGAAAGTTTTTGGACAGGTATGAATAACAACTACGTTTTTTGGGGCACAGACCCTACGAATTGGGACGATATTTATAGGCGTTTTCAGCCGAAATTTGCCGAACTCGACGTTAATGATTCTGCAGATATCGTAGTTGCTTTTAGGCATTTTACCGAAATGACAAAAGATTTGATAGACGGACATTTTGTGATAACAATAGCCGAAAGATTTCGGGGTATTTTGGCAGATGCAGGTTATCGTCATTTCATATTTCCCCATCAAGCCCGTTATTTGCAAAGAAACGATGCACGTAGTAGAATACCTCTCGACAATTTCATACAGCGTCAATTGCCGGGCATATATTTGTATAATTACACTGCAAAAAATTCGTTGTCTGATGGTTTGTCCATGATACATGGATTTGTTAGTAATACGGCAGGAAAAAGAATATCCTATTTTTATATCAGTGCTTTTGCTATCGCACGAAATCTCGGAGATACTGATGTAAGGGATATGATAATAAAGTGGTTTGATGCCATTAGCGACCCCAATCTTGATGGAGTTATTATAGACCTCCGAGGAAATGGCGGAGGTGCTGTTGTTGATATGGACATTTTGTGGGCAAATCTGTTGATGGGTCGAGAGTTTAAGGCCGGATACCGAACACAAAAAATTGGTAACGGCAGATTAGATTTCGGACCAAGAATACCACACACATTTAGATTGTTTGAGGATTTTCCTCGAAATGAAAATCCAAATATCGCAAATATCCCGATCGTTGTTTTGGCAGATGCACATTCGGCAAGTGCCTCGGAAATGTCAACGATGGCTCTCAGTCATTTGCCAAACGTTTATTTCGTTGGCGAAACTACTTGGGGCGGACAGGGCAATCTCATACAAGAGCCGACATCAATAGTTCTGTTTAATGCCGGAACGTTTGCTAATTTTTTCATGGATTTGGTTTACACGCCGTTCGTTATTATTGATGCACCAAACGGCATAAATTACGAAGGTAGAGGTTTTTCACCCAACGATGCGCCGCGAGGGTTTTATATCAGACACAATGCTGCATTTGCTGCCAATATCGCAGCAGGCATAGACCGACAATTGGAGAAAGCAATCGAAATCATTACCAGCCGATAAATAGTTGTAAGGGCAGGTTAAAACCTACCCTATTTGTTTTTGATCATTCTATTTTCAAAAAACAACACAGTCAAAACAGCTAATAATCAGCACAAAACATATCACATGACTAAAAAAACAGTCATACAACTATAAAAATAGTTGCATAACTAAAAAAATAGTTGTATCTTTGCAGTATCAAAACTTTAAGATTTTAAAATCATGAAAAGAAAAACAGTTGACGAGACAATGAGTTTAACTAGGGTTGAGGAGCAAATCATGCAGTTGCTTTGGGAAAAAAAGCGTGCATTTGTGAGGGAACTTGTAGAAATGATGCCGGAACCAAAGCCTGCCCAAACTACCGTATCAACCGTTGTTAGAAAATTAGAAAAAAACGGATTTGTCGGACACCGAAAATTCGGGAAAACACATCAGTATTTTCCGTTGGTTTCGCAGTCCGAATATCTGTCGAATTCGTTAAGAAAAATGAGCAGTACGTATTTTCAAAATTCTTACGCCAATATCGTAAACTTTTTTGCAGCAGAAGGCAAACTCCGCCGAAAAGATTTGGACGAAATTGAACAACTGTTAAAGATACTAAAACGTAAAAAAAATGATTAGTGGCTAATTGCTTCACCTAATCGAAGATACACGTCATTAATCACTAACCTCTTATAATCCAATCAACATGACTACATTATTCACAATAGACTTTTGGACAACCTACATGCTGCCATCTACCGTTTCGCTTGCAGTGTTTTACCTACTCTACAAAGCCATTGTACGAAACGATACGCATCTTAAAATTCGGCGATTTACGATTTTGGGATTTTTAGGATTTGCGATGGTGTTGCCGTTTTTGAATTTTTATATTCCGACAAACGCCGGTGCTTTTACCGGTTGGGGCGTATGGAATATGCCAATACAGGAACTGCCGATTTTTACGGTTTTTGCCGATGGGAATGTCGGTGTCGCGGCAGCAGAGACACACGGCCGTACATCTCTGCAAGTGTCCAATATCATTGGGTGGGTTTATTTGGTAATCGTTCTGTTTTTTATAGGTCGAGGATTTATCGGTATTCTACGGCTGACTGCGTTCTCCAAAAACGGAAAACGTTTTGAAACAACCGATGAAACTGTTGTAACAAGCCCGAATATTCCTACGGCATTTTCGTTTTTCAATACAGTTTTTATTCCGGAAAGATTGGAAAACAGTGACGAAAAAGACATGGTACTCGCACACGAGCGTGTGCACGTGAAACAAAAACACAGTTGGGATTTAATGCTTATGGAAGTGATCTGTGCAGTACAGTTTTTCAATCCGTTTGCATGGTTGTTGAAACGTGAAATGCGGTTAAATCATGAGTATTTAGCCGATAAAGATGCATTAAAAAACAACGAAAACGCCGAACGCTATTTTCAATTACTGCTTCAAGAAGTTGTCGGAAAACAGCCAATTTTAGTACATACATTACATTATTCACCCATAAAAAATAGAATTATGATGCAAATTTCCAAGCCAGCCAAAATGTTGAGCAAAGCTCGATATTTGGCGTTTATCCCTGTTGTTTTGGTGCTGACATTTTTGTTTGCGTGCCAAGAAAAATCTGAAAATGTTTTGGAAGAGATTTTATCTTCTCAAAATGTTGAAGCGTCCCATTTGGGCGACCCAATCATTATCGTTGACGGAGTAATTTTTGACGGAAATGTTAATGATTTAAGTTTAGTAATACCTGTTGAAAACATTGAGTCTGTGAGTGTTTTGCGAGATCTTAATGTAGAGCAAATCAATCGATTTGGACTACATAATTTGAACACAGATGACGGTGTGATTGTTATCGTGACAACGTCATACGAAGGTCAACCGGAGACCTTTCCGACGACGGTCTACATAACAAGAGCAGATGGAAGTCGCGTTGCCCAAAATGCACCTCAACCTGTCGAAGATGCCGATGGTCCCATTCACGTAATTGTTGTTGATAATCCCCAGTTTCCGGGCGGTACTGAAGCAATGCATCGGTTTTTGCAAGAAAACATCAGATTTCCAGCAGAAGCACGTGAACAACGTATTCAAGGAACGGTTTTTGTTACATTTGTTGTTGAGCGAGACGGTCGAATTTCCAATGTTCGCACACTTCGCGGTATTGGCGGCGGTGCCGATGAGGAAGCCATTCGTGTAGTTTCGATGATGCCCAACTGGACACCCGGAAAACATGAAGACGGAAGACCTGTTCGTGTGCAATTTAATATGCCGATAAGATTTACGCTTGCCGATGAAACACCTCCGGCACAATAGGAAGGAATACCTATTGATGTTACAGGATTTAAATGGTTAATAATTGTGACCGTAGGGGCGACACATGTGTCGCCCCTACATGTTTGTTGATACGTTGTTGAAATTTTTTTGTGCTGTTTTTCATTGCTTTGCGGTAAATGTTAAAAATTTTTAAGGAAAATTTTATACGAAAATCAGGATTTTTGCGTTTATATATATGAGTGGACATCCGTCCGCAAACAAATTATTCACAAAAATCCAAAAAACGATGAAAGGTCTAATCAATTTTGATGATGTAAACACAAAAATCATCACAGTCAGAGAGCAAAGCGTCATTCTTGACAGCGATGTAGCAAAACTTTATGGTGTGCAAACCATGCGTATTAACGAAGCGGTAAAAAACAACCTGGACAAGTTTCCCGAAGGATACATTGTTCAGTTGAACAAAGAGGAGTGGTCAAATTTGATATCGAAAAATTCGATATCAAACAGTGAAGAGTCTTTAAGATCGAAAAATTCGATCTTAAACAAACAGGGAAGGGGTAAACACGTGAAATACAACCCAAAAGCATTCACAGAAAAAGGCTTGTACATGCTCGCCACAATTCTAAAAAGCGAACGTGCTACACAAGCCACAATTGCAATTGTAGAGGCATTTGCAAAATTAAAACAACTTTCTAACAGTATCGCATTTTTAAACTCAATGGATCCGGAAGTTATTGAACCCGAAGTAATAGAATCAACCTTACAAAAAACCGGAGGACTGCTCAACGAACTCTTTTTCTCCGCACCTCCTACATCGGCAGAAATATCGGTCGAATTAAATCTTGGGTTGCTAAAAGCAAAACGTAGCGTAAAAAGCGAAAAGCCAATTTATCAAAGCGAATTTGACGAACTGAAGCGTATGATTTTGGAACTCCAAAACCAAATCAAAAAATAGCAGTCAAAAAAAAGCGAGATGTTGTACATCTCGCTTTTTTTTCGTATCTTTGCAGGTTAAATAATCAATGTTATGTTAGCATTCATCAAAAAACTGTTCGGCGATAAATCGTCACGAGATTTGAAAGAACTCACGCCTATGACTGGAGCCACATTGAGGGCTTTTCAAGAGATTGACAAACTGTCGAACGACGAACTTCGTGCAAAAACACAGGAATTTAAAGATCGCATCCAAGCATATTTGAAAGACGATTTAGACGAAATTTCTCATCTGAAAGAACGTGCCGACGAGGAAAATTGTACGGTCGAGCAAAAAGAGGAAATTTACGACCAAGTTGATAAACTCGAGAAAGAATTGAATGCAAAAATCGAGGAGGTTTTACTCGAAATTCTGCCCGAAGCCTTTGCTGTTGTGAAATCTACGGCAAAGCGTTTTAATGATAATGCTGAAGTTGAAGTCAGCGTGATGCCTTGGGACGAAGACCTCGCCGCCAAACGCGACAGCGTGAATATCCGTAACGGAAAAGCGTATTATGCCAACGAATGGATGGCTGGCGGAAACCTCATCAAGTGGGAAATGGTGCATTATGATGTGCAAATTATCGGTGGTATTGTGCTCCACAAAGGAAACATCGCCGAAATGGCAACGGGAGAAGGAAAAACGCTTGTGGCAACATTTCCGGTCTATCTCAATGCCCTTGCGGGACGTGGTGTTCACGTGGTTACCGTGAATGATTATCTCGCCAAACGTGACTCGGAATGGATGGGTGTCCTTTTCGAATTTCACGGCATGAAAGTGGACTGTATCGATAGGCACGAACCTAATTCCGATGAACGCCGAAACGCTTATCTGGCGGACGTTACCTACGGAACAAATAACGAATTCGGCTTTGATTATCTGCGTGATAACATGTGTCGCGACACGAGAGAATTGGTGCAGCGCAAACATCATTTTGCAATCGTCGATGAGGTCGATTCTGTTTTGATTGACGATGCTCGTACGCCGTTGATAATCTCCGGACCGACAAGCAAAGCCAACGATCAGGAGTTTGCAATTTATCGTCCGCAAATCGAAAAATTGTACAGTGCACAACGAAATTTTGCCACACAAATGTTGGCGGAAATAAAGAAGTTATTAGCGGGAACGCCCACGGATGCACAGGAAAAAGAAGCCGGAAAATTATTGTTGCGTTGTCATCGCGGACTTCCCAAAAACAAGGCGTTGATCAAGTTTTTGAGTGAGCCTGGCATGAAAAGTTTGTTGCTTAAAACCGAAAACTTTTACATGCAAGAGCAGAACAAACACATGCCGGAAATTGATCAAGAATTGTTCTTTGTAATCGACGAAAAACAACACACGACCGACCTTACGGAAAAAGGTGTTAATTATTTGACCGGTGGCGGCGAGGCTGCAAAACAATACATGTTGACGGACGTTGGAGCAGAAATTGCAGAATTAGAAAAGCAAAATTTATCTGAAACCGAAACTAATGAGAAAAAGGCTGACATCTTACGGGATTACGCCATTCAGAGCGAACGAGTTCACACGATTAACCAACTTTTGAAGGCTTATACGATGTTCGAGCGTGATGTGGAATATGTGGTGATGGACAACAAAATTAAAATCGTTGATGAGCAAACCGGTCGTATTCTCGATGGACGACGTTATTCGGACGGTCTGCATCAGGCGATTGAGGCAAAAGAAAACGTAAAAATCGAAGCCGCTACACAAACTTATGCAACAGTCACGTTGCAGAATTATTTCCGCATGTACCACAAACTCGCCGGTATGACGGGAACAGCGGAGACCGAAGCCGGAGAATTTTGGAAAATTTACAAGTTGGATGTTGTAACGATTCCAACGAACAAGCCCATTGTTCGCAATGATAACGAAGATTTGGTGTACAAAACCAAGCGCGAAAAATACAATGCCGTTATCGAAGAAATCAACGAGTTGGTCGATGAAGGACGTCCGGTTTTGGTTGGTACGACAAGTGTTGAAATTTCCGAATTGTTGAGCCGAATGCTTAAACAGCGAAACATTAAGCACAATGTTTTGAATGCGAAATTGCACCAAAGAGAAGCCGATATTGTTGCCGAAGCAGGGCGAACGGGCGTTGTAACGATTGCAACAAACATGGCAGGTCGTGGAACCGACATCAAGTTGACTTCCGATGTGCGAGGTGCAGGAGGTTTGGCGATTATCGGCACGGAGCGACACGACTCGCGGCGTGTGGATAGACAGTTGAGAGGTCGTTCGGGACGACAAGGCGATCCGGGAAGTTCACGGTTTTTTGTTTCGCTCGAAGATGATTTGATGCGACTTTTTGCATCCGGTCGAATTGCTTCGATGATGGACAGACTGGGGCACAAAGAGGGCGATGTGCTCGAACACCGCATGATTACGAAGTCCATTGAACGTGCTCAACGCAAAGTCGAGGAAAACAATTTCGGCATTCGTAAACGCCTTTTGGAATATGATGATGTGATGAATTCACAGCGCGAAGTGATTTACAAAAAACGCCGCAACGCCTTGTATGGCGACCGTTTGAACATCGATATCGCCAACATGTTTTTCGACACAAGCGAGCAAATGATTGCCGAACACCGTGAAAATCGTGATTTCGAAGCATTCAAAATGGATTGCATTCGAACATTTGGAATTGAGTCGCAAATCGAAGAATCCGAACTTTGGAACAGTCCTCCGGAAGGTCTCACAGACACGCTGTATCAACAGGCTTTTGCTGCGTATCACCTTAAAAACGACATGCTTTCCGACCAGGCATTTCCGGTGTTAAAAGATATTTATGAAAATCAAGGTGGAAATTTCGAAAACATTTTGATACCGATTACAGACGGAAAGAAAACGCTGAATGTGGTCGCAAATGTCAAAAAATGTTACGAAACACAAGGCAAAGAAGTTCCGCATGCTGCCGAAAAAGGCATTACCTTGGCGATTATCGACGATGCGTGGAAAGAGCACTTGCGTGAAATGGACGATTTGAAGCAATCGGTTCAAACTGCGGCTTATGAACAAAAAGACCCGTTGTTGATTTACAAGTTCGAGTCGTTTAATTTGTTCAAAAATTTGATCATGAAGGTCAATAAGGACATTTGTTCGTTTTTGAGTCTGGGTAAACTTCCTTCGCAAAGTCCGGGTTCGATGAAAGAAGCACAAATGCAGCGCACCGACACATCGCGTATGCGCACGTCTCGCGAAGATTATTTGGGCAATCGAACGTCTGCTCCGCAAAAAACAGCACCGGTTCATGTTGAAAAGAAAATCGGAAGAAACGAGCCGTGTCCTTGCGGAAGCGGAAAAAAATACAAAAACTGCCACGGCACCAACGCATAAATTATGTTAGAAAAATTAGAAGCCATACATCAACGCTATTTGGAAATCGAAGAGCAAATGAACCAGCCCGACATCATGTCGGACATGAAGCGTTATATCAAAATCAGTAAGGATTACAAGGATTTACAGCCTGTGATAGCAGCCTACAAGTCCTACAAAAATCTTTTGGAAAATATCGCCAATGCCAAAGAAATTATCGCCAATGAAAAAGACGAGGAGTTTCGTGATATGGCAAAAGCCGAATTGGCTGCATTTCAGGAGCAAAAAGATCCAATGGAAGAAGAAATTCGCGTGTTGTTAATCCCTGCAGATCCGCAGGATAGCAAGAATGCAATCATCGAAGTTCGTGCCGGAACAGGTGGTGACGAAGCGAGTATTTTTGCAGGAGATTTGTACCGCATGTATCAAAAATTTTGCGACCGAAAAGGCTGGAAAATGGAACTGGTAGATTGCACCGAAGGAACGGTTGGCGGATACAAGGAAATTATTTTGAACGTAACAGGCGATGGCGTTTACGGTGTTTTGAAATACGAATCGGGCGTACATCGCGTGCAACGTGTGCCTGACACCGAAACGATGGGACGTGTGCACACTTCTGCCGCATCGGTCGTTGTGTTGCCCGAAGCCGATGAGTTTGATGTAGAACTCAAACAGAGTGATATTCGAAAAGATACTTACTGCTCTTCCGGACCGGGCGGACAGTCTGTAAACACAACCTATTCCGCAGTTCGATTGACGCACATTCCGACCGGACTCGTTGTTGCCATTCAAGACGAAAAATCGCAAATCAAAAACTTGGAAAAAGCCATGAAAGTTTTGCGGACACGTCTTTACGAAATGGAGTATCAAAAGTATTTGGACGAAATTTCGAGTAAACGCAAAACGATGGTTTCCACCGGCGACCGATCGGCAAAAATCCGAACGTATAATTATCCGCAAAGCCGGATTACCGACCACCGAATCGGCTACACCATACATTCACTTCCCGCATTTATGGACGGCGATATTCAAGATGCCATCGATGCCTTACAACTTGCCGAAAATGCTGAAAAAATGAAAGAATCCGTAGGATAACCACTAACCACATGACAAAAGCCAACTTAATATCCAAAATCTTCGAAAAACAGACCTTCCTCTGTGTAGGTTTAGACACGGACTTGACAAAAATTCCGAAACACTTGTTAGATACCGAAGACCCGATTTTCGAATTTAACAAAGCAATTATTGATGCTACACATCGCTATACAATTGCCTATAAACCGAACTTGGCATTTTACGAAGCCGCCGGCATCAAAGGGTTGCAGGCATTGAAAAAAACGGCAGATTATTTAAAAAACTTCGATGTATTCACCATTGCAGATGCCAAACGTGGCGACATCGGAAACACATCTGCGCAATATGCAACGGCCTTTTTAAGTCCTGACGGCGATTTTAATTTCGATGCAATTACCGTTGCTCCCTACATGGGTGCGGATTCCGTAACGCCATTTTTAACTTGCCCCGAAAAGTGGGTGATTTTATTAGCCTTAACATCGAACAAAGGGGCGTTCGATTTTCAATTTTTGAAAGACGAAAAAAACGAACGTTTCCTTTTTGAATCTGTTTTGGAAACCTCGAAAGAATGGGGCACTCCGGAAAATATGATGTATGTGATTGGTGCAACGCAAGCCGATTGGTTTATGAAAATTCGACAACACGTTCCCGATAGTTTTTTGTTGGTGCCGGGTGTTGGAGCACAGGGTGGAAGTCTGCAAGAGGTTTGTAAATACGGCATGACGAAAGATTGCGGACTTCTTATCAATGCATCCCGCAGTATTTTGTATGCTTCCAATGGTTTGGATTTTGTAGAAAAAGCCGAAGAAGAAGCACAAAAGATGCAGTTGGAAATGGCAGAACTTTTGGCAAAAACATGAAAAAAACACTAACTATATTTGGTTTCTTATTGACAACATCTGCCTTGTTTTCGCAAAGTATCAATGCGAATTTTGAAACGGACAACGAGGGTTGGACGTCGCACCAATCAACCGTCGAGTGGACAAATTTGTTTGCTCCGATGAACGACAGAGGAGGTATTCATTTCTCGGGAGAAAGGATAGATAGCATAAATCTTTTTGTTGAAGGACAGAACATAATCGTAGATGCGTTGACGTACAGAAATTTGTTTTTGATTGTTCAAAAAGAAGTTCAAAATTTATTGCCAAATAGAAATTATCGTGTAACGTTTAATATGAATTGGCATGCCAGGTTGAAGCCTTCGGTATCGCCAATATTTGTTAAGGTTGGAGCAATGAACCAACCACCAACAGAAGTTGAGATAGAGATGTGGAGTGGGGTAAAAAGAATGCTTATGGAGGAAGTTCTTGAATACGGAGAACCAGAAAGAGAACCGAGATATGAAATATGGGGCACTGGCGGATCAACAGAGTATATAATAGCCAAATTTGAAAAAGGCGAACTCGGTCAAGATGGGCGTGATTTCGTTGTTGCAGGACAGTTAACGCCGAATGAAAACCATTATGCGTTTATGCAAAACGTGAACAATTTTGACAATCCGTTTTATGTGAGTACCGATCAGCAAGGACGTTTGTTTTTAATGATCGGCATCGAAACAGAAAACGAAAAAATAGAGAATGTTTATCTCAACACACTTCGTGTTTTACTGCAAGAAATCTCGAAAACACAAAAGGTTTCCGAATATACCGAAATCGGTTTTTGCGAAAAAGATGAACTTTTAGAAAGCCTAATTGGAATAGTACAAAACTAAATTACGAATTACAAAAAATAACAATCATGGAAAATCCTTTCAACACACAACAAAACAAGCCGGAACGTTCAACGTTATTGACCGTTTTTCTCGTTTTAACATTTATCGGAAGCGGACTTTTGTTTTTTTCGAGCGGCTTTATTTCTGTATTTTTCAATCACACAGTAGAACTCATGCATGATTTTGCTGACGACGAAACATGGGGAGCATTTTTTAATCAGGCGTCTATTGACCAAATGGAAAAAGCTGGTAAATTAGGCTATGCTCTTTTTGCAATACTTTATTTGGCGAGTCTTATCGGAGCATTTTTAATGTGGAAATTAAACAAAAGAGGGTTTCACTTTTATGCTGGAGCACAAATTATCATTTTGTTTGTTCCGATAATGCTTGGTACCGGAGGATTTCCGGGAATTTTCGCAACCTTGCTTACAGCGCTGTTCATTTTTGTATATGCGAGAGAGTTGAAAGTTTTTGAAAAACCTATTGAAGAATAAAATCGGTGGCTTCGACTCCGCTCAGCCACCAGTCGTTGAGCGGAGTCGAAACGACCGTGTACCAAAAAAGTATTTCTATGTTTAGAAATAAAATCATCTGGATCACCGGAGCATCCTCCGGAATTGGCGAAGCCGTAGCACTTGCATTGATTGATGAAGGCGCTGTAGTGATTGCATCTGCACCGTTTTTGGAAGAGTTGGAACTTGTTAAAAACAAATCCTCTCATCCTGAAAATTTTCATTGTGTTCCGTTGGATTTAATGCAGTCCGAAACTCTTGAACCGCTTGCCAAACGCTTGATTGAGCAATTTGACCGCATTGATATTTTAGTCAATAATGCAGGCATTAGTCAGCGTGCTTTGGCTGTGGATACGCCCATAGAAGTTGACAGAAAAATCATGGAAATAGATTATTTTGGCTCAGTAATTTTGACGAAAGCCGTGTTGCCACAAATGATTAAGCAAGGTGGCGGGCATTTGGTTTGCACAAGTAGTTTGGTTGGTGTATTCGGATTTCCTCTGCGTTCAGCGTATTCTGCCGCAAAGCATGCGATGCACGGATTTTTCGAATCGGTAAGAATTGAAAATTACCAACACAACATCAACGTCAATATCATCATTGGCGGACGAATTAAAACCAACGTTTCGCTGAATGCTGTTATGGCAGACGGTAAGGCTTACGGAAAAATGGATGCCGGACAAAACAAAGGCATCACACCGCAAAAAGCAGCCCAACAAATTCTCAATGGCATCCGCAAAAATCGTCCGGAAATTCTTGTAGGAGGATCGGAATTGTTGATGATTAAAATTAAACGTTGGTTGCCGGGATTGCATGGATTTTTGTCACGAAAAATAGCGTGGACATAGTGCAATGGGATTCCTCGACTTCGCACACTTCGTGTGCTTTGCTCGGAATGACAGAGGATCGCAATAATGAGGGAGAGTAATTTTGGCGGCTTCGCCGCCAAAATTACTCTCCCTCCCCTATACTATAGTTAACGTCGTCATGTCGAGCGTAGCAAAGCGAAGTCGAGACATCTGCTTGCTTATCGTTCTGTTACGCCATCAACGCCTCAATATCCGCAACGGTTTTTGGAACAGGTTTTCCCAAAACACGGCAACCGTCTTTCGTAATTAAAATCCCATCTTCTATCCGAACACCGCCAAAATCGAGATATTTCATCACTTCATCGTAGTTGATATATTCTGCGTGTTTGTTCTCGCTGTGCCATTGTTTGATCAACTGCGGAATGAAATAACAGCCCGGCTCTACAGTCAAAACAAAACCCTCTTTGAGTTTTTTTCCGAAACGCAAATAAGCCGTTCCGAATTCTTTAGCTCGCTTTGTATCATCATCGTACCCGACAAAATCTTCACCCAAATTTTCCATATCGTGAACATCTAAGCCCAGCATGTGTCCCAATCCGTGTGGGAAAAACAGCGTGTGTGCACCCTCTTCAACGGCTTTTTGCATATCGCCTTTCATCAATCCCAACGTTTTCAAACCTTCGGCAATCGCCAAACACGCAACAAAATGGACATCTCGATATTTGATGCCCGGTTTTCACATAGCGATACTCTTCATATTTGCGTCTAAAACAATTTCATAAATCGCTTTTTGACGATCGTTGAATTTTCCGCCGACAGGCATAGTTCGTGTAACATCGGACGAATAGCCGTTTTTTAATTCCGCACCGGCATCCAAAACCAACAGTCTGCCTTCCGTGATTTGATTGCCGTGATAGCGGTTGTGCAACGTTTGTCCGTTGATACTGCAAATTACCGGAAAGGACACAGTTCCACCGTGTTCCATCGTGATGCCCTCGACACGTCCTGCAATTTGATATTCGTAAATGCCCACATTTTTCGCCATTTTCATCGCTTCGGTGTGCATCAAATAAGCAACATCACAGGCTTTTTCGATTTCCGCAATTTCGTAATCGGCTTTGATTTCACGTTGTTTTACGATTGCGTGAATGAGTTCTTTCGAGGTATGTTCTTTTACCGAATCGTAGTCAAATCCCAACAACTGTGATACTTGATGACGAGTTACGGAACGATACGGATCGCAAAAATGCACTTCTCTTCCGTCGGCGATGGCTTTTTCGATCATTTTTTGTAGTTCCGATGTTGGTGCGGAATTTTTTACGCCAACCGAAGCCGCCAATTCCGAAATTTTTGGCATATCTCCCATCCAAACTATAGCACTCATATCGAAATCATTGGCAAACAGCCAATCTTCTCCCGAATCAACATCCAAAACCCCAACAAAATCCGGTTTATTCAGTCCGAAAAAATACAAAAAATTACTATCCTGACGGAAACGATACGTGTTTTTCGGATAGTTGTAAGAGGCATCCTTGTTGCCCGGAAGCAAAATCAGGCCCGATTTAACGTCGGCTCGAAGTTGATTTCTGCGATTGGTGTAAATGTCTTTTGTGAACATGGTGTATGATTTTTTCTACAAAGATACAATTTTTTTTGTATCTTTGCAAAAAAAACTAAAAACACATGAAAAGAGACCAACAAATCTTCGATCTAATCGAAAAAGAACGCGAACGCCAAACAGAAGGCATCGAACTAATTGCATCTGAAAATTTCGTGAGTCCACAAGTGATGGAAGCACAAGGTTCTTGTTTAACCAACAAATATGCCGAAGGTTATCCCGGAGCACGCTATTATGGCGGTTGCCAAGTCGTTGATCAAACCGAACAGTTAGCAATTGATAGAGCCTGTCAATTATTTGGAGCAGAGTATGCCAATGTGCAACCTCATTCGGGAGCACAAGCCAATATGGCTGTATTTCTGGCTTGTATGAAGGCGGGTGATACGTTTATGGGTTTGGAATTGTCGCACGGCGGACATCTTTCGCACGGCTCGCCGGTGAATTCTTCGGGAATTTTATACCGTGCCGTTCCTTACACCGTTGAGGAAGATACAGGCTTAATCAACTACGACAAAATGGAAGAAATCGCTCTTAGCGAAAAACCCAAAATGATTGTTGGTGGAGCTTCCGCATATTCGCGGGATTGGGATTGGAAACGCATGCGTGAAATCGCCGACAAAGTGGGTGCTATTTTGATGGCAGACATTGCACATCCTGCCGGTTTGATTGCACGTGGTTTGTTGAATAATCCGGTGCCGTACTGTCATATTATCACAACAACTACACACAAAACCTTGCGTGGACCTCGTGGCGGTTTGATTATTATGGGTAAAGATTTTGATAATCCTTGGGGTTTGACAACTCCAAAAGGTGAAATCAGAAAAATGTCTGCATTGCTTAATTTGGCTGTGTTTCCGGGCGTTCAAGGCGGACCACTCGAGCACGTTATCGCTGCAAAAGCCGTTGCTTTCGGCGAAGCATTGACTGACGAGTATTTAACATATATCAAACAGGTTAAAGCCAACGCACAAGCGATGTGCAAAGCCTTTGTCGACAAGGGATACAAAGTTATTTCCGGAGGAACGGACAACCATTTAATGTTGATTGATCTTCGTACGAAGTTTCCGGAAATTTCTGGAAAAAAAGTTGAAAATACGTTAGTAAAAGCTGACATCACCATTAACAAAAACATGGTTCCTTTTGACAGTCGTTCGCCGTTTGTAACTTCGGGAATCCGTGTTGGCACGTCAGCGGTAACGTCTCGCGGTTTGAAAGAAGCCGATATGCCTGTGATTGTGGGTTTCATTGATGATATCATTTGCGACATCGAAAACGAAGACAAAATCATAGATATTCGCAAAAAAGTGAATGCGATGATGTCGTCATTGCCTTTGTTTGCATACTAAACAAAATTGCGATAAAAAAATAGGGGTTGAAAAATTTTCAACCCCTATTTTTTTTACTTCGAAGATTCTATAGATTCTTTTCTGAATTCTTTGAATAATTTGGTCAATTCCAAAGTTGCTTTGCGAGCACGTGCTCCGGCTGCTTTGTTACCTTTCTCTACGTGAGCTTCTACATTTTCTTTGAAAGTTTCAATTTGAGTTTCAATTTGCTTTACTAAATTTTGCATTTTTTTTATTTTTTTGTGATTAAGTATATTGCAAAGATACGAAAAAAATTCGAATTTTGCAATGTTTCATTTTTTTCATTTTCGATTATCTCACCACGTTTTGAAATTCTGCATTTTCTCTAAATCTGCGGAATTCTACATCAGTTTGTGCTCGTGTTCTGAAATCTGCACTTGTTTGTCTCAAATTCGAAACAACTTGGTTTACGTTGTTTTGACGAGCTGCAACAATTGCTCTCAAATAGAACGCTTTTGGCGAAGCAGGTGCTGCTGCCAAAGTTTGTGTAGCTCCTTGCAAGTCACCAGAAAGAATTTGTGCCAAAGCCAAGTTCAAGTCGCCCGGACGATCTCCAAATGCAGCAACAGCTCCGTTATAGTCACCTTGTCTGATCAAAATCAACCCCAAGTTTGGACCGGCTTCAGCGTTGCCTCTTTCTTTTGCATTGGTAAAGTAATTTCTCGCAGCATCAAGGTCTCCTCTGCTCAACGCAATAACGCCAAGATTGTTCAACACATCTCCGTTATTTGCCGAGAGAGAGTTTGCTCTCTGTAAGTTGGTTGCTGCACCGTTGAAATTTCCATCTTGAATTTGCAACATTGCAATGTTGTTAAAGCCTCTCCAATCGTTAGGATGAATTTGGGTAGCAGAAACAAAAATTTGCATTTGAACAGTTCTATCTTCAGTTAAAGTTGCAGCAAACAAAAGTTCTTCAACAGACAATTCTCTTGGATTAGAAATAGCTAGTTCTGCAATTTCTTCTTTGGATCTTGCAGCAACAACAAATTCTATAGCGATTTCCGTACGACGAAGCGGAGGCAAAATAATGTCATTAAGTTCCGGATAAATCACAATCATGTTACGCATTTCTTGCTCGCGACGTGTACGATCGGTATTTGTTTCGATTACGCGAAGGATTGCATCTCTATCGCGAACGTTTGATGCTCTGAGTGCTGCCATAAAGCCGTCCCAGTCTTCACCTCTTTGCTCAACTGCTATCGGGAAAGTTTGCGTCAAATCTCTTGCTGTAACTCTTCTCTCGCCTCTTGCCAAGTTTCTGTTGTGTTCTCTTACCATATCATCAATGGCACGTCTATATGCATTTTGAATAAATCTTTCGCCAACTCTCGAACGCTCTACCGACAATCTGTTGTTGCGAGACAATTCTCCTTCAGGAGATGCCCAACCTGTGATTGTAACCGATGCGATTTGTTGTCCGGTTCTCAATGCAGCGTCCATTGCCGCTCTTGCCGCTCTTGCTTCTTCTCTACGGTTTGTAGCATAATTCAAGTTTAAATTCCATGAGTTATGTGGGAAAAAGACCGTTGTTTTTTGGAAAATATTTTCCGGAGCGGTATAGTTGTCGCGTCCTAAGGAAGGCTCTGCAGCATCAAGGTCAACTAAGCGTGGCGTTGTTTTTACACCGGAAGTAATCGGCGTCTCTCCCAACGGACGAGCATTTGTAAGAGCCAAAGCTTCTTCTGCTGATGCCGGAGGTTCATCTCCTGCACGACGAGCCGGAAATGCCACAGGATTTATAACCAAATCCGCATTTTCAAGCTCGGAAGTAAAAGGAACTTTATCAATGAAAGTAAATCGCCCTCCGCTTCTTGGAACGACAGTACCTTCTATGTTTGTCACAGATTCACCTATTAAAACTATAGGGCTAAGCTGTACAGTTCCCCCTTCGTGTTGGAATTCCGGTTGAAAAACCACAGCAGCTCTTCTGTGAAAATAGTTTGGGGCAAAAGAACCCGCGATGTTAATTTGTACGCTATCGCCACTGACTTCCATCGGATCAGGAGTTTGCAGATATATAGAATCCGACAAATGCGTGTTTTCCATTCTCCTCAAATTTGTACAGCTTGCGGTCAAAACACTTGCTACGGCAAGTATTGCAAAGATTTTTAGAAAGTTGTTTTTCTTCATTTTTTCGGTGTTATTGTGTTTATTTTTCTTTTTGTTGTTCATATTCCAAAACGCAAAGATACGAATTTTTTTTGAATTACACGCAAAAACTTTAGATTAATTCGAATTTTCAATTTTTTTCGTATCTTTGCAGTGTATTATTTCTAAGCTAAGGTCTATTTTATCATGTCTCAAAAAATTCTAATCATAGATGATGAACGTGCTGTTCGGGCAAGCCTTCGTGATATTTTGGAGTATGAAAACTATCACGTTGAAGAAGCCGAAACAGCAATAGAAGCCCTCGAAATCTTGAAAAACAAGACGTTTGATGTAATTTTTTGCGACATCAAAATGCCGAAAATGGACGGTACAGAATTTTTGGAGCAGTCTAAAACCCTCACAGATGCACCCATAATCATGATTTCGGGACACGGAACGATTGACACCGCTGTTGATGCTTTGAAAAAAGGAGCTTACGATTTCATCGAAAAACCGCCGGATCTAAACCGTTTGTTGGTTAGCGTTCGCCATGCTTTAGAGAGAAAAAATTTGGTTGCAGAAACCAAAAATCTGAAAACCAAAATTCAAAAATCCGACGAAATTATCGGCAGCAGTCCAGAAATGAAGGACATTTTAGATATGGCGGATCGTGTAGCTCCCACGGAAGCACGTGTGCTGATTTGCGGCGAAAACGGCACCGGAAAAGAGCTTTTGGCACGACGCATTCACAACCATAGTTTGCGGGCAAACCACCCGCTTATTGAAGTGAATTGTGCTGCGATTCCATCAGAACTGATAGAAAGCGAACTTTTTGGTCATGAAAAAGGCTCGTTTACGTCTGCAATTAAACAGCGTAAAGGATTTTTTGAACAAGCCGACGGCGGAACTCTGTTTTTGGACGAAATCGGCGACATGAGTCTTTCCGCTCAAGCTAAAGTTTTGCGTGCTCTTCAAGAAAATAAAATCTCTCGAGTGGGCGGAGAAAAGGATATTTCGGTAAATGTAAGAGTTATTACGGCAACAAACAAAGATTTGAGTGCTGAAATAGCTGCCGGACGATTTCGTGAAGACCTTTTTCACAGAATTTCCGTTATTATTTTGAAGCTTCCCAGTCTAAATTCCCGCATAAAGGATTTGCCTGAATTAGTCAATCATTTTATCGATGAAATTTGCAAGAGTCAAGGAAAGCCGAAACTATCTATATCCGAAAAAGCACTGAAAGAATTGTCGAAACACACTTGGACAGGAAACGTGAGGGAACTTCGAAATATTATCGAGCGCTTGGTTATTCTTTGCGACAAAACCATTTCCGATGATGATGTCAGGCGTTATGTTAGTTTGTAAACCTCTACTAATCAGACAAAATTAAAAAAATCAAAGAAAAATTTGGTCAATTCAAAAAAAAGCCGTAATTTTGCAAAAAACTTAAAGTTGTAATTAGTACAAATAAGGAACTAAAACAAATCTTGACATGAACACACTTCTAAAAGCAAAAAAACGATTATTGGATTTTCGCGTTAAGCCATCTGTACAGCGATTGGTAATAATGGAGTATTTAATGACTAATAAAAAACATCCAACAGCGGATATGATTTTTAATGATCTGTTTCCAAAAATTCCAACGCTGTCAAAAACAACAGTCTATAATACGGTTAAACTGCTTGCAGAAAACGGAGCAATTTTGAGCCTTGATATTGATGAAAGGACACAGCGTTATGATGGCGATATTTCGGAGCATGCGCATTTTCGTTGTACTAACTGTGGTTTGATTCGTGATATTTGGATTAAGGACTTACATGTTTCTTTTTTAGAACATAGTGCAGAAGGTTTTCTTCTCAACAACAGGCAACTTTATTATAAGGGACTTTGTCCAAAATGCAAAAAACTTGCTACAAGACAATCGTAAAATACAAATGCAAAAAACTTTAGAAAACAAAAATAGAACACTTATTAAAACAGTATTAACCAAAACACCTTACAGCCATGAAAATTAAACTATTTCAAAGCTTTGCAGGTTTGTTGTTTTTCGGATTGATTACAACGTCGTGCAACCCTGCATCAAACCAAAACTCTAACATTGTATTAAAAGATTTCGGTCCTCAGCCAACTGTGCTTGACATTGAGGCTCACACTCTGTCGAACAACTATTTCAGAGTAGCACTTTGGACCGGAGAATTTCTCCAGTTAACCGTGATGTCGATTCCCGTTGGGGGCGAAATCGGCTTGGAACAACATCCGGACACTGATCAGTTTTTGCGAATCGAGTCGGGCAAAGCAAAAGTAATGATGGGCGATACCGAGCATTCGCTAACATTCGTAAAAGAGATTGGAGAGGACTTTGCTATATTCGTACCCGCCGGCAAATGGCACAATCTTATCAACATCGGAAACAAGCCATTGAAGATATACTCTATCTATGCTCCGGTAGAACACCCACATGGCACAATTCACAGAACGCCCGAGGACGACGATCATCACCATTAATTGTTGAGCGGTGGTAGCTCCGCCGGGAATCGAACCCGAATCTAAAGTTTAGGAAACTTTCGTTCTATCCATTGAACTACAGAGCCTTTTTAATGGAGAATTGAAAATGGAAAATTGTGCTTCACCCCCATTGCTAAAGGCGTAAGCATCATTTTCAATTTTCAATTCTCCATTTTCAATTTTTCAAGTACTGCATTTGTGATACGTTCCAACTGTTCGTTATCAAGTTCCGAGTGCATAGGCAGACTGATTACGGTTTTTGCTAATTTTTCGGAAACGGGAAAATCGCCGTCTTTATAGCGTGGATCAAGGTAAGCTTTTTGTTGATGAAGCGGAACGGGATAATAAATCATTGCCGGAATGCCTTTGTCGGAGAGGTGTTTGATAAGTTCGTCGCGATTCACACTTTCGTGTAACTGCAGTGTATATTGATGCCAAACATGCGTAGAATTTTTTGCCTTTACAGGAATGGTCAGCTTATCGCACTTTGAAAATACTGAGGAATAATAATCCGCAGCCTTTGCACGATTAGCATTGTAAGTATCCAAATATTTAAGTTTGGCATCTAAAACTACAGCTTGAATGCTGTCTAATCGAGAATTTACACCGATTTCATCGTGATAATAACGCACTTTCATACCATGATTTGCAATTACACGAAGTTTCTCGGCAAGGGCATCATCATTCGTAAACAAAGCACCTCCATCGCCATAACAGCCGAGGTTTTTCGAAGGAAAAAACGATGTACAACCTATATGTCCTATCGTTCCTGTTTTTTGCTTGCGACCGTCTGAAAAAATAAAGTCTGCACCAATAGATTGGCAGGCGTCTTCGAGAATGAACAGATTGTGCTTTTTCGCCAAGTCCATAATCACTTCCATGTCGCAGGATTGCCCGAATAAATGCACGGGGATGATAGCTTTGGTTTTTGATGTAATCGCTTTTTCAAGAGCGACCAAATCCATGTTGAATGTGTCGGGTTCCACATCTACCAAAACGGGCGTTAATCCAAGCAAAGCGATAACTTCTGCCGTTGCAACAAATGTAAACGTTGTTGTAATAACCTCGTCGCCGGGTTTTAAACCGAGAGCCATTAATGCAACTTGCAAGGCATCGGTTCCATTAGCACACGGAATCACGTGTTTTACATTGAGGTATTTTTCTAAATTTTCTTGAAATCGCTTTACGGCCGGACCGTTTATGAATGCACAAGAATTTAAAACTTCTTGAATGCCGTTATCTACTTCGGTTTTGATGTTTAGATATTGACTTTTCAGGTCAACCATTTGGATCGGATTCATAGTGTTTTTTTGTGCAAAGATACGAATTATTTTTGTTAAAATTTGGTTAATTCGATTTTTTTTTGTAATTTTGCAGTCCTTTTTTAGGAAAGGCGGGCGCATAGCTCAGCTGGTAGAGCACATCCCTTTTAAGGATGGGGTCCAGGGTTCGAATCCCTGTGCTCCCACAGAAAAAAGCCTCAACGATTTGTATTGCAGAAAGTTGAGGTTTTTTTTTCGGTACTACTACTAAAACGTAATAAAAAACTAATTGCGGCTTAATTTTTGGTGTATTCGAGCCATTACATCCGAAAAGTCCGTATCACCGATTTTTACACCTTTGCTTTTAAGACTTTTTAGTTCATTAAATTCTTGCCGACATTGAGGAAAACACCGACACAAAAGACTATACAAGTCGTCCCAGTTATCGAATTCTTCAACTAATTTGCAAAAAACGACTTTTTCGTTGTGCAAGATATTTCCAAGTCGATGTTTATATAACTTTTCAAAATCTTGAAGTTCTATAGTTCGGTTTTTGATCATCATTTCACAAACTTCAAAAAGTCCGAGATAATCATCTAAATCCGACCAATCTTCAATTATTTCCCCATTTCTCAAAATCTTATGAACTTCATGTCGCCTTTCCGTCCCAAACTTTTCTCTTAACTCCAATAAAAACGTGCTTTTTGAAATATTGTTACTCTTTTGAAATCCACGAATAGACATAATCAATGCCCCCGTCAAAACGAGTGTCGACATGATACTGAGAATCTTTTCCAAACTAACTTCCAGATTTTGCAAATTTGAAAAAAAGATATAATTCAGAGTGATTATCGACAAAACAGCTGCTACGATAAGAACATACAATAAAGTTTTTTTCGCTTTCATACATATTGGTTTTTTGATTAAACTTGTAAGATTTCTGCCAGTTTCGCTGTTGGCAAACCCATAACGTTGTAGTAACAACCTTCTATTCGTGAAATTCCGATCAAACCGATCCATTCTTGAATGCCGTAAGCTCCGGCTTTATCGAAAGGCTTATAAGTTTCCACGTAATATTGAATTTGTTCATCGGTTAGATGTTTGAAATGTACAAATGTTGTTTCGGAAAAGATTTTTTTTTCTGTTGATGTTTTTATGCAAACGCCTGTAATAACGGCATGTTTGCGACCAGATAGTTTTTTTAGCATGGCAATTGCTTCATCGGAAGTTGCAGCTTTTTCTAAAACATCGTTGTCAATAATCACGGTTGTGTCACAAGTGATAAGCGTTGCACTCGTTGGTAACTCTGCGAAGTCGAAAGCGTCTGCTTTTTTTTCGGCTAAATACTCGGCTATTTTTTCAACAGAAATATCTTTCTGAAAACGTTCATCAATCGGTTTTACCATTACTTGAAAGTCCAAGTCCATGGCTTTGAGCAGCGCTTGTCTGCGAGGGGATTGAGATGCAAGAATTAGCATGTTTAGTTTGTTAAAATACGTTTATATTTTTCCAAATCTTGCAAAACTTGTATGGCTTTTTGGGAGACTTCGTCACTCCGCAAAACAAATGTTGTCGCACCTCTTTGGAAATAGTATCGGCTAATAATTTCTAATCCTAACACTTTTTTGATTTCGTCTTTATGCTTAATCAGGTCGGCTTCTTTATCGGCTTCAAGTTTTTTTCTTACAAGTTCCAACCCTTCTCTTATGGCATCAAAGTAGTTTTCTTCTTTTGCTGCTGCTGTTAGTGCTTCCAAAAGAAATTCAGTTTGAGTTTGATATTCGATATCTCTTCCGTCAAGAAATTTTATAAACTCGTTGAAAAGCTTGTCTGAAACCACAAATTCCGAAGGACTTGGAATAGTTGGATTTCTGTGTCTAAATTGATTTGCAAAGTCAAAAAAGTGCAACCTTGCGAAAAGAGTTGCTGTGATATTACTTATGGCAGTAGGTTCCAACTCTATGTCGGGTTCGATACCATCTCCGTCGTAAACGATACGTCCGCCTTGGGTTTGAAACGGCGTTCTCAACGAATCCGGCACACGTCTTGCACGACCTTCTTCATCTCTGTCTGCGAAATTAAATGCTTGTATGCAACGTCCGCTTGGGATATGATATCGGGCCGTTGTTATTTTTAATTGTGCATTGTAATCCAGCGGAAGAATGTTCTGTACCAAGCCTTTTCCAAATGAACGCTGACCGATAATTACTGCTCTGTCGTAATCTTGCAAAGCTCCCGCAACAATTTCGGATGCCGATGCCGATCCTCTATCAATAAGAACAACGATAGGAATATTACGGTCTATCGGTTCGCTTGTTGTTCTGAGTGTTTGATTGCGACCTTCTACTCTTCCTCTCACACTTACCACAGGAAGCCCTTGATCTACAAATAAACTAACGATGTCTGCGGCTTCAGTCATAAGTCCTCCGCCATTTCCGCGAAGATCTAAAATCAATGAGGTTGCACCCTCGTTTCTAAGTCTGAGAAACGCCTCGCGCACTTCATTCGCTGCACCATCTGTAAATCCGTCCAGTTTGATATAGGCAATATTTTCTTCAAAAATAGTAGAATAAGAAACATTATCAAATCTAATCTCACGACGCATCAACGTTTTTTCAATCGGTGTGCGTTGTCCATATCGTTGAACGGTTAGCGTTAGCGGCGTGTTAGGGTGTCCTCTCAATAGAGTTGCAACATCGTTACTTGTGCGATTAGTAACACTTACGCCATTAACAGTAAGAATTTGATCACCTGCCATAAGTCCCGCCAGATGTGCCGGAAAACCCTCGTAAATTTCAGAAATAAAAATCTTACCATCCCGTGCCAAAATTAGCATTCCAACGCCTTCGTAAGAGCCATCCGTAAAAAGTCGAAGATCTTCGATTTGAGCTTCCGGAATGAAAACCGTGTAAGGGTCTAAGCTTTGTAACATAGCATCAATGCCGACTTTCATAAGTTCTCCGGGCTGAATTTCTTCAACATAATGTAAGTGCAAATGCTTGAAGATGTTTGAAAAAATCTCCAAATTTTTCATGACTTCAAACATTCGGTCGTTTTGCGAAAAACTAGAAGCATTGAAATTTAGTAAAAACAGGAATAGAAAAACGGACTTTTTTAGGTGTACTTTCATCACGATTAAATTTTTCAGAACTACAAAGGTACTAAAAAAAACTTAAAACCTTTTAAGTTTTATTCTTTTTTAACTTAAATTTTTGAAGTGAAGTAGTTTTTGCTTTCAGGTCCGCAGTTGAACAAAAGATCAAAACTACTGAGATTTTCAACAAATTTTTCAGAATTAAAAACTTGCTGATATTTTGGAAAATGGTGTGGGGTACGGGGTACGAAGTGTGTGGTTTGCTTCGAAGAAACCTCACACCCCATTTTTTTTAGGATAAAATTCAAAATTTCCGCATTAAAATCCACCAAAAAATCATACCGTTTTTCGTAAAAAACGCTTAGCTCATTTTGATAATATAAAAAATACGGGGAATTGCTGTAGGATGCTAAAAGACTGCGCCAATGTTGGCGTTGCCAGTTTTCTGCATAGTCAATTTTTGTGTCTTTTATCGTGCCGGATCGCGTAGATTTTTTATCAATCGGAATGGATAATTTTTGGACACCTTGCGAGGTCAAAATTTCGCAACGATTTCGCAATGTTTGGCGAACATACAGTTCGGAAATATCTATGCTAAACGACTCGGAACGGGCAATAACAGAGATGTATTCAACGTTTGGTGCATACGCCGTTGGTAAATTGAGAATTGTAGTGCAACTCTTTGCGGTAGGCAAAGCCTCATTCTCCATTTTCAATTTTCCATTCTCCATTAATATCCAAATGTTCCAAACTCGGACTTTATTGTCAAAGCCTTTGTTGTTGCGGCTTCGCAATGCCCGATGATTTGTGCATCAATGTTGAAGTGTCGAGCGATTTTGATGATGTCGTCGGCAATTTTTTCTTTGGTATAAATCTCGAAACGATGCCCCATATCGAACGTTTTGTACATGTCTTCCCAAGACATGTTTGTTTCGTTTTGAATCGCTGTAAATGCAGGAGAAACAGCGAAAAGATTATTTTTCACAATGTGCAAATCAGTCACAAAATCCAAGCATTTAGTTTGTCCGCCTTCGCTACAATGCACCAATCCGTGAATCGAAGGACGGAAATTTTCCAAAATCGCCTTCATCACCGGAAGGTAAGTTTGCATAGGAGAAAGAAGATCTTGCCGATGCGATGCCATGCCGATAATCACATCTTTGTCTTGAATTCGGTCGTTGGCAATGATTTCGCCTTGACGGATACGAGCAACAGCAGCTGTATCAACAATTATAGAGCTCAATAAATCCTCAACATCAATAACTTTTCCGCCACCAAAACGAATGTTGATCTGTTGCGAACGGAGTTCTTCCAGATAGGTCTCTAATCCGAAAATGATAGCACTAACAACCTCTTCGGGAATATGATTTTGGTTGCGATTTATGGTTGAAGAAAGCAAGATATTATTTGTAACGCCCGAGCAAATTAAATCATTAAGATTTAATGCGGCAGCGTTTAAGCCAAGGTTTTTCCATACGTTGATGTCTCCGGTATTTTTCCAGTGGCGATAAGCAAATGAGGCTCTTGTTCCTGTTCCGTTGGTGTTTGTTACATTTACGTTAGGTTTAGAAAACAAGGATTTTGTAAAATCTCCGAACACATCGGGAACAATTTTGCAATAGGCATTTGGAAATAAATCGTTGTTTTGACTGGCACTTCTCACATCGTTTTTAGATGCAGAAATGCCATGAATCTCGTTTTTTGTATTTGCCTCCATAGCTTTGGTATTTTATTTTTCCACAAAGATACAAAATTATTTTCAATTCTCAATTTTTTTTTGTATCTTTGCAGTCCATTTTGCGGTTGTGGCGTAATTGGTAGCCGTGCCAGACTTAGGATCTGGTGCCGAAAGGCGTGGGGGTTCGAGTCCCTTCAACCGCACAGACTAGCTTTCAAAAGCCCTTAAAAAGGGCTTTTTGTTTTTAAAACTATCAGAAAAATAACAAAAAAGCCCCCATTTTTACCCCCAATTAAAAAAAAATCGTATTTTTGCAAAATAAAATGGTCGTTATGAAAAAAATTATCTAAGGATAAAATACATTCGTAATTTTTGCAAAAACTAAAAAATTAAACACTATGAACACAAACCTCGAATCCTTAAACCCTTCTGCTTTTTGGAAAAACTTCCAATTGATTTGCAGCGTTCCTCATCCTTCGTATCACGAAGAGAAAATTCAAAACTTGTTGATGAAGTTCTTTCAAGATTTGGGCTATAATCCGATCAAAGATGAAGTCGGAAATATCATGGTTTCCAAACCCGCAACTCCGGGTATGGAGAGTAGTAAAGGTGTTGTTTTGCAGGCTCACGCCGATATGGTTCCGCAGGCAAACAACGACACAAAACACGATTTTGTGAACGATCCTATTACAGCTTACATTGATGGCGAATGGGTAACTGCCAACGGCACAACCCTTGGTGCCGACAACGGTATGGGCGTTGCAGCCATCATGACGGTTTTCGAAAGCAAAGATTTGGTACACGGCCCAATTGAGGGCTTGATAACAGCCGAAGAAGAAGTCGGAATGGGCGGTGCAAAACAATTGAAGCCCGGTATTTTGAAAGGCGATATTTTGCTGAATTTAGACTCAAGTACAGAAGGAGAAATTTATGTAGGTTGTGCAGGTGGTCTCAATGCCGAAATTACAATGAACTATTCAACAGAGCCTGCTAATGGCGAGGCTTTTAATATTTCTGTCAAAGGTTTAAAAGGCGGACATTCCGGCTTGAATATCCATCAGGGACTTGGAAATGCAAACAAAATCATGTTTCGTTTTTTGCAAAATGCACAAGTTTTGGGCATTCGTTTAGCCTCAATTGACGGAGGTGGTATGCGAAATGCTATTCCTCGCGAAGCCGTTGCTACCGTGGTTGTTCCGACAGATAAAGTTGCCGAATTCAAAACGCTTGCCGAAAACTTTGCTACAATTGTCAAATCTGAACTTGCAATAGCGGATCCCGGACTTCAGCTTTTGGTTGAGGCGGGAAAAGCCGACGAGGTCTTCAAACTAGACGATCAACACAAATTTGTTAATCTTGTTTGTGGCTTTCCAAATGGCGTTATGCGCATGAGCAATGATTTGGCTGACTTGGTAGAAACATCAACCAATATGGCAATTGTGAAATCAGAAAATGGCGTTGTAACTATCCTCTGCATGTTGCGTTCTTCGGTGGAAACAGCAAAAGAAAATTTAGCAGACATGATGCGCTCTATTTGCGAATTGGCAGGAGCAAAAATCGAACTTTCGGGCAGTTACCCGGGTTGGAAGCCCAACATGAACTCGCCGATTTTGAATATTGCAACAAGAGTTTACAAAGAAAAATTTGGCAATGACCCGGTAGTTGAAGCAAAGCACTCCGGTTTGGAGTGCGGAATTTTAGGTGCAATTTATCCGAATTGGGACATTATTTCGTTTGGTCCGACCATTCTTGGGTTGCACTCGCCCGACGAAAAGGTAAACATCGCCAGCGTTGAAAAATTCTGGGAATTTCTCAAGTCGGTTTTATCGAATGTGAAATAGCAAAAAAATGCAGGTAATCCCTGCATTTTTTTTATTCCGAAAAATTTCGTATCTTTGTCGGTTAATAGATATGTCCAGACTTGCAAAAATAGCAGTTTTTTCGGCGGTCGCAATTATGATTTTTTCGGCTTGTTCCACGCAAAGAAACACGTGGTTCAATCGGAACATGCACAATATGCGGGCGTTTTACAATATTTATTGGAACGGCAGAGAAACCCATAGAGATCTTTTGGTGAGAATCGAGGGATTTGGAAATGATAACCATAGTCATGTGTTGCGCGTTTTCGATTATGGCTCTATTTTGGATACTGTTCACACAGACCCATACACCATGCGTATGATCGAAAAGGGCACAAAAGCCATACAACGACATTCAATCAATGTTCGTGGTGTGGAATACGTGAGAACCATGGAAAGAGCTTATATGTTGATGGGTATAGGACATTTTTATCGGCATGATTTTTCAACGGCACGAACAGTTTTTAATTTTGTTATTTCACAATTTTCAAATCGTCCGGTACGGCACGAAGCCGTGCTTTGGTCGGCACGAGCATATATTCAAGAGGAAGAATTTGATTTGGCTTGGACTCTGATTTCGCAAGTGCGAAACAACCAAGCATCTTTAATGAGACAAACTCGCCGTGAATTACCGGCAGTGACTGCAGATTTTTTCATCGCACAAAGCAGATACAGTGAAGCTATCCCATTTTTACAAGAGGCTATGTCACTCGCCGATACTCGAGATTTCAGAAATCGTTTGGAGTTTATTTTAGCACAAATTTTTCAGCTGGAAGGACGCCTGCATGAGTCTTTTACGGCTTATCGCAATGTGCTTCGGCGAAATCCTAATATGGAATTGGAGTATAATGCCCGAATCAATATGGCGTTGAGCTATGGTGGAACTTATGCAGACCGCGTAGAATTGGTACGACAGTTGAACAGAATGCTTCAAAATACCAAAAACGAACGGTTTTTCGGGCGTGTCTATTTTGTTTTGGCAGATATGGCCTTACGTGACGGCAATACTGAAGAAGGAATTGAATACTTGAGAAGATCAGTAGAATTTTCCGGACAAAATCGCGACCAGTTGGTGGTTTCGGCAGTTCGTTTGGCAGACTTGTATTTTGACGAACTCGATTATACCTCCGCACAAAGATACTACACACAAGCGGCAAGTGTGATGACAGACGACCACCCTGATTTTTATCGTGTGAATACACGTGCTCAAAATTTGGAGGAGTTAATAGGGTTTTTGGATATCGTCAGATATGAAGAACAAATGCAACACTTAGCGGATTTGCCTGAGCATAGACGTGAAGCAGAAATAGATCGTCTTATCGAAGAGTATCTGAGCAGAGCTGCAGCATCCGAAGAAAGAGAACCGAGAGTGTTGACAACCCCGTCGCAAGCACAACACAGCACGTGGTATTTTCACAATGAACAAGCGAGAACGTTTGGTGCTGCCGAGTTTAATCGCAGATGGGGGCGTCGTGCCAACGAAGATTTTTGGTTTTTACAACAAAGACCTGTTTTTGCTGTAAGTCGTGACATAGAAGAGCAAGAAGTCGGCGAGATTGAAGAGGAAGAACAACGCATGACTGGCGACTATACTCGAGCAGACAGAGAATACTATTTAGCAAATATGCCCGTAGGAAGAGCAGCAAGGGAGCGTTCCGACAGACGCTTGGAAGATAATTTATTTTTGCTGGGCGTTGGTTATTTTAGTTTGGTGGAGGAACCACAATTAGGAATTCAAACATTGGAAAGACTTTTGGAGCGTTTTCCGAATACCCATTATCGCCTGCAGGCACTCCATTATTTGTATCGCATGAATATGGTATTGGGCAATCAAGCCGGAAGAAACAGGTATAGAAATCTATTGTTGGCGGAATTTCCAAACGCACAACAAACCTTACAAGTTACCGATCCGGAGTTTCACAGAGTGGCAATGGAAAACACACGTCGAGCGGAGCTGCTTTATCAACACACGTTTGAAGCTTATCAACTCGGGGCTTTCGATGTCGTCATTCAAAATGTGAGATTAGCCGAACAGCGTTATCCGGGCAATGCTCTCATGCCGAAATTTCGATATTTGGAAGCAATGGCTTCGGGTGCACAACAAGGAAAAGAGGCAATAATTCAAAATTTGGAGCAGTTTATTAGAGATTTTAATCATGAAAGAGAATTGGCGGATCTGGCACGAACAACGATTGAAATTTTATTGCAAGGAGATGTATGGGAGCAACAGCAAATTCTTGCACACCAAGAAATTCAAGAGCCTGTGATAGCAGAGCCCGAACATGACATTTCGATGTTTACGTTCAACGCTGCTGCCCCTCACTACACATTGCTTTTTGTGAATGTTCCGGAAGTGAACACCAATTTTTTGAAAATCCGATTAAACGATTTTAGTCGCAGAGATTTTTCACAACACAACTTGGTTGTTTCCGGGCAAGCTTGGAGCAACGAACAGCGGTTGATTCTTATTCGAGCACACCGAACGGCCTCTATTGCACAAGACTTTTTGGAGAATTTACGAGACAGCAGATATGTATTTGGTGCCATTCCCGAAGAGTCGTACAGCCTTATGATTATTTCTACGGAGAATTTCCAAACGCTGATGCGATTGCGGAATTTAGAGGCGTATTTGTATTTTTATCGTCAGTATTATAATTGACAATGAAATAAGACCGTCGTTCCGAGCGTAGCATAGCGAAGTCGAGGAATCACCTTGCTAAAAATTTAACCCTTTTTAAGTTTTTTATTCGGATTTTTTGGCGTAACTTTGCAAAAAAATTCTTACTGCAATGAAAGAACAAAAAATCAAAAGTCTGCTTGAGCAATTTGAGGCAGTCGCTTTCGATTACGAAGGTGTTGAATGTTGGAGTGCACGCGAACTTCAAAAACTTTTGGACTATTCGCAATGGCGAAATTTTGAAGCCGTTATTGAAAAAGCAAAAGAAAGTTGTAAAAACGCCAATATAAGTGTCTCAAATCAGTTTGTTGAGGTCAGCAAACAGATCGAAACCGGCAAAGGTGCTGCGTTTTCGACAAATGACTACTTTTTGACTCGTTATGCCTGTTATCTAATTGCTCAAAACGGCGATTCTCGCAAACCACAAATCGCATTTGCACAAACCTACTTTGCCGTACAGACAAGGCGTGCAGAAGTTATAGAGCAACGACTATTGGAATACGAACGACTTAAAGAACGGGAAAAACTAAGCAAATCGGAAAAGGTATTATCCGGTGTTTTGTTCGAAAGGGGCGTTGATAGCAAAGGTTTTGCAGTCATCAGAAGTAAAGGCGATCAAGCATTGTTCAAACTAAACACTCAGCAACTCAAACGCAAACTTGGTGTGCCGGAAAATCGCTCTATTGCTGATTTTTTGCCAACAATTAGCATTAGTGCTAAAGACTTTGCCGCAAACATGACGAGCATAAACATCCAAAACAAAAACTTGAAAGGTCAATCAAGCATCGAAACCGAACATGTTGACAACAATTCTGCCGTCAGAAAGATGCTAAAAGAACGTGGCATTGTTCCCGAAAATTTGCCTCCAGCGGAAGATGTTAAGAAACTAAAACAACGCCTGCAAAGCGAGAAAAAAAGATTGAACGAAACGAAAAAACGAGAAAAGTCCTAATACACTTAAGCCGGATTATTTGAACTTCGTGATGTTCAATTTCGATTAGAAAAATCAGTTGCAATAGCGCTTACAAGAGCTTCAATTTGTGGAAGCTGTTCCGGTTTAAGAGAAGATTTGATGCTGACCATTTCTGAAAGAACGTTGCATTTTGTGAATTTTGACCGCATCAATTCACCACTGGTAGCGACCCACGACCCGTTTTCTATCACTGCTACCGTTCGGTTTTGAATGTTGTGTGCTACAATATCGTTGATCACAGCCTCCATCGTAACGAAGATACCTGCGTTGTACGTTGTAGATGCAAAAACCAAATGACTCCATCTAAATGCCGCAGATACAATTTCGGACGCAGGTGTAACGGAAACATCAAACATAACCGTTTTGATACCTTTGTCGCGCAATTTTCCGGAAAGAATTTCTGCTGCATTTTCGGTATTTCCGTAAACAGAAGCGTAGGCAATCATAACGCCTTGCTCCTCCGGTGTATATTGGCTCCAAAGCACATATTTTGATACAATTGTATTAAGATTTTCACGCCATACGTGACCGTGCAACGGACAAATCATTTTGATCGGGACAGTAGATGCTTTTTTAAGCAATGCCTGTACCTGCTGTCCGTATTTGCCTACAATATTTGTGTAATAACGCCGAGCCTCGTCCATATTGTAATCTACTTCGTCGGCGAATATCGCTCCGTTGAGGGCTCCGAAAGAGCCAAAAGCATCGGCAGAAAAAAGTATTTGGTTTGTCGATTCGTAAGTTACCATAACCTCCGGCCAATGCACCATTGGTGCCATCAAAAAGTGCAACTTGTGTTTGCCGATATCCAGCACATCGTTTTCTTTTACGATATGAACACGGCTATCAATGTCAAAATCATTGAATTGTTTTATAAATTCAAGAGTTTTTTTGTTGCAAACTACCGTTACATTTTGAAAGCGAGAAATCACATCTTGCAGAGTGGCCGAATGATCCGGCTCCATGTGCTGCACAATGAGATAGTCGAGATCTCTGCCCTCAAGAGTCGCTTCTAAATTTTCGAGAAATCGCTGACGCACGGCTTTATCCACCGTATCAAACAGTACAGTTTTCTCATCGGACAGCAAGTAAGAATTGTAAGACACGCCATATGGCACAGAATATACGCCCTCAAACATCGCAAGGCGACGATCGTTGGCACCTACCCAAGTCAGATCGTCTGTGATTTTTTTTATGTGATGCATAATGTTATTTGCAGTTTTTTTGTTTGGAATTATAATGCAAATATACCAATTTTCTTTGAGATAAGCAAACTTCTCAGAGGTATTATAGGGAAGCCCTCTAAATAATCTCCAAAATCTCGTCCGCAATCCGCCGATCGTTGGAGAGTCGTGGAATTTTGTGTTGTCCACCTAACTTTCCACTTTGTTTGAGCCACTTATAAAATGTTTTTTCCGGAACGGCGATGACTTCCGGCAAAATGAGCATCAAGTCTTGATAACGCTTGGCTTCGTAATCGCTGTTTTGGGCTTTGAGTGCATTGTCCAACACTTCGGAAAAATATTGTAAGTCTTCCGGTGGTTTGGCAAACTCAATCAACCATTGATGGCGAGCATGTTTTCCTTCGTCCAAATAAATCGGAGCAGCAGTAAAATCGAGAACTTCCGAGCTTGTTTTTTCGCAGGCAATAGCGAGTGCCTTGATAGCATTATCTTCGATTAGTTCTTCGCCAAACGCATTGATGAACGTTTTGGTTCGTCCGCTGATTTTGATACGATAAGGTGAAAGACTTGTGAATTTCACTGTATCGCCAATCATGTAACGCCACAAGCCTGCGTTTGTTGTGATAACGATCGCGTAATTTTTATTCAGTTCAACGTGTTCCAAAGTCAAAATTTTTGGATTTTCATTGTGAACATCCTCAAGAGGAATAAACTCGTAAAAAATACCGTAATCCAACATCAACAGCATATCGTCTCCGTCAACGGTATCCTGAATTCCGAAAAAACCTTCGCTTGCGTTGTACGTTTCTACGTAGTTCATTTTCGGAGAAGAAATCAATGTCTTAAACTGCTTTCGATATGGTGTAAAGCTAACGCCTCCGTGAAAAAAAACCTCCAAATTAGGCCAAACTTCACTGATGTCTTTTTTATTGGTAATTTCCAAAATGCGTTTGAGTAAAAGTAGCGTCCAGGAAGGAACTCCGGCTATACTGGTCACATCTCTTTTGATAGTGGTCTGTGCCATTTTTTCGATTTTTTCTTCCCACTTGTCCATCAAAGCAATATCCAAACTCGGAACTCGAAAAAATTCAGCCCAAAATGGTAAATTTCGCATTAAAATTGCCGAAACATCACCATAAAACATATCTTTTCCAGAGTCTGCAACATTAAGACTTCCCCCCATTCCCATACTATATCCGTCAAACAGATTGGAGTCCTCGTGATTATTCAAGTACAGTGCAAGCATATCCTTTCCGCCTTTGTAATGACACTCTTCCAAAGACTCCGAGCTGACGGGAATAAATTTACTTTTGCCCGCAGTTGTTCCTGAAGATTTGGAAAACCAAGAAATGTCGGAACTCCACAACAGTTGTTGTTCGCCCTTACGCAAACGGTCAATGTACGGTTTAAGTGTGTCGTAAGAATTTAACGGAACACGTTGTTGAAATTCCTCGGTAGAGCGAATGGACTCGAAATCGTACAGTCGTCCGTATTCTGTATTTTTAGCAACATTCAGAAGATTGGTCAGCAAATCACGCTGAACATCGTGAGGGTATTTCAAAAACAACTCAATTTGATGAACGCGTTGTCGTGTGAACCAAGATACGACTGAGGTTAGTATCGCCATAGTTTATTTTTTTCTGTAGAGATGCACAATTGTGTGTCTCTACAACGGTATGTTATTATTTTGGAGCTAATCTCAGTAAAATCAGAGCCACAAAACCGAAAACGAAAATTGGTAACCACGCAGCTAGCCACACCGGAAAATTTCCTTGTGTTGCAAACACACGCGACATCTGTAAAAAGAAGATGAACAAAAATGCAATCATTAATCCCATCGCAAGGTGAAAACCTGTCCCTCCGCGTGTTCTTCGAGACGAAATAGAAACCGCAATCAAGGCTAAAACCAAAGCCGCAAAAGGATGTGAAAAACGAACCATATAGTCGTACCTCAACTCTCGAACTCGATCAGAACCTCGCAAACGCTCGCGTTCGATAAATTCTCTCAACTCTCGATTGGTCATCATAGAAACATCTTCTCGGGTACGGAAAAAATCTGTCGGAACAAGCCCTATTTCGAGTGTCTTTTGATGACCGTGTTGGATGAACTCACCTAACGTATCTAAAATCCGAATATGATAGTTGCTCAAATGCCACAAATTTGTGGACTCTTCGAAACGAGCAGATTCGGCAGAAATTTTTTTCAGAAGCCCTTCTTCGGCACAAATTATTTCTTTTGTAAATCGATGTCCGATATTGTTGGGAACATTAAAACTCTCAACATAGAAAAATGTTATGGAATCATATTGAATATGAATGTTACGATCTACGGTAAACGTTCGGTTCCAAATGAATTCTTGCTGAAAAGCGATGCGTGTTCGATTTACTTTTGGAATCATGTCGCTCGCCAAATAAACATTGATAAGCCCAATCAAAACAGCACAAAGCAAATAGGGAACCAGCAGTCGTTTGAAGCTTATACCCGAGCCGAGTATGGCAACAATTTCCGAATTTGCCGCCATTCGCGATGTAAAAAAAACCACAGCAATAAACGTGAATAATGCACTAAACATATTCACAAAAAAGGGTATAAAGTTTAGGTAGTAGTCAAAAATGATCGCTCTTAACGGTGCTTCTCGACTGATAAAATTACCTATTCGTTCCGAAATATCGAATACAACCACGATCAAAATAATTAAAATCATGGAATAAACAAACGTCCCCAAGAATTTTCGGATTAAATACCAATCTAATTTTTTCATTATTGTGCTGAAAATTTATGCAAAGGTACGAAAAAAATCGTATCTTTGCAAATCAAAACAGAGAACCATGGAAGAAAAATCGTTAAATTTTTTGGAAGAAATCATTGAAACCGACTTGAAATCCGGCAAGCATACGAGTGTTCACACACGTTTTCCGCCGGAGCCCAACGGTTATCTACATATCGGTCATGCCAAATCCATCTGCTTGAATTTTGGTTTGGCACTCAAATATAATGGTAAATGCAACTTGCGTTTCGACGATACCAATCCCACGAAAGAAGACGTGGAATATGTGGAGTCTATTCGTGAAGACGTGAAATGGCTGGGTTTTCAGTGGGACGGCGAGTATTTTGCTTCAGACTATTTCGGACAACTTTACGATTGGGCCGTTGAACTTATCAAAAACGGAAAAGCCTACATTTGCGATCTTTCACAAGAACAAATGGGCATTTATCGTGGCACACCTCAAACGCCCGGAACCGAAAGCCCATACAGAAATCGCTCGGTTGAAGAAAACTTGGACTTGTTCGAACGTATGAAAAACAGCGAGTTTCCGGACGGCACAAGAGTTCTGAGAGCCAAAATTGATATGGCTTCGCCAAATATGCAGTTTCGCGATCCGGTTTTGTATCGTATTTTACATGCCGAACATCACCGCACAGGAAACGACTGGTGTATCTATCCCATGTACGACTACGCACACGGGCAAAGTGATTCCATCGAAAAAATTACACATTCGATTTGTACGCTGGAATTTGATGTCCACCGTCCGCTCTACGACTGGTTTATTCAAGAATTGAACATTTTCCCTTCGCAGCAATACGAGTTTGCACGACTCAACATCAACTACACTGTAATGAGTAAACGCAAGCTTTTGCAATTGGTTGAAAACAACCATGTTTGGGGTTGGGATGATCCGCGAATGCCCACGATTTCCGGACTTCGCCGAAGAGGTTACACACCAGCATCTTTGCGTTTATTTGCCGAAAAAATTGGTGTATCAAAACGTGATAATGTGATTGATGTGAGCCTTTTGGAGTGGTGTGTTCGAGAAGACTTGAACAAAAATGCACAGCGTGTAATGGCTGTTCTAAATCCGATTAAGGTTGTAATTACGAACTATCCGGATAGCGGTCATTCCGCGCTTGACGCGGAATCCCATAGCGAAGGGATTGCGGGTCAAGCCCGCAATGACGAGACACCCTACACCGAGTACTTAGATGCTGTAAATAATCCTGAAAATCCCGAAGCAGGAGTTCGAAAAGTACCGTTTTGTCGCGAACTTTACATCGAGCGTGAGGATTTTATGGAAGTCCCTGAAAAGAAATTTTTCCGTTTGGCTCCGGGCGTAGAAGTGCGTTTGCGTTATGCGTATTACATTACGTGCAACGAGGTTGTGAAGGATGCCGAAGGCAATATCGTCGAACTTCGCTGTACTTACGATCCGCAAACCAAAGGCGGAGGGTCTCCCGACGGCAGAAAGGTCAAAGCAACGTTGCATTGGGTTTCTGCAAATCATGCCGTTGACGCGGAAGTGCGACTATTCGACCGATTATTTTCTGTTGCTGCACCTGAGGATGTGGAAGAACCAAAAACGTTTATTGACAATATAAATCCGAATTCGTTGCAAGTGTTGAAAAACTGCAAAGTTGAACCGTTTGTCAAAAACACAAAACCGTTAGACAGTTTCCAATTTGAGCGTTTGGGTTATTTTGTAACCGATAAAGATAGCATTTCGGAACACCTGGTGTTTAATAGAACTGTGTCGCTGAAAGATTCGAAATAGTTTTTGCAGGAAGAGTTACAGATTATACAAGTCCGAAATACTCTCGTTGTGTTCCACACGTTTGATAATCTCTGCAAAGGTTTTTGCAGTACTCAATACGGTAATTTTTGAACTTTGCTTTTTCAGCGGAATTGTATCGGTAACAATCAATTCTTCCAACTCGCAATTTTGGATATTTTGATACGCATTGCCGGTCAATAGTGGGTGTGTAATCATTGCTCGAACACTTTTTGCACCAGCTTCCTTAATGATTTTTGCTGCTGTGCAAATGGTGTTTCCTGTGTCGATAATATCGTCCATCAAAATCACATCTTTGCCTTCCACATCGCCAATGAGCTGAATATTACCAATTTCATTGGGCTTTGAGCGTTGTTTGTAGCAAATCACAAAGCCTGTTCCGAGTGCTTTTGCATAGGTATTAACGCGACGAGTACCTCCAACATCCGGCGAAGCAAAAATGACATCGCTTGTATCAAAATTACTTCGGATGTACGACAAAAACATCTGCGAAGCATACACGTGATCTACCGGAATATTGAAAAAACCTTGAATTTGATCGGCATGCAAGTCCATGGTAACGACGCGAGAAACTCCGGCTGTTGTCAATAAATCTGCAAGTAATTTTGAACCAATCGAAACACGAGGGCGATCTTTTCTGTCTTGACGAGCATATCCGAAATACGGAATAACTGCAATAATTCGTCGTGCTGAAGCACGTTTTACCGCATCAATCATCAACAACAATTCCAAGATGTTTTCTGCAGGAGCAAATGTAGATTGAACCAAAAACACATCTGCACCACGGATATTTTGGTTCAGAGATGGCAAAATTTCGCCATCGGAAAATTCAAAAACTTCTGATTTTCCAAGTTCTTGTCCATATGCTTCCGCAATTTTTTCCGACAAATATCGTGATGCTCGACCCGAAAAAATAACAACTTTCTGCTCCATAATTGAGGTTAGTTTGATGAGGTAATTTTAGGCTTTATTGATTTTGTGATTTGGTTTTGCAAAGATACGATTTTTTTTAGAAACGAACAGGATTTTTGTTGCGACATTTATTTTTAGCCTAAAAGTCAAACACTTTCTTCCTGCACAAATTCAAATAGTCACAATATCGGCAGTTTGCAAAAATCTCGGTGGAAGAAAATTCTGTGTTCGGATCAAACATTTCTCTCAATAAATCGCTGATACGAGCCTCAAACTCTTCCGAAATCTCGTTGAAATCATTGGGTAGAAATGCCGAAGAATAATCTTTTTGATGAGCTTCGTGAACATGCAGCAAACACGGTAAAACTCGGCGATTTTTAGACGTTTTTTCAATCAGCCAACAATAAGTTAGCACTTGCAAGTAATTTTTGTTTTCAGCGATCTTTTTTTCGTCAAACAAGTCCTGTAACTTGTCTGTTTTAAGCATTTTCAAACGTCCGCCGGTTTTGTAATCAACCACACGTAAATATCCGTCAATATTATCCATTCGGTCAACGAGACCGCCTATTTTTATAGAAGTGCCGCCAATATCAACAACCTCCGAAATCTTTTTTTCCATTGCCAAAAGTGTGAAGGGTGCTTTCTGAATATCTAATGAAATTAGGCGTTTTAAATTGTCTGTCAATAATCGTCGAACGATTAGTTCTTCTCCGGAATATTGTAGAGACGGATAATTATCCGTCTCTACAACGGCGTTATTTTCATAAAGATACGCCATGTCTACCAATTTTTCACGTTTTTCATCATCCAAATAAATCTTCAAATCATCAGCATTGATTAGGCTTTCGGAAAATTCAGCAAATTTCTTGTTTGTTTCGTCAAAAATTAACTGGTTGGAAATTTTTCGATACAAAATTTCTGCACTTCGATGAAACCACGTACCGATTACAGCAGCATTCATGTCCGAAACATCCGGTTTTTCGGCTCTCAACCCGACTACATAATGCAAATAAAATTTCAATTTACACGTCAAAAATGTATTGATGGCGGAAGGTGACAGCGAATTTTTTGCGTTTTCGTCGTATCTTTCCAATAAAATTTTTCTAATTTCCGGTGTGTTCGGAATTTTGATTTTTCTGGGTTGCTGTAGTTCAACAGCAGGTGCTGACAGCGTTTTGTGTTCGATTTCAAAGCCGTATTCGATCATCAACTGTAACATAAATCGACTCATTTCGCCTCTGTTCAAGCCTTCTGTCGCCGTGTTGTAAACCAAAGTCACATTATCCGCACGCTGCATCAAACGAAAAAAGTGATAAGCATAAACCGCAGACTTTTGTTCCGGTGTTGTCATTCCAAATGCTTTTCGAAACGTGTATGGAATGAACGACCCGTCGTTTGCGGATTTCGGCAACATGCCTTCGTTCACGGAGAGCATAAGCACATGTTTGAAGTCCAAGTTTCGGGTTTCCAAAACACCCATAATTTGTGTGCCCAAAACAGGTTCGCCCAGAAACGGAACGGTCAGTGTACTCAGCATTTGATCAATCAAACGTCGTAAACTTGTGGAAGTTAATACTAATTGATGATTTTGGATTAAATCCGTCACTTTATCCAACGCCATAGCGACACGAAACGTTGTTTCTTGATATAATTGATTGGTCGTTGAGGTGTCCGTTTTTAATTCGAGTTTTAGCATCTCGACTAGTTCCAACAACAAGTTTTTTGGTGATTTTGTGCTGTTGATTTGCAACGTCAAAAAATTTCGCACTTTGCTAACTATCGGCGTTTGTTTCACGGGATAGCCCATCGTGATGTTTTCGGCATTGTCTCCGGAAAGTGCAGAGGTTATAGGGATTAGCAGGTTTTCATTGCAAAGTACAATTGCATTTTCAGAGGCTTCGACGTCAGAGTTTTTAAACGTGTTTAACCATTCGTTGGCAAAACGAGTTTGCGCATTTTCGGTCGGCGATGCAATAAATGTAATGCGTTTTGTTTTTTGCGATTTATGGAAACTGTTAAAAATAGTGGGATCGCTCAAAGCATTTTCAAAATTTTCCAAATTGCGTTTGATAAAAAATCCTGCTTCGTGGTTGGGTATTTTAAAAAAACTTTCGTCATAGTCCCAGTAAAATAGGGCATTCTGCGTGTTTTTGAAAAACTTAAACAATCTTTCTTCTGTTGTACTCAGTGCATTGAAACCTACAAACACATAATTTTTATAGGGCAAATCAAACGTTTCTTTGTCCAATTTGTTTTCAACGACATCTCGCATCAAAAGCCCTTCATATCCCAAGTTTTGCGACTTTAAGGTTTCGGCAAACTGTTCGTAAATATCGCCCAACACCGCCCAAATCTGAATAAATCGCTCTTTCAGTTCGCTATTCTTTTGCGGATCAAAATTCACAAAAAATTGATTCAGTGCTTGAATTTGTTCTTCCGTCAAGTAATGCATCGGATTTTCTATCGCTTTGATGTTCTGAATGTTTAGAAACAACTGCTTGGCATCCACCAATTGCTTGTCTAAATCATCAAAATCCCGCAACAAAAGTTCGCCCCAAAAATAAAATTCATCAAACGTTTCTTCGCTTTGTAAAAACCGCTTGTAAGTCCTGTACAATATACTATTCAGCAAAATCGGATCTGCGATTTGCAGGTCGGAAAACGTTTGCCATAATTGGTTAATCGTAATATAATGTGGCGATGTAGGGGCAGGCACTTCGACTTCACTCAGCGACCAGTCTTTGCGTGGTTGCTGAGCGGAGTCGAAGCAACAAATGTATTTATCAAAAAACAGCGAAGCACGTTTGTTTGGAAAAATAATTGCCGTTTCCGACAAATCCAATCCGCGTTCAATCAGGTCTTCGGCTACGTATCGCAAAAATGGAGTCATGGTTTGCAAAGATACGATTTTTTTATTTAAGTTTTTTTTGAACAAAATTTGGTTAATTCAATTTTTTTTTTGTACATTTGTGGCACCTTTAAATCTAATATTCACTATGCGAGTACCTTTACATAGCAAATTCCGTTCTGTTTTCCTCTTTGTTGGGCTAGTTCTCTGTTGCTTTTTCTATTCCTGCCAAAACAACAATCAACTTATAGTCCTTTTCGATCAAGAATTTGACTATGTCAAAAATCTTGCTAAACAGAAAAACAAAGTCCTTGGTGTGATTTTGGCTCGCCCCGACTGCCCACCTTGTCAGCGGTATGTCCAAAGCTTACACGATTTACATTGGCATGCACGCTCCAGAGATGTTTCATGTTGTAAACATTAGTTTGCCTGAAAATCGTTGGTATGTGCAATGGCTTGCCTTGGAAGCAACGCCTACAACCGTTCTTTTTTCTCCTGATGGTAAATTAAAAGCCGTTGTTCCCGGCTCCACAAGGTCTGGAGCCATGCAGTGTATCAAAGCCTCTATAGAGGGAAATACTACATGTGCAGAGTATTTTCACGATAGAATTTTTCCGTCAACAAAGCAACTTGTACCTCTTCTTAATATTTTGCTTTCCGCTAAACAAAATTTGGAAAAAGGGAAAGATATTAGCAAAGAGCTTGAGATACCTTTAACACAATCTCAGCATCCCTACGCTGTTTATCTAAAAGCCGTCAACGAAGCACAACAAGGGCGACAAGAAGAAGCTATTGTTTGGGCAAACCGATTTTTATCGACACTTCAAACAGCACCTCATTTTGTTCTTATCTACGGTAGTTTGATTGAACAAGTAAGAATTATTATTGACCCGAATCACACACCCGGCAACGAAGGCAGACTAACCGTTACTAATCAGTTATCTTTGGGCGAGTTTGAGTTTGGAGAGTCGCATCCGTTCAGCCTTACGCTGATTAATACCGGGTTGTCACCATTATTTATTCAAGATATTATCTTGGATTGCACCTGTTTGGATTTTGGAAGCGATACAGAACGACAGCACACGTTGCAACCCGGCGAATCTCAAAAGGTGGATTTTGTGTTTATGGCTGATGTTCGGGGTGAAGTGCACCGAAAAATTATGTTTTTCTCGGATGGCTCTAATCCTGTGAAAACTGTGCAAGTAAGGGCTACCGTGAAATAACAACCTTAAATCAAACAAAATACTAACACAAAAAACGAAATGCGTATGAAAAACAAAATTAAATTAGGATTGGTGGCAGTAGCTGTTACCCTCTTATTAAGTGGTTCTACGATGAACAACTTTGACACAGAAGAACCTCGTTTTCCTAATCCTCTCGACTGTGGAACTTATTTTCAGTACTTCATGGGATTTCCCGTCCTAATGCATTGTCCAACTGGTCTTTGGTACTGTGCCGAATTGGATACTTGTAGCTGGAAGCATGACCCCACCTGCCTCTATTGGCTATACTGTTACCCAGCTAGTGGTGAGCCACTAGTACCCTGCTGTTGCCTTTCCATACCTGTGTGTCCTCCAGCTAGACTAGATTGGTCATGACGCTAAAAATGTATTCTCAAGCAAGAGAAGATGCAAGCTTTCTCTTGCTGAGATCGCTACATGTTGAAAACCATGAAGTTTAACTTTTTCTCTATACTGTTTTGGGTATTCACCGTTCAGTCTCAAGCTCAAATAGTAGTTGATATAGTTACGCGTGAACCGATGCCTGGAGCCCATGTTTTCATTTATGGAACATCTACTGTTGCAACTACCAATAAGGACGGCATCTTCGATTTTGAAAGATTTCCAAACCCACCGTTTCAGATTCATATTTCGATGGTTGGCTATGAAACTGGTATCTTTGATATTCTTGAGTTTCCAAAATATGGAATGATGCTGTTTTTGCTTGAACAGGAGATATTCGAATTGTCAGAAACCGCTATCAGAGGGCGACGCATTCGACATCCGGGCTGCAACATTAACAAGCCTGGCTTTGGCTGGGATTTGGGCGTTGTAGATCGTGGGGGCGAGCGTACAATTACCCGTACAGTTTTTGGTAGAAACTTCACTCAAACATGGTCGTATCCCGTAACAGCCTCAAATTGTCAAAAGGAAGCATTTGACGGAGGATCTCGAACGAGCCTTAATGCAGACTGTCGCTCTAATCCTTCAGGTTTTAGAGGAGATTTTTTCTCATGGTGTGCTGTAATGCGATATGCCGAGGTTCTTTGCCCTTATCCTTGGCGGGTGCCAACAGTGGAAGATTTTATGCGTTTATCAAATGCCCTTTGTGGTAATGAGGAAGGGTCTTATTTTATTTTTCCTCAACGTCGGCAAAGCTGCCATTCTGCATTTTTCAGAGATTGGGGTGGGCTTCATCACGGATTTAGCAACCCTTCGGGTAAAGTTTACGAACGTGGAAGACTTGTATATTACTGGGAAATACTGATAGTCAATACTGGTACTTGGCAAGAAGACGAAGAAAGTAGGTGGCTTTCTTTCAATTCCCATATCGGATGGCAAAGCTTTGAACCGGACATTGATGTTGCTGTAGTACCGGCATACCGCTCCGGTCTGGCAGTCCATAAGTGGTCTATCCTGCCTGTAGGCAACCTTATTTGGCGAAGCATAGCATTAGACAGAATACATAATAAAAACGAGGTTGCATTTCATTTAGAGGGTGCAGAAATTTTAGACCAAGATGGTAACAGAGTGATGGACTGGACTTCTTTTTCGTTTGTTGAGCAACAGAGAGAGAGTTCTGCCGTGTATTATTGGTCGCAATCAACGCACGGCACTTGGCAGGCTTTTGTGTTAGGGCTTAGTGCAGATCGAGATCCAACTTATGCCCGTCCTCTTGATAGAGAAAGAAACAGAGATAGGCACAGGTGGGGCTACTATTCTGTGCTTCCACAGTTGATTATTGACAAACGTTTCGGCTTAACGCTCCGTTGTGTTAAGTAATTTTTCATCTCTTTACAAAGTAAAATCGAAAATCGATATGCAGCTTCTGCACATTGCGTAATTTCTTAAAATAAGGTTCAAGATTAGATTAGAATGCTTATCTTTGCATATCTAATTGAGAACAAATGAAAAACAAGTATCTAAAACGAGCTAAGATTTCAGAGGCTAAATTTAAGGTTACTTTGAAGTTGTTTTGC
>Ga0123355_10000010_pt1 | contig 188046 bp, 229 predicted proteins | sample TergutEmb28metaG_3_FD_89872 | JGI IMG/M metagenome (GOLD analysis project Ga0123355, IMG submission 89872) | Embiratermes neotenicus P1 segment gut microbial communities from Petit-Saut dam, French Guiana - Emb289 P1 | ecosystem: Host-associated > Arthropoda: Insects > Digestive system > Gut ...
ACCAGTTGGTTATATACTTAAACTCATTTACTTATAAACGTACTGGGCTTATGCCCCAGTGTCGTTCAATTAACGACTACTTAGATTGTAGCATAAACGGGATAGAATGTCAAGGAGGGGGTGATTTGGGGGGGATTGACGAGGTGGGTTAAGTTTTGTAAAATTAGGGGGTAAAAAGCGAGAGCTTTGCCGACGAGGTTTCGGCTAGGGTTTTTGCGGGTTATCTCTTTACTTTTGATCTGAGGTGGGGTATAATGGTTTGGTAATTTATGGCCAATCAGAAGGAAGTAATCAAACTGACGGGGAAGGTGACTGAACAGTTGCCTAGTATGCAGTTTCGAGTCGAGCTGGAGAATGGGCATACAATTATCGCTCACATGTCGGGGAAAATGCGCAAGCATTATATCCGCCTCGTGCCGGGCGATAGAGTCGAGGTTGAGTTGACCCCCTACGATCTTACGAAGGGCAGAATCAGCTTTAGACTCAGAGATTAGGTATTTGTCGTCACAAATTAGCTTAGGCATTTTTGACGGTAGATATCTGGGATATCAAACTAACATAGGAGATTTGAATACGTGAAAGTTCGTGCAAGCGTAAAAAAAATCGACGAAAAGAATGACAAGTTGGTGCGCCGCAAAGGTCGCCTCTATGTTATTAACAAGAAAAAACCTAAGAATAAGCAAAGGCAGGGTTAAGAATGGCTAGAATTGCGGGTGTAACACTCCCCAACGACAAGCAGGTCTGGATTGCGTTGACGTACGTATACGGAATCGGCAGGACAACTGCGAAGTCAATCCTTGCGGCGGCGAAAATAGAGCCGACCACTCGGGTGAAAGATCTCACCGAGGCTGATGAGCAGAAGCTCAATGACATTATTTCCAACCAGTATATGGTGGAGGGAAATCTACGTCGCCTCGTGACCAATAATATCAAGCGAATTAAGGATATTAATTCGTATAAAGGTTTGCGCCACAAAGCAGGTCTACCTGTAAATGGTCAACGTACTCGAACGAATGCACGAACACGTAAGGGTAGGGCGATCGCGGTCGGTGGAGCGCAGCCAAAGGCGGCAAGTAAGACGTAGGAAAATTATGGCTGAAGAAATTAAGAACACACCAGAAGAAGTAGTAGCTGAAGTTTCAACTGAGGCGGTTAAGGTTCCGAAAGCGAAGTCGAAGAAGAAGCGATCTGTGCCAGCTGGTCAGATGCATATTAAGTCGACTTTTAACAATACGATTATTACTTTTACAGACAAGAGTGGCGCCGTACTAACAAGTGCGAGTGCTGGAGCTTGTGGTTTTCGTGGAAGTAAAAAAGGTACGGCATATGCTGCACAGGTAGCTGCAGAAAAGGCTGCTGAGGCTGCGAAAACACAATACGGAATGAATGCGGTAGATATTTTCGTGAAAGGAATTGGTCTAGGGCGCGACTCTGCAGTACGCGCAGCTGGAGCAAACGGGATGACTGTAAATAGTATTAGGGACGTAACAGCGCTGCCACATGGTGGCGTGCGTCCGAAAGGCGAGAGGACACCGTAATGGCTAGAGATATGCAACCAATAGTGAAACAGAGCCGACGAGAAGGTTACGCTCTGCATCCAAAAGCGCATAAGATTATGGCGCGAAAATCCAACCCACCTGGACAACATGGTGGTGGCAGGATGGGGAAACCGAGTTTGTATCTGACGCAGCTACGTGAAAAGCAAAAGACTCGCCGTATCTATGGACTGCTGGAGAAGCAGTTTGCGAAATTGATGAGCGAAGCTACTAGAGCGCCAGGACTAACTGGTGAGAATCTTTTGACTTACCTAGAGCAGCGAGCTGATAACGTAGTTTATCGTGCAGGGTTTGCGGTGAGTCGACGGGCTGCGAGACAGCTAGTGAGTCACGGGCATTTTCACCTGAACGGACGAAGGATTGATATCCCGTCAATTCGAATGAAGCCCGGTGACAAGCTAGAAGTGCGAGAAAAGAGTCAGAAATCTGAATACTTCAAGAACCTGAACGATGTCGTAGGAAATACTTCCCAGCAAGTTTTGAGCTGGATGAAGAGCGACCCAAAGAAGATGACGATCGAAGTCACAGGGTTGCCGAAGCGAGAAGAGGCTGAGGTGGGTATAAATGAGCAATTAATCGTTGAGTTTTACTCACGGTAAAGGAGGAAATATATGACAAAAGTTATTCATAATCCAACATTAGCCGAGGTGATAGAGCAAGACGACAGGAATGCAACGTTTGTTATTAAGCCGCTCTACTACGGGTATGGAAATACATTAGGAAACAGCTTGCGCCGAGTGCTGCTCTCGAGTATTAAGGGTGCGGCGATCGTAGCGTTCAAGATAGAAGGTGTAACACATGAATTTACGGCAATTGACGGAATTAAAGAAGACGCTGTGGAGATTATGCTACGGCTTAAAAACGTAAAGATCAAATCCTACTCTGACGAACCTGTAGAGCTGCGGCTCGAGAAAAAAGGTGCGGGCGTAGTGACAGCTGGAGATATTAAAACTACAGCTGATATCGAGATTTCGAATCCTGATCAGGAAATTTGTACGATTGATGACCCAAAGAAAGCTTTAGTTATGGATCTAGTCGTAGACACTGGTCGTGGATACTACACAATTGAACAAGCAAGTGAAGGTAGGATTCATAGCGATATGATTGCACTGGATGCGATGTTTAGTCCTGTGATGCGCGTGCGCTATAAGGTAGAAAATACTCGTGTCGGGCAAGACGCAAACTTGCAGCAATTGGAACTGTCGATCATGACAGACGGTTCGATGACACCAAAGGAAGCTTTTGAGGAAGCTGCCGCTATCCTTGTGAATCAGTATACGGCGCTAGCGGGTAGTACAGTTGTGGAAGCCGCACCAACACCAGGAATTGAAGTTGCTGGTGATGACGGTGGATTAATGACACCTATTGAAGATTTGAACCTGACAGCCAGGACGGCAAATGCGCTAGTGAATAATGATATTCGTACAGTGCGTGACCTCGTAACTCTGTCAGAACAAGATCTGAAAGAACTAAAAGGCTTCGGATCAAAGGCGTTGGATGAGGTGAAAGAAAAATTAGCGGAGTTGAATATTTAATATGCACAGACATGGATATAAGGGACGAAAGTTCGGTCGGGAAACTGACCAGCGTCGTGCGCTGATGCGTGGTCTGATGCGTGCGCTGGTGGTGAGCCGCGAGATCGAGACTACAGAGGCGAAAGCGAAAGAACTGAGGCGTCCGATGGAGAAATTAATTACACTTGCTCGGAAAGGTGGATTGGCGAATCGAAGGCTTGTGATTGCTCGGATGAATGATATCGAGGTGGCGAATATGTTGATCGAGGAGATCGCACCAAAACTAAAACGAGATAGCGGCTATTTGAGAATTGAGCGGACGCGACTTCGCGTAGGTGATAATGCGCAAATGGCGAGGATTAGCTTTGTGGATGACGTGAAGGTCGTTGAGGCTGAAATCGTCAAGAAGGCGAATTCCTCCGAAAAGCCTGGCGAGAAAAAAGCTGCAAAAAAGCCAGTTGAGAAGAAGGAGACGAAGTAATGAAGGGTATGAGGAAGACGTTTTCGCAGAAGCCGGCAGATGTAACCCGTGAATGGTTCTTGGTGGACGCTAGCGAAGCGCCACTGGGTCGTATGGCGGTAGTTGTCGCTGACAAGCTATCTGGCAAGAGTAAGATTACCTTTACTCCGCACGTAGATGGCGGTGATTATGTAGTAGTTATTAATGCTGGAAAAGTTATGACAACAGGCGACAAAGAGCGCAGCAAGTCATATCACCACCACAGTGGATATATCGGCGGATTACGAAGTTTGAGGCTGGAAGAGGTGAAAGAAAAACAACCTGAACGTATAGTAATTGAAGCTGTAAAGGGAATGTTGCCGAAGAATAAATTGGTCGATGGAAGATTGGCGAGGCTGAAAGTTTTTGCCAGTGAAGAGCATGCGCACACAGCGCAGACCCCTAAGAAATTGGAGATTAAGTAATGGCTATAAAAGCGAAATACACATATGGGCTAGGGCGACGCAAGAGTGCGACGGCTCGGGTGCGACTTCTAAAGGGTAAAGGTGAAATCACAATCAATGGCAAAACTGCAGAGGAGTATCTGAGTGGGAACAAAACTCTACTTGCTGAAGTGACTGATCCGCTGGCGCTCGTCGGGAAGCAGAAAGAATATGATGTTTCTGTGAAAGTTGACGGTGGCGGTCTAGCTGGACAAGTAGATGCGATTAAACTTGCAATTTCGAAGGCAGTGACGACTGAAGCGTCTGACTTACGACCTGTTCTGAAGAAAGCAGGATTATTAAAGCGCGATCCGCGCGAAAAAGAGCGAAAGAAGTACGGACTTCGATCAGCTCGAAAGAAAGAACAGTTCTCAAAGCGTTAATCATTCGAAGGATTTTCACGAAAAGAGGGGTTTTGGCCTCTCTTTTTGGTTTTTGTATTTTACTGAGAAAATGCTCATGTTATAATGCGGGGAGCGGGCTTGACCTGAATTGATTTAATGGAGACAAACACATGAGAATTGGCTGCGTGAAGGAGATTAAGAATCATGAATATCGTGTAGGGATGACACCGGGGGCAGCGAAGGAATATGTGAAGGCGGGACATGAGGTTTTTGTACAGGCGGGGGCTGGGATAGGATCGGAAATAGCGGACGGTGAATATGAAGCGGTAGGTGTGAATATTTTGGGTAGTGCGGAGGAAGTCTGGGGTGTAGCCGAGATGATTGTGAAAGTAAAGGAGCCGTTACCGACTGAATATGACTTAATGCGAGAAGGGCAGATTCTGTACACGTATTTTCACTTTGCGGCGTCGGAGGAGTTGACGAGGGTTTGTTTGGAGAAGAAGATTATTGCGGTGGCGTATGAGACTATGGTGGGAGAGGATGGTAGCTTGCCACTCCTCAAGCCGATGAGTGAAGTCGCGGGGAGTATGGCACCGCTAATGGGGGCGTATTATCTGATGAAGTCGCAAGGTGGGCGCGGAGTTTTGGCGACGGGTGTGCCAGGGGTATTACCTGCGAATGTAGTAGTATTTGGCGGAGGTGTGGTAGGGCGGTGTGCTGCGCAAGTAGCGGCAGGGATGGGGGCAAAAGTTACTGTACTGGATACAAATTTGAGAGTTTTGACGAACTTAGGTGAAATAATGCCTGCGAATGTATTTACGCGATATAGTGACGCGGGTGCAGTGGAGGAGGTGATACGAGAGGCGGATATAGTAGTAGGGGCAGTGTTGTTGCATGGAGCAAAGGCACCGAAACTGGTGACGAGAGAGCAGCTGAAGACTATGAAGCATGGAGCGGTGATCGTGGATGTAGCGATCGATCAAGGTGGGTGTTTTGAGACGAGTAGAGCGACTACGCACTCAGAGCCGATTTATGAAGAAGAGGGGGTGGTGCATTATTGTGTGGCAAATATGCCGGGGGCGTATGCGAGAACTTCGACGATTGCACTAGGAAATGCAACATTGGAATATGGACTGGAGATTGCGGGACGTGGGATAGCGGAGGCAATCAGGAGTAGTAGGACGGTGGCGACTGGAGTGAATACGTATTGGGGGAGGATTACCTACTGGGCGGTAGCAGAGGCGTTTGGGATGACAGATAGTTATACTGATTTATACGAGATGGTTTAGGTTTTGGTGGCGGATGGGGTGATTGGAGTGTCGTGTTATAATTTATGGAATGGCGAAGAGGAAAAAGACGAATAAAGGGGCGCATGAGGGGCGTATTCTTGCTATGGATGAAAGGAAGGTGCGAAGGCGGGCGGTGAGGCGAGAGCGGAAGTGGCAAGAGAGAGAGGAAGAAAAAGAGCGGCTGCGTGAAGAGAAGCGGAAGAGCCGGACGCCGTTCCAGAAGTGGTGGCGGAGAGTGGCGGTTGTTGTGGGGATTCTGGCGGTTGTGTACGGTGGAATGATGGGGTGGGCAGTTTGGAATATGTGGGCGGACGAAATGGCGCTGAGGCGGATTCATGATGAGTTGTTTGCGGCGACGCTGGTGGAAGAGGTGATGAGCGAAGTTGACGGGGTAGCGGTGGCGTTTTTGAATGTTGAATTTGAATATCTATGGATGATTAATGCTGATACTGTGGGATGGCTGAGGTTCGGGGGGGTTGATTTCCCAGTGGTACTGGGGATAGATAACGAGACGTATCTGGAATGGGGATTTGATGGGTTGGCGAATGAGCGAGGGGCGATCTTTATGGACTATCGGCACGATGGGTGGGATGCGCAAAATACGGTGATTTATGGATACAGGCGCGGGGACGGGCAGGATGGGTTTGGACCGCTGGAGAGGTTGTTCGGTAGCGAGCTGGATGGGGAGCTGGTGAGGATTAGTACGCCGTGGGAGAATTTGGTTTTTGAGGTTTTTGCGGTGTACGAGACGAGGGATTTTGAGGCGAGGATAGAGTTCGAGGAGGGGGAGTTTATGGAGTTTGTGAGTGAGGTGAAGGAGCGGAATTTTCGGAATTTCGGGGTGAGTGTGAGTGAGGAAGATAGGATTTTGACACTGGTGACGCACTCAGGGGTGGGTGGAGTGCGCGAGAGGACTGTGGTTTATGCGAGGCTGGTGGCGAGCCGGGAGAGATGACAAAAGCTTGATAGCGGAGAGTACTGAGATTGGGAGAGTTTAGAAACCTAGAGCGTGATATAATGGCGATATGAAGATTGGTGATTTTGCGAGTCTGAGGTGGCGGTGGCGTTTTTGGATATTGGACGATGCTAACTACTAATTGAGGAGGAATGAGATGCGAGAGACGATTTTGACAGGAGTGAGAGCGAATGAGGAGCCGACGCTGGGGAATTTTCTAGGGGCTTATGTGCCGATGGTGGAGCTGGCGAAGAAGTATGCAGGGGAGAAAGATGTGAATATGTTTGTGCCGGACTTGCATAGTTTCACTACGCCGATTGAACATGAGGAGCTGTATGGGCAGATAATTCGTGGAGTGAAGTACTATATGGCGGCGGGGCTACCGGTGGATAGTGAGGGTGTGTCAGTTTATCGGCAGAGTTTTGTGTCGGCGCATAGCGAGATGGCTTGGATTTTGTCGTGTTTTACGGGGTTTGGGGAGATGCAGAGGATGACACAATTTAAGGATAAGAGTGAGGATCTGCGAGATAGTGTATCAGTGGGGCTGTTTAGTTATCCGGTTTTGATGGCGGGGGATATTTTGCTGTACTCGGCGAAGTACGTGCCTGTGGGCGAGGATCAGTTCCAGCACTTGGAGATCACGCGAGATATAGCGATGCGGATGAATCGAAAATTCGGTGAGATTTTCACTGTGCCTGTGAAGACGGCAGAGCAGGTGAAGTTTATGAATCTAGATGAAGGACTGAGAGTTCGGAGCTTGACAGAGCCAGAGAAAAAGATGAGTAAGTCGGCGGAAAATGAGAATTCGAAGATTTTGTTGTCGGATAAACCAGAGGTGGCGGCGAAGAAGATTATGAGCGCGACGACAGACTCGGTGGGGAAAATTAAGTTTGATATGTTTAATCAACCGGGAGTAAGTAATCTGCTGCAAATCGTGAGCCTACTGAAGGGCGTGCCGCTACAGGATGTAATTTCGCGGTGGGTGGGAGAGACAAGGTATGGAGATCTGAAGAATGAAACAGCGGAAGTCGTGCGGAGGTTTTTGGTGGAATTTCAGGAGAAAGTGGCGGCGATTTCGGATGATGATGTCTTGAAGGTGTTGGAGCAGGGCGAGGAGCGGGCGCGAGTGAAGGCGGGAGCGAAGCTTCTGGAGGTGCAGAAGGTTTTGGGACTTAGGCGCTAACAGAGGCGGAGAGTTGTGATTTGTGATATAATGCGCGTATGAAGTTTTCGAAAAAAGATGTGGTGAAGATTTTGTGGGAGTTTGATCGGCTGGATGGAGCGGAAGTTGTTGATGATGCGCTAATAACTATCATCTCAGTGAAGAATCCTGACCCGAAGAATACTTTGCTGAGTTTTGCTTTTAATGGGGTGAATTATTTTGCGTTGTTTGATGAAGTGGATGACGACCTGGAAAAAGTGAAGGCGAATGTGAAGCGAGTGGCGCCGAATGCCGAGGTAGAGGTGTTGAGAAGCCCGAAAATGGAAGAGTTCGGGGCGAAGTGGAAGGGTAAAGAAATGTATCTGGTGGTGCAATTGAATCAAAAGAGACGGCTGGATGTGTGGTTGAGTGAGAAATATCCGGACGTGAATAGGTCGACCTGGGGGAAGTACGTGAAGGAAGGGCGAGTGAAAGTAGGGGGTGTGATAGAGACGAAGTCGAGTCGAATGGTGGAGGAGAAGGACGGGATCGAGGTAGATCTACCTGAGGATTTGGAATTTAAGGATGAGCTAAGAGTGATCTATGAAGACGATGACGTGGTGGTGATCGATAAGCCTGCGGGGGTTTTGACGCACTCGAAGGGGAATTTGAATGATGAATTTACGGTGGCGAATTTCTTTGAGCGAAGGGCGGTAGATTTGGAAGAGTCGAATCGGGTAGGTGTAGTGCATCGACTTGATCGAGAGACTTCTGGTGTGATGATCGGGGCGAAGACAGAAGCGGCGCGGCTGAAACTACAGAAGCAGTTTAGCGATCGGAAAGTGCGGAAAGTTTATTATGCAGTGGTGGATGGGCGACCGAAGACAGATAAAGCATTGATAAGTTTGCCGATCGCACGAAATATGAAACGGCCGACAACTTTTGTCGTGAGTCCAAATGGGCGACCTGCGGAGACGGTTTATGAGGTAGTGAAATCAGGGGATGAGTTCTCGTTAGTGAGACTGGAGCCGAAGACGGGGCGGACACATCAAATTAGGATTCATATGAAGTATGTCGGGTGTCCGATCGTGGGGGATAGGATTTATGGCGAAGAGGGAGATGGGCGGATGTACTTACATGCGGCTGAATTGGAAGTGACGCTACCGAATGGGGAGCGGAAAGTCTTTAAGTCTGAAGTACCGAGTGAATTTATGGCGAAGGCGGAATAATGCAAGTTGAACTGCAGACCGTGGGCGACGTAGTGCGACGAGTGCATTTTGTAATTCTAGAGATAGAGCGAGGCTTTGGGTTTGAAGAGGTAGTAGCGGCGATTGGAAGTGAGGGAGTGGTACGAGTAGACCCAACGATTCACGAAAAACAAAAGACCGAACAGATCAATGTGGAAGATGTGGCGTTTTTGGAGAGAATTTGTAGGAATAAACAGGCAGGGAGGCAGGTTTTTCTGCTGGTGGGGACAGAGAAAATGGGCGAAGTAGCGCAGAATAAGTTTCTGAAATTGCTTGAGGAGCCTGCTGAGAATGTAGGATTTGTGTTTTTGACAGAAGATAGCGGGAATTTGTTGGAGACGGTGAAAAGTCGAGCGCAGATATTTAGGGTGACGAGGATTAGCGATAAAGAGTCGGAAGAGTTATTGAGTGAAGTGGACGCGGTAAAGAAGAGGCAAATTTGGTTTCTAGCGGCTGGGCTACCTGGGGAAATTAAGAAGTTGGCTGAGGACGGAGATTATTTTGATGAACGAAAAAAGCTGATCGATGTGGCGAAGGTGCTTATTAACGGAAGTGACTACGATAAGATGAAGGTAATTCAAACATTAAAGGATGATCGAGAGCGAGCAGTGGAAGTAGTTGAGTTGGCAATTCAAATAATGAAAGCGACTACAGAGAAAGATGGAAGCGTAAAGAAGCTAGGGGAATTAAATGCGGCGCATGAAATGCTGGCAGGGAATATAGGAGTAAGACTAGCGCTAGTGGGATGTGTAGGGTGTTAAAATATGATAAAATAGTATTATGGTCGGAATAGGACTAATTGCGTTGCTTTGTGTGGGTTTGATTTTCTTTGTGCCGAGGGAGCGGGGCGAGGATGAAGATGATGAGATATCAAGCACACTGTCTGGGCAGCTAGATAAGCTCTGGAAAATTGCACAGGATGCGATCAAAGAACAGAAAGTGATGCGGGCAGAAAAGGCGCTTTTGACGATTTTGAAATTTGACGAGAGGAATGCGGCGGCGTATAACCGGTTGGGGATTTTATATGCGAAACAGAGACAGTTTAAAGAGGCAATTGAGTGTTTTGAGATCGCACAAAGCCTAGATAGTAACGCGTCGAGTTTGCATAACGTAGGACTGATTTGCTTGGAGACTGGGAAATATGAAAAAGCGGCGATGGCTTTTGAGCAGGCACTCGAAATGGAGGGAGATCTGCCGAATAGATATATTGCATATGCGAAGGCGCAGGAGAATTTGGGGAATGTAAAAAAAGCCGTGGAGGCGCTTGAGATGGCCTTTATGTTGGATAAGTCGCCGCAAATTCTGCGACAGATGTTGATTATTTACGCAAACGAGGAAGATGCTGAGAAAGTTGAAGAGACGAAGGCGCGACTAGTGAAACTACTTGAGGAGCGACGAGAGAAAGCAAGTAAACAGAAGCGACCAGGTAAGTTTATGCAACGGCAACGGAAAGTAATGTAAAGGACTGTGAATTATTAAAACCCGCACTGGCGGTGCGAGTTTTTGGTTAATCTGGTATTTAGGCTTAGCCCTTGCGAGGTTTAACTTCGTTACGGCCGAGGTTCTTTTTCGTCTCGGTGTAAGTGACATGCTTGCGGAGGATTGGGTCGTATTTCCTTAAGGAAAGCTTATCTGGGGTGTTCATTGTATTTTTTTTCGTGTAGTAAGTACGGTTGCCGCTCTCTTCGCTGACGAGGCCGACGAGTTTTCGCTTGGTGGTGTTCTTCTTTGACATTTGATCTCTCTTAAAATTTAATTAGAAACTTGGACTATAGTAGCATGTTGTCGGGAGAAATGCAATAAAATGGAGCCGCCTTCGGGATTTGAACCCGAGACCCCTTCCTTACCATGGAAGTGCTCTACCCCTGAGCTAAGGCGGCAATAGGAGTATTTTAGCATAGATAGCAGGGCTGGGCTAGCGAGGTGAGTTTACAAAACGTGCGACTTGTAATAGAATGTGTTGGTAGAAATGCCGCTTTAGCTCAGTTGGTTAGAGCGACTGTTTTGTAAACAGTAGGTCTTCGGTTCGAATCCGAAAAGCGGCTCCATTACTACGCTGGAGTTGAGCAATTGGTTAGCTCCGCAGACTGTAAATCTGCCGCCTTTGGCTATGTAGGTTCGAGTCCTATCTCCAGCACCATGACGATCCACCCAGTCCTTTACGGGACTGGTTTTGCTTCTAGATAGAAAAATGCCGCTTCTTTTCAGGAAGCGGCGGGTTTTACAGTTTTTTCAGTTGACTTCTTTAGGTGTGTGATGACTACTTATCACAACAGTGAGTGTAGTGAATATGCCGTAGCTGGCGACTGCGATGAGTGTGTTCAGTACAGGCATAGTAATGTTAGTAATAAGCATCAGGATGACGCCAGCACTAACATACAATATCGAGTCAAACATGCGGTGCGTGGAGTGTAGGATGTATTCTTTGGTATCGAAAAATAATACGAGCAAAAACCAAAGAACACCAATAGCAGAACTCCAAATAGGAAGATCTGAGAGCATACGAACTTCTCCTTTCTGAATGAGGACTGTAAAGATACTCAAGTGGCTGACTTTTGTGAATGTCGTGAGACTTGAGATTATGGATTATGACAGAGACACTAGAGGTATGTCAAGACTATCCGTAAGGGTTATACTTGCGTCCAGGTAAGGGGGGAGTTGTAGGAGGAGTAGCGTGACGAGAGGCCGATGCGCGAGGCTTGTCGGTAGTGTCCTCTTGTTGCGGAGTGTTATCAGAAGGGTCGAAACGCTTGGCTTGGCGGGATTTATGAAGATGGTCTCGTACGACAGAAGAACTCTGATAGCGACGACTAATATTACGGCGAGCACGGAGGTCGGCAGGATTAGCTCCAGCAATTTTGATTGTAGAGCTGGCTGTTTTGGTAGCTTTTGCAAACGCATGAGAATGCAATGCGTCATGCGCGCTAGGTGTGTCAGTTTTGAAGAGTGGTTTTTTGGGATGCATACTAAGGATATTTTATTGAGTTTTGAGAGGTTTTGCAACTGGTGAGTGCGGAATACTTTACAGTAAAGAGTGGAAGTTATTTATCGTTTTTGATGATACGAACGGGCACACGGGCTTTTTCGGCAGCTTCCTGTGCTAGAGTGGCAGCGCGACAACTTAGGTCACGAAGGGCGTTTGAGTAGTAGAGAAAAGCGTCGTAGGGTGACTTATAGGGACTAAAATAAGAATGGACAGCGCCATCGTCGCTGGATTTGGTACACATATAATAGACGTGGTCGGAAGTCTGGAGATTTCGCCAGTCGTGGATCAGTTGTTGGTTTTCTGTAGCTAGAATCTTGGGACCGAGGTCGTAGATATGACGCATAGATTCCTGTTGCATGGAGTTGCCGAGCCAAGCGGAAAGATCACGCTCTGTGTCTGCCCAGGTCACAGTGTAAGGCATAGAAACTTCACCGACAGCTTCAGCGGCCTGAACAGCGCCAGAAACAGTAAGGAAGTCACTGTGATCGCAGTGAGACCATTTGGTAATTAGACTTTCGAAGAAATTAAATATACCACTATCTGCCCATTGATGTTCGCCAAAAGTCTCGTAGTCCATGAAGAGGTTGATGAGAGGGCCGCTAGTGGCGGAGTCATGAAGCCATTTAATATAAGTGTCGGTCTGGAGTGGCCATTCTTTCCAGTTGCGATCAGAGAAGCGGAAGGCGAGATCATCGCTGAGGCGGTAGTTTTTCAGGAGGAGCTTAATGTTTTTGGTGTCTGTAGGGCGATAAACGTGATTAGGGCTGCGCCACTCGAGGATAGGATCCCAGCCTTCAGCGAGGATGCCTTCGTAACCTTTTTCGTCGGCCCATTGGGCGAGATCATTATTGTAGGAGAGTTCGGTATTGCGGAAGATTTTAGGGGTGACGCTGAAAGTTTCTTTGATCTTTTTCTCGTGTGCTTCGACTTGTCGCTCGAATTCTTCGCGAGAATAAAAGAAGGCGAGGGAGTGATAATATGTCTCGGCGACGATTTCGACGCGGCCAGTGGCGACGAGACGCTGGAATGATGCGATAATGTCCGGGCAGCATTTTTCGGCCTGCTCGATAAAAGTACCAGAGATAGAAAGGGAGAATTTGAATTCGGGGTGGGCGGCGAGGAGCTTTTCAAGCATGGCGTTCATGGGGCGATAAGACTTTTCGGCGACTTTTTGCATGATTTTGGCGTTATTAGTATCTGACTGGTGGTCGTGATCGCTAAAATAGCCATGATCATGGCCAGCGTTGAAGATACTGTACTTTTTGACGCGGTGTGGCTGATGGACGTGCAGATATAGCACGATTGAGCGTTTTGTCACCGCTATTTACCTCCTGGATTCATGGCTTTATTATATGCCGTGAAGCATTTGTGTGCAACGTCGTCCCATGTGATGTTTGTATATTCGCGCTGGATATTATCCTGAAGTACTGAAAGAAGAACTGGGGATTTAGCGACGTTGATAATCTCGTCGGCTAGCGTATCGATATCCCAATAGTCGTAACGGAAGATAGAGCCAAGTATCTCACCAACACCTGATTGTTTGGTGATTATGAGAGCGTTACCGTGATGGGCGGCCTCGAGAGCAGTGAGACCGAACGGTTCAGAGACAGAAGACATGACGAAGACGTCTGAAGCGGAATAGATGTCACGAAGTTGTTTGCCGCGGATGAAGCCAGTGAAGATTACTTTATCAACAATACCGAGATCGGCGGCAAGGCGAATGAGTTCGTCGCGTTGCTCTCCGTCTCCTGCGAAGAGGAAAATGAGTTTGTCGTGAGATTGGATCGCACGGGCGGCGGCGCGTACGAGATAAGTCATGCCTTTTTGAATTGTGAAGCGACCGACAGTGGAGATGATTGTGTATCCTTGAGATTTCATATGTTCTAGATAGTGGAGAGTAGATTCGTCGTACTGGTATTTTTCTTTGTCGTAAGCTTCTGCGTCGAAACCATTATAGACGACGTCAATTTTTTCAGCGGGGATGTTGTAACGGGAGACGATAATGTCTTTTGTAGCTTGAGATACAGCAACGATGTGATCAGCTTCGCAGAGACCGTGATACTCAATCTCGTGGATTACAGGGTTACCTCCGTCAGCGCCGCTACGGTCGAACTCAGTGGCGTGGACATGAGCGATAAAAGGTATGCCATGAAGTCTTTTAGCGAGGATGCCAGCTTCGAAGGTGAGCCAGTCGTGGGCGTGGACAGTTTCGGGCTTATTGTCCTCCAGATAGCGAACGACGTAGTCGCAATAGAGGCGCTGGATATCACGAATAGAACGAATCTCACCTGGGTCTTTGTGGTTGAAGTTAATTGCTTCGATAAAACTAGTATCATAAGCACCCATACCGAACTTGTAGAGAGGGTCGAGATGAGTGGCAGAGAGAATATTCATGAAAGAAATGTTATGTTCGGCGACATAAGGAACAATGAAGTCGATTTCGGCTCCTTGGGCGGCAAGAGACTTGGATAGGAAATAGCACGCTACTCCTAATCCTCCACTATTATGAGGGGGGAGTTCCCACCCTAGCATTAATACTTTCAACTTTTCCCGTCTTTCTCTTTGTGTTTATTCTATCTGTCAGTATACCTTGTGGCGTAAGCGGTTTCAACTCTTGTTTTTGAATGGTTTAGTGTTGTGATATTGTGTATGGAAATTCGGGGGCGGAGCATGATAGAATAGAAGAGACAGGGGCTTAGCTCAGTTGGCTAGAGTGTCGGTCTCCAAAACCGAAGGTCGCAGGTTCGAGCCCTGCAGCCCCTGCCATCAAGTAATAGTATTTTAATTATTAAGAAATCATAATGAACCCAAGCACGCTTAGTGAAATTTACACAGTAATAGTGGTTGTTCTAGCGCTATTGTTTGTGGCATACCATATCTATAAATGGATATATTTTCGAAGTGAGAGCTTCTTATCGGTGAAGAATAGTATTAAGAAAAATACCGAACAGTGTAATAGTCTAAATGACCATATTGAAGAATTGAAAAACACTTATGTCGCAACGAAAAAAGTAGACTACGGACAAGCTGACTATAACGATCTGAGTCGCTGGAACTACAAAAGACCTGAGTGGAAAAAACTAAGGGACGCTAGTAATATTTACAACTGTTCTTTACCTGTGTGCAGTAATGCAAAGAAGCAGCCATTTAAATACCTATGTAAGTATTTTGACATCAAAGCAAACGAAGAAAATCTAACGAATTTTGAAAGTATTCTGAATGATTTTTCAGCCGCCGAGCAGGGGAAAGTTCTACTGAAAAAGGAACGTGACGAAACTGTAGTAGGTATTAGAGATAGGATTCCTTTTTTGATTCGAATTTTTAGTAGGAAAAAATTACTCGCAAAACTAGGATTTGACGAAATTGATTTTAGCCAGTTGTATTTCCCACGATATAGTTTTAAGTATGTAAGTGCTGGCGGTAATAGTTCTACATCTTGCGATATAGTGTTGGATATTGAGAATTTGGATAAGTTTGTTAATTATCTAGCCGAGCTAGTAAAGTTTCGTAAAAGTGTGGCTGGACAGAGAGCATTGATGACTTCTCGCTTAAGAGAGGAAATCAAGAAGAGAGACGCCTACAGATGCAAGCGCTGTGGAGTGTCGGTTAGCGACGAGCCAAACCTTTTACTGGAAATAGATCATATCACACCTCTATCAAGAGGTGGTATGACAACTGAAAAAAATCTACAAACTTTGTGCTGGCGATGTAATAGATCTAAAGGCGCTAAACTTGTTGATATTGATAATGTACCAGTGTAGATTATATACGACACGATAGGCTTGGTATCTTTGGTTCGAAGCGTAAGTGGGATATAATGAATAAGTGAAGAAGAAACTGAAGATTTTAGAGTATGATGCGTATTTGACGCCTTTTAAGGAGGACTTGATGGCGCGGGCGGAGAATTTGGAGCGGGCGAAGTGGAGGATGTTAGGTGGGCGGACGCTCGGTGAATTTGCAAATGGACATCATTTTTATGGATTTCATAAGACGCGGGAGGGGTGGGTTTATCGGGAGTGGGCGCCGAATGCAGATATGTTGTTTCTTATGGGGGATTTTAATGGATGGGACAAGCGACGGCATCCGATGAAGTATATCGGGAGTGGGAATTTTGAGATTCATCTAACAGAGGAAGACGGGCTGGAACACGGGTCGCGCGTGAAGGTACATGTCTGTGCGGGTGGGAAATCGTTCGATCGGATACCTCTATATATTAAGCGAGTAGTACAACAGGCGGATGATAGTTTTGACGGGGAGATTTGGGAGCCTGAGAAGAAATATCGGTGGAAAAGTGGAGAGTTTCAGAGAAACACAAAAGAGCCACTGTTTATTTATGAGGCACATGTAGGGATCGCGAGTGAAGAATATAAAGTGGCGAGCTATGCGGAGTTTACGCGGGACGTACTGCCGAGGATCCAGAAACTGGGGTATAACGCGATTCAGTTGATGGCGGTGATGGAGCACCCATATTATGGAAGTTTCGGATATCAAGTATCTAACTTTTTTGCGGTTTCGAGTAGGTTTGGGGCGCCTGATGATTTGAAAAAATTGATTGATACAGCACACGGAATGGGAATTGCGGTAATTCTCGACATCGTGCATTCGCACGCAGTAGGAAATGAGCTAGAGGGAATGGGGAAGTTTGACGGGACGAGTTATCAATTTTTCCATGAAGGAGAGAGAGGCGAACATCCTGCATGGGGGACAAAGTTGTTTAACTACGGAAAACCCGAAGTAGTACATTTTCTGCTGTCGAATATTAAGTTTTGGCTGGACGAGTATCGACTGGATGGGTTTAGGTTTGACGGGATTACGTCGATGCTGTATCACGATCAAGGGATGCAATCATTTATGAAATACGATCAGTATTTTTCACCGAATACGGATGTGGATGCGGTGGTTTATTTGCAGTTGGCGACAGAACTGGCGAAAGAGACGAAAAAAGATTGTGTTTTGATCGCGGAGGATATGAGTGGGATGCCGGGGATGTGTATACCTGTAAAAGAAGGAGGGATTGGGTTTGATTATCGGCTGGCGATGGGGATGCCTGATTTTTGGATAAAAACACTAAAAGGAAAGAAGGATGAAGACTGGGATCTGGGGGAGATGTGGCATGAATTGACACAGAGGAGGCCGATGGAGAAGGTAATTGGATATTCTGAGAGTCATGATCAGGCACTGGTGGGAGATAAGACAATCATGATGTGGCTGGCGGATGCGGAAATTTATACAGGAATGAGCAGACTAGTGCAAAGTCATAGGGTTGATAGGGCGGTGGCGCTACATAAAATGATACGACTAGTGACAGCGGCGTGTGCGGGCGAAGGATATATGAATTTTATGGGGAATGAATTTGGGCATCCTGAGTGGATCGACTTCCCGAGAGAGGGAAATGGGTGGAGCTTTGAGTTTGCGCGGCGGCAGTGGAGCTTGGTAGACGATGAACTACTGAGATATGGGAACGTGAGAGAGTTTGATGAAGCGATGGTGGAGTTATTGAAGAGAAAAGAGTTTTTAGGTGCTGCAGTGGAGTTGGTTTTACACGACGAAATGAGGCGGGTTTTAGTGTTTAGGCGGGCGGGATATTTGTTTGTGTTTAATTTCAATGCGCATGAAGATTGGGTGGGTAAGGTGCGAATAACTGATGAGAGTAATGTCGAGATAGTGCTGGATAGTGAGTGGAAAAAATTCGGAGGATGGAAGGAAGACGGAGACGGTGAGGTGAAGTGTAGAAAAGTACAGGATAGAATAAGTGTGGAGGTAGATGTGAGTAAGCGGAGCGTGGTGGTCGTAAGGGCGGCGTAGTGAGTGGTAATAAATCTGTGTTATAGTGGGTAGTATGAATGAAACGAATACAACTACACAAGGGTCGGACGGGGTAAAAAAGAATGATGCTCAGAATGAGCAGACACAAAGGTCGCCGAAACAAGCGATAATAGGCGTGTTGGCGGCAGTGATGTTTATCGCTGGGGCGATGGGAGTACGAGCGTTTATGAATAGGTGGACGACTTTTACGTCGGATGAAAGTGGCTTCAGTATAAGCGCACCAGTAAGTCCAGACCAAACAACACAAACACCGAGGGTATCAGGTTTTTCCATACCAACTACAATGTACTTGTTTGATAATGGAGATAATGCGTTTACGGTTTCTGTGGCGAGATATCCGGATGACCTAGATGTAATGTCAGATTACCGTACGACTTTAGAGGGTGCGCTGGTAGGATCTGCACAAAACACACGATCGACGATCGACGAGTCTGATAATACAGGGGAGTTTTTAGGACATCCTGCGATCACAGGTATAATGAGCGGCACACTTGACGGACGCGATGTGACGACGAGGGTTGTGTATTTTTTGGTCGACAATAATTTATGGATGCTCATGGGTATGAATACAGGAGAGTCAAATTTCCAGAGATTTGTAGACTCGCTTGAATTCAATAACTAGGCTTACATCATGAAAGTAAGGGTGAACGGGATCTATCGACATTACAAAGGTGATCTGTATCTGATAGTGGATGTAGCACGACACAGCGAGACACTGGAGGAGATGGTGATTTATCGGGGTTTATACGAAAATGCGCCGCTATGGGTGCGGCCGATGGAGTTGTTTGTGGCGAAGTTAGATCCAGCCAAGCAACGAGTAGGGCTAGAGCAGGAGTGGGTGTTTGAACCGCAAGAAATTGAGAGTAAAAGGTAATAAAAATCCCCGACCGTGACACATTTGCTGTGTAGTGGTCGGGGTGTTTTTTTGATTCAGAAAAGGGTTAGCTAGTGATTTGCTCGCAGGTGAGATCAAATGGACGATGAGCAAATACTGGGACGATGCCGTCAACTTTGTCTGTGTGCGGGTTGAAAAACTCGAAATCCTCCAGTGGGGGTGGCTGCGAAGGTTCTGGTGAAAGACGAAAATAGGGAAGGTTGCTGGGTATCTCCGATGTAACCCTGAAAATATCGTCGGAACAGGTGATATCGTAGAATACTGCAGCGTTTGCAAACAAGAAGCGTTCGATATGATTATCGAATATTTCTTCACCTGATACTGCGAGCGCACTTAGGTACACAATTAGTGCAGTTGGCGCGGAGAAACAGCCGTGTAGGGTTATGCCTGGTTCCTCTTTTAGAGACTTAGGGTGCGGTGCGGTGTCGGTACCTGCGAAAAACTTACTTTGATCTTTCGTGACTATCGCGCTAAGGAGGCTTGCGGCATTTTCGGGGGTTTGCCAGACAGGTTTACACCAACGGTGTGGTTCGCCGGGCGTATCACCATGAGTACCCCATAAGTGGTGTGGTGTGATTGTACCGAACATATTATCGTCGGCGAGGACAGCTTGAATGGCGGCACTGGTGGAGCAATGTTCAATACAGATTTTACCACGGAACATTTCGCGGATCATGGGTAGGATTTCTATTACGAACGCTTCTTCAGCCTCAAGGTCGGGAACACCAGGCTTTTCGCCATGAATAAGGAGGCGCGAGCTGACTTCGTCGATGATCTTAAGTGGTCGTGCTAACTGCTGGAAGTCCGAAACACCGCTCTCGGAGCCAGTTGTGACGCCTTGCGGGTAGAGTTTCCAGCCTGCAAACCAGTCGAACTCTGCGGCTGTGCGGATGTCGTGTTCGGTCGTGTCGGGTGTGAGGTAGAGTGTCATAAGCGGCGTAAACCATGGGAATTTATCACGGGTAATTGCGAGGATCTGCTCGCGGTAACGAAGCATTTCGTCGACAGTAAGAACCGGCTGGGTATTCGGCATGACGACTGCGTACTTGCATTGCCTGGCAGTAGTACTGACGATGAGCTTAAAAGCTTCGTCACACCAAGGTGCTTCTGGGCTACGCAAATGTACATGGGCGTCGAACCAGTTCGGGAAATAGCGATGATCATCCATAGTTGATTCTCTTCTCGATGTTATAAGTCGATGGCTGGTGCGTCCGATGAGATCGGAGGCGTTTGTGATGCCAATTTGAGCGCAGAATTCGGTGAATTCAGTTAGGATTTTCAGCGGTGCTTGGTTGTCGACATCGAAGAAATTGGCAGTGCCGATAGCAACGAGAGACGCGCCTGCGCGCATCATTTCGACAACATCAGCGCCAGAACTGACACCGCCCATCCCAATAATGGGGATTTTGACGGCTTGGGCTACCTCGTAGATATTGCGGATAGCGATCGGGAAGATTGCTGGACCGCTAAGACCACCTGTTTTATTTGCAATCAAGAACTCGCCAGTTGTGGGGTCGATTCGCATACCAGCGACGGTGTTGATGAGGGAGATTGCGTCAGCACCAGCATCTTCAACCGCCTTTGCGATAGAGACGATATCTGTGACATTTGGAGTGAGCTTGACGATAATCTTGGCGGGACCTGCACTACGCTTGATGTCACCAATCAGTGCACTTGCGTGAACTGAGTCTTGACCGAAAGCCATACCCGCTTTGACATTTGGACAGGAAATGTTGACTTCAATAAAATCGAACTCGTCTGCGAGTCGGCTAACGAGAGTAACATATTCTTGGATAGAGTTTCCACCGATACTAATAATAGGGTGGGTATGCGAGGAAAGTCCATAAAGAAATGGTCTGTTACTGTCAAGGAATTTCTCAACTCCAGGGTTTTGGAGACCTATTGAATTCAGTAGGCCGCTGGACGTACGACATATGCGCGGGGTTGGGTTACCGAGTTTTGGATCGAGCGTGATGGTTTTTGTTGTGATGCCGCCAAGTTTTCTGATATCAAAGAACTGTGCGTATTCGGAACTATTACCGAAAGTGCCGCTGGCGGTAACTATTGGGTTTTGAAACTCGGTGCCACAAAATGTAACTCTGGGATCAAACATTCCAATCTACCTCCTCTCCGTAAAACATAGGGCCACTCGTGCAAATCGGGACACGCTCGCCAGAAGTGAGTGTGATAGGGCAACCGCCGCAAGCACCGACACCGCATGCCATGTATTCTTCGAGAAGAACCTGACACGGGATATTGTGTTCTTTGGCGATTTCTGCGACAGCTTTTAGCATAGGTCGAGGGCCGCAGGTGAGAATTTGGACATAAGGGTCGCCAGTGTAAGTCGCAAGGTGTGAGCGTAAAAGTTCGTCTGCGCGGGCGTGCATACCGTAGTTGCCGTCGTCTGTGGCGATGATGGTTTTTGTCGTTTCGCGTATGAATTGGTTCTGTAGGATTCTTTGTGAGCTTGTTTTGAAACCGAGGAGTGCATCAGCGGAGATAACGTAATCTCGGCGAAATGAACTAAAGATGGATAGTAGAGGTGCTACCCCAACACCGCCACCGACAATTAAGAATCTACTTTTGGCAACATTAAGTGCAAAACCTCTGCCGAGCGGTGTGGAGATCTCGAGTCGAGTATATGACGGTCGGTCGAGCAACCACTTTGTTCCTGGGCCACGGTTTTCGACAACGATAGCGAGCTGCGGAGTAGACTCGTGGCTGTCGTACCAACTGACGCCGAACGGACGAGGAAGAGGGTCGTTGCATGCTATGCGGACGAACTGCCCTGGAAGTGGAGTAGGATATGAAGCTGGAACTTGTAGTAATAACTGGGCGATAGTAGACGTAAGCTGAATTGTTCTGATGATAGTCGCTTGCAAATTAATCACTCCTTTTCTTTTCTGAATTATTAAATGGCCTGACTAGCAGGTACACGAGTCTTACCTCCTGATATTTGGTAGACTTAGGAGATATTATATCATTAAACTAGCGAACTGGGAAACTAGTGTAGAGGTGGGGTTTTTGGTATGATTTGGAAATGAGAATAGTACAATGACGCCACACAAAACACGAATTGAGAGATGGCTACCGGGAGTGACACAGAGATGGCGAGTGTTGAAGGCAGGCGACAAGAGATGGGTAGCAATCTGGGTGATGATCTATGTGATGATTATCAGTCTGGATATGTTTTTACCGCATATGGAAATGCAGGCGGTAGTCGTGAAGTATCTGGGTATTTTTCTATGCGTGGTTTATGCTGCTAGTAAGTTCAAGCGAGATACGCGGCTGATTTTTGCGCTGCTCCTGACGTTACTCGCAGACGCACTATTAATGCTAATGGGCGCATTGGTTTTGGGGTTGTTTGTGTTTTGCTTCGTGCAGTTTTTCCATACGATGCGACTGACGAAAATAGATAGTAGATTTATCGTGACGTATGGGTTGGCGGTGTTTGTAGTATTTGCGGCGGGGCTACTGCTGGGGATGAAAGCGCTTTATGTACTAGCTGTGATTTATGCGGCGGGATTATTATTTAATTTGAGACTAGCGTGGCAGTGGCGAAAGAAAGAGCCTGATTCGATACGGGCGAGTTGTTGTTGGTGGGGTTTTTTGCTGTTTGTACTGTGTGATATCTGCGTAGGACTGTGGTATCTAGGGACGATTGGTGAAGTGTCGCCACCCGTGATGAGTATCGCGGGCGTACTAGTGTTTATGTTTTATTACCCGAGTCAAGTATTGATCAGTAACAGTTCGAACCTGACGGAAGTTTGAGAAACCTAAGAGGCGATGATATACTAGGTGTATGAAGCAGAAGTCAAAAGCTCACTTGATTATGATTTACGGAGTGGCGGGGAGTGGAAAGAGTTTTTTTGCGAGGAAATTTGTGGAGGTTTTTCGGGCGGCTTATTTAGACGTAAACGGGCTGAGGTATGATATTTTTCCAAAACCGCAATTTGACGAAGAGGAAGGAAGGGCGGTGCGGCATGTGGGAATTTGTGTTTTGAAGAATTTACTACTAGGTGGACAGACAACAGTCCTAGAGGGGGGGATTGACACAAAAAAAGAACGTGATGAGATACGTAAACTAGCAGAAGAGGCGGGGTACAACACAATGCTACTCTGGGTACAGACTGATGAGATTACAGCAAAGAAACGCATAGCAGAGCGTAAAACAGAGAAGATGACACGCCGGCAATTCGAGGAAGTAGTGGAGCGAACTGAGGCACCAAAAGCGAAAGAGGGTGCAATTGTGATCAGCGGCAAACACACGTTCCAAACACAAATGAAGGTAGCGTTAGGACAATTGTCGGGTAGGTGAATTAGTCTGATAAATTTGACGAAAAACGAACGGAGGTGCGGGGATGAGATTTATAGATGAAGAGTTGGGTGAAGTAGTAGTACGAAGAAGTGCTGTAGCGACGAGCGTGAGGTTTTCTTTAGCGCCAGATGGGCGACTGAGGATTTCAGCACCGGCTTTTGTGTCGGACCGAAGAGTTAAGAAGTTACTAGAGAACTCCCGCGATGAAATAGGGCGACTACTAATATCACAAAAACCTAAAGACACAGTGAAGGACGGGCAGAAGATAGGGAAGAGTTATACTGTGGTGTTTCGTGGTGGTGACGACGTAGAAGTAGCAGGGAAGCAGATTTTTATCGGTGCGGGTGGGGATGAAGTAGTGGTGACGCAAGAAATTCGAGATGCGATCGTGAAAGCGTTGCGAGTGGATGCAAAAGAATATTTACCGAAAAGATTGAAAGTACTAGCTGAAGCAGGGGGGTTTAAATATGAGACTGTGCGACTATCGCACGCAAGTAGTCGATGGGGAAGTTGCAGTTCTGGTGGAACGGTGAGTTTAAATATCACACTGATGCGTCTACCAAATCAGTTGATTGATTATGTTTTAATACACGAATTGGCTCATACGCGACATATGAATCACTCAGCAGAGTTCTGGGCAGAAGTAGCGAAATACGATCCGAACTATAGGCGACACCGTAAGGCTCTAAAGATGTTTTCACCGTTTATTTAGTAGTTCTAGCGGATTATGGTTGTGTTATAATACTAGCATGAGCGAAAAGCGTGGGCGGACTTCGAGCGTAGTAATTGTACTACTAAATTCGATTGTAATCGGGATTTTGATGGTGTTTGCGTTTGTAAATGTGCGAGCGCAGGACATGTTTGGAATTGTTGTGTTTGGTGTGCTTTTGGTTTTGGTTTTGGGGCTTTATTTTGAGACATTGGCGATACTGGGAGAGTTGAAGCGAAGACAAAAAGATTTAGCAGAGAGTCGGTGGCTTGAAGAAGTACAAAAAGAGCGGCTCGAGGCAGTGGTAAATAATATGGCAGACGGAGTGATTGGTGTGGATCGGACAGGTGCGGTGACAATTTGCAATTCGGCGTTATTGAGTTTACTAGATACAAATGCGAATTTGGTCGGAAAGAAAATCGGCGAAGTAGTAAAACTAAAGGATGGCAAAGGAAAAGAGTTCGACCTATTAAAGGAAATTGAAGATCTGAATACGATCAAGGAACGAGACGATCTGACCTACAAACTAGATGAAGGTAATTGGATGAAGCTAGAGATGGTAATGTCGCCGATTAGGAACGTTTACTCGGAGATGCGAGAGGAAGAAATAAGTGGATATATTTTGATCCTGCGAGACATCACGAAAGCGAAAAGTCTAGAAGAAGAGCGAGATGAGTTTATTAGCGTGATTAGTCATGAACTCAGAACTCCGGTGGCGACTCTAGAGGGGTCGATTAGTAACCTACAAGTGATGACTAATGGAGGGGTGGCGGATAAAGAAGTGGTACGTAAAGGGTTAAGTATGGCGCACGAACAGATACTATTCTTGTCGGGTATGATTAACGATTTGAGTATGTTGAGTCGAGCAGAACACGGGGACGGGCGATTACGAGACGAAGTGAACGTGAAAGAGCTGATGGAAGGGTTGTTTAATCGGTACGAAGACTCGGTGGTACAGCGTGGGTTGAAGTTGAATTTAGACATAGGGAATATCGAAGCGATGATAGTGACAAATAAACTGTATTTGGATGAGATTTTGCAGAATTTTGTTACAAATGCGATGAAGTATACGAAAGAAGGGTCAATCACACTGGGAGCAAAAAAGGTAAAGAAAGGCGTTGAGGTTTTTGTGACAGATACAGGGATTGGGATTGGGAAAAATGAACAAAGGCGCGTATTTGATAAATTCTATCGATCTGAAGACTACAGGACGCGAGAGACGGGTGGAACAGGGCTGGGGCTGTATGTGGTGTCAAAACTGGCGCGACTAATAAAGTCAGAAGTGGAGCTGGAGAGTAGATTTAATCATGGATCGACATTTAGTTTGATTCTACCAGTGAAGAACAAGATCGACGACACGGAATAGGGTGGCCCTAATTCTGTCGAATAGAAGGTTTTGATGAATAGACGTGGCGACCTTTCCAGGTAATGCGACCGAAGTGGCGTTTGTAGGTGGCAACGATAAAAATAATAAACTCCTGAATGGCGATAAACGGGAAGAGAAAAAGCGCAAGAATAGATCCGCGCGACCAAGCCAAACGAGCGTATAGAAAGAAAGATACTGAAAGAAGGGTCTGAGAAAGAACTGCGAGGAAAAGAATAAGAAAACTAAGAGAAAAGATCGAGTACGCGAGAGTGATAGGTGGCGCAAGAAAAGAGAGAAGGACAAGAAAGCGAATGAGTTGGCGAATAGGTGCGCCGCGATAAGAGAGAGCATAAATACGGATACTAGTTTCGACTTGAGAAAGCCAATGTTTTTCATAACTTACACCGCTAGCGAACGAGCTGAGGATGAAAGAGTATTGCTTATGAGAGGCGAAGATTTGCCCGATCTTTGACTCAATCTGGACGTCATCACTATAGTTGGAGAGGTTACCAGCGTACCTACTGAGGAGTTCGCGGTTGACGAGCCAAGCACCGGAAGTGACGGGCGGATGGGTTTTGAAGTCGTGGAAGATAAGTTCATTGAAGAAGCGAAGAGTGGAAAAGAATACACTGAAGCGCGGAGCGTCGAGACGTACGGGGAGAACGGAAATCATCTCGGAGTTTCTCTGTTGTAATTGGTCGACGAGCTGAGTGATAGTGGTGGGAGTAATGTGAGTATCAACACTCATAAAAAAGATATAGCGACCAGTAGCAGCACGAGATAGGACCTGATAGGCAAAATTACGCCCCATCCAACCCGGAGGGAGAGGCGGGCCTTTGATGAAGCGAACACCCGCGTGAGCGAAAGACTTGATGAGAACCGAAGTATTATCAACAGAGGCGTCGTCGATGATGAGAATCTCAAGCTTAGGGTAGTCACTGGCAATAATAGACTCGAGACAGCGAGTCATGGCATGAGTTTCGTTGCGGGCAGGGATAGCTACGGTGATGCTGGGAATTTGATCTAGTGGAAGATCTTCGTGAGTAATGGGATGAGTACGATAACGTATACGCGAATTAATGACGCGACAAAAAATGAAAATTGCGATAATCATGGAAAAAGTGAGAGTAGCCAAAAGAATAGTGGACAGCATAAGGATTATTGTAACATTTGTTACTGACCAGCGCGACCTGAAACGGGAGTTTTAATATTACAGCATGATAACTCTACTATACAATAATATACTCATCTGTTGTGGTGACGATGTACGTATTGACAATAGCGGTATGATGTGATAATATTATAGCTACTCGAATAGAGTGGATAAAGAAGGAGAGGTTTGGAATGACCCTGAAGAATATCAGGGGTGGGTTTTTGTTGGCGCTTGAAAAAACGCGATGGATGCGAGGCGCACAGAGAGTGAAAGTTTTTGGAATTGGATTAGCCGTGACGACTGGCTTGGTGGTGGGTGTATTTGTGCAAGGTGCGCGCCCGGAAGTGATTGATGCCGGTGCGATTGTAGGATCTGAAATAGAGATTGCGAAAAGAGAAATTATTGAGATCGAAATTGGCGCAGCAGAGGCACGAGAAGTTGCTGAGAGTTTGCGTGAAGTAGCCGAGCAGCGGGCGGAGGAAGAGCGCGAACGAGAAGCGATAAGATTAGCGCAGACTGCGCAGGTCGGCTCTGGAGGCGTGACAAGACCGCAGGGTGGTGGAAATACACCGTCAATACAGCCAAATCTACCGCTGGCGCCGAGTGCGATTACGATCCCTGGAATTGGGACTGTGAATGGGATGCTCTCACTCGGAATCAATGCGCGTGGTGAAGTAGATGTGCCGTCAAATATATGGCAAACAGCATGGTTTAATGGAAGCTCGATGCCTGGAACTCGTGGCGCGGCTTTTGTAGTGGGACATACGCCGGGGATTTTTACGGGACTGAGGAATTTGAGCATGGGGCAGGTGATTTCGATTACAATGAATAATGGTGCTGTAATAAATTATCGGATTCAACACATTGAAACTGTAGCATTGGGCGAAGTTAATATGTGGCGAAATTTAACAACGTGGAACGGTGCGGCGGAAGGATTGAATCTGATGACATGTGCGGGGCATTTTGTGCCAGCGCTAGGGACTTATAGTCACCGACTCAGTGTTTTTACTGTGAGGATTTAAGTACGCTTCGCTTATGAAAATTCCCAAAACAGAAATGAGTTCTGATTTCGAGAGCTGTTAGTATATTAGACTCTATAATTGACGAATTTGTTGGAATTTGATAAGGTAGGGTTGACAGTCTGTGAAAGCAGACTTTTTAAGTTGGAGAAAATATGGCGAAAAAAGACAAGAAAGCGAGTGGTGATGGCACGAAGAGCGCGACTACAGTGCGCGTGATCAAAGCGAGTGATGAGAAAGTAGTAAAAAAGCCGACGTCGCGCAGTACGAAGACAAAAACCAAGAAGATCGAAGAGACTGAGGTGGCTGCGAAGAAGACCGAAAAGACCTCGAAAAAAGTCGTAAAGGCTGAAAAGGTGGAAAAAACCGAAAAGAAATTAAAGAAAACTCCGAAGATTTTGATGCCTTTTGTAGCAACTGGACGATACTTCCGAGACTCGTGGAAAGAACTGCGCCAGGTGCGCTGGACGAATCGTAGAGCGACATGGAAGATGACTTTTGCGGTGATTATTTATACGGCGGCGTTTTTTGGATTTATTATGCTGCTCGACATGCTGTTTTCGACGATATTTAACAGGATGCTAGGATAGAAAGGATAGACGATGACAAAAAATAGATATGATGATTCACGAGCATGGTATGCGATAAATACATATAGTGGCTACGAAGATAAAGTAGCAGATAGCATCAAACAGCGCGTGAACGGCGTGGAGATGGCAGATAAGATTTTTGACGCGATCGTACCAAAAGAGAAACAGATCGAAATCAAGAACGGGAAGCGTAAAGTGGTGGACCGGAAGATTTTCCAGGGATATGTGTTGGTGGAGATGAAGTTGACGGATGAAACCTGGTATATCGTGAGGAATACGCCTGGCGTGACAGGGTTTGTAGGGACAGGGTCGCAGCCGACGCCAGTCTCCGAGAAGGAGATTGCGAAGATCAAGAAGAGGATGGGCGTTGAAGATCCGAAATATGACATCAACTACAACGAGGGCGAGATCGTAAATATCATCGACGGACCGTTTAAGGGCTTTGACGGGGCGATTTCGGAGATTGATGCGATCAAAGGTAAGTTGAAGGTGATGGTGAGTATGTTTGGGCGGGAAACGCCAGTTGAACTGGATGCTCTTCAGGTGAAGAAATTGAATCAGTAAGTCGATTTAGACACGAGAAAACCCGCCTCTGCAGTAGCGGCGGGTTTTGGTTTGAGGCTTACTTTATTCGCCGAAGTAATACTTTTTCTTAAAGAAACACCTGTTACACTTGTGATACTCGTCCATATTACTGTAATGAATTTCGTCGAGGCGACGAGGGTAGTATGGAAAATCGCGGAACGAAAGTGTATGCCAGCCTTTTCGGGCAGCTCTATGCGTGTTTGCAGAAACTCTATGCGAGCGGGCCGCTAAAGAGTCAATGAGATACTCTTCGTCGTCGTGCAGGAAGAGTTTCTCAACAAGATAAGCAAACCCTACATCCAACTCAAACCACCTATTGCCTGTAAAGTAGTTACTGTCGCATGCAATCAGAATAAGTCCGTAACTAGACTCATAAACCGTGAGTAGTACAGTAGTGGTGACGAAATCGGAATGAAGTGCGTTACTGGGATTAATAAGGTAATTAGAGATAGGTATATAGCTTGCGTCTTCCCAGTTGTTACCGAGAGGACACTCTGTAGTTTTGCGATATTCGATCTCCTGATAGTATTTCTTCAGGTAAATCTCAGTTGCTATGCGCACTCTGCTAGAGGTATTCTTTACGCGAGTAGTAATGTCGCCAAAAGGACCTACGTGGTTGTATGATGCCGCCGCTTTAAAGTCTCCTTGAAAAAATAGATGCCTGCCGCCTGTATGAAGAATAGTAATACGTATACTACCACGAAGACGTTCAGCAAATGACGGTGCGTCTGAATGATCTGCGCCGTGTAGGAGAACAGGAAGTCGAGCGAGAAGTGATAATTCTCGCAACTCTCCTGTTGATCCTGGGTTGGTCTGAATGTTTTTGTAGCCATCTAGTTGAAAATCTTGGACATTCATATTATCACCTCTATCTAAATAAAATAAGTATGGAAAAGAACTGACGCTCTGATTCGAGCGCTTCTGATACTACTATACCACTTCTTGCGTAGTGAAGCAAGGTGTGGTAGAATCGGGGAGTTACGCACTCGGAAACGAGTAGAAAATAAAGGAAAATTATGGCAAAAAAGATTATTGGGAATTTGAAATTGCGTGTCCCTGGTGGGCGTGCAAGTGCTGGGCCACCAGTTGGATCGACGCTAGGGCAGTGGGGGCTGAATATGATGGATTTCATTAATCCATTTAATGATGCGACGAAAGAGTTTAACGGGAAAAATGTAATTGTACATATTCAGGTGTATGACGACAGGACATTTACTTGGAAGTGTTTGGGGCAGCCGGTAGATGATTTGATCCGTGAGAAGATCAAGATCGACAAAGGGTCTGGTAAGCCAAACCTGGAGAAGGTCGGCAAGATCACGAAAGCTCAGTTGCGAGAGATTGCGGAGGTCAAAATGGACCTATTGAACGCGAACGATGTCGAGGCTGCGATGAAAGTTGTGGCAGGATCGGCACGAAGTATGGGTGTGGAGGTGATTGACTAGCTAGTCGACCCCAAAGAATAAAAGACCGCTCTCTACTAGAGGGCGGTTTTCGATTAGAAGTTGACTTACTGGGGTAATAGAGGTATAATTGAGGGGTTAAATCAATGATGGGAGGCGCTTGAAGAAAAGTGCCGCAAATACCACAGAAAGGATAGTAATGGCTAAGAAAGCTGACTTGTTGGCGGAGTTAAATAAGCTCGACGCTGAGACAAAACTAAACGCGAAAAATACAATCGCGGAGATTGAGGCGGAGATCTTGAAACTCTCTGGGCTCGATAAAGTGAAGAAAGAAGAGGCCGCTCCTGAAGTGGCTGAAGAAATTGTCGCGGAAGAAGTGACAGAGGAAACTTTTGCGAAGGCTGGGAAGCGAAGCAAGAAGGTCGTCGAAGAGACAAAGGCAGAAGAAGAACGACAGGCGCGCAAGGAAGAAGCGGCTACAATTCCTGTAGAAGAAAAAGCACGTGGCCCAGTACCGGTGACGCGACCGCTGATCGAGAGGCGCGGAAAGAAATATCAGGAAGTAGCGAAGTTAGTTGAGAGTGAGAAGCTCTACGGTCTAGCGGAAGCACTGGAACTTGCAACAAAGACAAATCCAAGTAAGTTTGATGCGACAGTAGAAGTACATGTACGCATGAATGTAGACCCACGACAGGCTGACCAGAACATCCGTGCAACAGTGAGCCTACCAAATGGAAGTGGTAAGACTATACGTGTAGCAGTTTTTGCACCAGAAGATCTAGTGAAAAAAGCGAAGGTAGCAGGCGCAGATGTAGCAGGAGATGAAGAATTCCTACGGCAATTAGATAAAGAAGTGATTGATTTTGACGTTTTAATCGCGACACCAGCGTATATGCCAAAACTAGGTAAGTACGCTAGAATGCTCGGACCAAAAGGCCTGATGCCAAACCCAAAAGCTGGAACAGTGACGGCAGACGTCGAAAAAGCTGTGAAGGAAGCAAAATCTGGAAAGATCGAGTATCGCGTGGACAAGCAGGCGATTGTGCATGTTGGAATCGGTAAGGTTTCGTTTGGTGCGAAGAAGCTAGAGGAGAATGCAGTTATATTCTTTGATAGCTTGAAGACGCAAAAACCTGCGAGTATAAAGGGTGGATATGTGAAATCGGTTTACGTGACGACAAGTCAAGGACCGAGCATCAAAGTAGAGAATACCTACAACTAGTCTCTGGTTGCAGCTGGGGCGACTCTCGTCTAGTGGATGAGGGTCGCTTTTGGTTTTGAAAATAGATGGTGATTTGACGTGAGAAGTTGGCGTGATACAATTGAGACAGAATGGAGGAAAATATGAGCGATAACGTGGAAAATGTCGAAAACACAGAAGCTATAGAGAGCGTAGATAGCTACTATGGCGAAGAGGGCGCGGACGAAGAGCTGGATTTGAGCTTCTTAGACGAGGATGAAGCTGAAGAACTCGAACGAGACGCTGAGTAGGAATTAGTCGTGGCGTGTGGACGTATGCGGGTGGCTCTGGTAGTGCCGCATATTTTTGTAAATGACGGAGTGCGAGAGCGGGTGATTTTTTCGCCTGGAGAGCTGGCGATTGATTTGGCGCAAGGGCTAGAAGAGAAAGGCGTAGACGTAACTCTGTGTACACCTGGAGTAGTGGAGTGTGGAGTGAAGAATGCGACGGCGGATATGAGTGGGTTTGAGAAAGAGCTGGAAGGGCGAGGATATGGGTATTTGGAATTATTAAAGAAGCATTCGATGGTGTTTGTGGGGATGGCAAGACAGGTGCAGGCGGAGTTGATCTCAGATGTTTATCAGCGGGCAAATGCGGGGGAGTTTGATTTGGTGCATATTTATACAAACGAAGAGGATATCGCGTTGCAATTTGCGGGGCTGTGTGAGAAGCCGGTGGTTTTTACGCATCATGATCCATTTAATTTTTTGATTAAATATAAATCGGTTTTTGCGCGGTATCAGCATTTGAATTATATTTCGATGAGTTTGGCGCAGCGGAGAACAGCGCCAGAAGAGATGAACTGGGTGGGAAATGTGTATCATGGGGTGGATTTGGACAAGTATGAGTTTTCTGAGGAGAGTGGAGATTATTTTGCGTATTTAGGAAGGATAATTGAACCGAAAGGGGTACACCTGGCAGTGGAGGCGGCGAAAAAGACTGGGGTCAAACTGAAGATCGCTGGGAAGCATTATGGTGGGACGGCGGATGATTACTGGACGCGAGCGATCGAGCCGGAGCTAGGTGAAAGCGTGGAGTATGTGGGGTATTTGCGCGGAGAGGAGAAGTTGGAGTTTCTGCGCAGAGCGAAGGCACTGGTGGTTCCGAGCGTGTTTGATGAGCCTTTTGGAATAGTGACGATTGAGGCGCTGGCGTGTGGAGTACCGGTGATTGGATCTAGTGCAGGGGCGACCCCTGAGATCGTGGAAGACGGAGTGAGTGGACTGATCGCGAGTACAGCGAAAGAGATCGCGGAGGTGATGGGGCGAGTTGGTGAAATTGATCGGCGAACGTGTCGTAGAAGAGTGGAAGAAAAGTTCACGCTGGAGAGGATGGTGGCGGGGCATGTGGAAGTTTATGAAAAAGTGGTTGCGAGGACAGAGCTATGCTGAAAGATTTGAGAAACGTTTTGAACGGGGGAGTGTTTGGGGTGACTCTGATCGTGCCAGGGGTGAGTTCTACTATGTTTGCGATTACGCTAGGGTTTTATGATGAGCTGCTGGAAAAAGTGAATTGCTTTAGGAAGGACTGGCGGGCGAGTGCGAGATATTTGGTGGTGTTTGTGATAGGGGTCTTGGTGGGGATGGTGGGTTTTAGTTCGGTCATGATTTGGTTGTTGGCGAATCACTCGGTGCCGACTATGATGTTATTTATGGGGCTTTTGATCGGAATGATGCCGTTGACATACGAACGGGCAGGAGGTAAGAAAATTGGGATGAAGAGGGGAGTGCTGGCGGCGATCGCGATGGTGGCTTTGTTTGTGATGTCGCTTGGTGTGGGGGCTGAGACAGGAGAAGTGGCGGCGATGGGGATATGGATGGTGGTTTGGGTATTTGTGGCGGGCGTAGTAAACGGGGTAGCACTGGTAGTACCAGGACTGAGTGGGGCGTTTTTGTTGTTACTCATGGGACTTTATCCACTAGTGATTCGGGCCGTGTCGATGGTGGGTGACTATCTGAGAGATATGAGTAACTTGGAGCTACTAGGGGAGGTTGCGACAGTGGTTGCGCCGTTTGGATTAGGGGCGCTGGTGGGATTTGTAGTGGCGGCGAGGGTGATGGGGAGATTGATGAAGAATTATCGCAAGGGGGTATATGCGGTGGTACTTGGACTGCTTGTTGGGTCTGTGGTGGCACTGGCGAATGACCCGGTGGTGACCTTTAGTGGAACGGATATGATAGCGATGGCGACAGGAGGGATGATGTTTATAGTCGGCGGAATGATAGCATATGTACTGGGTAGCGGGATGAGTCTTAGCGAGAAAAAGCGAGATTGAATGATAAAACAGACCCACGGGAGGTCTGTTTTGTTTTTGTCGTTGATGATCTAATTAGATGGACGATGTCCAGCTTCGAGGATAGGTAGGGAAGCCTCAGTAGGTACGTAGATGATGTTTTCGTTGTCGGCCATCATACGAACCCATAGATAGCGGATATATGTTTCTGTGAGGGCGTCTTGGACGGCATACATAGCTTCAGCGGCGCCTTCTGCACGAGCGACCTCAGCTTGAGCGTTGAGCTGCTCGGCTTCGAGGCGAGCTTCGGCTTCGATGACGATGATTTGTTTATTAAACTCGGCCTGAGCGCGCTCTGCACGGCCGGTCATTTCAGCAGACCAGACGCGGTAGCGGGGTAGACCCCACATCGCAAGGGCGATAACGCCGACGACAGCAACGATACCAATAATGGTTTGAGTGCCGTTGATTTTGATCTCTGGGGGCTTGGGTGATGATGGTACTTTACTCACTTGATACTCCTCCTTTTAGTGGCTCAATTATATAATACCGTTACGGACTAGTCTAGTGGTATGAGTGGGATTATTTAACCAGTATTTCGCGAAAACGAGAGTTTTTAGCAAGGATTATGGCGAGAGTACCTGTGATGATGGCGGAAATAGTAATACCAGCGAGAGCCCAAGGTAAAACCCAACCCATCGTGTTGAAGCCCCATGAGGTAGTGGGAGTGTTCATAGCTGATATGATACTGTGAATACCCGTGAATAGTGAGTGCGCCATAAAGAGACCTAGAGTGGTGTAGATTAATGGGTAAGCACGACGGCGTCTGCCTGCAATAGCAACGATAGACATGACGGCTGCGATAACGATGAGTGGAGAAATGAGGAGATTTATTAGACCTAGATCACCTCCGAGTATAATAGCTGTGAAGCTGACAAAGAACGCTACGACATAACTAAGTGAGCCGATAACAAAAAGGACGATATACGATACCAACCCCCCAAGACTTTCGGTATGCTGACGCACTTGGAGGTTTTGGTTTTGTTTTTGGAGCTCGATGAGCTGCTGGAGTAGTTCGCGTTCGCTAGGTCCAGTAAAAGATTTATTACTAGCAGTGTCTGGGATGTCCTGCTGGAGGGACTGTGGGTTTGCCTGCTGATTTTCTGATGATTCGATTTCTGGTGTTTGATTTTCGTTTAAAGATGTGTCTTCTGGCGACATATTTAGCCTTTCATGAAGCTACTATGGTTTTATCTCGTTCCAGTATAGCATAAGTGGGACTTTCTACTAATATAGAATCGCGTCGGTAGTGTTTTTGACACTTGGAGATGACGAAAGGCTGCTGGTAATGCAAGTTGATTTTTTGGCGAAGTTACTATGGGTGGCGTGGGTGATTTTTGCAGAGGTGTGAAAAATGATATAATAGCGGAAAGGAGACATTATGATGAGCGTAGATTTGGAGAAATATCGGAAACTGGTCGAGGGTAATCCTATGAGTGTCGCAACGGTGAAGAGGGAGGAGACACCTAATATCGCAGTAGTGGCGTACGTTAAGGTCGTGGACTCAGATAAGCTACTGATTACGGATAATTATATGAAGCAGACTGTGGAGAATATCCGCGAGAATGAGAAGGTTTGTCTGGCGTGCTTCGACGGGGACTGGAAGGGCGTGAAGATCTTTGGGTGTGCTGAGTATTTTGCGGAGGGTGAGTGGGTAGAAAAAGTGAAAGCGATGCCAGAGAATGATGGCGAACCAGCAAAAGGCGCGGTGGTTGTGACGGTGGAGCGGATTGTCGAGATTGGCTAGATGGTGAGTCCTGAATCGTTTGCGCAAAATTATGAACGAGAACAACGACCTCTAAACGAAGAAGAGATTCGTGCTGGTTGGGGTAATTATACTGCCGAGTATGGCGTGCCTGAAGCTCTGGTGATTGAGCCGACTTCGCGATGCGATATGGGGACGTGTCCGGCGTGCTATATGAATAGTGAGTGCGGACGGGGCGATGATATGACGCCTGAAACTTTTGCGAACGTACTGGCGTGCATTAAAGAATCTTTGCCGGAGGGAGAGAAACTGGGGCAGGTTTGGATACCTGGTGGAGAGCCGACTCTTGTAGATAATTTGCCGGAGATTATCAATGCGTCGAAAGATGTGGCGGGGGAAGTTTGCCTAGTTACGAATGGGTTAAATTTGGCGAACTATGAATATGCGCGAGACTTGATCGAGAGGTCTGATCTAGACGAAATTGCGATAACGTTGAGCAGTGGTAATGCGGATTTAGATAATTTGTTGCGGGCGGCGGATGATGACCCGATCTGGAGACAAGTGCCTGAGGGTGATGTTGATGCGGTTTTGGCTGAAGGTCGCGGGATTACGAGTGGCGCGGAGTGTGATTTTCATGAGCGAGTGATGCAGGGGATTGTGAATGTCTCGCAGATTAAAAAGGAGTTGGATAAAGATTTTCGGGTTGCGATTAATTTGAATATGCATCATGGAGCGGACTTGGATGAGCTGCTGCGGGCAGTTGAGGATCGAGGCGGACATATTGATCTGGTGTTGTTTCAGGCGTTTCAGCCAGCAGGGCGTGGGGTTGTCGGGACGAGTAGGTCGTTTGAGTGGCAGGCGCATACGGAAGAAATGTGGCGAGAATATATCCGACAAGCAGAGGAGGCGATTCGGGATGGGCGCTTGGGGGCGGCGGTTTTCGTGGATCCAGCGCCGCGCGAAATCGAAGAAGCGCTTGATTTGGAGAACTGTCCGTTTTACGAGAAGGCGGTCGAAACGCCTGCTTTTGACCAATATGGTCGAGTTCGTGCTAACGTCGTAAGTTGATTTAGATGATGACGACTGGGGCTTTGATTGTGGGATGGGATTTGTAGTCGACGAGTTCGAAATCCTCGAATTTGAAATCGTCGATGGTTTTTTGGTCGCCGTTTAGGATGAGTTTGGGGAATTTGTAAGGTTTGCGGCGGAGCTGTTCCTTTGCGGCTTCGATTTGATTGGTGTAGAGGTGAGCGTCGCCGATTGAGACGACAAACTCGCGAGCTTCAAGACCCGTGACTTTTGCGACCATCATGAGAAGTTCAGCGTACTGGGCGATGTTAAATGGGAGGCCGAGAAAGACGTCGGAGGAGCGCTGGTAGAGCTGCATGTAGAGTTTGCCTTTTGTGACAGAGAACTGGAACATAGTGTGACAGGGTGGAAGGCGCATTTCGTCGAGTTCAGCAGGGTTCCATGCGGAAACGAGGATGGCTTTTGAGTGAGGGTGGTTTTTAATTTGGTCGATTGCCCAGGCGAGCTGGTCGACAGTTTCGCCGTTCGGACCCTGCCATTTTCGCCACTGGACACCGTAGACACGACCGAGGTCGCCGTTTTCGTCTGCAAAGCCGTCCCAAATGCGGACATTGTTATCGTTGAGGTATTTGATATTGTTACTGCCCGAGATAAACCAGAGCATCTCGTGAGTGAGGGATTTGTAGGCGACTTTTTTAGTCGTGAGGAGCGGGAAACCGTGACGAAGGTCAAAGCGGAGTTGGGCGCCAAAGACGGTTTTGATCGGGCAGATGCCGCGAGTTTGTTTGGTTTTGCCGTCTTTTAGAATCCGTGCCAAAAGCTGCAGATATTGATATTCGGGGTGGACGTGCTTTTTACTCATGAAACCTCCTGTATTTTATATTTGCGCGATCGAAAAGTGTGTAGCTGTATGGGTCGCCGTAGTCGTGTTCGTAGACGATTTCTGAAATACCTGCAGTGGCGATATTGCGGGCGCAGTGAGGGCAAGGGAAAGTGCCGAGGTAGAGCGTAGCGCCGTTTGATTCTGAACCAGCTTGGATAAGGGCGGCGGTTTCGGCGTGGGTGGCGTCGTAGTGCTGGGAGCTACCTGGTGGGGATTGGTGTTTTTCGCGGGAGATGCCGAAATGCCAGGCATAAGTTTCGTATGGCGAGACGAGGTTATGGGAGAGGGCGAGGATTTTGCCGTTTTTTACAACTGCGGCGGCGGTCTGGAAATCAGTAATGAAAGCGCGAGCGGAGGTTTGTTTGATGAGGTTTTGGATGGAAGTGTCGGTGATTTCGATGTCGAGGTTTTGTGGTGGTGGGGCGTGGTTAGTAGCGTAGGTTTTTGCCTCGTCTTCGTCGACAAAAGGGGATTCATATTTGATCTTTGCGCCTTTAGATTGGATGGCGGTGAACTCGGGGCGGAGGTGGAAGGAGCGATGAAATGAGCCGTTGATGATGACTGCGCGAGTAAAGTCGAGGGAGCTAATGATCTCTATAGATTTAGACTGAGGATATTCTAAGACCTCGAGGTGGCCATTTGATTTAGTGGCGAGAGATTTGATAAGTCCAGGATTTAGAGTTTTGAATTGAGGCTGGTTTTCAAATCCTGCTATAAATTCTTCCTCGGCTACACCAAAAACTACTCGGCCGCGGGCGAGGTACTTTTTGAGTAGTTGTTTAACGCGTATGTCGCTCATCTCGCGAGGGGCGAGAATAAAGGTCGTGGATAATGACATGGATACCTCTCTGATTATGGAGGTATTATAGCACAGCAAGACGCGACAGTAGTGATGTGAAATTAACGCTGTAGAAACTCGTCGAGCGTCAACCAGGATTCTACAAAATTTATATGTCGGGGTGGGTTGAAGTTATTGGGATTAACGAGGTCGCATACTACCCTCCCGTCATCTGACGACGCGACGACGTCCACTAGCTCCCAAATAGAAACGTCGCCATCGTGCGCCCAGTGCCATGCACCGCCATTTCCCCATAAGTAGAGTCTATCTGGCGTGACGAGAATATCTACATTGCCTAGTATGAGACCTATACCTTGGATGTAGTTAGTAGTAATCCTAGCCCTAGAATGTCCGTCGTTTGCTTGGATGCGAGATCGAATACTACCACCCGCGATAGGAGCTTGACAGTTGATCGGTCGACGAGCTTCAATAGCTTCAATAAGCTCTTCACTCGTGGAAGGAGGGGTGTTGATGTGTGGTGGAATTTGATCCTGAGAAGTAGGAGTATCAGGTGAAGGAATGAAAAGGTCAGGGTTAAAATCTGACTCGCGAGGATAGTCGGTGGTGTTTTCCTGAGAAGTATTGGCGAGATTAGTGTCGCCAGCAGTGCGACTGAGGAGTATGATGAAGAGTAGGAATATTGCGATACCGCCTCCGACCACGAGTAAAGTAACAGCTGCAATAATACCAATGATGAGACCTTTTTTTGAAAGCTTTGAAAGTGGGGATGACGCTGCGTTGCTCGAGTTAGAGATATGTGTTGAATTTCGAGCGGGCGTAGTAGTTACTGGCGGCGGGGCTGAAGGACTGAATGTAGGCGTGTCGGCCAAGGGAATTGCTGGTGTTTGCTCGGTATCAAAATCTATAGGGTCCGGCATGATGAGATTGTCTGCTCGTGCTGGCGGACCGATTATAGTAGGAGTTGGATTAGGTGACAATTCTCCGGCAGATGGCTTCTGCTTTGGTTTAGAAGATTTGAAAGTATCAGCAAATTCTACGGAGGGCTCGATTCGCAAGCCTTTTATAGCTGGCGGCTTATTGGGCTGGTCGTCTGAGTCCATTTAATCTCCTGGTGTTTGTTTAGTGTGGCTTCTATGGATATTATATCATGAGCGCGTTTAGGATAGGTAGCTACTCGAGGCTTTCTTGGTATTTTGCCGAGAACCGCTTAGCGAGCTTAGTAAGTTTGGCAGATTGGTCGTGATAGAGCTGAGCGTTTTCGATGGGGGTGTTTTTGAGGGCACGGTAATTCCAGATAGATAGATCAGGGGCGTCGAATGGCATGACTTGAAAATGGATATGATCAGGGACGGTAGCCTGAGCGGTCGCGCCGTCTTTTTGGATATATTGGACGCCTTTGATGCCGTGAACTTCGCGGATGAGTTTTTTAGCGAGATACATGAATTTGCGGATCGTTTCCCATTCTTCTAAAGTGAGGTCTTTGACGGAGCGGACGTGACGACGAGGGACGATGAGGATCTGGCCGTCGATATAGGCATAGAGAGGAACGGTCATTACGATACCATTTTCTTCATGGAAGATGTATTTGTCGCGCATGTCGCAGAAACAGCATTTGCCGACAGTTTGCCAAATATTGTCATATTTACCAGTGATTCTGGCGTCGCGATACATGATTTGTTTTTCGGCTGCGGTGAGCTTTTTGTTTTTGGGTGTGGGCATGGATTATTCCTTGAGTGGCTCTTTGCGATACTGCATATAGTCCTTTAGTGTGTCTGAAAGTTGACCGCCGATAGCACGGGCGAGGATAGAAGAAGTTGAGATCTTTGATGACTGACGGTCAACGACGATAACTTCGCCGCCGTAACTAGTGACAGTCCTGTATTCTTTGGTGTTTTTGTAGTCTGAGGTCCAATCTTCTTTGACTGTGACGTAAGTGTCGGGTTTTAAGAGGCCGAGCGAGGGCTGGCAGGATGGCTCGGGGACGATAGTGACAAAATCAACGGAGCGAAGGAAAGTGAGAACCTCAGCGCGGATTTTTTCGCTGAGAATTGGCTTGTTTGGGCCTTTGACTTTTGAGATGGCGCGGTCTGCGACAACGCCGACTACTAGAATGTCTCCTAGAGCTTTTGCACGCTCAAGATAGCGGCATTGGCCCGGATGAACAAGATCCCAGCTGCCAGCAGTAAAGACGATTTTTTGACCTTTGGCGCGGATTTTTTCACCGAGTTCCATAAGGTCGCTCTGATCAATCAGTCGTTTTTTCCACGTCAAGCTGGACATACTTTTTACCTCCTAGTAGTACCTAGGGTTTATCGTAACATGGTTTGCAGTGAGGGGCAAGAATATTATTTGGTGGTGATAACCTTGCGGGCAAGAAGGAGGTCGCGCGTGCGGAGGAAGTGGTGGTTTCGCGCAAGAGATTCGTAGGGGTTATGAGCGAGGAATTTATAGAAGTCGTGGATAAGAAAGTAGTTGACGAGTTGAGTAAAAAGTTTTGGATTTGGATGGATTTGAGAGCGGCCGCGCTTGTTGTAGCCGGAGTGGATGAGGTATTTGTGGATCTGTTGTTCGGTTTTATGAGCACAGTCGGCGAGAAGGAAGGCGTAGGTGCGGGCGAGGTCGAGGATAGGTGGACCGAGGGCGGATTTCTCGAAGTCGATGAGGCCTGTGAGCTGAATGTTACCGATAGACCAATTAGACGCTTCGGCACTACATTCGTCCCGTCGCCACTCCTCAAGCTCGTCGTCACGAGTTTCGTCGCTAAATACTCGCCGTCCTGCGTAATACGACGTGGCGAATTGTGTGTCGCGCGTCGACGCTGACGAGATATTCATAAAAAGAACGTTGCCGCGAACGAGGTCGAGATGGATGGGCTGGGCGGGGAGTTTTGTGGTTTCGATGAGGGTTTTCTGGAGGGTAGGGAAGATTTTTAAGAGGACTTGGAGATGGAGTTTTATAGAGATAGCGGAGGTAACACCTGGGTCGGTGAAGTATTTTTGCATATAAGCGAGTTGGGTAATAAGTTCGTCGGTAGCGAGAGGGAGGTCGATGGTTCTTGTATCTTTCAGGGATAAGTGGAGGTCAGACATGGCTTGACCTAGGAGTTTGATATGTTTCATAGAGAACATCTCCCAGGCGATAGTGCGACCTGGAAGATAATGATAGAGGCGAGCGTAGGTGGTTTTGGATTTGGACCTGAGAGTGAGGGTGCGAGGATCAGCGAGGTGACGGACTGGGAGGTTTTGGTCGTGAGCGATTTGCGCTAGATGGTCGGTGCGCTTAATGCGGGCGAGAATATCTGGCTCGGATTTATAGAAGATAAGATTGAGGTTTTGGTCGTCTGAGGTTTCAATGTGATAGGACTTGTTGCGGTAGCCTGTTTGGACGGGGTGGATTTTGAGCGGGGTGATGTCGTAGAAGGCGAGGGATTTTTGGATGGTTTCTGGAGTCATTTATTTACACGCTCGTAGATAGCAAAGGTGAGGTCGTGGGGATTTTTAGCGTCTTTTAGGTATTTGGTTGTGGAGATTTCGGCGAATTTATCTAGGTCAAACTCAGGGAAGAGGACGTCGCCGTCAATATCGGACTCGACCCAAGTGATATATAGTCGATCGACAAGAGGAAGGAAAGTTTGATAAACCATACGACCGCCGATAATGAAAATGTCGTCGGACTTGGCGAGTGCGAGGGCTTCATCGAGAGAAGTGATGACGGTGATCCTAGGGTCGTCGATCGGGATGTCGGAGAGAACGATATTTTTGCGATTAGGGAGAGGTTTGCCGAGATAACCAAGAATGGATTCGTAAGTGTTTTTACCCATGAGTACGGTTTTTCCCGAAGTGGTTTCTTTGAAATATTTAAGGTCGGCAGGAAGATGCCATGGGAGTTCGTTGCCTTTGCCGATGACACTATTCCGGGCGATGGCAGTGATGATCGATAACATAGAGATATTGTAGCATGACGTGATATAATGAGGCGAAATTATGAAATTTAATCGCAAGTTGAAAACAGGCGAAGGTAAAATGAAAAAGAAATTACTGATCGGGGCGGTGTGTTTAGTTTTGGTGCTGGCGATGGGCGGAGTAGCCTGGGCGGTGCTGAATAGCGACAGAGGGGAGTGGCGAGTGATTACCGGGGATTATGAAGAGAACTCTAGTGGTAGTAATAGTAGTCTAAGTGACGACGCAGAAGATGTACGGGGTGGAGGCGAGAATGGTAGCGGAGTTATTGATCAGCCCGAATCGCCGAACAATGAGGAGTCTACTGGAGTCGGGAATGAGGCGACAGTACCAGGGATGAGGAGATTTAGTTACTGTGTAGAAACTAGAGGGAGTGTTGCGAGTGACTTCGGGGAGTTTCGAATAATTTTAGACGAAACACTGAGAGACGAACGGGGCTGGCGACGAGCTGGCGCGGATTTTGTGCAAGTAGAGAGCGGATGTGACTTTATTTTTGTGTTGAGCGAGGCGAGGTTATTACCTGAATTTTCTTTGGGATGTTCGGTAGATTGGAGTTGTAGAGTGGGTGACTGGGTGATCTTTAATGAGATGCGATGGAGAGAAGGTGTGGCGGCGTGGCTTGGTATGGGTGGGAATATGCTGGATTATCGGCGAATGGTGATAAATCACGAAGTAGGACACTGGCTGGGCTGGTTTGACAATGAACACGTATGTCAGGGAGCCGGACTACCTGCACCGCTGATGCAGCAACAGTCGATGGACTTGCGAGGATGTGTGCCAAATCCGTGGCCGCTAGAAATCGAGTTGGAAATTAGACGATAAATAATCCCACTAACTGGTGCGGGGGTTGATTTTTAGGTGGTAGTGAGGTAGAATATCGGGTAGTTACCAAAGACAGTGGCTGAGGAGAGAAATCGAATCTTAATTTGCTACCGAGGAAATCTTTTGTTAGAGGTGACATGTCGTTTGTTTCTATAGACGGCAAAACATTAACAATTCGACCAATCAAACGTGTTTGCTGGCGAGAGAGACCTCGATGGCGAACATAAAATCAAACTAAAGTAAGGAATTTTATGGCAATTACACGCGATAAAAAACAGACTTTGGTTGCTGATATGACAGGGTTGATGAGTGAGGCAAAAATGACTGTTTTTGCCGCTTATCAAGGTTTGTCAGTCGCAGAAATGCAAGAACTGAGGCGAAGTGCACGTGAAGCTGGTGTGATAATTCGAGTTGTGAAAAACCGACTCGTGAAGGTCGCAATGAGCGGAATTGATATATATAAAGATCTCGACGTGAGTGCGCTAAGTGGGCAACTTTTGTACGCTGTTTCGACAGAGGATGAAGTAGCTCCAGCACAGGTTTTGGATAAGTTTGCAAAGACACATCCAGCACTGGTACTTAAAGGTGGATTTAGCGCTGAAGGCGTAGTACTTAGCGAGGATGAAATTAAATCCCTCGCAGGACTGCCAAGCAAAAACCAGCTCATCGCAGAGGTGGTGGCGCAGCTACTCAGTCCAGTACACGACGTTACGAACGCGCTGTCTGGGAATTTGCACGCACTACTCGACGGTGTTTCAGCGAAAGCAACCAATTAGTTTTTCTAGGGTTTAGCTCTAGAGTTTAATTAGCAAAATTAGGAAGGAAAACCATGGCAACAGATATTAAGAAACTTGCAGAATCGTTGACGAAGTTGACTGTTCTCGAAGTGAATGAATTGAAGAATATTTTGAAAGATGAGTATGGAATTGAGCCTGCTGCAGCTGCTGTAGCAGTAGCTGGTCCTGCTGCTGGCGGTGAAGCTGCTGCGGCTGAGGAAAGCAAAAGTGAATTCACAGTAAACCTTAAGGATGCTGGCGCGCAGAAAATCGCAGTTATCAAGGCTGTGAAAGAAGCTACTGGTCTAGGTCTCGGTGAGGCGAAGGCTCTCGTAGACGGCGCTCCATCTGTAATTAAAGAAAAAGCTCCAAAGGAAGAGGCTGAAGCTATCAAGAAAGCCCTCGAGGAAGCTGGTGCGACTGTAGAGTTGGCGTAAGCTAGCTCAACGTGATTGGTCTGAATTGTTTAGTGAGGAGCGCTCCTGAATACAGGGCGCTTTTTGCTTTTTGGACAAAAAGACAACAAAAGTTGCAGGATGTCTGTTATTTATGTGGATAAACTCGGTTGAGCGAAAAGTTTTCCACAAGTTAATGATTTTTGCATTGACACAGGGTTATGGTGGTGATATATAATGGGGGTAATCACTAAATCAAAAACAGACAAGGATGCGAGTATGTCTGAATTATCCGACAAACAAATAAAGAGGTTAAAGACGCTAATAACAGAAGCAGAGGTTAATTTGGCTGCAGCTAAAGAATTACTAATGAGTGTGATTGGCGACGAAGCTATAACTGTGCGACCAGGTCTGGACGGAGATATGGCGAGCGGAAAGGTAGTGGAAGGGGTATTTGATGGGCAGATCATGATCGGACCTGACGGAAAGAATTATCCAGTACCCGCAAACTACGCTAGTAAGTCGAAGTTGGTAGAAGGAGATATTCTAAAGCTGACGATCGCGGATGATGGTGGGTTTATTTATAAGCAAATCGGACCGACAGCGCGAAAGCAGATTATCGGAACGCTAGTGAATCATGACGGACAGTATTGCGTGGAGGCGAACGGAAAAGAGTATAAGATTCTACTTGCTAGTGTAACTTACTTTAAGATTGCCACTGGAGATCAGGTGACAATTATCATACCTGAAGACAATCCCGATGCTACGTGGGCGGCGGTGGAGGCTTCGTTGTAAGAAGTCGAAATTTAGAGACTTAAAAAACCGCTCTACAAGGGGCGGTTTTTAGATGGGTATGTTCGCTTTTTACTTGTTTCGTAGTAGTATTGGAAGTATGAATATTTTGACATATTTTAGTTTTGATACGGAAGGGAAGCCGTATTTTATGGTGGTGGAGGATGGTGAAATTGTGCGACGAGAATTGGTTTTTGGAGAGAATTTAACACTGGAATTTGACGTGACGAAGCGGTTTTGTACGGGGTGGCATGATATTGAAACGAAAGAGAATTTCGTCTGTCCAGAAAATGCAGAAGTTGAAAAAAAGTACGAGCAGTGTAAAAAATGTATGGATCGAACAGGGTTTAATCCGGCATTTTACCATGCGGGTGAAGTTTCGGCACAGCAAGAATCCTACAATGCGCAGGCGCATGGGTTATATCTGGCTTATTTCAGTGATAAGTACGTGAAGGTGGGAATTTCGCGGGCTAGTCGAACACGACAGAGACTACTGGAGCAAGGAGCGCGGGCGGCGCTGGTGCTAGAGGAGTTTAAGTCGGCGAATGTGGCGAGACAATACGAAGCGAAGGTGGCAGATGTGGAGGGGGTCTTGGAGAATCTACAAGTTGCGAAGAAGATTGAATTATTAGAAGAGGCGTTTGATTTCGAGAAAGCGAAAGAGAAACTACTAGCAGACAAAATGAGAATCGAAGACTCTGTAGGGGTGAAGTTTGCGAGTGATGAGGTTTTAAGCTTGGATGAGTTTTATGGCGAAGCGGGGAATTTGAGAGGGCTGGTGGACATGGGCGAGCTGGGAGTGATTAGCGGGAATGTGGTAGCGTGCGTGGGGTCGGTTTTGATCGTGAAGAATGGAGATGACCTACTAGGATTAGCTGTGAAGAAATTTTTAGGGTATGAAGTGAAAATTGGGACAGAAGTGCGAGACCTAGAACTACCCGCACAACAGGTTAGTTTGTTCTAAAATTTAGTGGGACTCTATTATTTCGTAGAGGCGGGATTTGCAGGTAGGGAGGTTTATGTGGGCGTAGAATGCCTGGGCGGTTTCGGTGGGTGGGGTTTGGTCAGATTCGGCGGCTTCTGCGTGAGCTAGGGATTCCCATGTGACCAGATCAGCGTAAGTACCGTCTTCTTGTCTGAGGACCTGCCAAGAAACGAAGCCGGGTTTTTTAGAGAGGACTTCGTTATGGCATTTTTTGGAAGCAGCGAGAAAGCCTTGCTCGGACGAGTCTTTTTTGAGTTTGTATGAGATTAGCCAGATTGCTTTTGTCATTTGATGCTCCTTTTGAATAATTTTAGCATGTTTGGTGATAGAATAAGTGGTATGGGAAAAGCATTGTATCGGAAATACCGAAGCAAGAGTTTAGGTGAGGTCGTCGGACAAGAGCATGTGACTGAGATTTTGGCAGCGGCGCTGAAGCAAGGGCGAGTGGGTCATGCGTATTTATTTACGGGACCGCGAGGTGTCGGAAAGACTAGTGTGGCACGGATTTTAGCGCATGAAATCGGTGGGGTCGAATACACAGAAGAAGAGGCGACACACCTAGATATTATCGAGATCGATGCAGCGAGTAACAACAGTGTGGATGACGTACGAAACTTACGAGAGAGAGTAGCGATCGCGCCGACGAGTTGCAAAAAGAAGATCTATATTATCGACGAGGTACATATGTTAAGTAAACCGGCATTTAATGCACTTCTGAAGACGCTAGAAGAACCACCTGAGCATGTAGTATTTATAATGGCGACGACGGATGCACATAAACTACCTGCAACGATCGTGAGCAGAAGTCAACAGTTTGTATTTAGACTAGCTTCTCAAGAGGATATAGTAAAGCACTTGAGGTTTATTGCAGGCGAGGAGGGGATTTTGATTTCGGATGAGGCGCTGGAATTGATTGCGAGAAAAGGTGGCGGAAGTTTTAGAGACTCAATCAGTTTACTAGATCAAATTGCAAGTGTGGGTGGTGAGGAGGAGGTCTCGCGGGAAATGATAGAGCGTGCGCTAGGACTGGCGGCGGATGATGTGGTCTTGGAATTGATTAGTGAGTATCGGACAGGAGACGTAAAAAAGGTGGTGCGAAAATTAAAAGAACTAGGCGACACGGGTGTTAAGCCAGAGGTGGTGGCGGAGCAGATAATACAAGTAGTTTTAGGGCAGGCGGGAGAAAAACCAGAATTACTAAGTTTGGCGGATAAATTAGTAGAGGTAGCGCGATCGAGTTATCCAGAAGTGAAGCTGTTGACTATCTTGACAGAGAAGGCGCAGGGTGACGAGTATAAAGTAGTAGCGGCAGTCGCAGAAGATGTGAAGACCGACCTGATCGAAGTACCTGTGACGCGAAGCAGTACCGGGAAACCTGTTGAGCTTGTGAAGACAACAAGAGAGGATAAATGTATAGCAGGACACAAACCAGAGGCGGCGGATATTAAGTCTGAAAAAGTTACAAAAAAAACGAAGAAAAAAGTTCGCCAAGAAGATTTAAAGAAGTTTGACTGGCAGGAGGTTTTGGCGGAAGTGAAAGGTAGGCATATGTCATTTTACTCACTATTAAGCAAGTGTGAGATAGCGACTACAGATGAAAAGTTAGTGATTTATGCAAAATCGAAGTTTTATCGTGACAGACTGGACTGCGCGAAATGTAAGCAGATTCTACATGAAGAATTAGAGAAGACACATGCAGGAGGATTGACGCTGGAGATTTTGGCCGAAGGAAAACCAGTGAGTGAGGGTGTAGCTGCGGATATAGCTGTTATAATGGGGGGAGGAGAAGAGGTGAAAATTAATGAGTGAGAAAACTGACGCAAGCGGTAAAGTGCCGCCACAGAATCTAGATGCAGAGAAAAGTTTACTCGGAGCGATTTTAATTGACGAGGCAGTATTGCCCGATATTACAGAAATTGTGAAGGTAAAAGATTTTTATGATAAGCGTCATGAGCTGATCTATGCGGCGATGATGAGACTATACGAAACACATAAACCTGTGGATCTACTAACACTGACTGATAGTCTGAAGAAGAAAAAAGAACTCGATAAAGTGGGCGGCTCGACATACCTAGCGGAGCTGACGAACTATGTACCAACGAGTGCAAACTCTAAAGCTTACGCGGATATCGTAGCGAAATGTGCAGTGCGAAGGAGGCTGATCCGGGCGAGCGCAGATATCGCAGAGTTGAGTTACGATGAAGATGGGGAAATTACAGAGCTACTGGGGCGAGCAGAAGCAGAGTTATTCAGTGTATCTGACGCAACCCTGAAGAATGACCTCGTGAGTATGGAGTCGATTTTGACGGAGAGTTTTGATAGGCTGGAGGAATTACACAAAAACAAGGGGGCGCTGCGTGGAGTGAAGACTGGGTATCGCGATCTAGATAATAAGACGGCAGGACTACAGAAATCTGATTTGATCATTTTGGCGGCGCGACCTGCGATGGGTAAAACAACTTTAGTGACAAACTTGGCGTACAATATAGCGACGATCAATCACAAGTCTGTGTTGTTTTTCAGCCTAGAGATGAGTAAGGAACAACTGGTAGATAGGATGTTGGCGGATGTGTCTGGGGTGGATAGTTGGAATATCAGGACGGGGAATTTGGGAGATGAAGATTTTAGTAAGATCAGTGAAGCGATGGGAGAGTTGGCAGAGGCGCCGATCTATATAGATGATACGCCAGGAATGACAGTGATGGAAATGAGGACGAAAGCTAGGAGGGCGGCGCACGATTCGGACTTAGGACTAGTGATTATTGATTATTTGCAGTTGATGCAAGGAAGTGGACGGAGCGATGGAAATCGCGTGCAGGAAGTGAGTGAGATTTCGCGTGGATTGAAGCTGATTGCGAGGGAATTGAATGTGCCAGTAATCGCCTTGTCGCAGTTGAGTAGGTCGGTGGAGTCGAGGTCGCCGCAGATTCCGCAATTGGCGGATCTCCGCGAGTCGGGATCTATCGAACAGGATGCAGATATTGTGATGTTTATCTATCGGGAGGCTTATTATAATCCGGATACAGATCGGCAGAATATTACTGACTTGATTATCGCGAAACATCGTAATGGACCTACAGGAAAAATAGAACTGTATTTCCATCCGGAGCGGCTGAGGTTTATGTCACTAGACAAGCAAGGGCATTAGGTATGTACGATAAATTGCGCGAAATGGTGGATAGTGCGGAGAAGATTTTGGTGGTGCAGGCGGAGAATCCTGATGGGGATTCACTGGGGTCGGCGTTGGCGCTGGAGGAGGTTTTAGGGGATTTAGGGAAGGAAGTTCATTTGTATTGTCCGGTGGATATACCGAAGTATTTGAGGTATATGGAGGGGTGGAGTCGAGTCTCGTCGGATTTTTACTTTAAGGCGGATTTGGTGGTGATCGTAGATACGGCGGCGGACGTTTTGTTGTCGAAGTTAATGGATGATGCGGCGATTCGGAATGTTTTGGAGACGAGGTCGGTTTTGGTGATTGATCATCATATGGATGCGGAGCCGGATTTGAAATTTGAGGCGGAGATTATTTTAGAGGAGGCAGTGGCGACTTGCGAGTTGTTATTTAGGATATTTAAAGACCTGAAGTGGGCGGTGAATGCGGAGGCGGCGAGGTGTTTGTTTGCGGGGATCATGTCAGATACGCTAGGACTGGCGTCGCAGAATGTAACGAGCGAGACGTACCGAGTAAGTGCGGAGTTGATAGATCTGGGGGCGAATGTAGTGGAGTTGGAGGAGGCGAGGCGGGCGTTGATGAAGAAATCGCGGGAGATTCTCGCGTACAAGGGGAAGTTGATTGAGAGGGTGGAGTATTTTTTGGATGGGAAGTTGGCGGTGGTGCATATTCCGTGGGAGGAGATACGGGAGTATAGCGATCAATATAATCCGAACGTTTTAATACAGGAGGAGTTGAGACTAGTGGAGGGAGTGGAGGTGTCGGTGGCGATAAAGACTTATCCGGATGGGAAGTTGACAGGGAAAGTGCGGAGTGAGGCACCGGTGGCGGGGATGATTGCGGGGTATTTTGGGGGTGGAGGGCATGAGAGGGCTAGTGGGTTTCGGGTTTATGATATGGGATATGAGGAGGTTTTGCGGGATTTGGTGAGAGTGGTGGGGGAGGCGCTGGAAAATAGAGATTCCGAAAACGCTTAACTCTACAGCTGTGATAGAATGTAGATTATGAAGCTATATAACACACCTGAGAGAAAAGTAGTTGATTTTGAGCCGATCGAAAAGGGTCACGTAAAGATCTACACTTGTGGACCGACGGTTTATAGTTATCAGCATATCGGGAATTATACGGCGTATATATACTGGGATATTTTAGTGCGGACGCTGGAGCTACATGATTATCGAGTGAGGCGGGTTTTAAATATGACAGATGTAGGCCACCTAGTTTCTGACGAAGACGAGGGGGAGGATAAGATGGAGAAGGGGGCGAGATTGTCGGAGAAGACTGTTTGGGAGGTGGCAGAGTATTATTCGGCTGACTTTTTGAAGAATTTCCGAAAGCTGGGGTTACTGGAGCCGACGGTAATTGCGCGAGCGACGGATTACATAGAGGAGAATTTGGAAATGGTAGCAACTCTGAAAGAGAAAGGGTTTGCGTATCAGATCGATGATGGGATTTATTTCGACACGAGCAAGTTTGCGCGATATGCAGATTTTGCGAAACTGGATTTAGAGAATCTACGAGCGGGGGCAAGGGTGGAATTTAATGAGATGAAACGAAATGTGACGGATTTTGCGCTATGGAAGTTTGTGCGTCCTGGTGAAAAACATGATATGCAGTGGGAAACGCCAGTCGAACTACTGGATGGCGATGAGGTAATTATGGGATACCCAGGGTGGGCGATCGAATGTTCGGCAATAATCAAAAAAGAACTTGGTGACACTATTGATATACATACAGGAGGGATTGATCATATACCAGTGCATCACACGAACGAGATCGCGCAGAGTGAATCAGCGAATGGCGTGAAGTTTTCGAACTACTGGTTGCATTGTGATTTTATTACGGTAGACGGACAGAAGATCAGTAAGAGTCTAGGGAATATCTACACGCTGGATGACCTGAATCGTAAGAAGTTTTCACACGAAGATTTTAAAATGTGGGTTTTACAGGGGCATTATCAGTCGGAACGAAACTTTAGTTTTGAAAATCTAGAGGCGGCAAAGAATCGGTTGCGCTCATGGAAAAATGCGGCGGCGCTGCGACATCAAATTAACGATACTGTAGTACGTGATACGGATAAGAATTCAGAACTAATGACAGTACCGCGAATGATTACAGGAGCGCTGAGCGATAATCTCAATACACCATTAGCGCTCGCGATGATTGATGGAGTGTTTACGAAACTAGAGAGCTCGAATCTAGAGAATGTAAGTAAGAAGTCGCTAGTAGGGTTTTTGGAGTTCGTAGAGAGAGCGCTAGGCGTTGATTTGATCGAAACAACGCCAGATATCGATGAAGACTTAAAACGGAAGATCCTAGCACGAGAGCGTGCAAGGACAGAAAAGAATTTCAAAGAAGCAGACCGGTTAAGGGAAGAGATTGAGGCGGAAGGAATAGTGCTTCGAGATGCATTAAACCGAACTCTCTGGGAGTATGGCAGCTAGGAAGCTTTGACTGGAGCTTTGGCGGCGGGTTCTGGAGTAGGTTTTTTGGGTTTTTTAGGTGTGACAAATTCGTCAACGAGGACCTTTACGCAGCCTGCGAACGGTATAGCCATAATTGCGCCGATCAAACCAAACATATAGACACCAATCGTGACCGAAACAAGTACAGTAAGAACTGGCATTTGTGCAGTGCGCGATTGGATAGCAGGGAAAATGATATTGTTTTGGGTTTGCTGGTAGACAGTAAAGTAGACAACAAAGATAATTGCGGCAGGAATACTACTGAACGAGACCATGATTGCTGAGATAGCACCAGCAATAATAGTACCAAACATAGGGATAGGACTAAGAAGAGCAGCAATGAGAGCTAATGGAATAACTAGTCCGATCGGAACACCGAACACGAAGCTAAAGACAAAGATAGCAATTGCTGTAAAAGATCCGTCAATAAGAGCGATGAGAAGTTGGTTGTTAACGAAGTTAGATATGACTTTTGCCATTTTGCGTGAAATAGCGCGAGCGCGAACAGCACGCTTATCGTCTGTACCGAGTTTATCCCAGAAGTTGTCGAGCATGCTCGGACCCTGAATCAACATAAGGAAAGTAATAACAATGACGAGAATTGTGGCGGTTGCGCCTGCGATAATTGAGCTAGCACCGCTCACTACGGTAGATCCGATGTTCTGGGCGAAGTGAGCGGAAGATTGTTGAAGAGAAGCAAGAACACTATCGAGAATTTCCTGGATTCCATACTGCTCGACGGAGGCACTGAAGTAACTAAGGTCAGAGATAACATAGCCGAGCGAAACCGAAGCTGTCTGAATGAAGTCAGCGACCTGACTAACGATAGGTGGTATGGCGACAACAATAATAGAACCAATAATAGTCACGATTAAGATATATGCGATTGCAGTGGCAGGGGCGCGGTTGCGACCAGGAAAAAGACGAGAGATCCTACTAACAGCAGGATTTAACGCAATTGCGAGAAAGATAGAGAATCCGACAATAAACAAAGCTACGCGCGCACTGTAGAGAATTATACCTACAAGAATAAGGACAGCAGGAATCAGCCAGAATTTAATTAGGGTTTTGGTGCTAATGTCAATGGTACTGATTGATTTCATGGATCTTACTATACACTAGTAGTAGCGTTTTAGGAATGCTTCTTTGAACTCGTGAAAAGTGTTACTGGTGATAGAATCGCGAATCTGCTCCACTGTGCGGACGACAAAGCGTTCATTATGAATACTAGCGAGAGTACAGGCGAGGATTTCTTTGGCTTTGAAGAGGTGCTGGATGTAAGATCTGGTGTAGTTTGCGCAAGTGTAGCAGTCGCACTCTGAGTCGATGGGCGAAAAGTCACGAGTAAACCTAGCATTAGTGATATTGATGCGACCGTCGTAAGTATATAGCGCGCCATTGCGGGCTTGGCGGGTTGGGGCGACACAGTCGAAAGTATCGATGCCGTTTTCTATACCGACGAAAAGGTCGATCGGCTCGGCGCCCATACCCAGCCAGTGGCGAGGCTTTGACTCGGGGAGGATCTGGTTTTGGAAGACGAGTAGGTTTTCGCATTTGCGAGCGTCATACATACCGCCGATACCGTAGCCGTCGAAGTCTAGTTCGGCGAAGAATTTAGCGCTTGCTTCACGCAGGTCCTGGAACTCACCACCTTGAACAACACCGTAGAGAGCTTGGAGCGGTTCGTGGTTTTTCTCGTGGTTTTGGTTGAGTTTTTGATGATGATAGAGAGATTGAAGCGCCCAGTCGTGAGTAATTTTTAAAGTTTTTTCGGCGTTTGCACGAGCTGTGTCTGTGTCTCCATAACCGACAGGGTAGTCGAATGCCATGTGGATATCGGCGCCGATCTGGTGCTGTGCGACCATTGAGGATTTGGGGGTCATGGAGAGTTTAGAGCCGTCGATATGAGAGCGAAATTCGACGCCTGTTTCTGTGATTTTGACTTTTGGTAGTGACATAATTTGGAAGCCGCCAGAATCCGTGAAAGTCGGACCGTCAAACCCCATGAATTTTGCGAGCCCACCAGATGCAGCGACGAGGTCGGATCCTGGCTGGAGAATTAGGTGGTATGTGTTGGCGAGGATGGATTGGCCGCCGAGGTCTGAGATTTGGTTGATAGTCATGGCTTTTACCGCGGCTTTTGTGCCTGCAACGATAAAAGCGGGAGTTTTGATTTCGCCGTGCGGTGTTTGAATGATACCCGTGCGGGCGAGGGAATTATGGAGACGAGAGTCGATCTCGAAATTTATGGCGGACTTCATGAAGTGATTGTACGAGCAGCACGTAGTGAAGTCAATTCGGTGGTGAATGATATAATAGTACACACAATGCATGAATCTTGGAAAAAATACTTGGATGTGGAATTTGAGAAGGAATATTTTAAGGAGTTGAGTGAGTTCCTCAAAGTGGCGTACGAGGAGCGGACGATCTTTCCGTCGAAACAACAAGTTTTCTCGGCGTTTACGACAGATTTGAACGAGGTGAAAGTGGTGATAATTGGGCAGGATCCGTATCATGGACCAGGACAGGCGCATGGACTGGCTTTTTCGGTGAGTAAGAATATAAAAGTGCCGCCGAGTTTGGTGAATATATTTAAGGAAATTCGGGATGATGTGGGCGTAGAGATGCCAGAGAATGGAAATTTGACTCGATGGGCAGAGCAGGGAGTTTTGCTTTTGAATAATACGCTAACAGTGGAGGCGAGACAGGCGGGGAGCCATCGCGGAAAAGGATGGGAACAGTTCACAGATGCGATAATTCGAGTACTGAATGAGGAATGTGAAGGACTGGTGTTTTTGTTGTGGGGGAGAGATGCGCGGAATAAAAAGGTTTTGGTTGATACGGACAGGCATTTGGTTTTGGAGGCGGCGCACCCGTCGCCTTTTTCGGCACACTCGGGGTTTTTCGGATGTAAGCACTTCAGTCAGACGAACGTGTGGCTGGCGACTCAGGGTAAGAAGGTGATTGAATGGTGATATAAAATCTAGTACTAGTAGTAATATTTTGGTAAACTGAAACCAAATAACCAAGGAGAGCATGGTGAAAGAGCAATTCAACGACATACTGGAGAGGGACGAGAAAATCGTCAAAGTATTTAAGCCGAATAAGCGGAAATTTTGGACGTCGACGATGCTAGTGACTTTTATTTCTGTGATTTGGGCGTACTCTGCACTACTGGGAGCGACTCCCGAAGAGGGCGAGACTTTTGATTCGAGGCTGTTTTGGATATTGTTTGCGATCGCGACAGGAGTGGTTGTATTGACGTTTGTTTTGGTGAGGATTTTTGGTGGACTATATTACCAGAAGCGACTATATGGATATACAAATAAGCGAATTTTGGTGAGGAGTGGGATTATTGGAGTAGACTATAAGAGTCTGGAATTTCAACACTTAACGGCGACTGTAGTAAATGTCGGAGTCATCGATAAGATCGTGAGGCAAAATACTGGATCAATTCGATTCGGCAGTCCGAGTTCGCCGATCGGCGGGTCAAGTACAGAAATGACAAACCCATATAATTTCGCACATATCGAAAAGCCGTACGACGTAATGCGAGAGATTAAGGAATTTATCGACACGCAAGACAAGAAAGTGTCGAAGAAGAAATAGTGTGACTTGGGGGCGGAAATTTAATAACGAGAGGGATAAAAATGGCTGTGCAATTTGATGACATACTAGAGCGAGATGAGAAAATTATCCAAACCTGGAAGCCTGACAAGGTGAGGTTTTGGTTTTGGCACGTAGTGGGATATGTGGTAGATATGGCGATATTGATCTTTGTGATGATTGGTTTTGTGAAATGGGACTGGGAATGGAGTATTTTCAGGATAGATATCGCGGCGTGGATGATCGCGGTGGTAGCGATAGTAGTATTGATTATAGAGATTGTTTTGAGGTCACTGAAATACAAGAATAGACTATATGGATACTCAAACAAGCGGATTTTAGTGAGGAGTGGGATGATCGGAATCGACTATAAGACGTTGGATTATAAACACTTAACAGCGACAGTTGTGAATGTCGGCGTGACCGATAAGTTGCTGAGGAGAAATACCGGAGCGCTGAGGTTTGGAAGCCCGAGTTCGCCGATCGGCGGGTCAACAAGTTCGGACGAAACGAATCCGTATAACTTCCGGCATATCGTAGCTCCGTATGACGTGATGCGCGAAATTAAGGAATATATCGACGACCAGGAGAAAAAGGCGAAGAAGTAGCGATCCTTTTCGTATTAAGTAGCGCCTCAACTCGAGGCGTTATTTAATTAGCATGGAGTCGCCGTATGAGAGAAATTGGTACTGTTCGGCGATGGCATGGTCGTAGGCGGACTTGAGGTGGGGCCAGGTAGCGAAAGCGGCGGCGAGCATAAGAACGGTAGACCTAGGAGTGTGGAAGTTGGTGAGGAGGGCGTCGACGATCTGGAATTTGTGTCCCGGATATATGAAAATGTCGGCTTCGCCGAAAGGCTCTTTTGTGTTGGCAAAATGCTCGAGAGTGCGACAGACGGTCGTGCCGAGAGCGATAACTTTGCCGCCCGATTTTTTTGTGGAATCAATGGCGGTGAGAGTGTCTGTGGGAACATTGTAATGCTCGGAATGCATCTCGTGGTCTTCGACGCGGTCGGTGCGGATAGGAAGGAAAGTGCCGAGGCCGACATGGAGAGTGAGGTATTTTATCTGGACGCCTTTTTCGCGCAGACGAGCGAGAAGGTCGTCAGTCATATTGAGACTGGCGGTAGGAGCGGCAGCGGAGCCTTGTTTATTATTATCGGCGAAGACTGTCTGGTAGCGGTCGATGTCGGTTTCGTCAGCGTCGCGATTCATATATAGAGGAAGTGGGACAGTGCCGAATTCGTCGGCCAACTGAAGTAAGTTGGTTTTGCTGGAAACTATAGCGAGACCATCGCCGAGAATATCGTCGACAGCGAGTTCGTGTTGGTCTAGTACGAGAATGTCGCTTGTTTTTAGTCTGCCACGGTAGAGGATTTTATGGCGATGCCAGTCGGTGTCGGCGTGATGTTCGAGAATGATGATCTCACGACGAGAACCGCTGGACTTTTTGATCGGGAAGAGTCGAGATTTGATGACTTTTGTGTCGTTGAGAATGATGAGGTCGCTAGGGTTTAGTAGATTGGCGAGGTCGGCGTATTTTCTGTCCTTTATTTCACCAGTTTGACGATCTAGGACGAGGAGGCGAGATTGACCGCGAATCTCGGGAGGGTGATTGGCGATGAGGTTTTCTGGGAGGTCGTAGTTGTATTCTGAAATTTTCATGCGACTAATTGTAGCATGCGGAGAGCTACTTGATAGACCTAACCATGTCTGTGAGATGCTCGACAATGGGATGACGGGAAGGGCCGACGATGTCGTGACTGGTGAATTTAGTGACGACGGTGATGTGAGGGTTGCGAGATACTCTCGCGATATTAGCGCGAGCGATCAGCGGATCTAAAACCCCTGCGATAATGATAGTTGGGATGTCGATAGCAGCGACAGAGTGCCAGATTTTGCCATTAATAATAACTTTGTCGAGTGAACGATCAAAAGCGCGAGTACTGAAGTACTTGGGGCGGACAGTGGAGTAGCGACTGAGGGCTTTTACTATAAAGCGAACGGGTCGAGTTTGGCGGTATTTGCGGATGAAATTGAAGACTGATTTGTAAATTTTGTCGATTTGGTTGTGTTGCTTCGGGTGAAGAAAAGGAGGAGCGACGAGGAGCATTTTTTTGACAGGGTGAAAGTTTTTAGCGACATACTCAGTGGCGAGAAGAGCACCCATGGAATGCGCTACTATAATAGCGGGTTTTTGAATGCGAAGCTTTTTCATAGTTTTGACGATGGAGCGAACATGGTCTTTTGTACTGTACTGCGACCACTCAGGGGCAGGCGAGTCGCCGAAACCGAGAAGGTCGAGACATACGAGACGAACATCGTCGAATTCTGGCTTAGACTCGACATCTTTGATTATATTTTCCCATGAAGCGGAGTCGGTGGCGATACCATGAATAAAGACAACTGTAGCACGAGGATTAGAGACCTGGCGATCGTAGCCAGCATGGAGGCGATATGGGACGCCGAGAATTCTATGGACGATTCGATCAAACATAATTAGCATTTTACCATGAGCGACGACCGAGTGAAAATCGTGATATAATCGACGACATGAGCAAAGACGAACAAATAATAGAAATACGAGATTTCAGGATGAAGTTCGGCGAGAAAGTAGTGATTGAAGATCTGTCGTTCGACGTGAAGAAAGGCGAGATCTTTGGACTACTGGGATCGAACGGGAGCGGGAAGACAACGACGATACGGGCATTACTAGGACTGTACCAGCCAACAAAAGGCAAACTACTAGTGGGGGGCGAGAAATTTAGTCCGTGTGGGAAGATGAAGATAGGATATCTACCTGAAGAACGAGGACTATATAAAAAAGAGTCGGTGATTGATGTTATGGGGTACTTCGGGGATCTTAAAGGAATGAAAGATGGACGCAAATGGGCGCTGAAGTACTTGGAGCGTGTAGGACTAGAGGATAAGGCGAGGACGAGACTAGATAAATTATCAGGGGGGCAGCAGCAGAAAGTACAGCTCGGACTTTGTGTAATGAATGATCCAGACCTTTTGATTTTGGATGAACCTACTAAGGGATTTGACCCTGTAAATCGGCGACTTCTGATGGAGGTTATTGACGAGCAACATGCACGCGGAGCGACGATCGTAATGACGACACATTACATGGATGAGGTAGAGCGATTATGTGATCGGATCATCCTACTAAAAGACGGAAAGGCACGGGCGTACGGGACAGTAGCGGAAGTGAAAAAGGAGTTCGGAGGGAAAAGTTTGGATGATATTTTTGTGAAAATCTATAACGAGCAAGGGGCGCGACATGTTTAATTTAGGAAATGTGATTAAGTTTGAGATCGTGAGGACGCTGAAGAAGCCGTTTTTCTGGATTTCGGCACTAGCGACACCGCTGTTGATGATCGGAATGATAGGCGTAAGTATGCTGAGTAGCGCACAGATGACAGAGTCGCTGTTAGACGGAGTGGAAATGGAAGGGATGAACGTAGCGGTGATGGATGAGTCGGGGATGCTTGATGAGACAGTTTTGGCGGAGATCGGAGCGACTATAGTAACAGATGCGGAAGAAATGATCGAAAAAGTACGTACGGGTGAAGTGAATGTGTTTTATCATGTACCAGAAAACCTAGCAGAGGATGTGATTCGGATTTATACACATACTGAATCTAGAGGGTTGTTTGATGATTTTAGTGTGAAGATACGCGGGCTTTTGGCGGCAGCGGCGCTGGAAGATGTCGGCGAAAATCAAGCGGCGATTTTGAGCGGGACAGTGGGGTGGGAAACGATGGCGTTTATTGACGGTGAAGAGGATAATTTGATTGGACGAGCAGTAATTCCAGCAATTGCAGCAATTATATTTTTCCTTTTGATTTCGAGTTTTGGAAGTCAGGCGATCGCAAGTACGACAGAAGAAAAAGAAAATCGCGTGACGGAGATGATTTTGACAACGACGAGTTCTCGGTCGCTAATCATAGGGAAGATCGTGGCGCTGATAGTTCTAGCTATCCTGCAATTAACTATCATGTTATCACCAATGATCGCGGGTTATATGAATGCCGAGCGTATCAGTATGGGTGAAGAGGCATATTTGAGTGATATGTTGGGGTCAATCGATATAGTAGTAAACGCACAGACGGTGGGGATGAGTTTAGCGCTACTAGTATTTGGTTATTTGTTTTATATAGCGGTTTTAGTGGCGGTAAGTGCAATGACACCGACAGCAAAAGAAGCGAATTCGTTTTTCGGGGTGGCGATGATGTTGATGTTTGCGCCGATGTTTGTAATTGGGTCGATAATGGCGAGTACGCCAGATCTCATAACGAGAGTTCTGTCATTTTTCCCGTTGACGTCGCCACTGACGCTACTGATGAGGAATGCTTTTGGGAATTTGAATTTTATCGATGGAATGATCGGGCTGGGGATTTTGGTGATCTCGGCAATACTTGCGATGTGGTTGGCGATTTGGTTATTTCAAAAGGGAGCGATTGAGTTTTCGTCGAAGATAAATCTGAAAGCGATGTTGGCGCGGAAAAATTGGAAATAGAGAGGTGGTAATGGTGGGATATTTGAGTAATTTGGGGGTGAAGGGTTTTGATGATGAACGAGATCTGGTAGGATATTGGTAATGCTTTACTATGACCAAACAGCCGAAGAGCTGATTAAACAATTTCGGACGGATCGGGCAGATGGACTGACGGATATTGACGTGCTAGAGCGGCAGTTAGAGTATGGAAAAAACGAGCTGCATATTCACTCAGATCCGCTATGGAAGAAGATCCTGAAGCCGTTTTGGGATGTATTTATGGCGGTGCTTTTGGGTGCGATGATTTTGAGCTTAATCAAAGGAGATCACCTAGAAGCAATAGTGATTGGCGTGACGATTATGATAAACGCGATAATCGAATGGGTGCAGCAGTTTTCAACAGGTAGGATTCTCAGGTCGCTGCAGAAAAAATCTCTAGGACAGGTAGATGTGATGCGAAATGGCGTGAGGGTGACAGTAGAACAAGCAGAACTAGTACCTGGCGATATTGTGTTCTTGTCGGAGGGAGATAAAGTACCAGCGGATGGACGAGTGTTATACGAGGCACACGCAAAGATGGATGAAGCGATTCTGACAGGAGAATCGCGACCGATGGACAAGACATCTGATGTGATGAAGGGGTCGAAAAAGACTTATGAGCAGGCAAATTTGGTGTTTGCGGGGTCGTTTGTATTGGCGGGATCCATTAAGATGTTGGTGATCAGGACAGGGAATGATACTGAGTATGGGCGGATTGCGAAGCTCGCAGGTGAAACAGTGACATTGAGTCCTGTTCAGGTGAAGATAGCGAAACTGGTGTCGCATATTATTATCGCGGTCGTAGTGATGGCGGCGATTGCTTTTGGAATGATGCTGTGGCGAGGGATGGAAATAATGGAGGCGTTGCAATTTGTAATGGTAATGGCGGTGAGTGCAGTACCTGTGAGCTTGCCGATCGCAGTGTCGGTGATTTTGGCGCTAGGGATGCGACGGATGGCGCAAAAGAAGGCACTGGTGGCAAACATGCGGGCGATTGAAACAATTGGAGTGATTACGACTATTGCGACTGACAAGACAGGGACTTTGACACAAAATAAGCTCGTCGTGAAGAGTACTTGGCAGCTACCAGATAGTAAAGTAAATATAGTGAGAGACGTACGGATGGCGATGGTGGATCCAGTAGAGAGTCGCGACCCGCTTGATCGAGCGTTAGAAGATTATGCAAAGAAGAATGGCGAACAAGTGGCAGCAAAATCTTTAAAAGTTTTGCCGTTTGATACTGGACTGGCTGTTAGTGGAAATTTATGGCATGAAGGAAATAAAATCCTGCTAGTAGTTAAAGGAGCGCCAGAGCGGTTGATTGATCGATGTAATTTAACAGAGAACGAACGCGAAGAGGCAATGGCGGCACTGCAGCAGTTTTCAGCTAAAGGATATCGAGTGATCGGGGTGGCGAGAACACTAGTGAAGGATGTGATTGACACAACCGCGAAAATCCCAAAGAAACATAAGTATGAATTTTCGGGGCTGGTGGCAATTGATGATGCATTGAGGAAGGAGTCTAAATCATCTGTAAGTGAGGCTGTGCGAGCGGGTGTATGTGTGCGAATGATTACTGGAGATCATTTTGAGACAGCGTTTAGTATCGGGCGGGAAGTAGGGATTGTGAAGAATAGAAACGAAGTAGTAGATTGTCAACGGATGGAGTTGATGAACGAAGAGCAGATGCGCGAAACCGTGATGAATTCACGGGTTTTTGCTAGGGTGTTGCCTGAGATGAAATTTAAGATTTTATCGATCTTAAAAGAATCGGAAATTGCGGCGATGACTGGCGATGGTGTGAATGACGTACCCGCACTTGCGAACGCGCACGTCGGGATCGCAATGGGTAGTGGAAGTGAGGCGGCGAGAAGTGCAGGAGATATTGTTCTTTTAGATGATAATTTCAAGAATATCGTGGCAGCGATGAAAGAGGGGCGGATTATTATTACAAATATCCGGAGAATGTTAGCATATCTACTGTCAACAAATGCGGGAGAAGTGATGGTGATGATCGGGGCGCTAGTGGTAGGGTCAAGTTTGCCGCTCGTGCCAGTACAGATTTTGTGGGTGAATCTAGTGACAGATACATGTATGGTAGTACCGCTCGGGCTGGAGGGTGAAGAGGAGAATGTGATGCGAAAAGCACCAGAGAAGGCGGATGCACCGATGCTAGGGAAGTCAGCGGTTATAGGTATGGTAGTAATGGCGGTGACTATTGCAGCGATCACACTGGGAGTGTATCTGTATTTCAGCGCACGATACGGCCACGCAATCGGTGGAACACTGGCGTTTCTATCGCTGATCGTAACCCAATTAGCAAGAGCTATGAGTGCGAGAAGTTTCTATCAATCGGCGTTTAAGAAACTGTTTGTTATGAATGTGAAGTTCTATGTAGGGCTTACAGTAAGCCTAGGTTTGCAATGGCTGGTGTTCTTCGGGCCACTACGCGAAGTAATGAACGTAGTAGAAGTACCAATGGGGACTTTTGTGTTTGTAGCGGTGATGGCATTTACGATATCGCTGGCAGTGGCTGAGTTTTATAAGCTGGGGATGTTTATTGTAGGCAAGCGAGCTACCCAGAGGTAGAGGCTACGTTTTTTACAACGCTTTTTCATTGACATATCTATATATAGGGTGTATCATGCTAAATAGACACTATATGTAGCGTATGCGAGATGGCTTTACGTTACCCGTGGCTGTAAAGAAAAACACTAAACAAAATATACATTTGGGAGGTATAAATGTATAAGTCTATCAAGAAGCGCGATGGGCGCGTTGTAAGATTTAATGAAGAAAAGATCGCAAAAGCGATTGAAAAGGCTGGTATTGCGACGGGCGAGTTTGGGGCGAAAGACGCAGAGAAGTTAAAATACAAAGTAATCTCACAGGCTCTGGATACGATCGAAGATGACGTTCCGACTGTTGAGCAATTTCAAGATGTAGTAGAAGATGTGCTTTTGAAGTCGAAATTTAAAGCGACAGCAAAGGCATATATTATTTACCGCGACCAGCACACGAAGATGCGTGAATGGACGGACCAATTTCAGATCGACATGACTGAGCAGTATATCAGCAAGAGTGATTGGAAGGTGCGCGAAAACAGCAATATGACTTTCAGTCTGCAAGGACTAAGGAACTATGTGGCGGGTGAGGTGACCAAGAACTACTGGCTTAATAATGCATACAGTAAGGAAATCGGTGACGCACATAAAAATGGTGACTTGCATATACATGACCTAGACTCATTGTCAGCATACTGCGTAGGATGGGATTTGGCGGATCTGCTACGTGAAGGGTTTCGTGGTGTGCCAGGTAAGTTGGCTTGTAAACCACCAAAGCATTTCCGTTCAGCGCTAGGACAGGCGGTGAACTTCCTTTATACACTGCAGGGAGAAGCAGCTGGAGCGCAGGCGTTTTCGAACTTTGACACTTTACTAGCGCCGTTTATTCGCTATGATAACTTAGACGAGAAGCAAGTGAAGCAAGCGCTACAGGAATTTGTGTTTAATATGAATGTACCAACACGTGTAGGCTTCCAGACGCCATTTACGAACATCACTTTAGATATTACTGCGCCGAAACATATCGCGGGTAATCCTGTGATACGCGGCGGAGAAGTAATGGATGAGAACTATGGCGATTTCCAGCCTGAAATGGACGTTCTAAATAAGATGCTACTAGAGGTGATGGTCGAAGGAGATGCGGACGGACGAGTATTTACTTTCCCAATTCCAACAGTAAATATCACAAAAGAATTTGACTGGGATAATCCTGTGATTGCAAACCTCTGGGAAGCAAGTGCAAAGTATGGCTTGAACTACTTCAGTAATTTCATTAATTCAGATATGGATCCAGAAGATGCACGATCGATGTGTTGTCGATTAAGGATTGACAATCGAAAACTGGAAGTGCGTGGTGGTGGACTCTTCGGATCAAACCCGTTGACGGGATCTATCGGAGTAGTGACGCTGAACTTGCCACGTGTAGCACTGAAGTCTAAAGACAAGAAAGAGTTCAAGAAAAATATTGAGAAGCTGATGGTCTTGTCGAAGGATAGTTTGGAAGTGAAGCGAAAACTAGTGGAGAAATTTACTGACCAGGATCTCTACCCGTACTCAAAATTTTACTTAAAGAGTATTAAGAAGGCGACGGGGACGTACTGGATGAACCATTTCAGTACAATTGGACTACTAGGAATGAATGAAGCTCTACTAAACTTGCTCGGTGTGAATATCGGAAGTAAGGAAGGTAAAGAGTTCGCGGAAGAAATTATGGATTTCATGCGCGATAAGCTGATTGAATTCCAAGTCGAGACGGGTAACAATTACAACCTAGAAGCGACACCAGGCGAAGGAGCGACTTACAGATTTGCTCAGTGTGACCAACGGGATTTCGATAATGCACACTTCGCTAATGGAGTCGGTAAAGAAGTTAAGACCCCGTTCTATACAAACTCAACACACCTACCCGTAAATTATACTGACGACTTGTTTGAACTGCTGGACCTGCAAGATGAGTTACAGGCGAAATATACGGGTGGCACAGTGATTCACTTTTTCCTAGGTGAGAGGATGGATGACCCAGAAGCGCTGAAAGGTCTAGTGAAGACGATCTGTACGAAATATAAACTGCCGTACTTTACATTTAGTCCGACATTTAGTGTGTGTACAAATCATGGATACGTCAAAGGTGAACATGCGAACTGCAAGGAGTGTGGCGAAGAGTGTGAGATTTACTCCAGAGTAGTTGGATTCTTGCGACCAGTAAAACAATGGAACGACGGTAAGCAGGCTGAGTTTGAGATCCGAGTAAATCCAAATATGGAGAAAGCTCTTGGACACTCAAAGAAATTGAAAGCTAAAACAAAGGCTTAACGGAGTGATGATCGGCTGGCGAGATTTGGTGTTCGCTGGCCGATTTTGAGGTTATGAAACTAAAAATTGGCGGGATACAGAAAATTTCAATGGTGGATTATCCAGGACATACATGTGCTGCGGTATTCACTATAGGTTGTAACTTCCGGTGCGGATATTGCCATAACCCTGAGCTGGTTTTACCAGAGCGGTATATCGATGAAATTCCAACAGGAGATGTTTTGGAGTTTTTGAAGTCACGAATAGGACTACTGGATGGTGTGGCGATTAGTGGTGGAGAACCTACGCTACACGAAGACCTGCCAGAGTTTATCGGGCGATGTAAAGAGATGGGTTTTTTAGTGAAGCTAGACAGTAATGGGTCAAAACCAGAAGTGCTTGAGAGTTTGATAGAGAAGAGTTTGGTGGATTTTTTTGCAATGGATATTAAAGGACCGCTGGATAAGTACGCAGGAATTATGGGGTGGGATATCGATGTGGATAAGATTCGACGGAGTGTGGAGTTAATCCGAGACTCTGGAGTAAGGCATGAATTTCGGACGACGATAGTAGCGTCGCAACTCGATGTGGAGGATTTTGAAGAGGTGGGTAAATTAGTAGATGGAGCGGAGAGATATGCGCTTCAGCATTTTTTGCCAGGCGACAACTTGAATGATCCTGAGTTTGCAAAAGAGAAGACTTGGAGTGAAGAAGATTTTACACGCGCAAAAGAAATTATGGATAGGTATGTGAAAAAGTGCGTGATTCACTAGAGTTTACGCCGACTTCTGGGATGGAGGGTGAAGAGTTTAAAGACGACGAAACTGAGAAGGAAGCGACTCCTGAAGTAGTAGTGAAGATGGGTGGGGTGTGTAGTTGGATGTGTGGAATGTGTCCGTACGCGCCTAGTTGCCCAGAGGCGAGAATAATGTCGGGCGAAAGCGAAACCGCGACTAGTAGTATTTCTGAAGATGTGACTTTTGGAGACTCTGGTAGTAATATGAGTTCTGTTTTTGAAACAGGAAAGAGCTTAACAGACTTGTTTGACGCAAGGAGAGTAGTTGAGACTGTAGCGGATACGAACGCAAGCAGAAGTGAGACTGTACAAGGCGAGAATGAGCGGAGTTTTGAAAAAACAGGCGTGGGGGTTTTTGATAAGTTCAGTGATGACGTAATGATCTCGGCTCGGGATTATAGAGTAGAGGTACGGAAGGCGGAAAATGAGCGAGATATGGCGAGGAGTGGTGACGTCGAAAGGAAAGTGAGCGATGTCGATGAGAAGATTACTGTGAAAAGAATGGACACTGTAGCCGTTACAGACAAGGAGATTGGAGTTGTGAGTGTCGCAGGAAAAGAGACTGTGGATACGAAAAATACTAGCCCGACTAGTAAAGATACTTTAAGAAAACAGAGTAGGTCTAGAGAATCGACCAGTGGGAGAGTTGCGAAAAACACTGAATTTATAAAACGAAATAGTGAAGCCCTCGCTCCTACGGAGAAAGTATCGAGTAAGCCCAAGATTGAGGTAGTTACGAAAGTTGTGCCTGTAGTTGAAAAGGATCGTGGTGAAGAGATCGTAGTTGCGACACATTCAGACAAGCCACAGAAATGGGAAGAAGGTGTAACTATAAAGATACGCGACGAAGTGGTAACAAAAATCGAATCTACCAACCTAGTGAATGAAGCTGTCGTTGATGAACTTGCGCAAGAGACTAACAGAGATATACCTAGTGATAATATCGAGATGGACAGTATTATTATAGAGAAGCCTAGTGATTCACCTGAAGCCATTAAAACAGTCGAGAAGGAAAAAGAGAGTAAGAATACGAAGAAAAAAGTAGCCATTAGGCAGAATGAACCCGCAAAGAAAAAAGTGAACCCAGCAACAAAGCAAACTAAAACAACTCGAACGAAAAGAACTAAAAGGAAAGATGTTGCGGTCGAGAAGAAGATGCCTGAAACCAGAAAAGAGAAGGCTGAGCTGAAAGAATTGATAAACATGACAACTGCGGTGCAATCTTTGAGTTTGATTGAAGAGTCGTCTAAGATAACTACTCTAGAGAAAATATCAGAAGAATCTATCGCCAACAAACCTGAACAAGAGACTACTATGAAGGTGGTGAGGGTATTTTCGATGGAAGAAGCGCCGGAAAGACATGATGAGCCTAAAGTAGTTGAGAAAGAAAGGCAGACCATCGAAATGGAAGGGGAGAGTACGGTCGAAGTTAATAAAGTACAACGTGCTATGACATGGAGCGAAAACAAGACGTACGTCATAGAACATAACGAAAAGATTGAAAGGTTTGTGAATTTGGCGGAGTTGGTGCGACAAAAGGAAGAAAGTAAGAGGAGTGTTATCGAGCGGAAAGGAGCGAGAGCGATATTAAATTCGTTGGACTATATTAATCCAGAAGAAGATCAACTAAAACGATCTAGCGTAGTGATGGTTGCGTACGAAATTCAGCGACATATCGGAGAATTGCTAGTGAGGCTGTTTATAGTTGGCGCAAAGAGAAGTCTAGTGAATTAAGTGGACTATTCACGATGATCTTCTTACTATATAATAGTTTTGTCCGTTGGGTCGTCGCCAAGTGGTAAGGCACCGGGTTTTGGTCCCGACATTCGTAGGTTCGATCCCTACCGACCCAGCCAGAAATGATTCAAAGAATGACGAGGATACTCGTCGTTTTTTGATTACGGCTGATTTTGTAAAAAAAATACATACTTCGACAGAGATATTGGTGATATAATGCACCATGTACTAATTTAAGTTTGATCCTGAAAGGATATTGGATGTCGATAATTGCGACGAAGAGTTTACGTAAAGTGTACGGTAAGAAGGCGACAAAGTTCGAGGCACTGAAGGGGCTGAATTTAGAAATTGAAGAAGGTGAGTCGGTGGCTATTGTAGGAAAGTCAGGGTCAGGAAAATCTACTCTGATGCATCTTTTAGCACTACTGGATAAGCCAACCGAAGGAGCGGTGAAGGTCGACGGGATGGATGCGACAGAAATGAGAAATAAGAAGGTAAATCTGTTGCGGAATTCGCGATTTGGGTTTGTTTTTCAGCAGTTTTTTATGAATGCAAATGATAGCGTACTGAATAATGTGATGTTGCCACTGAAGATTGCTGGGGTGGGGGCGAGAGAAAGGAAGAGGCGAGCGATGAAAGCGCTGAAGGTCGTAGAGTTGGATGACAAGGCAAAGAATCGGGCAGTAGATTTGTCTGGTGGACAAAAACAGAGGGTCTGTATCGCACGAGCGATTGTAAATAATCCTAAAGTGATATTTGCGGATGAACCGACAGGTAATTTAGACTCTACTACTGGGAAGAAAATCATGGATCTTTTGTTTGGGCTAAACAAAGATAAAGGAATTACCCTGATAATTGTGACACACGACCTAGAATTAGCAGCAAGGTGCGGTAGGCAGATTTACATTAAAGACGGTAATATCGTGAAGGAGAACGCGTAATGAAACTGGTTGATATTATCAAGACAGCGAACGGAAATTTGATGAGAAGTAAAGGGAGGTCGATATTGACGATTCTCGCTGTGTTTGTGGGGACGTTTACTATTATCGCGACTAGTGGGATACGAACGGGAGTGAATCAATATATTGACGTACAGATCGCAGCGGCAGGTGGAGAGGGGTGGATGCAAATCATTCCACAGGCCACGATGCAAGGGATGGGAATGGGGCTGGATGGACCGCAAGAATGGATCCCTGAGGAGACCGGGACAGAAATGCGAATGTTTACAGAAGAAGACTTTGCAAATATTCTGGCGATTGATGGAATTCAGTCAGTAACAGGGCATCGAAGTACGCCTGCAGAATATATAGCATCCGACAAAACAGATAAGAAGTTTTTAATTAGTCTTGCTGTGATGCCTACGGATAGAATAAATATCGATATCGCCACAGGAAGAATGATAGATGTGAATAGCGACGTAGCTGAATTAGTACTGCCTCCTGGACATGCGGAAGCGTTGGGGTTTGAGTCAGACGAGGCGTCTGTAGGGCAAACTGTGCGGATCGGAGTGATAAATCAAGTGACACGAGATATAATTGAGATTGAAGCAGTGGTAGCTGGGGTTATGAATGTCTCAATAATTAATCTGGGAGATAGCTGGATTAATGAAGCTCTAGCGGACAAAGTAGTGGATGCAGTAATGGATGGAATGCCTCAGGCATTTCGAGATAGGATATTTGTGGTGGCGGCTGAGTTTAATCCAGATCTGGGAGACGATGAAGTACAGAGGATTCGAGATGAATTAGAGGAGCTTGGGTTTATAGGTATGACGATTGAAGACCAAGCAGGGATGATGCAGAGTTTCTTTGACGCGATACTTGTAGTGTTTACGATCTTCGGTGGAATTGCGCTTCTCGCAGCTTCTATCGGAATTGTAAATACGCTCTACATGGCAGTACAAGAGAGGACTAGAGAGATCGGACTAATGAAGGCGATGGGATTAGGGAAGGGGAAGATCTTCTCAATGTTTAGTATGGAAGCAATCGCGCTAGGATTCTGGGGTGCAGCACTAGGAATTGGAGTAGCGATGATAGCTAGGGCGATTTTAAACCCATTGGCTAGTCGAACATTTTTGGAAGACCTGCCTGGGTTTTCGCTGCTTGAATTTAACGTATCAGAATTGGCAGTGTTGGTGTTAGTAGTGATGTCGATTGCTTTTATAGCGGGAACATTCCCGGCTCGACGAGCAGCCAAAAAGGATCCGATTGAAGCGCTGCGCTACGAATAAAGCGCGGAAGGTCCGTGAGGTAAGATTAGATAAATTAGTGCCGGGCGGAGAAGCGCTCGGCACACTAGAAAATGGGAAGAAGATTTTAGCATGGGGAGGCCTACCGGGAGAGCTGGTGAGATGCCAAGTACTGAAATCAAAAAGCGGATATGAACGAGGTGTAGTAACGGAAGTATTGGAGAAAAGTGAGTTCCGCGTGGAGACACGAGATGATGAAAGCTACCTATCGACGAGTCCTTGGCAGATTTTGAATTATGATTATGAACTGCAACAAAAGTCAGAGCTGATACGTGAAGCTTTTAGACAAGAGAAGATTGAGATTGCTACGCCTGAAGTGGCGACAGACGGACGAGAGTATGAATACCGAAATAAAATGGAGTTTGGTTTTTGGTGGGACAATGAAACGGGGCGAGTAAGTCTGGCGTTTTATCGGCGAGGGACGCATGGGAAGATTCCGGTGGAGGGAAGTAGTTTGGCGGGGCGAGAGATTTCGGAGGTTGCAGGGAGGGTGGTTGATTTACTGAATGAATTAGGGGTGGAAGCGAGGAGTCTGAAGACACTTATGATGCGAAAGACTGCGAGTGGAGAGGTTTTTGCGCAGCTTTATGTGAAAGAGGTGGAGGGTTGGGAGAGTCTAACGGAGCGGGTGGCGGAGTTAGGAGTGAAGGATTTTGAGATAATTTACTCAGACCCGAAGAGCCCAGCGAGCGTAGTAACGCAGAAACTGTTTAGTTTGAATGAGACTATGCCGAGCGACGAACTGCTCGGGATGAGATTTCAATATGCAGTGGAGGGGTTTTTCCAGATAAATCTGTCTGTTTATGAAATGGTACTAGCGGAAATTCGTGAACTAATTGAGACTGAAAAAGTAGTAGATCTATATAGCGGGGTCGGGACAATCGGTCTGACGGTGGCGAATGATAAAAATCTAACGCTAGTGGAGGTAGATGAAGCGGCAGGTAGAGAATTGAAGGAGAACGCGGCGAAACTAGCAACGGGAGCGACGGTCATGATTGCGAAGAGTGAAGAAGCGTTGGAATTTGTAGATGAAGAAGCGACAGTGATTGTGGATCCGCCACGAGCAGGGCTACACAAGGCACTAGTGGAGAGATTACTCGAAGTACAGCCGCCGATTGTGATTTATTTGAGCTGTAATCCGACGACACAGGCGCGCGATGTGAAGATATTATTAGAAGGATATGAGATTGCGAGTGTGAAAGGGTATAACTTTTTTCCGCGAACGCCACATATCGAGAATTTAGTTGTACTACGACGAAAATAGCGTGGCTGTTTTTGTCTGGTTTTAGATTTTGAGGATGGGTTGTGGGATGTGATAGAATGAGAAGATGAAAAAGGTTACGGTTATCGGGGCGGGGGCTTTTGCGCTAGCGATGAGTCGAGTATTGGATCGAAATGGGGCGGAAGTGGTGATATGGACAAAGTTTATGGAAGAGTTTGAAGTGCTGGAGCGCGACAGAAAAAATGATAGTGTATTGCCAGGAATAGAAATACTAGAACGGACGTGTGTGACGACGAATATTTGGGAGGCGGTCGAGGGGAGTGAAGTGGTCTTAGTGGTAGTGCCGTCTGGGGCGGTACGTGCGGTGATGAGCGAGATCGGAGACGCAATAGGAGGTCGGATGATTTGTCTGACAACAAAAGGGGTTGAAACTAGTACAGGAATGTTAATGAGCCAGGTAGTGCGAGACGTAATGGGCGAGAGATGGATCTCTGTGTTGAGCGGACCTGGGTTTGCGGTGGAGATGGCGAATTTTTTGCCAACAGTGATAACAGCGGCAGGGTCGGATGAGAGCGTAGGGATTCTACGGGGACTGTTTGAGAATAAGTATTTCAAAGTTGAAGGGACGACGGACGAAATGGGGGTTTTAACATGCGGAGCATTTGGAGGAATTTATGCGATCGGGGCGGGGATTTTGGAGGCGAGAGGGGCGGGAAATTGTGCGCTGGCCGCGATCGTGACGAGAGGAGCGGAGGAAATGCGAGTAATGGCGGAAGCAGTCGGTGGAAGTCGTGAGACGGTAAATTTGGCGTGCGGGATCGGGGATTTGACGATGAAGTGTATGAGCGGACTCAGTCGGAATCGGCAATTCGGAGTGGCGGTGGGTGAAAAAGGCGCGGAAGATGCACACGTGCAAGACCGAGTGAAAACGACTGAAGGATATATGGCGCTGAGCGGGGCAGTGAAGCTAGCAGATGAAAAGCAACTACACTTGCCAGTAGTGCGAGTGATTGGCGAAATCGTGAACGGGCGAGTGGAGGCGGATGAATTAATGCGAGTGATTTGCTCGTAGAAAATAGAGTTTGAGTGGGCAGTGCGGTATAATTGAAATTATGAAATTTGAGGAGGTTTATCGGAGACTGAACGCGGAGCAGCGGGAGGCAGTAGATGAGGTGGAAGGGCCGCTTTTGGTGTTGGCGGGGCCAGGGACGGGGAAGACGCAGCTTTTGAGTGCGCGAGTGGCGAATATTTTACGGGAGACGGACGCACTGGCGGAGAATATTTTGTGTTTGACATTTACGGAGGCGGGGGCGAGAAATATGCGAGAGAGGCTGGCGGGGTTTATTGGGCAGGATAGTTATCGAGTGGGGATTAGTACTTATCATGGGTTTGGACGGGAACTGATTTCGGAGGCGCGAGACTACTTTGCTGGGCGGGAGTTAGAGAAAGCGGCGGATGAGATTAAGATTTATGGGATCGTGAAAGGGATTTTGGACGGGCTGGAGTATCGGGATATTTTGAGAAGGGCGGAGGTGCGAGATGTGATTAGTACGATTTCGGAATTGAAGAGGGAGCTGGTGAGTGCGGAGGATTTACGAAGGATTGTAGAGCAGAATCGAGAGGTTGCTACGGAAGTGAATGGAGTTTTGGCGGAAGTGATGGGCGGAGTGAAGCGGATGCCGAGTAAGCTCGAGCAGGCGGTAGAGATCTATGGGGCGGTTTTGGAGGTTTTGGAGAAGAATTTGATGCGGGAGAAAATTGGGCGAGTGGGCGGGATTGCGGAGGAATACGTATTTAGTTTGAAACGGGCTTTTGCAGAGGCGGAAGCGGAAGGGAAGGCGCGGGCGCTGAATGCTTGGAAGACGAAATATCTAGAGAAAGACCTGAAGGACCGACCGATTTTGAAAATTGAGGCAGGGAATCGGAAGATGGAGAGTATGGCGGGTGTTTTGGAGAAATACGCGGCGGCGCTGGAAGCAGAGGGGTTGTTTGATTATGACGATATGATTTTGGAGGCGATTCGGGTACTGGAAGAGAATGACGATCTGCGGTTCACGCTGCAGGAGAAATATTTATATATTATGCTGGACGAGTATCAAGATACGAATGCAGCGCAGAGTCGAATCATTGAGCTTTTGACGAATAATCCTGCGAGCGAGGGGCGGCCGAATGTGATGGCGGTGGGAGATGATGACCAGGCGATTTATGCGTTTCAAGGAGCGATGAGTTCGAATTTGTTGGAGTTTTATGAGCGATATCGTGATGTGAAGGTGGTGAATTTGGTGAAGAATTATCGGTCGGGGGTGGGGATTTTGGAGTTTGCGCGAGGGGTGGCAGGGCAGATTGAGGGGAGGTTTGGGTTTTCGACCTTTCCGCCAAATGGCGGTGTCCAAAAACCAGAGATAAACTCTGATTTTATGGACGAATTGCCGGAATTAAAGAGAGGGAGTCTGGAAATGTGTAAAGAGCTAGTCGCGGAGAGTGGGGTGAGAGCGGAGATTGAGCGGGTAGAGTTTAAGAGTAGTATAGGAGAGAATGCTTGGGTAGCGGGGAGGATTGCGGGGCTTTTGAAGAGCGGAGAGGAAGCTAGGGAGATTGCGGTGATTGCGCCGAAACATGCTTATTTAGAGAAGTTGCTGCCATTTTTACATGAGCGTGAGGTAGCGGTGACTTATGAGAAGCGGGAGAATATCTTGGAAGCTCGGGCGGTGCGGGAATTGGTGGCTTTTGCGCGGCTAGTTTTGGATCCTCGGGATGAGAACTGGGCGGAGGTTTTGAGTTTTGAGTTTTTTGGGATTGATCCGATGGAGATTTGGAAGGTGTCGTGGAAGGCAGCAAGTGAGCGGAGAGGGTGGGCGGAAGTTGTGGTGGAAAGTGAGTGTGAGGAGCTAGTGCGGGCGGGGAAGTTGGTGTTGGATTTGAGTTTGAAGGCTAAGACTGAGACGCTGGAGAAGATGGTGGACTATATGACGGGTGCGGAGAAGTTGGTGGTGGGAGAGGAGGATTTGACGAGTCCGATGCGGGGGTTTTGTCTGGGGCGGGATGCGCGGGGAGTTTATGAGGTACTGAATTATTTGACGGTGCTGCGAGATAGATTGGCGGATTTTCGAGGAGAAGAAGGGAGGGGTTTGAGGGACTTGATTGAGTATGTGGAGGCGTGTGAAACGGCGGGGGTGAAGGTGATGAATACGAGTCCTTATAATGAGGCGGTGGATACGGTGAACTTGATGACGGCGTATGCAGCGAAAGGGCTGGAGTTTAAGCATGTGTTTGTGATTAGCGCGGATGATAAAACTTGGGCAGGTGGGAAGAACAGGGTGAATATGGTGAACCTGCCGGTGAATTTGCAGAAGATTCGACACGTAGGGGATTCGCAGGATGATAGGCTGAGGTTGATGTATGTGGCGATTACGCGGGCGAAAACGAATCTGTATGTGACGAGTAGCTTGTGGAATTATGCGGGGAAGGCGCTGGAGCGGCTGAGGTTTTTTGATGAGAGAGAAGAGGGGGGTGTGGTACGGAATCACTTGTTGCCTGATGAATTTGCTGTAGTGCGGAATGGAGGAGATGCGGGAGTTGTAGGAGTGGAGGAATTGGAATTAAATTGGCGGGATCGGCATGTACCGGTGAGTGTAGAGATGAAAGATCTTTTGAGGGAGCGACTGGAGAAGTATCGGATTAGCCCGACGCATTTAAATTCGTTTGTGGATGTTGTTTATGCGGGGCCGCGGAAGTTTTATGAAAATACGATTTTGAGGTTTCCGCAGGGGATTAGTGTGAGCGGGGTTTTTGGGAACTGTGTACATGCAGCACTGGACTGGTGGCAAAGGGAAGTTTTGAAAGGTGGAGTAGTGGGGGTTGATGGGGTTTTGGAGGTTTTCGAGAGGGAGCTGGCGAAAGCGGGAGGGCTGAACGCTGGCGAGAAGGAGTTACTGCAAGAGCGGGGGGAGTTTGCGCTGCGGGAGTTTTATAAGCAGCGGGGGGAGATGATGGCGATGAAGAATATCAGGAGTGAGGTGAATTTCGGGACGGAAATGATTGCGCTAGGGGATGTGATTTTGACAGGGAAAGTGGATCGAATGGAGATCGATGAGGAGAAGAAAGAGATTATAGTGGTGGATTTTAAGACGGGGCCGAGTAGGACGAAGATTAGTCGGAGTGATTTGAAGACGCATAAATATCTGCAGCAGGTTTACCTATATAAATTGCTCGTGGAAAATTCGGTGAAGTTCCGCGGGTATGAAGTGGTGGGGGCGAGACTAGAGTTTGTGGAGGCGGATGATGAGGGGGTGGTGAATTTTCTGGAGATTTATGAGTTTGATAAGGAGGAATTGGAGCGGTGCGAGAAGTTGCTCAGGGCGGTATGGGGAAAGGTGATGGCGTTTGATTTTCCTGATGTGAGTGAGTATTCGGAGGATTTGGCTGGGGTGCGGAAATTTGAAGAGGAGCTGATTGTGGGGCTGGAATCCGCTTAACGTTGCGTTTTCAGTATGGGGGTGATTTAATTGGGCAACACACGAGCCGGCTAGTCGGCTTTGTGTATTATTTTGCCGACAAGGTCGGTCGTATATTATCAGGAAAGGTGGTGAATGGCGTGAAATACTACGCGTCAAAAAACCAGACAGGTAATTATGTCACAGAGGTTCACTGTAGTGGTTGCTCCAGAGTGAGCTACAAAAACCCGCACTTCGCACACAATGACCATGTGTGGTGTCCGCACTGCGAAAAGCACAAAGTATAAGCATGGGCTGCAGCCCACCCACCCAACACAAGCCGGCCAGCATCTCAAAACGAGAAGCGGCCGGCGTTTTATTTGTGGTAAAATGGTGGGTATGGAATTTTGGAAAGAATTGCCGAAGCCGTTTTTTGCGCTGGCGCCGATGGAAGCTGTGACCGATGTAGCTTTTCGGCACGTGGTCGCAAAAGCGGGGCGGCCAGATGTTTATTTTACTGAGTTTACAAATACGGCGAGTTACGCGAGCGAAAAAGGGAGATGGAATGCGGAGCAGAGGCTAGTTTTTAAGCCGAGCGAGCAGCCGATCGTGGCGCAGATCTGGGGGAGTGTGCCAGAGAATTTCGCGATTACGGCGGCAGGATGTGCGGAAATGGGATATAGGGCAGTTGATCTGAATATGGGATGTCCTGAGAAAAACGTAGTGAAAACAGGTGGTGGTAGTGGGCTGATCCTCGATCCGGAGAGGGCGGGGAAGATTATCGCGGCGACGAAAACGGCGGGACTACCAGTGAGTGTGAAGACGCGACTAGGGTTTACGAGGACAGAGGAATGGCGAGATTGGTTGACGTTTGTTTTGAGGCAAGATGTGGTGAATTTGACGATACATCTCAGGACTCGGAAAGAAATGAGTGTGCCAGCAGCGCATCATGAACTGATTCCCGAGATCGTGAAGTTGCGTGATGAGATCGCGCCACAAACGACATTATGCGTGAACGGCGATGTGCGAGATAGGGCGCACGGGATGGAGATCGTGCGGGAGAACCCTGGCGTAGATGGACTAATGATCGGGCGCGGAGTGTTTCGTGATGTGTTTTGTTTCAGTGATGGCGTGCAAGCGACGAAAGAGTCGCTACTGGAACTGCTGGAGTTGCATTTAGATGAGTTCGATAAGATGGTGGATGGGGACGAATCGCGAGCGCGGCGATTTGATCCGCTAAAAAGATTTTTTAAGATTTATGTGCGGGATTTCCCGAATGCGGCGGAGATGCGAGCGGAATTGATGGAGTGCAAGACGACTACGGAGGCGAGGGCGGTTTTAGGTGCTCGAGTGTGGTAGAATTAAGGAAAGGAGATTCTGGTGATGAAAAAAGCTACGATTTATACGACGCAACACTGCACGATCTGTCATTCTGTGATGGATTGGTTTGACAAGACTGGAGTGGAATACGAAGAGCGAGACGTGGCGGATGACGCGGCGATGGCGGAAGTGGAGAAGGCGCTCGGTCAGCCAATGACATCGGCACCAATTACTGTGATTGGTGATGAGGCAATTCAGGGTTTTGATCGGCCAGCAATGTTGGCTGCTTTTGAAAAATTATCAGCGGAGTAGGTATCGTCGATGGAAGAAAAGTGCGTGAACTTGTCGAATTGCAAGATGTATTATTGGCAAGGGCGGTTTGACGGGAGGCGGAAGACGCTGTTATTAGTGCATGGTTTTCGTGGTGACCATAACGGACTGAGGTTTATCGCGGAAGGACTAGAGGAGAAGTTTAACGTGATCGTGCCGGATCTACCTGGGTTTGGTAAGAGTAGTGAGTTTGAAAGTGGGAAACATGATCTGAATGCGTATGTGGATGCGCTGAGAGAATTTATCGAGGAGTTAAAACTGAAGCAAAAGCCACTGATGGTGGCGCATTCTTTTGGGACGATCGTGACAAGCAAACTAGCATACGAAGCGCCTGACGTGATGGGTGAAAAAGTGGTGCTAATTTGCCCTATAGCGACGAAGGCGTTGACGGGAAGAATTGTGAAACTAGGAGATAGGATCGTAGGGCTGACAGGTAAGATGCCTGACAAGCTCGGGAAAAAAATGACAGGATCGAAACTCGTGGCAGATCTGGTGAGTTTGAAGATGACAAAAACAAAAGACAAGGAACTGAAGCGACGCGTAAAGGAGGAGCATCGGAGGTATTTCGGGGGGTTTGCGACGAATAAGTCGATGATAGAAGGCATGAGGGCGGCGAACTCGGGGAGTGTGGGGATGTTTGCGCGAGAAATTGACAAGGAGATTCTGGTGATTGCGACGGAACTGGATGATTTGACGAGTGTAGAGTCACAAAAGAGGCTAGTAAAGAAATTTACGAATGCGCGGATAGAAGTAGTAGATGAGACGGGACATCTGGTACATTATGAGAGACCCGAGGAAGTGGCGAGATTAGTGAAAGAATTTATGTGAACTCAATTCATCGACAGATAAGTGCTTGAGTGGGTTATTTCTTTGGGGTTTCGGTGCTGGGTGACTTGCTGGGTTTAATAATTGAGTTATAGATTTCCTCAAAACGGTCGAGAGTGTGAGTGATGTCGTGGGTTTTGGCTATGCGCAGGCTTTCTTTTGAAAATTTGGCACGAAGAACAGGGTCTGTGGTGAGTTCGTAGAGACCTTCGGCGATTTGGTCGACGTTGTCTTTTTCGCAAAGGAAGCCGTTTTTGCCAGTATGGCAGAGTTCGGCGAGAGCGCCAGCATTTACAGCTACGATAGGTTGACCACACGCCATAGCTTCGAGCGTAACGATACTCTGAAGATCTGCAGGGGAAGGCATACAGAAAACTGTGCCGACACGATGAAGCTCGATTATGTCTTCAGAATCGCGGTCGATGCGACCAGTGAAGGTAACTTTGCGGGCGATGCCGAGGCGGCGAACTTGGTCTCGAAGATTTGCCATGTCGGTACCATCACCGACAAGAAGTAGGTGGGATTTAGTGAGTTTTTGGATGCGAGCGAAAGCCTCGACGAGGATCGAGCAGTGTTTTTCTATATCGATGCGGCCGATATAAGAAATGATAGGTTTGTCGCTGGGGATTTTGTATTTTTTATAGATCTCTGGGGAAGGTTTGGCGGGAGAGAAACGGGCGAGTTCTATGCCGTTACTGACGACTTCGACGGGTGCAGTAATCTGATGGCCGCGCGGATGGTTTTTTATCGTGATGTCGATGGCTAGCTGAGTAGGCATAGTGACATAGTCGAATTGTTTGAGGAATCCGACGCCGTAATGCTTAAGTGCGCCTGCAAGTGGGCGAGAGAACGGGGCGATGAGGCGGAGGTTTTCGAGGAGGTTTTCGGGAAGAACGTGGTTTGTGTGTATAACAGGAATGCCGTGAGTATGTGCGTAGCGGAAGATAGCCTGACCAATCATAAGAAATTGTTGATTATGAATAATGTCTGGTTGAAATTCGTCTAGAGCGCGGCGGATTTCGGCCTGAGGGTTTAAGGATACTTTGAAGCCGTTTTTTGCGTAGACGCGCGGAATATTAACACCGACGATCTTGCGGCGGTCTGGGAGAGTGGCGGTTTGACTGTGATAAAAAGGGAAGTTGGTGGAGGCAGTGCGAATGATGCGATAATTGCCGTCTGTTTCTTCGTGATGGTCACCGTCCTGGCTAGGTGCGATGACGAGAACTTCGTGTCCGCGATCGGCCATGCCTTTTGCGAGGTTGCGACTAAAAGTCGAGACGCCGTTAATGGTGGGCCAGTACATATCTGATGAGATTACTATTTTCATAGGGACATTATAACACCTTTAGCGCAAGATGGGGGCGGATGCGACTATCAACATAAGTACGAGTGAAGAGTTCTAGACGATGAACTATGGTAGAATGATGCCATGAAACTGTTTTTTGACGCAAGGTTTATACGGACAGATTGGCATGATTCGATTAGTTTGTATTCGGCGAGTCTGGCGGGAGAGATCTTGAAGTGGCATGATGATGTGACGTTTTTGATTTGCGACGAGGAGCAGGCGGAGTTTTTGCCGGAAGGTGCGAAGACCGTGAAGATCCATGCGCCGGATAGTTTGCGGGAGGTGAGGAGTGGTCGGGTGATTGAGGGGCTGGGGGCGGATGTGGTATGGACACCACTACAGACAGTAGGGAGTAGTCGGGCTTATCGGCTGATTTTGACGATTCATGATTTGACGTATTTTAAGTTCAATACGCCGCCTGATGGAAAAAAATGGTGGGTGAGACTGGGATGGAAGTTGTTTCATATGACATATCTACCGCAGCGGATGATTTTGCGAAAAGCGGACGCAGTGATGGTGCCGAGTGAAGAAACGCGGCGAGAATTGCTGGAGGCGAAAATGTTTGAGGGGGATATAGAAGTAGTGAGTCCTGCACCGAGGAAGCTGAGCGATGTTCGGGAGAGACCTGCGCAAGGTGAGGATGCGCCGAGGAATATCGTGTATATCGGGACAGGACAGCGACATAAAAATGTAGGGGTACTAGTGCGGGGAATGGAGTTTTTGCCTGGGCGGGTTTTGCATTTGATGAGTCCGATGAGCGAAAAAGTGCGACGTAGTCTGCTGGCGGCAAAACCTGAAGGTGCGGAGATTGTTTTTCATGGAGGATTTGATGCGGAGAAGCAGGCGGAAGTACTGGCGGACGATGCGATTTTGGTGAGTGCGAGTTTGGCGGAAGGATTTGGGATACCTCTCGTGGAAGCGATGGAGTTTGGGGTGCCGATTGTAGTGGCGAATACGGCGGTTTTCCGCGAAGTGGCGGGTGATGCGGCGGAGTTTTTTGATCCTTTTAGTCCTCAGGATTTTGCGCGGGCGGTAGAGGTGATGGATACAAAAGTTGTACGAGAAAGGATAGTCACGAAAGGGCTAGAGCAGGCGAAGAAGTTTAACTGGAGAGAGTCGGCGAAAGTAATTACAGAGACAGCGAGGAGACTATATGGGGAAAGATAAGAAGAAGAAACGAATTTCGACTGGGGTGATTGCGAATCGACGCGCGAAGTTTGATTATGAGTTGGAAGATGAGTTGAGAGTGGGGATGAGTTTGGACGGGAGGAGAGTGAGGGCGGCGCGGGATGGGCATGTTAGTTTGCAGGGGGCTTATGTGACGGCGCGGGATGGGCAACTGTGGCTGAATGGGGCTAGTTTCACTTTAAGGATGAATACGCGAGGCGGAGAGGAGAGGGCGGTGGATAGCTCGGCGGTGAGGTTACTGGCAACGAAAGAGCAGATTTTTGCGATGGAGAGGGAGAAGAAAGATGGAATGACGGTGGTACCGACTAAGCTTTTGACCAAAGGGAGGTTTATCAAGCTGGTGGTAGCGGTAGGGAAAGGGAAGAAGAAGTATGATAAACGGGAGACGATTAAGCGGCGGGATACTGAGAGGGAACATCGGCGGATGTTGAAGAAGCTGTGATGAAGATTTATTCGTGGAATGTAAATGGGCTGAGGGCGGTGGAATCGAAGGGTAAGTTGGAGGAGCTTTTGCGGGTCGAGAAGCCGGACGTGGTTTGTTTTCAGGAGATTAAGATGGATGAGGGAGCGGCGGGAGGTTTTCGGGAGAAATATGCGGGGTTTGAGCAGTTTTATAGTTTTGCGGGGAAGAAGGGGTATTCTGGGACGGGGATTTGGGTGAGTAAAAAATGTGTTCATTTGGGAATGGTGGATTTGACGGGGGTTTTGGACAGGGGGGAGTTGGTGGATGAATTTGGGGATGCTCTGAGTGAAGGGAGATTGATCGCGGTGGAGTTTGAGGGATTTTACCTGGTGAATATGTATGCGCCGCATACTAAGCGGGAACTAGAGAGGTTGCCGCTGAAGCGGCGGTGGAATGAGATGATTTTGAAGTTGTTGAAGGAGTTGGAGGAGGTGAAGCCTGTGGTTCTCGCTGGGGATTTTAATGTGGCGCATCGGGAGATTGATTTGGCGAATCCGAAGCAGAACGTGATGAATGCGGGGTTTACGAAGGAAGAGCGGGAGGATTTTGATAAGTTTATGGAGGCGGGGCTGGTAGATACGTTTCGAGAATTTAATCCGGAGAAGACTGAGGTGTATACTTGGTGGACTTGGCGAGCGAAGGCGCGGGAGAGAAATGTGGGGTGGCGGATTGATTATTTTGTGGTGAGTAAAGATTTTATACATAGAGTGATTGGCGCGGGAGTACATGCGGATGTGTTTGGGTCGGATCACTGCCCGGTGAGTTTGACGATCGGAGGCGTGAAATGAGTGAGAAGATTACGAATGCATCACTAGCGTTTTTGAAGAAGGAGGGTGAGACGTGTCTAGGAATTAAACAGAAAAAGATCGGTGCTGGAAAATGGAATGGGTGGGGCGGAAGAGAAGAAGAGGGAGACGGGTCGATAGATGATACGATGGTGCGCGAATGCGATGAAGAGGGAAGGTTTACGCCGACGGAATATCGGAAGGTGGCGGAGGTGGAGTTTTTGAATCCGTCAAGAGACCGTGAGTTGGGGCGGATGTTGGTGCATATTTATTTTGTGACGGCGTGGGACGGTGAACCGATAAGTACTGTGGAAATGAAAAACCCGACATGGTTTAGAGATGAAGAGATTCCGTATGGCAAAATGTTAGAGGCTGATTCTTGGTGGCTGAGAAAGGCGATTGGTGGGCTGACTTTTCGGGCGTTTGCGAAGTACGGTGAAAACTGGGAGTTTATGGAAGAGGAGAGCTGGATCGAGGAAGTAGATGGTTTTTAACTTTTTTTGGAGGCGGTTTGGATTTGGTGAGGATAGTGTAGAATAGAAGTATGGAACAGGAGAGGTTGGAGCTGGATTTCGTTAAGGACGAGCGGCGACGCTTGGCGGTGTTTGATATCGACGGGACGGTTTTTCGGTCGGGGCTTTATCGGGAATTGATTTTTGAAATGGTGAGTAGTGGCGAGTTGCCCGATAAAATGAGAGGGGAGTTTACGGAAGCGCTGGAGAAATGGCAAAAAAGAGCGAGCGAAGAAGCTTTTGATGAATTTATAGATGCGAGCGTGGTGGCGTATGAAAAGTATATTTTGGACGTGCCGTGTATTGTAGTGGACGAGGCGGCGAAGCGAGTAGTGGAGAAAATGGGGGAGCGTGTTTATACGTATACGCGCGGACTGATGAAAAGTTTGCGGGAGCAGGGGTATTTTTTGATAGCGATTTCTGGGAGTCAGATTGAGTTGGTGGCGAGGTTCGCGAGTAGGTTTGGGTTTGATTATTACGTCGGGCAGGTGATGGAGCGGGGGAGTAATGGGTTTTATACGGGAAAAATCGAGAAGACCCATAGGGATAAGGGGAGGATTTTGCAGGATGTGGTGGAAAGAAATAATTTGACGATGAAAGGAAGTGTGGCGGTTGGAGATACAGGCGGAGATGTGGAGCTGCTAGAACTAGTGGAGCGGCCGATTGCGTTTAATCCTGATCGAAAATTGTTTGAGCGGGCGAAAAAAGAGGGATGGAAGGTCGTGGTGGAGCGGAAGAATGTGATTTATGAACTAGTGCAGGAAAAAGGGCAATATGCGATCGTCGAATAATAGTGCGCGAGGGAGTGCGGCGTGGTGGCGGAAACAGGAGGGCGAGGCGCTGTTTCCTGAGATCGAATGGAATCGACCTGAGCAAAAAAGCCTGGCGGGAAAGATGGCCGTGATCGGCGGGAATGGACTGGGGTTTAATGCGGTGAGTATGGGTTTTGCGGCGGCGGAGAGGATAGGTGTGGGGGAGGTGCGGGTTTTGATGCCTGATGTTTTGAAGAAGAAAGTGCCTGGGGGTGCGGGGATGATTTTTGCGGGGTCGAATGGGAGTGGAGGGTTTGGGAAGGAGGCTCTGAGTGAAATGCGAGCGGTGGGGACATGGGCGGATGTGAGTGTTTTGGTTGGGGATTTAGGGAAAAATAGTGAGACGGCTGTGGTAGTTGAAGAGTTTTTAGATTTGACGGGGCAAGTGGTCGTGACGCGCGATACAGTGGACCTGGTGATGGATGCGGCGGGGAAGTTGGTGGAGCGAGAGGGGACGGTTTTGGTTTTGACGATGGGGCAGGTGCAGAAGTTGTTTAGGGCGGTTTATTATCCGAAGATGGTGACTTTTAGTATGCAGCTCGTGAATTTGGTGGAGGTGTTGCATAAATTTACGGTGACATATCCTGTGGGGGTGATGACTTTTCATCAGGGGAATTTGATGGCAGCGAAAAGTGGCGAGGTGGTGACGATGAAAATCGAGGAGACGAGGTGGAGTCCGCTGACACTGTGGAGCGGAGAAGTGACGGTGAGGATCGCAGCGTATTGGGCGTGGAATCCCGAGAACGTAATGGGGGCGATAGTGACGGGATGGAGGGAGTATGATATATTAAGGTTATGATAATTGTAACTTGAAGAAGCGGGGAGTAAGATGAGTATTCTCGATGTATTTAGTTTTGGTGGTGCTAGCTTTGACTTTCCAATATGGTTTAGTATATTAGCTTTCCTTACTATCGCGGTGATGGGATTTGGAGGTGGAGTAGCGGCATGGTTAGTAATGGATAAGATAAATAACAAGACCCAGAACAAGAAAGCTGTGCGGTACGTTATTTCTATAGGGTTATTGATAGCGGTGTTGTGGCTGCTAATGAGAAATATTAATGATTTTTATATGGTGTCTCTGGCTGCTGCAGCAGTTGTAATTACAATACGAACTATATGGTCAACTAGTAAAAATTCTAAAACTGTTGAGAAAGGTGACACAACCAAGAAACCTGACAGTGAAGAGAGACCAGAAAACTAAACTTGATGAAAAATTGCGTGGTGGAATTGTTTTGGTGAAAAATTTGACTGGTACCGCGGACTGGACTTGAACCAGCACAAGGAAATCCTTACCAGATTTTGAGTCTAGCGCGTCTACCATTCCGCCACCGCGGCGCCAATCAAAGTTTTCATGCTTAACTGTTAACTTACACGCCCCGTTATTGTATACTAACTGAAGGATGAAATCCAGATGTCTAAGGATCTAACGACTAGAAATACATCCGAGCCTAACGATAAGCGACGGGCGACGATAGAGCTGGCGCGCCAGAAGGTGATGGCGTCGTTTAAGGGTGTTCCTGAGAATTACGTAGAAGTGGAAAAAGTAGAGCTTCCGGCTGAACCGAAATCGAACAAGCGAATGGAGGCGCTGGAGAAAATTCGACGAGACCGTGAAGAGCGAAAGAAGCGGGCGACAATACAGGAAGAGGTTGCAGCGGAACTAGAAGAAAAGACTGATCGGTTTGAGACAAAAACTTACGAGAAGACATTTAATGATACTACTCAGGCGCCTCGAGTGAATGATCAAGAATGGAAAAAGTTTCATACGGCATGGCAGGATTATTATCAGAAATACTATGAGGGATATTATGCGTCTCTGGCGAGTAAGTCCGATATAAAACGCTCTGTAGCGAAAGCAGAACGAGATACAGTAGACGGGGAAGAGGAGGAGAATTCGAGTGCGGTAGATGAGTTACGAAAGAAGATCCGTGATAACGCGTCAGAGTCAGCGAAAAAAGTGCGGAAGAGCAGACATTTTGTACCGATAATTGCAGGACTGGCGGTAATTTTAGTATTTCTGTTTTTGCAGTATAACCGATTTATCTTTGGGGCGGTGCGAGCTTATGTAATGCCAGGTACGGCAGTGGCAGAGATCGTAGAGATTGATCCGACAGTGTCGGCGAACGTCGGACTAGAGCCGCGGTTGATTATTCCGAAGATCAATGTACAGGCGCCAATTATTTTTGGAATCGGGTGGGACCATGCGTCACAGCAAAATGCGATGAATTACGGAGTGGCGCATTTTTCGATCCCTGGAGCAAATGCGATGCCTGGGCAGGTTGGGAATCTGGTGATTTCAGGACATTCGAGTGGTGACGTGTTTGATCGAGGGAATTATAAGTTTATTTTTGCGCAGCTGGGGCGGATACGAAATGTGGGAAGTACGATTTTTGTGGAATATGGCGGAGTGCGTTATACATACGCAGTGACGAGATATGAGATTGTGCGGCCGACAGACGTAAATCGACTATTTCTCACTGGAGAAGAAGCGACAAAGCCGATGTTGACGATCATAACGTGCTGGCCGATCGGGACGGCGAGGGAGAGGTTGTTGGTCTTTGCGGAACAAATTAGTCCAAATCCAGCAGATGCAGAAATGAGCAGTGGAGCGATTGATGGCGGCGGGCAGCAAGTGATCACTATGCCAGATGCGACACCGACGTTTTTCCAGAGATTATGGAGTTTCGTGACAGGGAATGGGTGGTAAGATGAGTTTAACGCGTGAGTATGAGTTTTTTGAGCAGTTAAATGAGCTACAGAAAACTCGAAGGTGGGCAGAGTGGGATGAGGTGTTTTCCGAGAGCGTGAGCGAGCATACATACAAGATGATCGTGATGATAGATCGGATTTTTGATATTTTGGATCTGGATTTGGATTATCGGAAATGTGTACGGATGGCGATGTATCATGATTTTGGTGAAATTGGAATGGGAGAAGATGTAGACGCGTATATAGCAGCAAATAATATAGATATAATGACGATAAAGAAACAGCGCGAAGCTGAAAAAGTGTTGGATATTTCGGAGAAATATAAGTGTTCAAAAATTTACGGAGCGTGGCGAGAGTATGAAAAACAAGTGACAGTGGAAGCGCGTTTTGTAAAAGCGGTGGATAAACTAGAGACAGTGATTAGGATTTTAAATACAGATGGAAAGATGTTGGAGCGTGCAGATTTTATCGCAACGTACGCAGATAAGGCGATAAAGAAATTTCCACGGCTGATTCCGTTTTATCGGGTGGTGAAGGCACGGATGCGAGAGAGGTTTGAGGAGCAGGGATGGGAGTGGAAGAAGGAATACGACACTCTGGCGAGCGACTAATTAGCGGACTGTGAGCAACATGCGGACAAGACGGAAAGTAGTATCGTCGTCACGTACTACCGTATAGAGGAAACGGTCGTTTGACGTGATAACAACATCGAAATTATCGTGGGCAGCAGTGATGTCGCGGATATTGTTGCCGTCGAAATCGTAGACGATGAGACGATCGCCACGAGTAGTGTAGAGCATGAACGGACCGAGAGTACGAACCGGGAAGCGGGCAGGGATAGGTGCGGGAACTTCTTCTGGATACTCTGACTCACCGGGTGGCGATGTGGGGTCTCGGAAGTTGAAATAGGAAGCGATAGAGGTCTCGATGTCGTAATTGAAGACTCGGTCGTGATTGGTGGCGATAATCTGACGAGAGTTGCCGATGAGAGTGAGGTCGAGAATCTCGAAATCGACAGTGAGCTCGCGCCAAACGCGAAAAGCAGGAGCGGGACGTCCAAAAGAAGGGAAAGTACCGCGCATAATGAGGATGTTTTGACCGTCGGCAATAATGGCGTGGTCGCGGTTATAGTGGCGTCCGCCAGTAACGGCGAGGTTTTGACCTGTATAGGCAACTGTGTAAAGTATCGACGCGCCGCGTTCGCCATCACGATAGATGCCGATATTGACGAGGCTGTTTACGTTAGGGACTGAGAGGAAGATGATAGTGTCGCGATTGATCTGGGTGAAGCTAGCGACATTATCTAGAAGAACGGCAGAGATTGTTTGGTTATTAACATCTGCTCGACGGAAATTGTTGTTTTCGAGCATAAAGAGGTGGCGACCGTCGTTTGATGCGATCTTCACATCGGAGAAGTTGAGGCGATAGGTAGTGGTGAGATTAATACTCTCACTAGGATCGCGGAGATCGAGAAGAATCCACTCTATGTAATCGGCGAATGTATGACGAATAAGAGCGCGGTTATTATTGCCGCTCCACTCCATAATCTCGATCTGGTGGTTGGTGATTTCTGGATCGTTGAGACCAGAAAGAAAGCCACTGGTTATAATTTCGCGATAGCGAACTTCTTCGCTGCGTAGGTCTAGGAGGTGAAACGGACGATTAGGGTCGGTAAAAGTAATGAGGAGGAATTGAGAGTTAGGCGCAGCTGATACAGATGCGATGTTTTGATAGGTGCGAATAGTGGAAAGTTCGGGGTTTGATGGGAAAAGGCGAGCGTAGTTAAGCCAAAGGACCTGCCCGGGAGATAGGGTGATGTTTTTTGACCAAGGCCCGAAACCTGAACGATAAAAATGAATAGAATGTTCGCCAGGAGCGAGCATAGTACGAGTATTGGTGCGGGAAGAGATTTCCTCGCCATTTATAGAAATTGTGGCGCCGGTCGGTCGAGAGCCGAACTGAACAAGACCACTCTGCTCGAGATTTAAGTCGCGTGTGAGACTATAACCCATCGTAATAAACATCAAAATACCAACAATCGCGACAACAGAGAGTGCCATGATGATATCTACGGCGATAACGCGGAGCCGATCTTTGCGGAGAGAATGAGAATTGTTCATGGTTGAATGAGGTAATTATATCACAGTTTAGGTGCTGAGAGTTGGAAAATTATCAGAGCAAAAAGGCTTGCGTGTATAGCAGAAGCGTATTATTATAGTAAGTACATGATTAAGCGAGGTACAGACGGGAAAAAAATTGTCGCCATAAATGGTAGGTTTTATGACATGCTGACTGGACAGGAGATAGAGCGGAGAGGTAGTGGCGATGCGTCAACAGGAATACATGGATCTGTACAGAAATCGCAAACTTTGAATCGGAAATTTGTGAAAAAAGTGACAGTGAACCCACTAAAGAAGCCTCAAACTGCGCAGCAGCAGATCGCGATGGATCAGTTCAGGAAAAGACTTGCTGTGGCACGAAAAAAGAACGAAGAGGCCCGACAAAAAATTCTGGTGGCAAGAAGTAAAAAAGTAGTAGCGCCAGTAAGTACGTCAGGAAAACTAGTAGGAGTAGAGCGAGTGACTGTAACTCCTCCAGCACAAGAAGAAGTGATGGAAGTGGCGCAAGTACCAAAGAATGTACAGTTCGCAAATGCGGTGTTAGCAAAAAAGAAGGCGGAGATGCGACATATGACAGCTATGGAAATGAAAGAGCGAGCGATCCAGCAAGCGTTTGAGCGGGAGAGGGAGACAAACCTACAAGCGATGGAGTCGAAAAAAAAGACGCGGATTGGGTTTTTCAGAAATCGAAAATTAGTAAGTGTAGTGTCGATGTGCGCGGCAGTACTGCTACTGGGTGGGTATTTGACTTATATAAATATGCCGAATATTTCAATACGAGTAGCCGCCATGAGAGCAGGGATCGATGCGTCGCATCCGAGTTATCGACCACAGGGATATTCGCTGAATGGGCTCGTATCATTTAGGAACGGTGCTGTAGAGATGGAGTTTACGAATGGTGAGGGTGAAAGTTTTATACTGACGCAACAGAGGAGTTCTTGGGACTCAGCAGCACTACTACAGAATTTCGTGAGGCCGAACTGGGGGGTGGGATATACAATTGCGCGAGAACAAGGAATGACGATTTATCTAAATGATGGAAATGCGGCATGGGTGAGTGGTGGGGTATTGTACACGATTGAAGGAACAGGAATTACGAACGAGCAAGCGCGCAATATCGCGACGAGTTTATAGGTGACCTTCTGCAAGTAGTGAGCTATTTGGAGGGATTTTGTCTTAGTCTGCGTAGTGCACAACTACTCTATGATTTGCTTCGGTGTAGTGATAGAATCAAAAAATGAAAGAAATTCGAACCAGATTTGCTCCGAGTCCGACGGGCTACATACATATCGGAAATGTGAGAAGTGCGATTTATCCGTACTTGATCGCAAAACAGGCGGGCGGGGTTTTTTATTTGAGGATCGAAGATACAGACCAGGCACGCTATGTAGAGGGGGCGGAAGATCTGATTATGGATACATTGAAGTGGCTAGGGTTGAAGTGGGATGAAGGAGTGGATGTAGGTGGACCATACGCACCGTATCGCCAGACTGAAAGAAAAGAAATTTACCACGCATGGGCACAGAAACTAGTTGACAAAGGACTGGCGTACGCAGACCCATACACAGCCGAGGAAGTCGAAGTTTTTCGTGAGAAGTCGATGGCGGAGAAGAAGGCGTTTTTATATAGAGATTATCGGCCCGAAAATCCACCAAAGTGGGACGGAACACAGCCGCTGCGATTCAAGGTGACGAATATAAAACGATGGAATTGGCATGACGAAGTGATGGGTGATTTGACGGCGGGACCTGAGGCGCTGGATGATTTTATTCTAATTAAATCGGATGGATTGCCGACGTATAATTTCGCGCATATCGTGGACGACGCAGAGATGAGGTCAAGTCATATCACGCGCGGCGTGGAATATGTAAGTAGTACGCCGAAATACCTGTCGCTATATGAAGCGTTGGAAATTGAGCCGCCGATTTTGGTGAGTTTGCCACATATCATGGCGCCGAGTGGGAATAAAAAACTGGGGAAGCGGGACGGGGCAAAGTCAGCGACGGAGTATCGTGATGAAGGATACCTGCCTGAGGCGATGTTGAACTTCCTCGTGATGCTCGGATGGAATGATGGGACGGAGCAAGAGATTTTCACGATGGAGGAGCTGGTCGAGAGGTTTGACGTGTCGCGGGTACAGAGGAGTGGGGCGAAGTTTGATGAGCAGAGATTAATCTGGATGAATGGGCAGTGGATACGGAGACTGTCGTTGGATGAACTGTATGAGCGATGCGAAGGGTTTTGGAGTGAAGCGGCGATGGTTGCTGATGAGGAGTACCGAAAGAAAGTACTGAGGCTGGTGCAGGATCGCCTGAAAACACTAGGAGATCTCAGGACGATGGTGGATTATTTCTTTGTGGAACCTGAGGTGAATTTGGAGCTGATCGACGGTGATAAGCGGCTGAAGAAATATGAGCGGACGCATCTAGTGAAGATGTTGGAAGTGGTGCGAAGTAGACTGGAGAGTGTAGAATTTGAGGCAGATAAATTGCAGGAGGTTTTGAATGAGTTGCTCGTGGAGCTGGATGAAAAGCCTGCGAATCTGTTTAGTCTGGTGCGAGTGAGTTTGAGTTGGGCGCCTTTTAGTCCTGCGCTGAACGAGATGATGGAAGTGTTGGGTAGAGAAAAGGTGCTGGAGAGGATTGATCGGACGATTGAAGCCCTAGAGTAAATCTCCTAGAAATGAAAATGGACGCGCTTTTGAGGGCGCGTCCTGTGTGTGGTGTGTGAAACTTTAGTTCTGTAGTCGACCTGGCCAAATGGCAGCATATGGATTCTTGGAATCTACAGCCACCGAATAACGCTCCGACTCGCCCCCGGGCGGATCTTTGTAGTAGATGATGCCGATTTGATGACCGGCTTCACCGTTGATTAGTGCGCGCACATAGGCGGTTGCGCCGTCTTCGGAATTCTTGATGACAGTGGTCTCGGGATTCCATTCAAGAATGGTGATGACGGAATTCAGAGAGTCGTCGGGGCAAAGTGTTGGGCCTAAGGTTGCGTAGGGTTTGAGCATGTTCCAAAACTCAGCGGGGTTATGGGCGTACATGTCGGGGATGGTGAAATACTTGTCGGGGTAATTCATAGATTACACCTCTTTCTGTAAGATTTTTCCACACAGTGATGGTGATAAAGTGCGCCGAGTGCGGTATGTTTCCATTGTAACATAAACGCGATCGTTTGTCAATCTCCGACAAGGGTTCTCGGAGGAATGGCGGTTATGGTATAATGGTGGGCAATGAAATTACGCAAGAAGAACTCATTTAGGAATTGGATCGCGAAGAATAAGATACTGGTAATGATCGTGATAGGGACGCTACTACTGATAGGTGGCGGAGTGACAGCGTGGCTAATAACAGGGAACGATAGCGGGCTATGGGAGATAATTTCGAGAGAGCGCGAAGAAGAGGAGGAGGAAGAGCCAGAGCCGATCGTGTGGCATGCGGCGCTCACGGGTAGAGTAGTGGAGACAGAGGCGGAAGTGAATTCGGTAGTGACGGCTATTGCAATTGAGAATAGCCCACAAGCACGTCCGCAGTCAGGGCTAAAAGAAGCAGGTGTGGTGTTTGAGTCGGTAGCAGAAGGTGGAATTACACGGTTCTTGGCGTTTTATCAAGACGACAAGCCTGCGATGATTGGGCCTGTGAGAAGTTTGAGGACGTGCTATTTGGACTGGGTGGCAGGGTTTGATGCGGTGATTTTGCACTATGGTGGTAGTGCAGCGGCTCTAAACAGAGTGAGAAATGGTCCGTACCGAAGATTGGATGAGATGGTACAGCCACGAACGACGTGGCGATCGGCGGATCGGTGGGCGCCACATAATGTCTACACGAACTTCGAGCGAATTGACGGCACGAATCGAGACCTAGGGTGGGAGGGGTCGAATTTCGTGGGGTGGGAGCGAAAAGACGCGGAGGTAGCGGAAGAATTAAATGCGACACATGTTGACTTCAGGATTTCGCACGGACACTTATATAACAGTACTTTTAACTGGAACGGGGACTACGGGGTGTATTTCAGATCACAGGGCGGGGCGCCACACATGGACAGAGAACAAGGTCACATAGCGCCAAATGTAGTGATTGCGATAATCGTCGACCAGAGAACTGTGATGGAAGATGGCTGGAGGACTCTGATCGGTACAACTGGCGCGGGCTATGCGTATGTTTTCCAAGATGGAACTGTAACACCTGCGAGGTGGAGGAAACAGAATCGCGAGGCGATGATAGAGTTTTTTGATCGGGAAGGTGTAGTAGTGCCACTGAATCGTGGACAAGTTTGGATCACAGCGCTACCGTCGGACGAGAGGCGCGTAACGTGGCAGTAATAGAAAAGCGTGGTGGGAAAATATTTCGTGGTCGCGTAGTAGTGATGTCTGGGGTCGGCGGACTAGTGATTGCAGGTGGCGTGGCGGCGATGATGTTGTTTATGTTTGAGGTGGATATAGCAAAATGGGAGACTTGGGCAGGAGTAGCGGGGGTCTTTACAGGGTCAACTATAGTGTTATGGATCTTGCAGAGTCTGGCAATGAAACCCGTGAGAGACTTGGCGAAGTTTATCGAGGGCGTTGAAAGTAAAAATGTGACGAAGATAAAAATACCAAAAACGAGACTGTTCAACTATGAAATGGAAGGCTTGGAAGATCTGATGAAATACATCAAGGAGCTGAAGTGTGAGAAAGTTGAACTAGAGAAGCAAGTTAGTGAAATCCAAAAAGAAGGTGAGTTTTTAATGGGGGCGCTGGACGCGATGAATGTGGGACTGGTGATCTTAGATGAGGACTTGAAGATTATTTACAATAACAAAATGGCGCCGGTATGGGAAGATCTAGACGGGAATAAAAAGCTAGCAATGAAGTTCTGGGAAGGGGATACGGCAGAGAAATGGCTGGCGGAAGTGAAACATGACGCAGTAAAAGCAGAGCGAATCTGGAGAAGAGTAGAAAATAAACAAGACACGGGTGAAGAACGAAGGTATTTTGACATGGTGGCGTCGTATAATAGTGGTGGGCGAGGCGAGGGGGTACTGGTGATGGTGGATCAGACAGAGCTGTATTCACAAGATGATGACGGACTGAACTTTATGGCTTTTGCGGCGCATGAACTCAGGGGGCCGATCACAGTTATCCGTGGGTATTTAGACGTACTCCATGACGAATTGGGGGATATTTTAACCAAAGAACATCAAGAGTTGCTGAGTCGACTGATGATGTCTGCAAATAGTCTAGCTATTTATCTGAACAATATTTTGAATTCAGCAAAGTTTGAGAACGAAGCGCTGAAGTTGATTTTGGACGAGGAGAAATTAGTGGATGTGTTCACATTGATCGAGGACGATGCGCAGATGCGGGCAAACGCAAACGGGCGATTACTTAGGTTTGACATCCCGAAAGATCTACCGACGATCGCAGCAGACAAATCGAGTCTCGGCGAAGTATTTATGAACCTGATAGATAATGCAATCAAATATAGTTATGAAAACGGGATCGTGATGGTAGTTGCACAGGCGAAGGGCGATATGGTGGAAGTGAGTGTAATAGATCAGGGGCTAGGAATTCCGAGTGGGTTACTGCCGAATATATTCAGGAAGTTCTATCGATCTCATCGCTCGCGGGCATCGGTAGCTGGGATCGGAATTGGGCTTTTTATCTGTAGAGCTATCGTGGAGTCGCATGGTGGAGAAATAAAAGTGGAAAGTGCTGAAGAAAAAGGGACGACTTTTACAGTATCTCTGCCGGTTTACGCAAGTGTAGCAAGTAAGCTACAATCAAGTGGTGGAGATAATTCTAGTATGATCGATCGCACACTGAGGAGAAATTTAATCCGCAACCACGGAACAATAAAGGGGTAGTATGAAGACAGTTCTATGTATTGAAGATGATAGGTTTATCGGTGAAATGTACGTACGAAGCCTGAAGAGGGAAGGGTACGAAGTGGACTGGGTGGTAAACGGCGGAGACGGATTGGCGGCAGTAGAGAGCAAGAAATATGATTTTATTTTGATCGACATAATGCTGCCGAATAAGCGAGGGGACGAGCTGGTGCGGATTTTGCGAGGAGGTGAGGAAGATAAAGTACCAAATTCAAAGGTTTTAGTATTGACGAACTATCAGCAGGATGCACAGAGTCGATTACAAACAGAAGATAAAGTAGACGCGTACTTAATAAAGGCAGATATCACACCAAAAAAATTACTACAAGTAATGGCAAAACTAGGTGGTGAGAAAAAGAATTAGTCTGAGGTTAGTTGGCTACTGGGTCAATAAACTAAAGTATGGAAGAGTTGCGGAAATTGAGAGGTTACGATAGAATAGGGCGGTAAAGTTTGGCCTCATCGTCTAACGGTTAGGACACCAGGTTCTCATCCTGGCAATCGGGGTTCGATTCCCCGTGAGGTCACCAAGATGCTTTTGAAAAAACCTTTGAAAATGAGGTTTTTTTGTTTGGGATTTTTGAAAGAGTTGTGTATAATCATAAGTATTAAGTGGGGAAAAATATGACCAAGAAATTAAAACGTACGAAGAACACTAAAAAGGCAGCGATACCGGAACATAAAAAGCACCAACCTGGGCTAGTGTGTTCGCTAGCAATACTACTTGCTACAATGACATTTATCGCAGGAACGGCAATCGGAGCTTTCATGGTGGCACAGGCGCGGCGAATAGAAGAACGACAAAACCGAGATGCTGTCCTGTTCATTAAGCAAGGTGCAGAGATTGACGCTGTGACATATGTGATATACCGAAATGGACTGATCGCAGAGCGATTTACAGACGATCGCCCAGACAACAAAGCGATTATGAACGAAGAAGATCTACGAGATCTGAAGCGACGGATTGAGAATATCGATCGTGACAGCTCGCGGGCAATTACACGAGAATCGACAGACTTTAACCATGGTGAGTCGGTAATGCGAGTATTCAGTACTCGACTGAGTCGATGGGTGATTCTACGTGAATATAGCGGGCGAGACATCTTCCAGAGTAACGCACAGAGTGTGCTTGATCTAGTAGACCCAATTGAGCAGCTGATTGAGAGATACTTACATCCAGGAGATGTTGTAGAAGACTAGATTTCTACTGAAGTTTAGAAGGAGCTGGCGCAATATGCGCTGGCTCTTTTGTTTGTTGGCTGACTTATTAGTAAGCGACGAGCTAGAGAAGTTTAAGAATTTGACGAGCTAGGCGCTCAGGGTCGTGACGAATAAGAGTGCGATGACTGGCTTTTGGATCGTTTGGACTTGTTTCGTGAATCGACGCGGAGAGAAGATCAACTCCGATTGATCGGTAATGAGCAGACACAAGAGCGTCAGTATCAGAGAGAACCGGAAGCTCACCATCGGCGGCATAATGTTTTATGAGTGAGTCGATAGGCGGGTGGGAATTGTAAAGAACATAGTCTAGAAATTTAACACCAGCTAGACGCTCGAGTTCGGAGGCGTAATCATGAACATGGAAACCGTCAGTGTGTCCAGGTTTATTCATGAGATTACAGACATACACGGATTTAGCCGTAGAAGACTTCAGTGCATCGGCAACGCCTGGCACGATAAGAGTCGCACCGAGGCTTTCGTAGAGACTACCGGGAGAAATAATAATAAGGTCCGCGTCCTCAATAGCGGTAAGAGCAGCGGGATTAGCGAGTGGGATTGGTTCGAGCCAAAGTTTCGGACGATTAGCTAATTTTGTATTCTCAATATTATCCTCGCCGCGAGTAATCGAATCTCCATCGTCAGCCACGACTGTAATTTGGTCGAGAGTGATAGGTTCAACATAGCCGACGATATCAAGCACCTCGCTAGCAAGCGCAACTCCACCCCGAAAATCTCCGGTCATATCTTCAAGTGCGGCTAGGAAAAGATTACCAAATGTATGACCTTTTAAGTGTCCGTTAGAAAAGCGATGACCAAAAAGATCGCGAACACGCGGAGAGCGGGAGAGAGCAACAAGACACTGCCGGACATCGCCTGGAGGAAGAACGCCGAGCTCGTCACGAAGCTGACCAGTCGAACTGCCATCGTCAGCCATCGAGACGATTGCTGTAATTTCGGTGAAATGGTTTTTAAGCCCCGAAAGAACAGTGAAGCTACCTGTACCGCCACCGATAACTACTACGCGTGCATCTGATCGTTCTAGCATATATGTTGCTATTTTAACACGGAACTTGCGGGGGTTTTGAAGTTTTTGAAGTGCGGAATGTCGCAGTGTCTGTACTGCTCGTGATATAATTATAGACAGAAAGGGTGGTCGCTTTGAAGGGTTCGAAAATACCAACGATGATAATAGGTGGAGTGATTGCTCTGGGAAGCAAGGTGGTTTTCTTGTTGTTAGTGCCATGGATCGGAGAATTTATCGGGGTGACTATTAGTGTAACAGAGTCGCTTTTCATAGTGGCTATAGTGATACTTGCGGGGGTGGCAGGATGGATGATCGGGAGAGGAATGGGAGGATCTACAAAAACAACCCGTAAGGCGGGGCGAGGGGGTGTTGAGTCTGCGCTAAGATCAGAAGCGGTGGTAGATTCTATTAGTGACGGAATAATCGTACTAGACGGGGATGGCAACGTGACTTTAATAAATCCTGCAGCAATTGAGTTAATCGGCTGGGGGAAGGAAGATGCAGTCGGGCTAAGTATACAGTCAGTACTAGTTCTGATGAACGAGGCAAATATGCCATTTGAAGAGGGTGAGAACCCAATACTCCAAACGGTGAAAATGAAGACTCCTTATGAGTCGCGAAACCTAACACTAGTGACTAAAGTAACTCATAAAAATATACCAATTGCTTTGTCGGTAAGTCCTGCTGGAGAAAATTCTGTGGTGACGTTTCGAGATATCGAACGGGAGGTTAGTGAAGGGCAAGAGCGGTCTGATTTTATCAGTACAGCAAGCCACGAGATGCGTACGCCTGTGGCATCAATTGAAGGGTATTTAGGGCTAGCACTAAATCCACAGACGGCTACGATAGATGAACGAGCAAGACAATATCTAGCACGAGCGCATGAATCATCACAACACCTAGGTCGGCTTTTTGCGGACTTACTGGATGTAACGCGCCTAGATGATCAGAGAATAAAAGTCCGCATGGAACCAATTGAAACTCTGGGGTTTGTGCGAAATATATACGAAGCGATGAAACCAGCGGTTAAAGAAAAAGGGTTGCAGTATGTTTTCCGTCCAGACGTGCGAAATGAAAAGGTAATTAGTCCAGCATATTACTCACAGACAGATGTAGTGTTGTTACGTGAAGTGGTCAGTAATCTGATTGAAAATGCGATTAAATACAATCGTGAAGGTGGGAGTATCGAGGTGGATGTATCAGGAAATGAGAATAATGTAACTATTTCAGTAGTAGATACGGGAATTGGGATTCCGCCAGAAGACGTGGCGCATGTGTTTCAGAAATTCTACCGAGTGGATAGTACTGACACACGCGAGATTGGCGGAACAGGTCTAGGGTTATACATTAGCCGGCAGCGAGTAGAGAACATCAATGGCAAGATATGGGTAGAGAGCGAATATCAGAAGGGGTCAACGTTTTTCGTGTCGATACCGCGACTGAGTGGGAATATGTATGAAATGATACTAAAGGAGAAGGGTTCTAATAATGCAGCTAACGAACAAAAGACAGAAGAGAGAACTAACACGACCACTGTCGGAACTGGAGCTTATGCGACTATGGCAAATCATGGGGCGTTACAGTCAAACTATGCGCCTATAAATGAACGGTCTGATAGTAATAATGGGGTAGGTATGATACATCCGCAAAATACTACTAGCGTGATTAGTCCAGAACAACAGGGGGTGGCGGAATAAAAATACATAAAGGACTGAGTAGTATGCGAAAAAACCATAAGGGTTATGGTGCTTTTTGAACAAATGACTTATAATGGAGGTATTATGACAAAAATTCTACTAGTCGAAGACGACAAGAGCTTGCGGGAGATTTATGGGATTAGGTTAGCGGCGGAAGGATACGATATCGTGTCTGCGGGAGATGGCGAGGAGGCGCTGGCGATGGCGGCGCAAGTGAAACCTGATTTGATTATTAGTGATGTGATGATGCCTAAAATTAGTGGCTTTGATATGGTGGATATCCTCAGGCAGACACCAGGCACGAAAGACATCAAGGTGATTATGATGACAGCTCTGTCGAGCGACGATCAAAGAATTAAAGGAGAGTCGGTAGGAGCAGATCGATATCTCGTGAAGTCGCAGGTAGGGATTGAAGATGTCGTAAATGTAGTGCATGAAGTTTTAGGAGATAGAGCGCCAGGACAAGGAGCGCCCGCTGGTGGGATGGTGATGGCAGCAATCGCCCAAAACGCAGCGACAGGTAACGAACCGACAGGACTTCCGCAGCCAGTAGCGCCTTTTACGCCGCCTAGACCGGCTAATTTAGGAGAAAAAGTACTTAACCCAATCAGTGACATGAGTAGATCTCTGTCTGATGAGCAAAATGATATTCAACAACGTGTAGCACAGGAACTAGGAGAGCAGCCGGTGAACGTCGCAACTCCTGCACCAGCCGCGGCTTCTACCCCAACACCTCCCCCTCCCGCACCTATGGGAGAAATAGTTCCTGGAATAGTGCCTTCTGTGCCAGTAAGTCCAGTTCCAGACGCGATACCACCAGCTCCTCCTGCGCCAGCGATGCCTGCAGTATCAACTGCAGCGCCTGCGCCGATCTCTCCTGCACCCGTGCCAGCAGCAGTTCCACCGCCAAATGCAATTCCTGTACCGCCCGTACCGAGTCCGATCCCTCCTGCGCCACCAACAGTTCCTGCGCCAGCGATGCCTGCAGTACCAACTGCAGCGCCTGCGCCGATCTCTCCTGCACCCGTGCCAGGTGCGGTGCCTGCGCCAGTAGTGGAACAAGTAGTAGCCCCTTCAACTCCTCCGCCGCCACAACAACCAGATTCACACCTGCCAGATTTTTTCAGCAATCAATAAATATTAAGTATGGACAGCTTTAAAAAAAATCTTCTTGTGTTTGATGTGAACACGGATGATATAATTGTGGCAGATATGGAAGAATTAATCAAAGAGAGTAGTGAGGAAGGTGAGCGCCTAAATAAGTATTTAGCTCTGCGCCTAGGAATATCAAGAAGGGAAGCGGACGATATGATCGCCGAAGGGCGAGTATTGGTAGAGGGCGAAACAGTAAAACTGGGGCGGAGGATTTTACCTGGAGAGCAAATTAAGCTAGACGGGGAGTTGGTTGACGCAAAAAAAGACTTTGTTTATCTAGTGATGAACAAGCCAGTAGGATATGTCTCTAGTAGGAAAGCGCAAGGCGAAGGAGTGAAGACGCTATATGAATTATTACCCAAAAAATATCATGAACTAAAGACGGTAGGGCGGCTAGATAAAGAGAGTTCAGGATTGATACTACTCACGAATGATGGGGATTTTACATATAGAATGACACATCCGAAGTTCCGAAAAGTGAAGATTTATGAAGTGAGGCTAAATAAGGATCTAGAGCCGCTACATCAACAGATGATTGCGGATTTCGGTGTGACACTGGCGGACGGGAAGAGTCAGCTAGGACTAGAGAGGATGAATGATGGGCGCTGGCGAGTGATGATGAGCGAGGGGAGAAATCGTCAAATACGAAGAACTTTTCGGGCGTTAGGATACGAGGTTATGGATCTTCATCGGACTAATTTCGGAGTGTGGGAGCTAGACGAAATGGGAGACGGAGAGTTTCGGGAAGTTGAAATAAAGTAAAAACCCGCCTCGATGAAGAGGCGGGAATTATATAAGGTGCGTTTAGGAGGAGTTAGGAGGGTCGGTTGTCGAGTACGAAAAAGCTGAAAAACTTTTTCAAAAATCTAACAGCAAACAGATTTGAGAAGCGACGAATGCGGCGAAATCCACAGAGAGGATTATCAGTATCGCCGCTGGGTGCAGTTTCCATAATCCCTATCATGAGTGGCGATAGTAGACCGAGATGCAAGACTGTAAATTCGTCTGTCACGCTGCGATCTAGTGGATCTGCAACAGTTACACACAAACTACCTTCGTAATAACGCACACTGATAAGTGCACGGATATCGCCCGAATTTAGACGGACGACTGGGTAACCAACATACCCTGTACCGCAACTGGTTCTTATTGATTTATTGTAGTACTGGGCGCAACAGATACGGTACGCGTATGACGAACCTTTTTCTAAACTACTATAGGTGATTTTGCTATCCAGCCCAGAGTTAAACTCTCCATAAGATCCCCAGTTATACTCTATACCTGGCGGTCTGTAGATGTGCTTAATTCCGTAGCGAAGACAGAAGTGATAAAAGCTCTCGTTTAGCGGTAATGGTATTCTACTGATTCGCTCGTGTTCTGTCATGCGCGCTGCGGCTATATCTCTGAGCTCGAAAGCCAGTTTGACTTCTGAGGTCTCATTGATCGTTCCGTGTTTAACTTCTTTTTCGAGGTCATCTGCGTCGACGATGATTTCGCTACTGGGATCGTTGCAGATCTTTAATATCAGGTCTAATTCAGCGTCGGGCATTTTGTCGCCTAGTAGCTTTTCACGTACTTTTTCGGCGTCGATCTGAAAAGATAGATTTTTGAGATTACGACGATAGCTTTTGCCGCGCGAATCGAGAGTATTAACCGAATAACAGTCGTACATAACACGATAGTTAATCTCGGTGATCTGGTCGAGCATGCGCATGCCGCGCCAAGCCTTAACGAGCTGGAACGGAGATGAGAGCCCACAGAACTGATGAACTTGCCCATTTAGGTCGACGAGGCCGATACCGAATTTGGTATCGTTTCCGTCGTTTCGAATAACAAGACAGGCTGCTAAGGTAATTGATCCTTGTTCTGAAATAATGCGAGGTTTTTGCTCAAGAACTCTCAAGATGCGGTCTGACATAAAATACGATTCCTCCCTTTAAAATACGATGGCGTAATCTAATTAGATTCGCCTATCTGGCGGGTAATTATAGTATAAGCGGGTATGAATGTCAATACATAAAAGTGGTTTAGTGTGAGGAGAGACGACTGCCAGTGCGGGCGCTACAGGTAAAGTAAAAACCCGCCTCGTGAGAAGCGGATATTTTTGAACGTAATGCGCTATGGAACTAAGCTTCGACCCAGAGACTACTCATGAAGAGGATGGTTTCAGCTGGGTGTTCGGGAAATTTGGGGCGATAGTTGTAGCGGACGCCGGCCGGTATGAGTAGAGACTCTCCACTGACACACTCAACTTCGTCTGCTATTTCAAACTCAAACACTAATTCACCGCTGACGATATAGTAGCGATAATCACTACTAGCAGTAACCCAGCCATGCTCACCCTTTACATGAACATGTACAATCGTTTCGTTTTGATCAACGAATAAGTGACTAGTTGTCTGGATATCATCACCCTCGACAAATTCGCCGTTTTGGACACTCCAATTGTCGGTTCTCGCGTTTTCTGCTGAGCCTTTCACTATAGTCATAGCGCACACCTCCTGTTTTTACTACAAACTAGTAATGTAAGTTTGTTGAACTTTAGTATGACATAGTTGCGTACAGGGGTCAAGTGTGGTATGCTAGGTGGAATGAAAAAACTTCCAACAGTAGCTATTATCGGGCAGACGAACGCGGGCAAAAGCTCGCTTTTCAACCGTATGACGCGGTCGAGGCAAGCGATTGTAGCAAAAGAAGAAGGGACAACGCGCGACAATGTGATGGCACGAGTAGCGACGGCGAAGGGAGCTTTTTGGCTGGTGGATACGGCGGGACTGAAGGACCCTGAGGACGAATTCGAGGCGTCTATCCAGGACCAGATCGCGGATGCAGTGGAAAATGCGGACCTGATATTAGTGGCGATGGACGCTACGAAATACCCAAATCAGGACGATAAAGACATCGCGAAAAAAGCGCTGAAGAGTCGGAAGCCTGTAGTGTTGATTTTGAATAAGTGTGATTTGAAGGGGAATTTGGCGGAGGAAGAGTTTCTGCGCCTAGGTGTGAAAGATCGAGTACGAGTAAGTGCAGAACACGGTACCGGCGTGAAGGAGTTGAAAGAGCTGATCGGCGAACTGATCGATCTGTCGGGGGCGCAAGTGAAGGACGAAGATGTTTTGAAGATTGCGCTGATTGGGCGGCCAAATGTCGGAAAGTCGAGCTTGTTTAATGTGATGGCGAAAAAACAGCAGGCGATCGTAGCGAATGTGAGCGGGACGACGAGGGATCTGAATCGAGTGAAAATTAAGTTTGAGAAAGTAGCGCTGGAAATTATCGATACGGCAGGGGTGCGACGACCTGGCAAGCAGGAAGTGGGAGTGGAGAAGTTTTCGGTACTCAGGACGATGCAGGCGATCGAAGAGGCGGATGTTTGCTGTCTTTTAGTAGACGGGACGGAGCCGCGGAGTGCTTTTGATCAGAGACTAGCGGGAATTATCGACAAAGTAGGTAAAGGGATGATTATAGTGGTGACGAAGTGGGACCTGGTGGATGCGAGCGAGGAAGGTGTGACGGATAAGATTTTGGCGGGGATGACGCGAGATTTTAATTTCGCGCCATATGCGCCTGTAGTACTGACGAGTAGCGTGGATGGGAAAAATGTAACGAAGATTTTCGAACTGGCGCTGAAGATTCGCGAGGAGCGAAAAAGGGAATTTAAGACGAGTGAATTAAACAGGGTGCTGGCGCAGGCGATTTTGTCGCACCCGCCAGCGGGGCTTAAGAACAAACACCCGAAGTTGCGATATATGGTACAGACAGATACGAGTCCGCCGTGGTTTGTGGTTTATGGGAGACATCTGAGTTTCTTACACTGGAGCTATAAGAGATATTTGGAGAATATTTTCAGAGAGACTTTTGGGTTTGAAGGGACGCCGATAAAGTTTAGTTTCCGCGACGAGAAGACGCAGACTGGACGGAAACCGAAGGCGGAGGAGGGTGGCGAAGAGCGGGTTAGGACAAACTGGCGAGGCGAGAAAAAGAAAAAAGGCTAGACTCGTGAGAGTTTAGCCTTTAGTGTTATTACGCTGCTACAAAGGTCACTATCACCATTAATTAGTAAAAGGGATAGCTGGCGGGTTGTGGTGTTGGAGTTTTTTAATCAGCTCTATGTCGGTCGAAATAAACCTATCGTTATAACTGGTCAATATGTCAAGAAGACGACCAGGAAGCATGATTTGCGTCTGCAGGAGAGACAATGTTTCTTTTATAATCCTCCTGTCGCAGTCCAGCCGTTCTGCTATGACATCTGCCTCCATTGTCTTATCTTTTTCACTGTAATACATCATGACGATGCGTATTTTGAGCTGTCTTGATGCGTTTTCCGTTTCGGTGAACTTAGCTTGCTCTTTCTTCGTGCCGAGAATCATCCTTGAGATGATACGGAGCACTTGAGAATGGAAGTTTGGAATTACAGACTTGTCGGGCATCCTTCCAGAATAGCCAACTGTTTTGTTTAGAAATCCTTGCAAATTGTTCATACACTACCTCCAGAATTTTTTTTACTTTGCAGCGTTAAGGAACATTTGCTGAACAAGGCAACAAATACCCTTTAGTAGCCAGCAAAACTGATTGTAGTATAAACTATTTGACAGATAATGTCAATATGTGGCGAGATATGGTAAGATGTAGGGGATGAAGATTATTTTTGCGCTAGGAAATCCAGGAACTCAATATAGTATGACGAGGCATAATGCGGGGTTTTTTGCGGTGGATCTATATGCGAAAATACGGGAACTGGAATGGAAAGAAAAGCCGAAGTGGAAGGCGGTGGTTGCGGAGCTTGACTCTGAGGGGGAGAAAGTGATCTTCGTGAAACCACAGACTTTTTATAACCTGGTAGGGGAGAGTCTGGTGGCGGTGATGGGGTTTTATAAAGCGGACATCGAGGACCTGCTGGTGGTTTGTGATGATCTAAATTTACCCTTTGGGGTGGTGCGAGCGCGGATGAGCGGAGGTGATGGTGGGAGTAATGGTTTACGTAGCGTAGTAGCGCAGATCGGGACGGAGTTTAAGCGGGTGAAAATCGGAACAGATGGAGAGATGCGAAAGCGAATGAGTGACGCAGATTATGTGTTGGCGAGATTTAGCGAAGAGGAGAAGGCAGAGCTGGGAGGGGTTTTGATGAAGGTGGGTGGGATGATTGATGATTTTATCATTGGGGAGTTTGAGGCGAAGAGCGATTAGAGTCTGCAGGAGTGCCGGGACTTGATTTGACTGTGGTGAGAAAATTTGACAACTAAAAAGAGCCTAAGTAAGGGTGGGCATCACTTAGGCTCATTTTAGCCTTCAACACACCACACGAGAGGCTCTGAGCGAACTCAGAAGCATGACCCACCTCACACTTTTCGCGAGGGTCTGCCGGTTAAAGGCGTTAGTACACATACTACGATGGTCCAAGAGTGGAGGTAAGTACTCAAGGGCGTACTATGTGCATAACTTAAAAAGTTATAATCTAGTAGCGCTTTTGACCCACGAGGGGCTTTTTGCAACTATTAGATGTTATAATTTTTAGGTACCGTTTAGTGAATTTGGCGATGCCGAACTCACTAACTCACGGGCATTATAGCATGTGTATGGATATATGTCAACACTTTTCTAATAAAAATGAGTAAAATCAATAAAATACTACCCCGAGAGAGTGAATTTACATCAGTGATAGGTTCTATTGCGCATATGCCTACTAAGTTGTATTATCGCGGAGTTTTACCCGAAAAACGAGTAAAAAGTGTAGCGATCGTAGGGACACGAAAGCCGACGGCATACGGACAAGAGTTTGCGTATAAACTAGCGAGAGAACTAGCAGAGAAGGGGGTGGTGGTAGTGAGTGGACTAGCGCTAGGGATTGATGCAGTGGCGCACCGCGGAGCATTGGACGCAGGCGGAGTGACGGTGGCAGTGCTAGGAAGTGGAATTGATGACATAACGCCAAGAACGAATAAGAGACTAGGGGAGAGGATTTTAGATGAGGGCGGGGCGATTTTGAGTGAGTATGAACCGGGTCACCCTGCGATGCCGGGGCAGTTTCTCGCGAGAAATCGGATCGTGAGTGGACTGAGTGATGCGGTGATCGTGATCGAGGCAGCAAAGCGGAGTGGAACACTGGCGACGGCGAGCTATGGGCTAAATCAAGGGAAGAGTGTGTTTGCGCTGCCGGGGAGAGTGAGTGACGCGATGAGTGCGGGGTGTTTGGCGCTTTTGAAGCAAGGAGCGACGCCTGTGGCGTGTGTGGAGGATGTTTTGGAAGTGATTGCGCCAGAGAAACTGGAACAGGTGACTCTAGGGTTTGATGGGGATAGCGAAGTAGAGCGGAAAATCGTGAAGATGATCCGAAGCGGTGTGAATGACGGAGAAGTGATCGCGGCGGGAGCAGGAGTGAGTGTAGGAGAATTTAATCAGGCGGTGACGATGATGGAATTAAAAGGAACGATTCGGGCACTAGGGGCGAATCGGTGGATGTTGAGGTAAAAAAGAGGGCTGGATTTAATATCCAGCCCAAGGTGCGAGTTGTTATTGTTCGAGGAGCCAGTTTGGTTTTGGCCAAGTGCGCTGTTCACCATTTCTGCGATGACAACCGACAGACGGTCGCTCTGTGTACGATACCGTGATGTCTATGTCTGTACTCCAAGCGTCCTTCCAGAAGGCCGCAATTGCCGTGACGATCTCATCCATGGCGGCAGCGCGTTGCTGGTCTGTACAGTTTGTTATGCCGCTGCAGATATCAAAGCGGAAACTGGGACCAGAACAGATAGTATCGTTGCTTTCTATGACGGTGAATGAACTGGGTGACGTACTACGCCCCATGTGTTCATTTATCGCTTCGCTGGCGATTTGTGGCAGTTTGTCACAGAAGAAATCGTTCCGTCTTTTTGGTGCGATCACAGCATCCCTTTCTAACATAATATTGGAATAGGGCGGTTCCTTGCGAATGACAGTAATTGTTGGCATTAATTATCCAACTCCTTTCAATTGTGAGGTGCAACTTTCGTCTTGCATACTGTAACATAATTAAATACAGATGTCAAAAGGTGGATTTTGGTGGGGAGGTTTGTTACAGTATGGGGAGTTTTATGAAAAATCTAGTTATCGTAGAAAGTCCGGCAAAAGCAAAAACCATCGAGAAGTACCTCGGTAAAGATTTCCGAGTGATGAGCTCGATCGGGCATATTCGGCAGATTCCGAAGGGGAATGATGCGGTGGATATAGCGGGTGGATTTACAGCAAAGTATGAAGTGGATCCTGAAAAAAAGAAGATAGTGAGCGAGTTGAAAAAGGCCGTGAAAGAAAGTGATGCAGTATGGCTAGCTACTGACGAAGACCGCGAAGGAGAGGCGATTGCGTGGCATTTAGTAGAAGTACTGGGGCTATCTAAAGACACGAAGCGAATTACGTTTAATGAGATCACGAAAACAGCTGTAGAGGCAGCGGTAGCTAGTCCGCGCAAGGTAGATATGGGGCTAGTGGAAGCACAGCAGGCTAGGCAGGTTTTAGATAGGATCGTAGGATTTGAACTGTCGCCAGTGGTTTGGCAGAAAGTACCAGGAGGGAAGTCAGCTGGTAGAGTGCAGAGTCCAGCGCTGAGGCTCGTAGTAGAGCGAGAGCGGGAGATTGAGGCGTTTACAGCGAAGTTTAGTTATAAAGTAGTAGCGCATTTGAGGGGCGATGGTGGCGAGTTGATTAAAGCGGATTTGAAGCGAGGAATTGAAACTGAGAAGGAAGCACAGGAGTTGTTGGAAAAGCTGGTAGAGGCGGAATTTGTCGTGAAGGATGTAGTGAAGTCGCCGGGAAGTAGGAATCCTGGGGCACCTTTTACGACGTCGACGTTGCAGCAGGAGGCGAATGCGAAACTAGGATTTAGTGCGAAGACGACAATGACCGCGGCGCAGAAGCTGTACCAGGCGGGACATATTACTTATATGAGGACGGATTCGATAAGCCTGAGCGGGGCAGCGATCGCGATGATGTCAAAGTATGTGACGGGTGAATTTGGCGAGCGATATTTGAAAGTGCGGAACTTTAAGACGAAGAAAGCGGGTGCGCAGGAGGCGCATGAAGCGATTCGGCCGACACGAATTGAGGCGGTGAATGTGGGAGGGACGGACTATGATAAGAAATTATATAAACTGATCTGGAGTCGGGCGCTGGCAACACAGATGGCGAGTGCGGAACTAGAGAAAACTGTAATCGCAGTGGATGCGAGCGGTGAAGTGTTTGAGGCGAAGGGTGAAGTGATTGTTTTTGATGGGTTTTTGAAAGTCTATGGAAGTCAGAAAGAATTGGAGTTACCGAAGCTAAGTACAGGTGATGTGTTGGGTTGTGAGGAAGTTGTGGCGCGACAGACTTTTGCGAAACCGCCTGCGAGATATACTGAAGGTTCACTCGTGAAAAAATTAGAAGATCTAGGAATTGGACGACCGAGTACTTATGCGACGATTCTGGCGACGATTCAGGCGCGTGGATACGTAAGTAAGGGTGAGAGTGAAGGTAAAGAGAGAGAGGTAGTGGAGCTTAGATTGGCTGGCGGAGTTGTAGGGCGAGAAGTAGTAACAGAGAAAACAGGAAGTGATCGTGGGAAACTCGTGCCAGATCCGGTGGGCGAGATTTTGAGTGACTTTTTGGTGGATTACTTTACGCAAGTGGTGGATTATGGGTTTACGGCGGAGATGGAAAAAGGCTTTGATGATATAGCTTGCGGGGAAGATAGTCGAGTGAAATTATTAAGTAAGTTTTATGGGCCGTTTCATGAGTTAGTGTTGGGAGCTGGGGGGATTGATCGGAAAGAAGTAGGAAAGGCTCGGGAAGTTGGTGTGGATCCGAAATCTGGGAAGATAGTGTTAGCGAGGATCGGGCGATACGGGCCGATGCTGCAACTAGGGGATGGAGAGGATGATGAGAAGCCGAAGTTCGCCCCGCTGCCTGCTGGGAGTGATTTGAAAAACGTAACTATCGAGGCCGCGCTGGAGATGTTTAAGTTGCCGCGAGTAGTCGGTAAAACTAGTAGCGGAGAGGAAATTAAGGCGAATATTGGGAGGTTTGGGCCATACATTCAAGTAGGGAAGTTATTTGTGAGTATCAAGCCGATGGATCCTTTTGAGATTACACTGGATGAGGCGCTAGAGAAGTATGAGGCGAAATTAGAGCAGGAAAAGAATCGAAATATTGCGGACTTTGGTGGTGTGAAAATATTAAATGGACCGTATGGTCCGTATGTGACGGATGGCAAAAAAAATGCAAAGATCGCAAAAGATATAGATCCGAAATCACTAAGTGAACTAGAGGCGCGGAAGATTTTGGCGGAGGCACCAGAGAAAAAGGGGAGGTTTAGGAAGAGGAGCGAAGTAAAGAGGGTAGCTAAAAAATCTAGTGTGAAGAAGATTACCAAGAAAAAAGTGATGAAAAAGTAAAGAAAGAATCGAGTGAGGGGAGGGGAAAATTAGAGAAATGGGGTTTGTTCGGAAATTTACAGAAATGATACTAGAGAGCATCAGAGAAGGAAGAGTAGGAGAAATTTTTGAAGAGGCGGAATTGGCTTGGAGGAGTGGGGTTGTGATGGGAATAAAAGGATGGGAGGAAATTTTAACCGAAGAGAATGTTGAGGAAATTCTTGGGATGATTGAAGTGGTGGTAGAAACGTGAAGTTTGCTTTAAGTTTGTAGAATATACAACGCCATATGTGGTGGATTTTGGAACTTGCATACAAAAACTTTTTTCGGTTGGCTAGTTTATGATATAATTGAGGTAGAAAATTAACAAAGATACTTGACATATATGCTGCCTTATTTTATCATGTATGTAGTCTATAGTATATAAACCCTAAACATGACGTCATAGAGGAGAACGAGACAAATGAACTCTACACCCAGCAAGGATACTGGATCGGTGGTGGTCAAGAAGGCAATTGAGAATATCTTGGGCGTGATCGAGCAAGATCGCGAACGGGAAATTATTGTGAGGCGGTTTGGAATTGGCGAGAGAAAAGAGACACTGGAGCAAATTGGTGAAATGCTCGGCATCACACGAGAGCGAGTGAGACAACTAGAGAAGGCGATTTTGATTCGCTTGAAGATCGCAGCAGAAGATGGCAAGGTGGAAGATTTGGCAGCAGCAGAGAAGTTGGTGGTGCGAAATTTGACAGAATTTGGCCGAGTAGCAAAAATAGGCGATCTCGCAAACAAAATTTACGAAAAAGAAACAAGTGCAAACGAGCGGGCAGAGGTGGCTTTTGTGAGCGAGATTTCTGCAAATCTTTCGGTAGTTGACGAGAGTGATAAATACTATCAAGCAGTAGGGATCGCAGAGTATGGTGACGCGGGCACGATCAGAACGAGAAGCACAGAAATAGTCAAGCTAATAAAAGACCACAAAGCGCCAGTCACTGTTGACGACCTAGATGAAAAACTCCACTATGAACACCCCGACCATATCAAAGCACTCGCTAGCATCAACAAACAACTAGCATCGCTGAATGGGCTTTGGGGTCTAGCGAAATGGCCGACAGTCAATCCGAGAAATATTCGCGATAAGATTTTTGTGATTCTCGAGAACAACAAGGCGCCGATGCATTTTTCGGATATTGCGAAATCGATTTCAAGTAGCGACTTTAAGCGCAAGGACGTGACGACGCAGGCGATTCATAACGAGCTAATTAAAGATGAGCGATTTGTTTTGATCGGGCGAGGAATTTATGCACTGGACAGCTGGGGGTATGCAAAAGGTACGGTGACGGATATTATCGAGAAGATCTTGCGCGAAGCGGGCGAGTCGATGTTCCGTGATGATATTGTGAAGAAAGTTTTGAAAAATCGACAAGTAAAAGAGACGACTGTGCTTTTGAATCTACAAAGTAAGCCGCAGTTTAAGCGGACAGGGAAGGGGATGTACGCACTTGTAGAGGTGGACGCGAAAAAATAAGCGCCGCTTCTGGTTGTGATTTTGTCGTGAAAATGCTATAATTATGGCGATGAAATTGATTAGAGTCCGACTTGCATTAGATGTTTCAGACAGAGGTTTTTATGTCAGAGATATTTAGTTTTCTTCTACATCCGATGGTATGGATCCCACTAGTGGGAGTTTTATCGTATTTGACGTATCGAAACTATAAAAAACTTGATCAGATGAAAGTGATCGAGTCTGATAGTGTTTTGTTAGTTTTGGAAATCCCAAAGACGAATGATAAAAAGGAGCTAGCAGCGGAACAGCTGTTTGCGTCTTTACATGGGATTTTGCGCGACAAAGTGGAACTGAAGAATAATGCGGGAGTACAGGAGCATCTGAGCTTTGAGATTGCGAGTGTGAATGGGCAAATACGTTTCTACGTGTGGACACCGAAGATATTGCAGAGTTTTGTGGAAGGACAGATTTACTCGCAATATCCGACTGTGCAGATATATGAGGCGACAGAGGATTATGTAACGCACATCAAAGATCATGCGGTATGTTATAGCTCAGAGTTGACACTGACAGACAATGAGGCGTTGCCGATTAAGACTTTTGACAACTTCGAAGTAGACCCACTTGCTGGAATTACTGGAACACTAGCTAAGTTGGAATCTACAGGAGAGGAGCTTTGGGTGCAGATACTTGTTCGGCCGATTGCGGACGACTGGCACAGAGAATCGGATAGTTGGATTAAGAAGGTGAAAAGTGGGCGGATGGGTTTTGTGTTTGACTTCACGTGGTTACTATCGGCTCTGGAGGCTTTATGGAAACCACCTGAAGGGGGGATAGGGGTTTCGACAACCCAAGCGGAATTAAGTGAACGAGATAAGACGCGATGTTCGAAGGCAGAAGAAAAGGCGACGAAGCTCGGGTTTGCAGTGAAGATCCGCATGGTGTATCTCGGTGGAGATCAAACAAACGCGAAGCGACACATGCAAGCACTCGTAGGATCATTTAAACAATACAACAGCACAAACCTAAACGGATTTAAGATGATAGCGGGATCGTTTAGTCCTGGAGAAATTGAGAAATATCGACTGCGAGCGTTTACAGATAGTGGATTTACGCTGAATATATCTGAATTAGCGAGCGTGTATCACTTGCCACATACAAACGTAGAAACGCCAAATATCGTCTGGGCTAGCAGCAAAACAGCTGAGCCGCCGGCGAAATTGCCGATGTTGACTGGCGATCAGGCGGTGGATGAAAATATTTCAGCGTTTGGAATAACGAATTTCCGTGGGATTAGCCATCAGTTTGGGATGTCGAGACGAGATCGAAATAGGCATCTGTATATTATCGGGCAGACTGGGGCAGGGAAGTCGGGTACTTTGGAGCTTCTGGCGCTGTCAGATATCTATCATCAGCAAGGATACGCAGTGATTGATCCACATGGTGATTTTGCGGTGAATAACATGAAGTTTATTCCTAAAAATCGAATTGAAGATGTTGTGTATTTTAATCCAGCAGATACGGCTTATCCAGTGGCGTTTAATCCGCTGGAGGTTACTGATCCTAATCGAAAGCCTAATATTTCTTCGGAAGTGATTGGGGTTCTTAAAAGGATGTTTGGAGAGAGCTGGGGACCGAGGCTGGAGTATATTTTGCGGTATACGATTTTGGCACTTTTGGATCGACCAGAGACTACGATGCTTGATATCACTAGGATGCTAACAGATAAAAAGTTTCGAAAGGAGACTTTGGAGTACTGTAAAGATGTGACTGTTTTGCAGTTTTGGAAGGGAGAGTTCGGACAGTGGGGAGATAAGCAAGTAAATGAAGCGATTGCTCCTGTTCTAAATAAGGTAGGGGCGTTTACGGCAAACCCAATTATTCGAAACATTATCGGGCAGCCGAAGAGTTCATTTAATGTGCGGGAAATTATGGACGAAGGGAAGATTTTGATCGTAAATCTTTCTAAGGGACTAATTGGGGAAGATAATGCAGCGATTCTGGGAGCGTTTTTAGTGACAAAAGTACAGCTTGCGGCGATGAGTCGAAGTGATATTTCGGACGTAGCAGACCGGCGACCATTTTATCTTTATGTGGATGAATTTCAGAACTTTGCGACAGATTCGTTTGCGGTGATTTTGTCTGAGGCTAGAAAATACGGACTAAATCTGACGGTGGCAAACCAGTATATATCACAGATGACAGATTCCGTGCGAGATGCGGTGTTTGGAAACGTGGGATCGATGATTTCGTTTAGGGTTTCCGCGGACGACGCACCGCTTCTGGCGAAACAATTTGAACCACAATTTGAAGCACAGGACCTACTACAGATGCACAATAGGCATTTTGTGATTAATATGATTATTAATGGAGAAAAAACACCCGCGTTTAGTGCAAAGACTTTGAATCTTCCTGAAACTTCGATTGACTATTCGAGTGCTATTATTGAGCATTCGAGACGAAATTTCGCACGAGATCGAACGGAGGTGGAAGCGGAAATTGCGAAGGTTATTTCACAGGCGGAAGAATGGAAAGACGATCTAAAAGAACAAGGGTCACAAGGAGGTGTGCGAGATAGTAGCGGTAGCGAACTGAGACCAAAGACATGGGCGCAGCAAAACTTTATGAAAATGAGCCCAAACCAACGAGAGAATAAAGAACCGCGACGAGGACTGAAGGATCTCGGGAGTCTATATAACCAGATGAAGAGCGAACAGAACCCCTTAATAAGATCTGAGGCAACACAGAAGACTGAAAAGAGAGAAGAGACTGCAAGTATTAAACCTCCAGGAAATGAAATGGTACGCGAAAAAGTGGCCAGTGTACGAAGTAGTGAAAATGGTGGAGAGTTACGTATCCAGAGAAGAATGGAAGGTAGCGCAGTACGACAGAACACTACAGCAACTCAGTCACGAGACAGCGCCCAGCAGGGCAGTGCAATGCCGCGACAACGAGCACGAAGAAGGCGCGGCGGAAAGCCATTAAGTAAGAATTAAAACGACTGTATCACCTACTAATTAGCGATACTTGGGTTATTGTGGTTATAATAGTGACAAAAATAAATGCGAACATAAACCGAACTTACATGATTTTTAGATGTTTCGATAATGATCTAGTCGAAACTCAGAGTGTATCATGATAATTACATGTGTAGATATGAGTTAATCTGCGAAGATCGACTATGGTGTATATTTGAGAAGACTCAGAGCGGAATAGAAGTATCATATATATTCAAGTAAAGTAGTATGTACTGTGGTTGGGAGTTAGATACGAAAAATAGGGGAAACTAGAAAATACAAGGTGATCAAGTTGATAGGGTGGGCGAAAGACGAGTATGTGATCGTGCTTGAGCTATATTGTTTACGTCGCACAATGTATCTTTTGCGACGCTATAGGTGTTTAAGGTGAAGAGTCAAATAACTCTCTATAATAAATATATATCACGCTACTATCATATACTATATGTCAGTATCCCCCTATTTAAGGTCGGGAAGACTATATTTAGAGAACCTACGCGGTCTCCTTTATGCATCTCTCCTAGGATCTCTAAATACACCACAGTAACCCTCTCACTTGCCTGAATACTAGCAGGGGGATAATACAGCATAGACTAGCAACTGAACTCATATACTGCCAATCCATTTTCCTCGCACGAAAACCGAACAAGAGTCCCTCTACTTTCTGGTTCGTGGAGTTTTCCACAACGTACTATTCGCCTATTTGCATTTTCGTGAAAATATTTTTTACTACCCTACTACCCTGCTTCACATCTGTGGAGTATTGTATTTGACTTTTATCCTATTGAATTGTATTATATAGTTTTTACTTTTCCCGAACATTTTCCGAACATGTCAAAAGGAGAGAAAAAGGTGAGCGCCCTGCTCTACTACTATTACAGGCGGTAGTATGCCCTACCCCTGATGCGGATGTCGAGATATTCAGGACGAAGACCTTCTGTGTTGAGAAAATAAATAAGATGCTTGATATCCTCAGCTTGTTCAGCTGGAGAGCGGTCAATAGCAAGCTTAAACAAGTGGTCGTAGCCGTCAATATGGACATTGAGCTGGCGAGTCATACCGATCGGAATACGAGCTTGATAAATAGTGAGTTCAAGAAGTTGGAGGTCGGAGACGAGACGACCAACGAATTCGAGAAAGCGATTACTAATAATGGCTGTTTCACCGAGGCGAATATTGAGATGATTGTCGTCAATAATGGTGAGTTGCGGATGTTCGTGATGGTTAATCATAAAGGCGCGACCGTGATGATCAACGTAGTAGTTTTGGTCTGCAATAGTCCAGACCGCAACAGGGGTGCGAAAAACGAGATGAAAGGTGGTCTCAGTAGTGAAAAGTCCACGAGACGAAGTAGCAGCGATCCGCTCGATTTCAGGGTGACTAGCTTGCAGGTGGGCAAGAAGAGTGTCCTTTCGCAGAAAGAAACTGAAACGCTCGAGAGAATTAGTATTGAAGTAGTCGTCGATAGTAGCGATATATGACGAGACATCGGTGATGTTAGTATCGACAGGGTAGACCCCTGCCCTGCTAACATACTGCGAAAGAAGTACTATAAGGAGCGTAGATGTGGTGGCGACAATAACAAATATCGCGAAAATGCGACGACGAAGCTGGTTGAGTTCATGAGTTTTTTTACGCAAAGAAGTTTCATCATCGCTCTTGCGGTACCCAGAAAGGGTTTGATTGCGACGAAAAGTACTACTAGGCATGGCGGCGTCTTGAGATTTTGAACTTGAAGAAGAACTGGCCTGTACACGACGACGGGTAGGTTGAGGTTTTTTACGGATAAACATAATATTATTTCTCTATTAAAACATTAGCACAACAGAGGTGCGAGCGCAAGATTACCATACTACTAACGACGGATCGTATCGAGAACTAGCTGAGCGACCTGAGTAGCAGAATCGGGGCGAGCGAGGGTGTGGATTTGGCTACTGAGACGAGAGCGACGCTCAGGATCGTCGAGGAGTTTTTTAACTGCACGAGTGAGAGCAGCCGGGTCATTTGCTATAAGCTCGTCAGGAACGATAACAGCAGCATTATGGCGTTTGAGAAAGTCGGCGTTTTTGACTTGGTGACGACCTGGAAGTTGAGCATTTGGAATGATAATGGCGGGTTTTGCGGCGTTGGCGAGTTCGATAATTGCAGTAGCACCAGCACGGGCGACAACGATATCAGCAGCTTGAAGATGATCGACATAATTACCTGAAAGAAAGGCAAATATTTTAAAATCGGGATGTTTAGTAGTGTCGAGTGATGATTTTATTTCGTCAAAATGCTCAGTACCAGTGACTAGTGCGATCGAGGTAATCGGAAGAAGATGTTCGAGCTGATGAATAGCAGACTCATTAATGCGCTTAGCACCAAGACCACCACCAGTAATGAAGACTAGTGGCTTTGCAGAGTTGAAACCGAGGGAGGTTTTGAGTTCGCGACGAGTTTTTAGCCCTACAGGAGTGAATGCTTGAGCGGTCGGAATACCTGTGTAGCGGGCTTTGGATTCAGGGTAGTTATAGTTCTCAAGCGGCATGCCCGTAGCAATACGAGTAGCATAACCAGAGAGAAAGCGATTAGTGAGACCTGGTACTGTGTCGGAATCATGAATAACGAAAGGAATATTAAACATGCGAGCGACAACACCAACTGGTAGACAGACGTAGCCACCTTTAAGAAATATGATATCAGGACGCAGGATAATAAGCTTAATAAAGGACTGGATGAAGCCGAGAAAAATAAGAAAAAGATCGCGGAAATTAAGGAGAATAATGAGGGGGTTTTTAAGATAGTCGGCGGCGGTGAAGCCTGAATAGCGACGAAATTTACCTGCAAAGATGCGAGAGATTTTTACTCCCCTGCTCCGCGAGTCGATAAGTTTTTTAGCTGAGGCGTAGAACTTAAAGTCAGTCCAGAGATAAATGCGGGATCCTGGCGAAAGAGTGCGAAGCTCGGTGATAACGGCGGAAATAGGCGTAACATGACCACCTGAGCCGCCACCTGCTGTAAGGATTTTTAGTGGGCGCTTTTTCATTTTTTACTCCTGCGATTATAGCTTACTGGGATGGTTTGGCGACGTTTTGGCGGGACGATCTTGGATGATTTAGATACAGGATCAGGGGCAGGAGTATGAGCTGATTCGGTGGAAAGCTGAAAAGCAAGACCGAGAGCAAAAGCAATAAAAATCATACTAGTTCCTCCTGCAGAGAGAAATGGAAGCGTAATACCTGTAAGGGGAACAAGCCCAATCATAGCCATGACATTGGTGAAAAAATGAGCAGCAACCCAGGCAAAAATACCAATAACGATAGCTCGACTAGTTGGGTCATGAAGGTGTCGCACGAGATACAGGAGACGTAGAAGTAGAGCTAGAAAAACGCCTAATGTAAAGACGAGACCGACAAACCCGAACGTCTCACCCATGATAGCAAAAATTGAATCGTTGAGGGGTTCGGGGAGATATCCAGCCGCTTGGAGACTGTTGCCGATCCCTACACCAAAGAGACCACCTGATCCAATTGCGACCTTTGCGTGTGTAATATGATAAGAACCATCGTCGACAATAACGGTAGGGTCGTTTGTGAAAAAAGTCGTGACGCGGTCGATGCGATGTGGCGACATGAGAATAAATCCAACCCCTATGACAAGAGCGCCTAATGTAGAAATGATGAGGAATTTTTTATTGATACCCGAGAGAAAGACTTGAAGAAATGCAATAGCAGCGAGGACAACACCCGTGCCAAGGTCGCGCTGAAGAACAACGACAAAAAGCATCGTAACAGCGACAATAGTAGAAGTAAGGAAGAGTGTGCGGCGAGTATTGACTTCATCAGTGCGGACGGCAACACCTAGAATTGCAGCGAGATATATGAGAAGGCCGAGTTTAAGGAACTCGGCGGGCTGGAAAGAGAAGCCAAGATTAAGCCACCGACAAGCACCAAGCGAGCATTGAGTGAATGGAAGTGCAGTACCACCGAACATGTATGGGATACTTCCGATAAAAAGTATTATACTGGCAAGAATGCCTGCTGCGAAAATCCATTTAGCGTATTTTTTGACTACACTGATAGGGAATTTGAATGCAAAAATGAAAGCAGCGAGCGCCATGATAACATTACGGAGTTGAGCAAGAAAGAAGAAATTAGAGCTATATGTAGTGCCGCGAAGAGTGTTGGAGACGTTGGCGACCTGAGGACCGATCTGGAAGATCATAATGAGTCCGAAGAGCATCAGAACCACCATGAAAAGTGCGATCATAAGATCAGGACGATGCTTACGAATAATACTTCTCGTCTGCACCTAGATAATTCCTCCAGTGAGGGCTACGACTAGACCAAAGAATGCAGTCATAGCACCAATAATCCAGAAACGCATAGTGATCTTAGTTTCTTCCCAGCCGCGGGCTTCGAGGTGATGATGGATGGGCGCAGAGACAAAGATTTTGCGTTTTAAGATCTTTTTGGACAGGATTTGAATAGCACTACTGCCAGCTTCTACTACGAAGAGGAAGCCAATAATAGGAATGAGGAGGATTGAATTAGTGAGAATAGCGAGAACTGCAAGAGTAGTACCAAATGCAAAAGATCCAACATCACCCATCATGAAACGGGCTGGGTAAATATTGAACCAGACATAGGCGAGAAGGGCGCCGACAACAGTGAAAGCAAATTCGGCCATACCGAGATTGCCTTGGAGGAGTGCGATAGAAGCGAAGGAGCCGTAAGCGAGGATAAGGAGACCACCAGCAAGACCGTCGAGCCCGTCGGTGATGTTGACGGCATTGCCGGTGGCGACGATGGCGAAAGCGAAGAATGGGATAGTAAGCCAACCAATAAAGAATTCGCCGAAGTATGGAATGAAGATATAGTCGATACCGAGGCGTTCATAACACCACCAACCGATCGCGAGACCGAGAATGGCGATCATGGTGAATTTTGCGCCAGAACGGAGGCCTGCAACGCCTTTTCCGTGACCAAAAATATTAATAATATCATCAAGAAGACCGACGATACCACCACCGATAAGTGCGGCGAGTGGAAGCCACGTCTGACTGCGATCGAGGTTGAAGGCAAAAGTGATTACGGCGATAGTAATTACACCGATGATACCTGCCATAGTGGGGAACTTACGGCCACCATTAAATTTGTGGGCATGAAGCTTATTGAATACTTCTAACTTCTCCCCTGTCGTAGTGGTGCTGCGTTGCTTCTTCCAGAATTTATACTTGTAAGCAAAATATGTATAAATAGGTGTAAGCATCATGGCGAGCAGAAACGCGATGATACTAAAGACCATCATATAGAGCATTTCGTCGGCAATTTGCGGTAGTGATGTCATAGTAAATTATCCTCTCGGTCTTAAATTTAGATATTGTATCAGCCAGTTGGAAATGTCTGTAAAGATCGGCTGAGCAGCCAAAGCCCCCTCTAGAGTAACACCTGGCGTGCTATTGTAGACCTTTATCATAATAGTATACCTCGGTTCAGTGTCGCCGCCAAATCCAATATATGTAGCAATCGTGCTATCCATGCGATATTCAAGTACGCCGTGCTCATTTAGGAGGAGCATTTCGGAAGTTCCGGTTTTACCACCAATCATAAACCCTGGACGATCGTAACGCGAAAACCATGCAGAACTTCGAGCGTCTGTGAGGACAGTACGCATAAAAGCGCTGGTTTCGGCACTGATAGTTTGCCTGTATGACCTAGGGGGACTCGGAATGAAGCGGTCGTCCTCCATCGTACCTGCAAGAATAGATGGCTCAATAAAGCGGCCGCCGTTTATGAGAGAGTTGAAGGCGTTTGCTGTTTGAATTAGCGTGATATTCATACCTTGACCGAAAGTCATGTTTGAATAGCTGACGGCCGCGCCTGGAATGTCGGGACGAGGGATGAGACCAGCAGCTTCATAAAGTTCGATACCTGTGCGGCGACCGAAACCGAATTTATCGTGGAAGTAGTCAAAAATGATGTCGCGAGAGGCACGAGTGATGGTCTGGGTGTTGTTTGTGCCGTCTAGGCGCTGTGCGATGTCGATCATACCTGTATTGAGCGAGCGATTAAATGCGTGCTGCATAGTGAAAGTTTGATTGTTTAATCCCCTGCTAGCTGGAGCATTGCAAATTTGTCGATCTTCAATAGGTACACAATCACGGTTTAAATAGGTAGTTTGTGGAGTAATGACACCACGGTCGAGACCGAGAGCGATAGTAAAAGTTTTAATGGTGGAGCCTGGCTCAAACGGAGCGCTGAGCGCGGGGTTAAAGAAGAGGGAAGCATCTTCGACACGATGAAATTCGGCAGGATTATAGGATGGGTAATTCGCCACTGCCAAGATAGCACTAGTCTGAGGGTCCATGACAATTACAGATCCGCGATCAACATTGAGACGCTCGAGTCCAGCACGGAGGTAACGCTCAGTGATAAATTGGATGTTTTTGTCGATCGTGAGGACGATATCTTCGCCATGCACTGCAGGACGGAAAATATTATTGTCGCCGATAGTGAGCGGAACTTGATTGACGTCAGTGACAGTCTGTAAGAGTCCGTCTCTACCGCGGAGGCGCGATTCAAAAGTCTCCTCCACTCCATACTGACCGACGCCTTCGTGATTGACGAATCCGAGAGTTTGGGCGGCAAGAGAGTTTTCGATATAAACACGCTCTGTGCGCTCATGAAAACCAACACCTCTAAGGTTTTCGGCTTTAATCATCTCTGCTTGAGTGCGGGAAAGGCGCGCAGCAACAACCTGATAGCGAGAGTTTGTGCGAGCAATAGCCTCTCGGAGGTCTTGGGTAATATTGCCACCGGCAACTTCGCGGATAATGCGCTCGACAGCTTCGGCATTGTCGGCGCGTGCAATGTCGTGCGGGTCAAGAAACACTGTGTAGACGAGATTGTTTTTTACGAGCGGCGCAGGAACACCACGATCCATCGCAAAAATGCGGCCACGACGCGCAGGGATAGTAAGACGACTAATATGTTCGGCATTTGCCATGAGAACGTACTGTTGATGGTCGATAATTTGAAGTTGAAAAAGACGAATAATAATAGCTGCAATACCGAGGAGAAGGAACGCGGTAATGATATCTGTGCGGCTATTAAACTTTAGTCTGAGAACCATAGCGCTACTGGCCCATGGATCTGATTTCAGTCGGCTCCGTCATTTCTCTTGCAACTGCAGACTCTTCGATAGCACTAAGCGCTGTGAGGCGGGCGTTTTCAATTTCTAGATCCTGTTTTCGGTTGGTGAGTTCAGAAATTTGTGCGTCTATGCGTTGCGCTTCGTAGTCATAGCTAGTGATACGAGCAGCTTGAGTAAGATAAATTAAACCTAGTACTGTAACCACAAGTGCAACAAAGACTGTGTGGGTCACGGGACCAAATTTATTCTCGAACCGATATTTAACCGTGTTCTGGTTGCGGTTCCAACTACTAACGCGTCGTGACGGCACGAATTGAGTGTTGATGTTCTTGTTTCGCATGTTTTACTCTTATCATATGTTTGTTTTTGTTTGTTTTGATTTTTGTTGAGCTCCCGCGACGCGACTCTAATACACGTACGGGAAGATGTTCCAATTAAGCACAAAATATACAAGTGAACTTGCCCTCTGCTAACTGTATTATGGCAGAGCGGCAAGCCCAAAGCCTACACTAGCGGAAGTGAACTTTCACTTTGGCTTGTCGTGATTGGCTGCGTACAACGATTTGTCGGGGCATGGTTTTCTCCTTTTTTTGTTTTTGTTAGTTTGTTTTTATTTTTTCATAGCGACTCGGAGTTTAGCACTACGAGCGCGCGGATTGTGAACATCATAAGTTTCGCCATCAATCGGCTTTTTGGTTAGAATATGAAATTGAGATTCTAAACCTAGGTCGGCGTCGGATTTGAGGTAGTCTTTCACGAGTTTGTCTTCCAAACTATGAAAACTAATAACCCCAAATCGTCCGCCGCTCGCCAACAACTTTTGAATCAACGGTAGTGTTTCTTGGATTTCGGTAATTTCGTCATTGACAGCAATTCGGATCGCCTGAAAGATGCGTGTAGCTGGGTGTCGCCTGCTGCGAGATTTGTGCCTCGCTTGGGCGGCAACTAGTGCAGCTAGTTGGTCTGTTGTCTGGATCGGGCGAGAATTTATGATCGCTCGGGCGATTTTTGTCGCACGGGCTTTCTTTTCCTCTCCGAACTGGACGAAGATCTCAGCTAGTTCGCTTTCTCGGGCGTGATTAACGATATGGAACGCAGATTTTGGCTGCGATTGATCCATACGCATGTCGAGCGGTCCAGATTTCGAGAAAGAAAATCCTCGGTCTGGAAAGTCGAGTTGCGGCGATGAAACTCCGAGATCTATTAGAATGATGTCGAACTTTTGGTTCTTCTCAACTAATTTTTCAGTAGCTTGGCGGAAGCTGCTGTGGATGATCTCTGTGCCTTGTTCTGCAAATCCCTTGAGACTTGATATAGCAAAAGCGTCGCGATCGACCAAAGTAGACTTCTCGTAACTCCTAGTCATGCTCAAAAATGCGGATGCGTGCCCACCATAACCAGCGGTTAGGTCGAGGTACCTCTCCCCTACCTTTGGCGCGATGAGTCGCAGGCATTCTTCGAGCAAAACGGGATCATGAAGTTTCGTTTCGTTACTCATTCGAGACCACCCAACTGATAGTTATAGAGTGGTTTTGTTTTTGTTCTATGTTTGTTTTTGTTTATAAGTCGGTTCGCGCTAATAGTTACACTTGGTAACTCACAGCTACGCGAATTGTTGAGAGACTTATGTGTTAAAGGATTTTTCACTAGGTGAAAAATACCTTTGAGATGGAGTTTTTTGGGAGGTGTGTTTTTAAATAGGATGTGCATCGATCTTATTTTATAGTGGTTCTCGGTCATTTGTCCACTCACCTTATAACTATCAGATGGTTGATCTCGAGTAAGTAAGTTGTTAAAGGACTAATGGCACGTAAAACCTAGTCAGCTTTTAGGTGACTTTGATTTTAGTAGTCTCGTACCGCAGGCCAGTCTGTGAAACCGTCATTTTTTTAGTTCCCTTTCTAGTTGTTCCCACGTTACGATTAGTACCTTTTTTTGTTTTAGTGGTGTTTGTTCTTGTTTTTGCCACTGCCTCCAGTGTAAATGAGGAATTTTGGATAAGCAATAGGATTTTTTGACTTTTATGTAGGAAAATGTGTGAATTTTTACACATTTCTGTGGAAAAGAAAGTACTCATACGGTGATACAGGGATTGTTTTAGGTGTGGAAAAGTGTTGTATTTATTGCAATTACAGCGCGACATGTGACACTGTTTATATCTGTTGTGAAGATATTCTTGCCTGCTCTTTACAGAATTTATAACTAGATTTGCTGATACGTGGTTTATGTTGTTGAATTATTTATTATAATTGAATGTACCTGTACTTTAGTAAACTATTATTATTTATAGAATGTGTTGTGGTATTTATTGCAACAGGAGATAATATATGATGTTGTATATTTTGACACATAGCTATGAGTATGTTGCGATAGGGATGTGACCTCAGTTGAGATAAGCACTTAGAGTAAGGTTGACTATTGGTAGTAGTATGGTTTTTATATGAACCAAAAACACCTTCGCGACGAGGTGTTTTGTGACTGTGTCAGTTCCCTACTCTGCTAGCCGCGAGGAGGTTCGCCTTCGGGATCGGAGAGAAGTTTTTTGGATTTGATCTCATAGCGTTTACCAGTGATGTTGGAGACTATATAGTCCTCGCTGAGGAGGTTTATGAACATGCCGAGGTCGTTGCCGTCCATAATGATGATAGAATCGGTTTCGTCGGTCATGAGTTCTAGGGACATTTCGTCGGCGTATTCTATGACTTGTTTTTGAGTGATTTCACCGGGTTCAATTTTTTGGAGTTTTTTGACTAGGCCTTTTTTCTCCTGGAGGAGGTTGTCGAGAGTGAGACCCTCGGCGAAGGAGAGTTTGTAGAGTTCGGCTATCTTTTTTGCCTTTTCGTCGGCGACGAGTTGGGATTTGAAGTCGTAGTTGAAGAGTTTTTCGAATTTGGACTGGTTGAAGATGAAAATGTCGGTACCGATAATGGCGACTTGGTTATCTGCGGGGATTTTTACGCCGATGTCGGAGGAGAATGGCTCGAAAGTTTCGCCACGGAGTTCCCAGCTAAGGGTGGATTTTAGGACTTGAGATTGGGCGATTTGTTTAGCGATATAGAAATGCTTATTGTCTAGGGAAAATTTAGCGATAATGCCTTTGATGCGTTTGAAGTCGTAATCTTGCTCACTGAAGAATTCGATGTCTTTGTATTCATGCTCTAGGAGATGAACGAGAGTTTCGGCGCGGTCGACTTTTTTTAACTCTGTGCGATAGAAGACGTTTTCCTCGCCGTCGGAGAGTTCGTACTCGCGAACGGAGAGACCGGTGCCGGTGCCGGAATTGATGAAGTTTATGGTGTCGAAAAGGAAGAGGGAGCGGATTTGGGTAGTGAGATTGTCGGCGAAGCGGACTTTGTAGGGGGTGTAGTTTTTGTTGAAGAGGAAGAGTTCGATCTTAAGATCGTTTTTTATGGCGTCGGTTTGGTTTGCCCAGAGGAAGGGGTCGAGAGATGATTCTTCTGGAGTTGTGGTTATTTGAGGTTCTGTTTGTTCTGGAGTGAGTTGGTTTTCTTGCATATGGAAATTATACCATGAGGAGACAACAGATGGAGTTATTTTTTGGGCTTTTGGACGGATGCAGTGAGGTTGGCGTAGGTGTTGTCAATAATAGCAGAGGACTTGATACCGAGAGCGTCGAGAGTACGGACGAGGTCTTCACGGACGGCTTTTGGTGTGTCGGTTTCGTCGAGTTCACTCTCGATTTTAACGAACGTGCCAAGGTTTTCGATTTTGTCGATACAGATATTAACTCCGCCCTCCATAGTTAAGGCTTGGCGTTGTTTGACAATCTCGTGACCGAGTTCAAACCCGAGATCGTTGAGGATACGGGCTGTTTCGGTATAGTCGCGGACTGCGGTGCGATGAACAACGTCGATATCAAACTTAGGGAGGTGGCGTTTGAAAATAAGGTAGTATTCGGGGGTTTTGTCGGTGTTGTGAATATTAGTGCGGATGAGAACTTTCGGCAAACTGCGGTCTGGCTTGTATCCGCGCGGAAGGAAGATACGGTCGTGCTGATAGTAAGTGTCGCCAAATTCGAGGTCGATGTCGGCGAGAGTTTTAAGGAAGTCGATTTTGTTTTTAAGTTTGGCTTTTACACTGATGACTTTCATAGTCTAGCTCCTTTTCTAGCTTTGTTTGCCCATTCGTCGGCGAGTTCGTTGTCGGGGTCTCCTACGTGACCGCGAACCCAGACCAGTTCGGCATTTGAGTTATTGTATGCTGAGTATAATTTTTGAACAAGTTCGAGGTTTTTGATCTCGCCCTTTTTTTTCGTCCAATTGTTTGCCTCCCATGCTGGCGCCCATTTAGTAAGGACATTTATCCAGAATTCGGAGTCTGTATGGATTTGACATGGCTGGCCGCCAGCGTGCTGGATGGCAGCGAGAAGTGCGAAGGCTTCCATGCGGATGTTTGTAGTCTTCCCTGCTTCAGAGCCGAGGGCAACGGGTTCTTTATCAAGAATAACTGCGTAGCCACCTGGGCCAGGGTTTGGGCTAGCGGAGCCGTCGGTGTGGTAGATTTGCATATGGTTATTTTAGCATAGAATAGGGCGCGGGAGGTGTATAATTGTAGTATGAGTAAGGTGAAACTATTGGCGAGCGCACGAGAGGTGTTTGATGAGCGACAAGTGATTCGGCTGGAGCGGGCGGTGGAGGTGGCGGCGAGGGCGCATGAGGGGCAGAGGCGAGCATCTGGGGAGAAGTATATCGCGCATCCGTTGGCAGTGGCGGAGCTTTTGATGGAGTGGCGGATGGACATTGATACGGTGGTAGCGGGGGTTTTGCATGATGCGCTGGAGGATACGGAGTTGGAGATTCGAGAGATTGAGGAAGAGTTTGGGATGGTGGTGGCGTTTCTCGTAGATGGGGTGACGAAGCTGGGGATTGCGCGGAGTGGGATGAGGGAGATTGATAGTTACTTGCCAGCGACGAGGGATAATTTGACGAAGCTTTTGATTGCGCTAGGGCAGGATATTCGGGTGGTGGTGATTAAGCTGGCGGATCGATTGCATAATTTGCGGACTTTGAAGCACTTGCCTGCTGGGAAACAGAAGAAAATTGCGAAGGAGTCGCTGGAGGTTTTTGCGCCGTTGGCGGATAAGTTGAATATGGGGAGGGTGCGGGTGGAGATTGAGGAGATTTCGTTTTCGTATATTGATCGGGCGCGGTATGAGTATTTGAAGGGGCAGTCGAAGAGGTATCTGGGGCGGGCGTCGGGGAAATTGGCGCGGGCGCGGGCGGGGATTGAGGAGGTTTTGAAGCGGGAGAAAATTGAATACGAGATGGATGGACGAGTGAAGAGTATTTACTCGCTGCACAAGAAGTTGGCGAAGACGGGGGAGAATTTGGATGCGATTTATGATCTGATTGCGCTACGGATAATTGTGGAGGATAAGACGGATTGTTATTTGGCGCTGGGGTTGATTCATGCGATTTATCGGCCGATGGTGGCGAGGATTAAAGATTATATCGCGGTGCCGAAGCAGAATGGGTATCAGAGTTTACACACGACTGTGATTACGCCGGATGAATATATCGTGGAATTTCAGGTGAGGACGCGAGAGATGCACGAGTATGCGGAGCGGGGGCTGGCGGCGAGTTTTCACTACAATGAGCAGAAATTGACGGATGCTTATGCGCAGGGAAAAATTGCGGCGATGCCGGCGAATTTGCATTGGATTCATGATTTGCAGAAGGCGGCTGCTTTGATTGGGGCTGGGGAGGAGGTGGATTTAGAGAAGATGAAGTTGAGTATGTTTCGGGATCGGATTTTTGTGTTTTCGCCGAAGGGGGATATTTTTGATCTGCCGGAGGGGGCGACGGTGTTGGATTATGCGTATCGGGTGCATACGGATATTGGGGATACGGCGTATGCTTTTCGGGTGAATGGGAAGATTGTGAAGTTTGACGAAGAGGTGAAGAGTGGGGATGTAGTGGAGGTGGTGACGAGGAAGGATAAGAGGCCGAATGTGGATTGGTTAGGGAAAGTGAAGGCGCGAGGGACGAAGGGGAAAATTCGTAAGAGACTGAAGGAAGGGCGAGAGTAAAGGTTACTTCCCTGCTCCCTACTCAAGAGTATAATCGTACTCCTAGCGACTTGATAATTCTGATTACTACTAAAATTCGTATTTCCTCGTGCCGCCGTTATGAACGAGGTCGACACGTAGATTTCCTTTCCAAGGAAGTTTCTTGAAATAAGCGCGAAGTGCGTGATAAACACCACCGTGAGCTACTATAAGGATGTGAGCGTTTTCTTTGTGATTTTCTTTTATCTTGTCGAGAGTCGTGTAGACGCGTTCAAAAAAATCTGTGAGGGGCTCGCCGTCAAATGTGTGTGAAGTTTGTGTATCGAAATCAAAAGAATCGTGCCAAATTTTCGCGTCGACACCGCCACCGTCACGTTCGCGAAAGTCCTCTTCGACGCGAATCTGTACGTTGTGATATTTATTGATGATTGCTGCGGTTTGGGTAGCTCGTTGATACGGGGAGGAGATTATGATGTCAAAGGTCTCATTCTTTAACGCCTCTGCGGTTTCTTTAACTTGGTTAATTCCCGTTTCGTTTAGAGCATCGTCTTCTTCGCCGTTGGCTGTACCGTTTAGTTCTTTGATGTTTTGGTTGGTCTGACCATGACGAACGAAAGTGACTTTTGTCATTTTAGGAGGTCTTGGATTTTGACTCTTGTTTGCTGGGTGGTGTCGCGGTCGCGGAGGGTTACGGTGTTGTCTTCTAGGGTCTGGAAATCGATGCAGATGCAGGTGGGGGTGCCGATTTCGTCTTGACGGCGGTAGCGTTTGCCGATGTTGCCGTTGTCGTCGAATTCGCAGGCGTGGTATTTACTGAGGTCGCGGAAGAGGTCGCGGGCTTTTTTTACCAGCTCGGGTTTGTTTTTTAGGAGGGGGAAGATGGCGTATTTGATGGGGGCGAGGTTTTTGTGGAGTTTGAGGACGGTGCGGGTGTCGCCGTTTTCTAGGGTTTCTACGGTGTAAGCGTCGGAGAGGAAGGCGAGGAACATGCGACCGAGGCCGGCTGATGTTTCGATGATCCATGGGATGTATTTTTCGTTGGTTTTTGGGTCGGTGTAGGTGAGGTCGGCGCCGGAATGCTTCATGTGCTGGGAGAGGTCGTAGTCGGAGCGGTCGTGGACGCCCTCAATCTCGTCGAAGCCGTAGGATGGGAAATTGTATTCGATGTCCCAGGCGTCTTTTGCGTAGAAGACTAGGTGGGTGTGTTGGTTCCAGCGGAGGTTTTCTGGGTTGATGCCGTACTCGACGTACCAGTCGAAGCGGGATTTTTTGATTTCCTGATAGGGTTTTTCGTTTTGGTTTGGGGGGACGAAGTACTGGGTGTCGGCTTGTTCGAATTCGCGGGTGCGGAAGAGGAAGTTACGTGGGGAGATTTCGTTTCGGAAAGCTTTGCCGATTTGGGCGATACCGAAGGGGATTTTTAGGCGGGTGGTGTCTAGGACGTTTTTGTAGTTGAGGTAGATGCCCTGGCAGGCTTCGCCGGGGAGGTAGACGGGTTCGCTGCCCTGCTCTGTGAAGTCGCCGAGGTTTGACTTGACGAGGAGATTGAATTTTTTTGGTTCGGTGAAAGTGGATTTTTTACAGGTGGGGCATTTGATTTTTTTGGCGTTGGCGGTGAAAAGGTCGATGATTTCTTGCATTTCCATTTTTTCGTCGGCGTGAACACCAATTTTACCCAGTTCTTTGTCGACACGGATGCGGGTGTGGCATTCTTTACACTCGGCGAGTGGGTCGGAGAAGCCGCCGACGTGGCCGGAGGCGACCCAGACGCGAGGGTCTTTGAACATGGCGGAGTCGAGGCCGACGTAATTTTCGCGGAGTTGGACTTCGGAGCGCCAGAAGGCTTTTTTGATGTTGTTTAAGAGTTCGACCCCGTATGGTCCGAAGTCGTAGAGACCGGCGACTCCTCCGTAGATTTCGGAGCCCTGGTAGATGAAGCCGCGGCGTTTGCAGAGGCTGACGATTTCGTCCATTGATACTGCTGGGGTTTTGCTCTGTTTTGTCATGGGGATAATTGTAGCATATTTCAGGAGTTATTTTGCGATTCGACACGAAGGGTGGGTGTTTGGTAGAATAAGCGTTGTATGTGTAGCAAGAATGAAACGATAAATAGTAAGTCAAAAGAAGGGCGGGAGATGGTGGAAGAGTTGGGGCTGTCAAGACGAGGCAAGAAGAAATTATTGAAACTGATCAAGAACAAGAAGATAAACCCAAAGGATACAGACGAAGTAAAAGGGTTTGCTAAAAAATTCAAGCGAAGGAGCTGGATTCGACGAATAGTCCTATGTGTAATAGGGGTGATTTTGGTTCTCGCGGGAGTGTTTGCGGTGAGGTCTTGGGTAGTTGTTTCTGGTGCAGTAGATGGAGTATTTGCTGGAGGTGGAGGGGTTTTGGATCTAGTAAGACGAGACCCGCTTCAGAAAGATGAAAATGGACGAACTAATGTTTTGTTTTTAGGTGCGGCAGGAGAACATGATGATGAACACCGGGATCATCCGTCGCCTGGCCTAACTAGTAGTATGATGGTTTTGTCATTTCATGAGGAGACTAGTGAGTTGATTATGATATCAGTGCCGCGCGACATGGAGGTGCGACACGAGTGTGATGGATGGCTAGGAACTACTTGGGGGAAGTTCAATCAGACGTTTCCATGTATCGAAGAGGCGGGCGGTACTTTTGAGAGGGCGGCAGAAGTCACAAAAACTTCAGTGGGAGATGTACTGGGGCTGGAGGTTCATTATTTGGTACATATGGATTTTCGAGTTTTAATTGATGTTGTTGATACTTTGGGTGGAATTGATGTGGAGATTTGGTCATCCGATCCGCTCGCTACAACCATTATGGATAGGAATTTTGATTGGATGTGTCCTGCGGGGCCGTATACTTGTCATTTTGTACACTGGCCAGTAGGAGAGGTGGCGCACCTAGATGGAACACACGCACTCGCATTATCACGAGCGCGAGGAGCTGCTGGAGGATGGGGACTACCGAGAGCTAACTTCGATCGAGAAGTGCATCAGCAGAGGATTTTTGTAGCAGTAGGAGAGCGGGCGCAGGATGTTAACTTTTTTGTAAATCCCGGGACAGCTCTGGATTTGATTGAAGCGATGGGGGCGCATATCCGGACGACTTTTCGGGCGAGTGAATTTAGGACTTTGGTTGAGTTGGCACAAAGTGTGACGAGTGAAGGAGATGTAGCAGGAAGAGTGAGAAGTTTACCTCTTCTCAATTATGACCAACCTGAATATTCAGTAGTAGATGGAGCTGGGCAACCGCTTCTTGGGCAGTTTAATTTTAGTGGTATACGAGAACTTGTGCGAATGGCGATAATGGGTGAGTTGGAGTGGCTAGATGAAGAGAACGGCGATGTCGAAGAATTGTTATAAGTTGAAGATGGGATGGCTAGTAGCGGGAGCAGGTTTTTTGGCAGTATTCTCATTTGTAGCGATAGTCAGGGTGTTTATAGGGCTAGAATGGCTCGATGACTGGGCTTTTGGGGTAGCAGAAGTAGTGCGCTCGCCTGCTCTGACAAATATAATGCGAATAGTGACGATGATGGGCGGGACTACGGGAACTTTAACAATTGTCGTAGGGACTTTAATTGTACCGTGGGTAACATGGAAAACTAGGTTGATGATTTTAGCGGCTACGGTCGGTGCGGCGGCGGCGAGTGTTTGTTTGAAGCTTGTTTTCGCTATTGAAAGGCCAGAAATCGTGAGGTTCACAGAAGAAGTAACGCGATATAGTTTTCCGAGTAATCACGCAACTGGGTCAATGGCGTTTTATGTGATTATGGTGATTGTGATATGGAAATATACGAAAAAAACTTGGGTACGAAGAGTGCTTGCAGGGGCGATTATACTACCTATAATGATAGGGGCAAGTCGAGTATATCTAGGAGTGCATTACTTTAGTGATATTCTAGCAGGATGGCTATTAGCAGCGGGAGTAGTAATGGTGATTTACTGGATATTCCAGTTGGAATGGGTAGTGAAACTAATCGAGACTGTTGAAGAATTAGTGCGAAAGAAAATTGGGCTGAAGTGTCGCGACAATTCGAATCGCATAACTAAAAAACGTTAGTGTTTGATGAGCGCACGAGAAATAGGTAGGAGGTCTAAAACAAGATTGTTTGTGTTAGTTACTTTTGTGGCGGTAGCGAGGGGGCTAGTGACGAGGAGGCGGAGGAATTTAATGTGAGAGCTGGTGATTTTGCCACTCTGAGAAGGCTTGAAAGCTTCGTCGGTAGAGTCGTAGGTATAGGTGCCGTCTTCGATGAGTTTCATGCCGTTCGTGTCAGTGAGGAGGTTAAGATCAGTACCTGAAGTGCGGGCGAGATTAAGATTAAACCAGGTTTGAACGAGAGGAAGATGAGTGTTTTCGTTGAGAGCTTTGAGGGTTTGATGAGTGAGGTCAAAGAAATCGGGACTATCGATATGATCAGAAGCTTTGGATATTTGTTTGAGGGTTTCGTAAGCGAACTGGAGACGGTCGTAATCTTCGAGGATTTTGCTGTAGAATTCGACAAGACGAGCGGAAGTAAGGATCTCGAGATGAGACTTACCTGAATGAATAGTGATGTCGGAAAGAGAGAGAAGCTCAATACCGCCTGCGAGTTTGGACTTTTCCTTACGAACACCACGAGCGATCAGACTACGTCTTCCCTGCTCTGTGATAACGTTAATAATACGGTCATACTCGCCATAGTTAGTGCGAGAGAGAACGAAAGCCTGAGTGCGAGTATCAGCGGGCATAACTAACAGCCTCGACTAAGTCATCTGGGTGCATGGTGGATTTGTCGAGAACCCTAACTACGCCGTAGAGAGTGAGGTCGTACTGAGTGAGGTCAAGACTAGAGCATATAATTATAGGGATTTGAGCAGTGTCAGTATAGGATTGAAGTTCATGGAGGAGCGAGAATGCAGAAGGTCCGTCGATAATAACATCAAGAATAATCAAGTCTGGAAGTTGTTGGTCGATACGTTTAATAGCATCAATACCGTTAGTAAAAGTTTCGGTAGTGTGATTTTTCAAGGTACGGACGAAGTGTGCAGCGAGTACTTGATCGTCTTCGATAATATAGATGAGTTTTCTGGTCATAGCTGAAAACTGAGTTGAGTTGATAGCGGGAAGTCGGCGTAGATCGTGGTGCCGTCGCGATGTCGAACACAACCGAGACGACCGTGCATAGCGTGAACAAAACGAGAAGTGATATAAAGACCGAGACCACTAGATTGAGGACGAGCAGAGATCGACTGGGGGCGCGTAAGGATTTTGTGAGATTTGATGTCACGCCAAATGTCGAGCGGGAGACAAGGACCAAAGTCGCGGACACCTATACGGATCTGGTTTTGCCTAGTGGGCTTGATGAATAGTCTAGAAGGAGACTTCTGGCCTCCCGAATAGTGAAGAGCATTTTCGCAAAAGTTATGTATGACTGAAGTGAGCAGGTCTGGATGGGCGATGATAAGAGTTGGTTTTTTAGTATAACTAGTAGTGAGCGTAGGAACATTAGAGGAGTGACGACTGGTTATTGTAAAAATTACATCTTCACAGATCTTGCGCGGACTAAGTGGCTGCATCTCAAACATGGCATCTTCTAAGCGAGAGACGCGCGTGAGGTCAGTAACGAGACGAAGAGTGCGATCGGTAGTGAGACTGAGTTGCCTTGCGATGAGCTCCGTATCCTTTTGAGAGGCGTCGTCCAGGGAAAGAGTGAGTTGACGAATAAGAACAAGAGGGGATTTTAATTCGTGTGCGAGTGTGATTAATGATGAATTCCAGTCGAATAGATCGTCATTTACCTCGCGCTTCATGTCTCAATGATAGCATAGTGGGTTTGCGAGAGATAACGCTAGCCCCTGCTCTATATGAGTAGTACGGTAGAGATTTAGTGTTGTAGAAAAAACTTAGAGATTGAGTTCGATAGTGCGGATAATCTGGTCGAAGTCAGGGCGGAAAGTTTCGGAATCGGTACGGAGGATAACTGTACGGTCGCGAACGCGAATGACGACCTGAGAGCCGCGAATTTCTGGAGCGAACTCACCATCGAAACGCATACCGACAATCTCGCCGTGCTGGAAAGGACTGGTGCGGAGGAGATTGGCGCGAACGAGACCATCATATCTCTGGAGGACAGTAGTGTATTCCTGACGAAGAATACTAACGCGGAGTGCGTAAATATTATTTGGACGGATAGCGGCGACACTGCCGGGATGTAAGAATGCTTCAAAGTTGGTATTGTTAAGGCCGTCCTGATGAATATACATATTCCATGTGCGTGGAAAGTTGAAGACGAGACGACCAAGGTCCGTAGGTCCAATAAATTGAAGATGAGGGCTATTGACGCGCTCTGTGCAAATTTCCTGTTGACGACGCTGTTCGTCTAGTACAGCTGTAGCAGTGGCAGTTTGGACACGGCTTTCCTGATTGCTTTCGAGGTCTTGATTATTGATATATAACATAATCGAAAGCCCCCCAAGCCCTGCGACGACAAGACTCAGAGTGATAATTACGATGACATAGATAGTGATATTGCCAGTTTTGTGGTTCATGGGAGTAATTATACTTATGTTTGCGGGTTTTGTGAAGAGGGTTTGGCGGGAGAGATTTTATACAAGAAGAGTGCGTCGAGAGTTTTGGTGGGTTTTTGGTTTGGTAAGCGAAAACCGTAACTGATGAGATAAATAGGGCGACTGGACCGATCGACGGATTCTTGGATCTTTGCAGCGAGCCTGGGGATGAGATGATCAACACCGAATATATAAACAACTGTAGTGTCTTTTGGGAATTGAGTGTGGAGAAAATTGCGACAAAGGATCTGGGTATTCGGAAGTTTGCGGCAGAGTATTTTCGAGATCAGGACGAGGAAAGGATTTATTTCGTAGCCGACGAGACGTTTGGGTTTATATGTGGCGGCAGCGCGAAGAACTGTCCCACTGCCACTACCAACATCAATGAGTGTGTCTGTAGGACTGAGTGGGTAGAGTTCAGAAAAAGCTTTTTTAAGTTCGGTGCGACGTGAAGGAACGAATGGTGCGCCAAAGAAAACCGTAAGGAGAAATGTAGCGGTGATAATGGCGAAGATAATAAAAAGAATGGTCATTACTAACTAGTGAAGTCTTGATCGATGAGGTTGATTTGGTTTTTTAGCTCAGTGAGGTCGTGTTCTATTTGAATAGCGAGAGTGATCGCTTCCTGATACTTCCCCGCTGCTTCGTCGATATTGAAACTGTCAGAATGAAACCAGTCGATTACTAACTGAAGACCAGCAAGTTGAGTATTAATAGGTTGGTTTTTGGGTTTTTTAGGTGTTGCGTTTTTTGACATTTTTTACCTCCGCTTGTATAAAGTTTTTACTCGTTGTGATATTTACAATTTGACCCAGTGTGGGTGATCCTGTGATAGTTGCATAGCCGCGAGCGAGAACAGTCTCGGGATCGAGCTGTTCGGCGAGAGACCTAAGGCTGGTGACTTCAGCTAGTCGGCGGTCAATCTGGTGATGGAGGTGTGTGGATAATGTGGAAATTTCAGTGCGGAGATCTTGAGAGACGTAAGTGATCTGATCCAGAAGATAGGTGCGGGTATGTGTGAGATCAGAATAGATCTGGGAGATGGCGGTATTCTTGTCGGGAGTGATAAGTTGAGCTGCGTTTGACGGAGTGGAGGTGCGAATATCCGCAGCGAGGTCGGCGAGAGTCTCGTCCACCTCGTGGCCGATACCTGTGACAGTGGGGATTTTAGAAGCGGCGATAGCGCGAGCGAGAACCTCATCATTGAAAGGAGCTAGGTCGTCGGCGCTGCCACCACCGCGAATAATCGCGATGATATCGTGAGAAGATTTTTCATTGAAGTAGTGAAGTGCGCGGACGATCTGGTCGGGGGCAGTGAAGCCTTGGACTTGGACGTGCGCGAGATCTATCTGTAGGTCAGACCAGCGTTCGGAAAGGATTTTGATGAAGTCATGGTAACCGGCGGCGTCTTTTGAGGAAATGACGGCGATTTTGCTGATGACTTCTGGAAGTGGGCGCTTGTTTGCGAAGATACCTTCCGTGGAAAGCTTTGTGCGAAGAAGGTCGAGAGATTTTTTGATACTACCCTGCCCTACTGGAGAGATCTGTGAAACCGTGAGAGAAAACTTGCCCCAGTTCGTGATTTTTGGCGTGGCACGAACGACTACACGCATACCGTTTTCGAGCGGGAAGCGCATCTGGAAGAGCATCATAAAGCAGCTGACTGTGGATTCGCTGTCGCGGAGATCGAAAAAGACGAACTTAGATTGGTTGACTTTAAATGAATTGACCTCGCCCTCAATAAATATCTCTGGGAATGTGAACTGGAAAGTTTCGTTTGCAATCTGGACAAACTCGGATACTGTAAGTTTTGCGTCTGGACTCATGCGGGTTTCTTGTCGATAAATTTATGTTTGCTAGTGAGGAGGATGTGTTGATAAGATACCCAACCAAAGGCGATAGTGCCGAATAATACTATAACACGAGTAATGAGTGTTGCGGCGATAGCAACACTAGGCTCGATGCCAGTGGCGATAAAGTATGCGGCCATGGCGGCTTCGTAGGCACCTGCTCCTCCCGGCGTAATGACGACCGTACCAACAACTGAAGATAATCCTAGAGCGACGGCGACTGGAGCAAAGTTAACTGGAGAGCCGAGAGCGGCGAATGCGATCCAGAAAATTACCATCTCACAAAGCGCGTAAATTATTCCCCATAAGAATGGTTTGACGAGGAGGTTTTTGTCTTTCATAATAGCAGTGAAATCATCGTGGAGGTCGCCGAGAAACTTGTCGACTGTGGATTTTTCGAGACTTCTTTTAGACTTACCAAAGGTGGCGATACGAATGAGGGTGTTGACGGCACGACGAAGAACGCGACCGAAAAAGGCGGTGCGTTTTTGGCTACTGATGACGAAAAAGAAAAAGACGACGAGCGCCATGATAGCAACGGCAAAACCGAAGCTGAATAAAACAATCCAAAATGGCGTATCGATAAAAAAGAGAACTACAGAAGCAAATAACATAATGATTGCGGTCGCAACCGCAACAGCCGCATAGCGAGCAACCTGCATCATAGCAGCTTGGCCGGCGGTAATTCCCTGGTCTTTGAGGCGCCAAGCAAGATAACCAAGACCGCTAACACCTCCCGAAGGAATGATTTGGTTGACGAAGTTAATTTCGAGAGCGATGCGCATAAGTTTCCAGATGGAGGTTTTTTTGCGCATTTGTTTTTTGGCTTTAAGGTAGGAGAAATAAACTTGGCCGCCTGCGAAATACATGATGATTTGAGATGGAATAAGAAGAGCGAGAATCCAGAGGTTAACTTCACTAAGTTGATGCCAAGCTTCGACTATTTGTTCGCGGGAAAAGAAGATTATGATAATAACAAGAACGACCGTGATAAGACTGATGGTTTTGCGGAAATTCATGAGGATGATTGTATCACAGATTTGATTCAGATAGACGCTACACAACTTTGACCTGTCAAATATACACCAATTAATAATGATGCAAATAATCATTAATAAGTTCGTTTGTGCTTTTATGTCGAGTTTTCGTGTGACATGATAAACTCACTCTATGATAAGCGTAGTCCATCTGTTTTTAAGTTTACGGGATAAGCTAAAGAAAAGTTTTATCCTTATTGTTATAGCTATAGCAATTACTCTAACACTTATAATTGGCGGGATTACGACAATATTTACACAATCCAATATTAACCGGGTTATTTCCGAATATACGCTAGAAGAAGACCCTGTTCGTACTGCTATCGCCCGCAGAAAAGCCGAAATTGAAGAAATTATAGACAATGTTTTTACTCCAGAAGATGCCGCACCTATTATATTTGCATTAGAAGGATTAATAATCTCTGTTACTACTAAGGATATATTCCCCCAATCCTCCTACTGGCATAATGACCGGAGAGATTATATGTTACTAAAGGCTCGTACCTTTGTTAATTCGCGTCAATTTGAGGAGGCTGTCAAAGTCTACATAGATATAATTTTGCTCGAAGGAGAAGACTTTTCTCAGTTATCAATGCTCTATATCCTACTAGCTGACACATATCGGAGGTTCGGCGAAGAGAAAGATTATAAGCAATTTAGAGCACTCAATCTAGCCCTGGACTATATTAACTACGCCAGTCCAGAGATTTCTAATATAGAGATTTACACAGTCAACACCTTGATCGCACTCTTAGAGAGAAAGCATGGGTGGGGATCTGGTTTTTTGTTATCACAGTGATCTAATGGCGCGGTACTCTAACTATATAGGTTGAGGCTGGTAGTAAAGAGGCGTGGGTGGTAGAATTACAGGTATGTATTTAGTGATTTTAGGGAGACAGCCAGCGCTAGGTCTGGCAGAATTGGAAGCGGTTTTTGGAAGCGAGCGGGTTTTTGATGCTGGGGGTGGATTGGCTTTTGTGGAGGCGGAGGAGTTTGATGTAGAGCGGTTTGGCGGAGTGAAGAAAGCTGGGAGAGTAGTACTAGAGGTCGAAGGACGAGAACGGAAAGTTGTTGAGAAGATTATATATGATACAGTGCTGGCGCAGGTAGGCACAGCGGAGGGGAAAGTGACGCTGGGGCTGAGTAGTTATATGAGGGATTTCGGGGCGAGAGATCTGCAGAAGATCGGGCTGACAGTACGGAAGGAAGTAAAGCGACGGGGTGGGAGTTTGAGGCTGATCCCGAACGAAGAGGCGGAGCTGAGTACGGCAACTTCGCATCACAGTAAACTGGGACTAAGTCCGAAGAAAATCGAGATGATGGTAGCACGAGTGGATGGAAAAATTATCGTGGCGCGGAGTGTAGGAGCGCAAAATATCTCGTCGTATGCAGCGCGAGATCAGAAACGACCAGCGCGAGATATGTATGTGGGAATGTTGCCGCCGAAGTTGGCGAAAGTGATCGTGAATTTGGCGTGCGAAGGGCGAGAGGGAGTGCGAGTACTGGATCCTTTTTGCGGGACAGGCGTAGTGCTGCAAGAGGCAGTTTTAATGGGATACGGGGTGGTCGGAGCAGATCTGAGTGAGAAGATGATTGATTATTCGAGGAGGAATTTGGAATGGCTGGAAGAGGTGAAGAGACGGAAATTTGACTGGAAATTAGCGGTTGGTGACGCAATGAAAGTTCGTTGGGATAGTGTGGATGTGGTAGCGTGTGAAACATACTTAGGGCAGCCATTTAGTGCGGTGCCTGAACACAGAAAGATGGTGGAGGTGGCGGGCGGATGTAAACATGTGATTAGTGGGTTTTTGAAAAACCTAGCGAAACAAACTAAGCCTGGGACGAGAGTGTGCGTGGCTGTGCCGATGTGGAAGCGGAATGACGGGTCGTTTTATAGGTTGAATTTGCTTGACTCGGCTGAAAAACTGGGGTATAATGCTGTGGAATTTAAGAACGTCAAGCGGGCTGATTTGGTTTACTACCGTGAGAATCAGATCGTGGGGCGTGAATTATTGGTTTTAGTAAGGAGATAAACAGATGGCAAATGTGAAGGCTGGTGGATCAGCAAAAAATATCCATAATAATGCAGGACCACGCCTCGGCGTAAAGCGCTTCGGTGGACAGAAAGTAAAGAAAGGTGAAGTATTGGTACGCCAAACTGGTTCGACGAAACTAGCTGGACCTGGGACTTACCTGTCACGGAATTTCACGATTCATGCAGCGATTGATGGAACTGTAGAGTTCACGAAAGTCCGTAAAACACACTTCAGTGGTAAGACTGTGCCACGCGTGCGTGTTTCGGTGAAATAGTTCTTGATGAGAAATTAGAAAAAACCACCTCTACGGGGTGGTTTTTGTTGGGCTGGGCGCTTGGAATTCGACTCACCTATCCTACTACGAAGGTATGTCGAGATGCTTGCGGACGCTGTTGACGACATCGCCGATAGTAATCTGGGTTTTAACAAGATAATCGTCAGCTCCGAGAGACTCTGCACGCTCGCGATCACTGGACTGACTGAGAGCGGTAAGCATGATGACGCGGACATTCATGACTTCTGGGGTGCCTCGAATAATATCCAGAAGATCAAAGCCGCTTATTTTGGGCAACATAGCATCGAGAATAATGAGATCTGGACGATGATTAATAACTTCACTGACAGCGACCTCGCCGTCGTGAACTGTGACAACTTCGAAGCCTTCCATCTCTAGGCGAGAACGGTAAACTTCAGCGAGAGACTGATCGTCCTCGACGAGAAGAATTTTTTTCTTGATTTCCATAATTACATGATAGCGGTTATGTTAAGTAAGGTCAAGTACACTAACGACGAAGGTGATTTAGGGCGGCGTCGAGCTGAGGGTCGCGGTTGGCGTTGAGGTCTTCGATAGTGAGCGGAATTTCAATGTCGGGCTGAATGCCATCGTCTTCGATGTTGCGGTTTTCGGGAGTGAACCAGCGCGCGGTGGTGACTTTTAGGAGGCCGCCAGCACTGAGATTAACCATACTCTGAACACTACCCTTGCCGAAAGTAGTTTCACCAATAAATGTGGCGACTCCGTGATCTATGAGCGCGCCTACGACAATTTCACTAGCGGATGCAGAAGATCCGTTAGCAAGGATGACAGTTTGCATATTAGCAAAGATTGCGGAATTTGAAGGAGATCTGAGGAGGTTGGTGTTGCCGCGAGCATGAGTTTCGCGAAGTACTATCTGATTATCAAGCCAAAGACCGAGAACACCCTGAGCTGCAGAGACATAGCCACCTGTATTATTGCGGAGATCGAGGACAACTCTATTAATGTTACGGTCGCGGATATCTTGAGCGGCACGGCGAGCGAGATTACTAGTGTCGGGGTCGAAGCGCGAAATGCGAAGTACAGCAACGTCACCCTCAAAGTCGACTTCGACACTGGGGTTGTTGATCTGCTCACGGACAATATTGAACTCAATCTGCTCGTCACCGCGAAGGAACGTGATACGAACAGAAGTACCAGCGGGACCACGAACGAGAGAAGCGACTTCGTCTGCGGGCAGCTCTATAACTGTCTCGTCATTAATTGAGTAGAAAACATCCCCTGCCCTGACGCCAGCACGAACAGCGGGATTATCGCGAAGAGTACGGACGACAGTAGCGAGGCCGTTTCTTGTGCCTATCTCAACACCAATACCAGCTCCGACGTCACCACGGAGACCGCGGACGAACTCTTCAGCTTCTTGCTGATCCATGAAAACAGTGTAGCGATCTCCTGCTGCTGCAACGAGTCCACGTTTAGCACCGTCGATAAGAGTTTGTTCGTCAAGTTCACCGTTGAAATTATGGCGAAGTTCGTTGTAGAGATCATTTACAGACGAGAAGTCGAGCTGTTCAGTAGTACGGATATGGACACCTGTGATGTCGCTGATAGTAGAGAAGATAGCGTTGCTGCGAGTGCCGGCAACGAACCCGACTATGAACACAACAGCTGTGATGGCGATAAAATTACCGAGTGAAATAAAAGGGCGGCGCTTGGCTCGGTCAAGACCAGCGTCGGTGGTCTGAGAGGCGATATTATTGATGTGTGATTGTTTACTCATCTTTCAAGTATAACCGAGTTGGGCGTGAGGCGATAGACTTGAAAAATCGAGAGATGATGGATCTAGCGAGCGCGGAAATGGATATAGAGTACTGAGTCGGCGCGAATATCCATACGACTGTACTGACCCGTCCAGTCCCAGTTGAACTGGCTAACTCTGACCCAGCCATCGTCTAGGATAGCCTCTACATACATAGTGTGACCGAAGGTCGCAAAAGCACCGCTACGAACCACAGCAATAGCACCAACTGCGGGAGTGTGATTAACCACTGCGCCCATAGCTAGGGATGTTTCTGGCCACTGGCGAGCATGACCTTGACCACCGAACGAAGTGATATGCTGCCCGTTTTGATGGACGCGCCAAGCTGTATAGCTCACGCATTGACGATTGAAAAGCGCCCAGAGATCGATTCCTGCATCGAGACGATAATTACAGCCGAAGCGAGTATTAAATAACCCTGCCATAGATGCTGGATAATTGCGACATCCCTGCTCGCCAGTATGGTTACGGAAGGCAAAACCTGCTAGGTTACCGTCGGGTACACCTGCAACAGACTGCATAAGGATACGCATCTCTTCCTGGAGTCGCTCACGCTCTACGTCGGCACCTTGACGAAGACGCTGGAAAGCAGCTTCTTCGCCTTGAGTTTGGGCAAGAAGAGTCTGATGTTCGGCACGGTTGGCCGCTAAAAGATTACGCTGGGCAGTTTGTTGTTCGATCAGATGCTCGGCTTCTTCGCGCTGCCCCTCCAAGACAGTGGTGAGGTATTGGATTTCGCGGACTGTATCAACTAGACTATCACTGGCGGCGGTCGCACGAGCCTCGGTATCGACAAAATCACTAAAACTGCGACTGCCAGCTATACGCTCAATGAGAGTGGTCTGGCGGGCAAGATGACGATCAGCGAGAACTAAACCAAGAGCATCGCGATTGTTTTGGATGCGGATTTCATTTGCTGTTATTTCAGCAACGAGGTTGTCGTATTTCATTTGGTTAAGGTCGATCATAGCCTGAAAAGCTGACTCTTCGGTACGAAGTCGGCTAATCTCGCTGTTGAGGGTGGCAGATTGAGACTGAAGATTCAGAACAGACTGCTCGTAATGAGCGATGCGAGATTCGAGATCGGCCATTTCGCGCTCGACTTGACTAAGTGTACGAGCATCGGTCTGAGTGACAGAATTATAGAAAAAGAACGCAGCAAATCCGAGAGTAGCCACGGCGAAGAGACAGAAAAGTTTAATAGTCATAGTGTTTGTTTTGGACTTGCGCATCATGTGCGGAGTGTAGCATAAGCAGTGTATAAAGTCAATGTGGCGACTACTGAAGTTTGAGGTATTTTTGGGTGGCGAGGAACGAAGAAAAGACGCCGATGAAAGCACCAACACCAATAAGGCCAAGTAGCGCGAGTGGCCAATAGGAACCTAACATACTAATAGTAGGTTCGACGACGAGACCGATAGATTCGGCATTTTCATTTATGATAAAAAGTCCGGCTGTACAGAGTCCAGCAGTAATAAAAGCGGCGATAACACCATACTGGGTAGCCTCCACGATAAATGGGCCACGGATAAATGAGCGGTTAGCACCTATGAGTTTCATCATGTAGATTTCCTCGCGGCGATTAAAGATAGCCATACGGATAGTGTTGAAAATGATAAGTGTAGAGATGACGACGAAAATAGCGGCGATAATAACGCCTCCGCGCTCAATAAAGACGACTACACCAGCGATATTATCGATGGCTTCTCGATGCTCGGAGAGGAAAGATGGCGGATGACGAGGATCGATAGCGGCGATGATTAGCTCGTCGTGTTCGACCAAGTATTCGAGTTCTGAGAGGTCGTCGAGGTTAGTGACCTCGATGTTGAACGTACCCGGGAACATATTAGTGGCTTCGTTGAGGGCTTGGAGGGCGTCTATATCTCCAGCGGCAGTAGCCTCAGCACGAAAGTCGTCTCTCGCCTGATCTGGTGAAATATAAGTAACAGAAACTACACTATCGAGCGACATGATAGATTCGGTAATTTCGCTGACAATTTCTGGGTCGGCGAAGTTCTGAGAAATATATATAGACATCTCAATATTACTACTAATGTCGGCAACTGTGTCTTCAAGGACATTGCGAGATATGAGAGTAACGGAGATAATAGTGAGAGTAACAAACATAATAGCGGTAGCAGCGACAGAAAGCCAAGCGTTTCGGAAAAAGCTGGCAATGCCGTATTTGATTATACGCCAAAAAGTAAGGATACTGTGGCGGTTTTTGTGGACTAGTGCCTGCAGGGAATTTTTGGAGCGGTTTTTGCGACGACGGCTCATTGCTTATATCCTCCTTGGGCTTGGTCTAGTGAGACGCGACCGTCTTCTAAAGTAATAACTCGGCGCTGGAGCTTGTTGACGATGTCGACGTTGTGAGTAGTGAGGAGAACTGTAGTTCCGTAAGCGTTGATCTTTTCGAGGAGCTGGACGATACCCCAAGAGTGTTTAGGGTCGAGGTTTCCTGTAGGCTCGTCGGCGATGAGGATTTTAGGCTGGCGAGCAACGGCACGAGCGATGGCGACGCGTTGACGTTCACCACCTGAAAGTTGGTGGGGGAAGTTTTTTTCTTTGCCGTTGAGGCCGACTAGATCAATGACTTTTGGTACGGTGGATTTGATTTCGCGATTGGTCATACCGGCAATTTCGAGGGCGAAAGCGACGTTTTCGAAAACAGTACGAGATGGTAAGAGTTTAAAATCCTGAAAGACGACGCCGAGTTTGCGGCGGAGGTGAGGGACGTGTTTGTCGCGAAGGTCGTCGTAGTCAATGCCTCCGACAACGATTTTGCCGCTGTCGGGTTTTTCTTCACGTGTAATCATTTTAAGAAGTGTGGACTTGCCTGCCCCAGAAGAACCGACGAGAATAACGAACTCTTTTGGCTCTATGTGAAGAGAGATGCGGTCGATGGCCGCCATGCCTTTGCCGTAAGATTTCGATACGCGGTCGAGTAGGATCATGGCGACATTGTAGCATAGGCGGGATGGGTTTTTGAAGGGCTGGCGAAGGTTTAATTGGAGTTTTATGAGATTTGCGAGTCGAGATAAGCGGAGATAAAACCGTCAATACGACCGTCGAGGACTTTTGTGGTGTCAGTTTCTTCGTATTTGGTACGGGTGTCTTTTACGAGGGTATAAGGGTGAAGAACGTAGTTGCGTATTTGAGACCCCCAGTCGGCGGATTTACCGGCACGGAGCTCAGCGATGGACTCGGCGTGCTGTTCAGTGGCGAGGGCGGTGAGTTTTGCGGCAAGGATTGACATAGCAGTTTCTCTATTTTGAAGTTGAGAGCGTTCGTTTTGGATAGCGACGGTGATGTTTGTCGGGATATGGGTGATACGTACGGCAGAGTCGGTGGTGTTAACGGACTGACCGCCATGCCCCCCTGCCCTGTAGACATCGACTTTGAGATCTTTTGGATCGATTTCGATTTGGGCTTGGTCGATTTTAGGGAGGACTTCGACGAGAGCAAAACTGGTCTGGCGGAGATTGTCGGAGTTAAATGGGCTGAGACGAACGAGGCGATGAACGCCGTTTTCGCTTTTTAGCTTGCCGTATGCGAATGGGGCTTTGAGTTCGATGACAGAGGTCTTGATACCTGCTTCGTCGGATTTTTGGCGCTCCAATGTTGTAGTTTTGACATCGTTCTTTTCGGCCCAACGGAGATACATGCGCTCAAGTATCTCTGTGAAATCCTGGGCGTCGAGGCCGCCGACGCCGGAGGTGAGGCGCAAAATAGCATCGCCAGCATCGTATTTACCTGTGAAGAGGAGGAGTTTTTTAAGGTCAGTAAATTCAGTTGCGATAGCAGTGAGTTGAGCGGAGATTTCGGCGTCGAGTGATTCGTCGGCAAGATCAATAAGCTCAGTGAGGTCGTCGAGCTGGACGCGCATAGTTTGCCACGGCTGGACGAGTTGATTAAGTTGGTGGAGTTGCTCGGTTTTGGTGCGAGCATGATCGGGATTATTCCAGATTTCGGGAGTATTGACCTCTGATTCGAGGGTGGAGATTTCGGAGAGTTTGGCGGGAATGTTGAGACGATCATACGCAGAAGTGAAATCTGATTGAAGTGCGGCAAGTTGTTTTTTAAGTGGAGGCATTTGGAATTGATCCTGCTTGAATTGGTGGCGGGGATTGCGGCTGCTGGCTGAGGGCGTGAAGACGATTGATATTCATGAGGCGGCGAACGAGAAATGGATGACTGGAGAAAGTCTGCGAGAAGGAATTGAAATTGGTACGAGTGTTGAATTCTTGCCACTGCTGCGCAACGTCGTTGAAGCTGTCAGTAACGTCGGGACCAACGTGGACTTTTATGAGGGCGTTTTTGACGAGTTCGGGGTTACCTGTGTAGTGGTAGGCGAGACTGTCACAGGTATATTCGGCGCGACGATAGAAGAAGTCGAGAAGCCAGCCAGCGATCGTGCCGACAACAGGAATAGCGACGAGAATTGAAGTAAATGCGCTGACTTTTGTGTGACCATATTTGACGTGTGCCATCTCGTGAACTACAACGATACGAAGTTCGTCCTCGGTGAGATAACGAATTGCGCCAGAATTAAGAACAATATTGTACGGGCTTGCGAAGCCGATAGCAAAAGCGTTTATAAAAGGGTTTTGAGTGATGAAAATTTCGACACGAGGCATGCGGAATTCGGCGGAGACTTGGTTTGCCCAGTCGCGAAGCCATGCATAATTACTATATTCAATATGGAGACAATTGCCGAGGAATTGCTGGCGCATAATGCGAATAAGAAGCATGATGGCGAGGGTGCCGACGATAAAGATAACTACGTATGTGAAAAGTTCGCTAGCTGCGCTGGACGGCTCTTCGATCGGTGTAGTGACCGCGAGAGGAGTGTCGGCTCGGGTGGTGAGGTCGTAGACGGTGGAGGCGGAGAATACTATGAGGAGGATGGCACCGATAATGATAGCTAGAACGAGGACGAGAATACCATAATCGCCACGATTACGAGCGCGGGCGATGGCGGGATGTTCGTAATTGGGTGGGATGTGGGGGTTTTGCGGAAGTTGGCTTTGGGGTTGCTGGTTTTGTTGTTGCATGGTCGACCTTTTAGTTAATTGATTTGCTTTGTGAGTTCGGAGTTGATTATGTCGGTAGCCCAGCTTTGAGCGTCGAACTTGTGATGGTAATTATACTGGGTTTCGGGCGGGACGGCGAATGGAAGTTCGGCGTATTGGGAGTGGTCGATCATCTGATAGGCGGTGCGAAGTTCGGCAATCTCAGCTATGCACTCGAAAGGTTTTATGTGGTGGTCGATGCCGAGGAGACCTTTGAATGTGTCGATAAGTTCTGGGTCGGCGAAGAGATCTTGGTTACTAAAGAGGGGTTTTAGCTCTGCGGCAGAAAGGAAGGGGGTGAAGAGGAGGTAGGAATTAGCGCATTTAGGGCATTTGGCACACCATTTGAGAGTTGTGTTGTCGGAGTTTTGGCGGTAGTTGGCGATATTGCATGATGAGAATTGATGGCCGAATTGGTCCCAGGCGTGTCTGACGAAAAGTTCGGCGATTTTGAGTTCGGAAAATTGACGAAGAGGAGAGCCGATTTGGAGGTCTGGAGAGATGTAGGTGTGGACGTAGTTGGCGAAGGTCTGCTCGGCTTCCCAGGTTTTAGACCACTGGTGGTTTACGGGAAGATCGTCGATATAGGCGTGAGGCTCGGCGCCTTCGTTGCCGATAGAGACGAGGATTTGGGATTTGTTGAGGAGGATAGCTTGAACGATGGCGAGAGATTGGATGATGTAAGTGACGGGGACGTGGCCGTTGAGAGCGCCCTGCTCTGCTGCTTTTTTGAGGTTTTCGTGATCGATCTGGCGGAGAGTAGTGACGAGAGACTGTCCGAGCTGGTCTAGAATCTCTGGATGATGGTCACTACTTGTAACATACCATGGAGTGAAATTGATACCTGAGGCGGTGAGGAGGGAGGCGGTGAGGAGGGAATCTTTGCCGCCCGATTGGAGGACAAGAGCGCCCTGCCCCGAATATGAGATTGGGTCGTTTTCGGGATTTATGTTGTCTGAGTTTGTGAAGTGAGCGAGATCAGAACGAGTGAGGTTATTCTCGTAGGCGAACTGAGAGAGACCTTCCTGATAGACTGAATTGAAAAATTGCAACTGATTGTCGTTGAATAGGTATGGGTACTGAACTACTGAAGTAGGAAAACATTTGTAATAAGAGGTGCCAATTAGGAGATGACAGAGTTCGAGGGCGCGACTCAGGAGATGCTCGCGGTCGGGTATGAGAGAGTGATTTGGGTCGAGGGCGAACTTTATAATCTCAGTGAAGCGGTGGTCGCCGGAGCGGTAGTGAAATCTTGCTTCGCCAGTGGCGGAGTCGAACGAATAACTATCAAAGATAAATACTGGATATAGTGACGGAGCGAACTCAGACACCTAGAGATCCCTTACTAGAGTTTGAAATTGATCGCCGCGGTCGGAGAAGTTTTTGAACATGTCGAAACTGGCGCAACCGGGGCTCATGAGGATGACGTCGCCAGCAGATGAAAGCTCTCGGGCGCTTGTTACGGCGGAATGCAGTGTGTCGGCGTGCGTGAAAAGGTTTTCTGGGAGTCCTGCAGCGATTTTTTTGGCGGTTTGGCCGATGAGGATGATTTTTTTGAGATTCGGTTGTTCGGCGAGGAATTTGCTCAGATCCGAATAGTCGATGCCTTTATCGTATCCACCTGCGATGAGGATGACGGGGTTGTCGAAAGCCTGGACGGCGACTTCGAGTGCAGGGGTGGCTGAGGAGAAATTGTCGTCGTAGTATTTTACGTCGTCTAGCTCGCGGACGAATTCTAGGCGATGCGGAAGACTAGTGAAATCTTTGAGGCCTTTTGCGATGGCGACGGGATCATCGATGATCGACCAGACGGCAGTGATGGCGGCGAGGGCGTTTTCCTTGTTGTGGTGGCCTGGGAGGTTAAGAGTGTCGGTTGAACAAATTTTGTGTTCAGCGAAATAGAAATTGTCGTCTCTAATGTAGGCACCAGACTCCGATGGATATGGGAATTTGTGAGTAGCTGGAGAGAGGGCGGCGGCGGCGGTTGCAATCTGGCTACCAGTGTAGTAAATGAAAGTGTCTTCGGGGTTTTGGTGGCGGGCGATTTGGGTTTTGGCTTCAATATAATCGTCGAGACTCCCGTGGACATCGAGATGGTCAGGTGCGAGGAGGGTATAAATGGCAATCTGTGGGGATTTTTTGAGATCCCAAAGCTGGAACGAACTCATCTCATAAACAACTGTGCTGTCTGGCTTGATTTGGTCGAGGATGTCGAGAGCAGGAGTACCAATGTTGCCGACGAGAAAAGCGTGTTTGCCGGCGGCGGCGAGGAGGGCTTTTGCGATACTGCAAACAGTCCCCTTGCCTTTTGTACCAGTGACGCCGATGATCGGTGCAGAACACTTGTCGAGGAATATTTTTGTACAAGAAGTAAGTTCGAATTTGTCTGCGCGGCCACCGTGGTCGGCGAGGGCTTTTTGGTAGATTGGTTTTGGCGGGACGGATGGAGAGCGAATGATCATGTCATAGGAGCTGAAGTTGATGTCGGTGAGCTTGTCGATTTGGCGGATGGTGATTTTTTCGTTAGCGATAAATTTTTGGTCGTAAATGTCAATTTGGTATTCGGGGAAATTGGTGCGGAAGTAGCGATGAGCGGACTGTCCTTCTGCGCCAAAGCCGAGAATTGCGATTTTCATTTATTTCCTCCTTTTGAATAATTATACCACGAGTGGAATTACTGTACGTAGAGTGTTTCGAGTTGAGAATTAAGGGATTTGAGGTCGGCGATCTCGCAGTTGCCGACGGCGGCGAATGCCCAAGTGTCGGCAGACATGAATTCGCGGGCGATTTGGATGATTTGGTCGGTGGAGACGCGCTTGATCATGTCTGGGACTTTTTCGTAGTTTTCGATCTGGCCGTTAGTGAAGTAATTGCCGGTGTAAAATTCGCTGATCTGGGAGACGGTCTGGGCGCCCATCTGGTAGCGACCGAGAGCGTAAGGTTTGGCAACTTCGACGTCGGCGGGGTTGATGTCACCTGCGAGGATTTTTTGGACTTCTTTAGTGATGATCTTGAAGAGCTCAGGCGCGACGGAGTAGTTTACTTCGCCTCCGAAATCCCAAGCACACTCCGCGAAGCCATTAGCTGTATCCGAGAAAGTACCGTAAACAAGGCCTTTTTTGCGAGCCTGACCAAGGATGCGAGAATACATGGTGCCTGTGAGGATATGGTTGAGGCAAGACATGGCGTGATCTTCGGCGTCAGTGAGGCGGCGCGGGAGGATGGTCGACCAGCCGAACGTGAGGTTACTGGCGTCTTTTCGGCGGATGAGAGTTGGGCCGGATTTCTGGTAGATGTCAGTAGGCATATCGAAAAACTCGCCTGACTGGAGAGGCCAGGATTCAAGAATTTGACGGAGTTGAGTTTTGCGGCGATAGAGGCGACCAGCGACAATAAAGCGGAGGTTATTTGCGGTGTGAGTGCGGGCGTGGTGGGATTTAATGTCGTGGAGGGTGATGTTGTTGATGGTTTTGATGCGCTGATGATAGAGGAGGATGTCTTCGCCGAGAGACTGTTGGATTTTCGGCCAGAGGAGGCGGTTGTACTTGTTTTGGCAGCCGGTGAGTTCGCTGAGGACGTTGCCTTTTTCGCTCTCGAGTTCGGCTTGATTGAATTTGGGCGAAGTGATGGAATAACCCTGAAGTTCGAGGATGCGATCCCACTCGAAGTCGGCGCACTCGGCAACGTAGTTCATCGAGACGTCGCCAGTGAAAGCGTTGTGGTAGGCGCCGTTTTTGGTGAACTCGGCCTCGTAAGTATGCTCGTCTTTGAATTTTGCGTTTGCGCCGAAAGCGAGATGCTCCATGATGTGGGCGGTTTCGTATTTGGACTTGTCGAGGACGTAGCGGTTGCCGGCACGGAAATTGAAATGGAAGCTCATGACGGTGGCGTCTGGGATGTCAATTAATAAGCCTTTGGCGCCATTTTTTAGGCGGATTTCTTCGACGGTGTGGCGCATTGGTTATTTGCGTCCGCTTTTGCGGTTTTTCCTTTGGGTCTTTTTCTTTTTGCGGGCGGCGTTTCGCTTTTGGTTTTGAGCATTGGCCTTACTACTGGACTTGGAAGGCTTATCGAATTCGTCGTCGTAGTTTTTTTGACCTGATGATATTTCATTGACGCCTTTTTCTGTGGCGGATTCTGCCATTTTTGTGAGTTCTGTCTGGTAGTCATCATCGCTGAGACCGCCTACTTCTTGGCGAGTAACGGAGAGGAGAAGGCGGAGAACTTCGTCGCGAAGGGAGTTTTGGAGGGATGTAAAGAGGTTTTGAGACTCGGTGCGGTATTCTACGAGTGGGTCGCGCTGACCGACGGAGCGCCAATGGATTCCCTCACGGAGGTGCTGCATGTTTTCTAGGTGTTGCATCCAGAGAGTATCGAGAACCTGAAGGTAGACTTCGCGTTCGATTTTGCGCATGGTTTCTGCGCCGAAATCGTCTTCTTTTTCCTGATAAAGTTCTTTGACGGCTTCGGTGGCGAGCTTGAGGCGCGGCTCGTCTTTTTTGATTTCGCCGATTTTCTCGATAGTCTCGTCGGAGAGCTTAAAGAGGGATTTGAATTCTTTGGCGAAGTTTTTGTTGTGCTTAGCAGGGAGTTCAGTGAGGTGCGCGGCGGCGTCATGGAGGAGATTTTTGATTTCTTTTTCGATACTGTCACCCTCGAGGATGCGACGTCGCATAGTATAAACGACGCGGCGGTGTCGATTGATGACATTGTCGTACTGGACGACGTTTTTACGGGAGTCAAAGTTGAAGCCTTCGACGCGTTTTTGAGCGGCTTCTAAGGTTTTACTTACTGCTTTGTTTTGGATAGGGGTGTCTTCGTCGACGCCGAGGCGATCCATGAGGCCTGCGATGCGTTCGCCCTGAAAAATACGCATGAGGTCGTCTTCGGTCGATACGAAAAATTGAGTTTCGCCAGGATCACCCTGACGGCCGGAGCGACCACGGAGCTGATTGTCGATACGACGAGATTCGTGACGTTCGGAGCCGATAACTACAAGGCCGCCGAGTTCGGCGATGCCTTTGCCGAGTTTAATGTCGGTACCACGGCCTGCCATATTGGTCGAGAGAGTGACGGCGCCCTTCTCTCCTGCTTTGGCGATGATTGCGGCTTCGCGCTCGTTGTTTTTGGCGTTGAGGATTTCGTATTTGATGCCTTCTTTTTCGAGGTAGGCGGCGATCATTTCGTTTTTGACGATAGAGGCAGAACCGACGAGGACGGGGCGGCCGGCTTTGTTGTGGTCGCGAATAGCCTCGGCGACGGCCTTTAGTTTAGCTTTTTCGGTCTTGAAAATGAGATCGTCGTGGTCGGCGCGAATGATGGGTTTGTTTGGTGGAATTTGGATAACGTCTAGGCTGTAGATCTGTTGAAATTCTTCTGCTTCAGTGAAAGCGGTACCGGTCATACCGGAGAGTTTTTTGTAGAGACGGAAAAAGTTCTGGAAGGAGACGGTGGCGAGAGTCATGGATTCTTGTTGGACGCGGACGGCTTCCTTTGCTTCGATGGCCTGATGGAGGCCTTCGTTGTAACGGCGGCCATGCATGAGGCGGCCAGTGTGCTCGTCGACGATGATGACTTCTCCAGCTCCTGTGACGACGTAATCTTTGTCTTTTTTGAAGATAGTCTGGGCGCGGAGAGCTTGCTCCATGTGGTAGACGAGACGGATCTGATCTGGTGTATAGAGATGCTTGACGCCGAGGAGTTTTTGGATCTTCTCTACTCCGTCATCCGTGAGGGCGACACTGCGGCGCTTTTCATCTAGTACGTAATCTTCGTCGGTGAGTTTGGCGGCGATTTTGGCGAATTGGTAGTAGGACTCTGGGTTGTCAGCGGCCGGAGCGGAAATGATGAGCGGCGTACGGGCTTCGTCGATAAGAATAGAGTCGACTTCATCTACGATAGCGTAGTGGAGGTCGCGCTGACGGAGGAGATCTACGTCGTTAACCATGTTGTCACGGAGATAGTCAAAGCCGAATTCGTTGTTTGTGCCGTAGGTGATATCGGCGGCGTAAGCTTCTTTGCGTGTACAGGGGCGGAGATGGCGAAAGCGCGGGTCAGCGTGTTCGTCGTTGCTGAATTCGCGGTCATAAATGAAAGAGGCGTCGTTGATGATGACGGCTGTACTCATGCCTAGGAAATCGAAAAGTTCGCCGTTCCAACCAGCATCACGCTGAGCGAGATAGTCGTTTACCGTGACGAGATGTGCGCCTTTTTCCTCGAGGGCGTTCAGGTAGAGTGGGAGGGTTGCTACGAGGGTTTTTCCTTCACCGGTTTTCATTTCGGCGACGTTGCCTTCGTGAAGGGCGATACCTCCGATAAGCTGAGTGTCGAAGTGGCGCATCTTCAGGATGCGGTTTGAGGATTCGCGGACGAGTGCGAAAGCGTCAGGGAGGATCGAGTCGAGTGTGGTGGATTTTTTCTCTAGTTTTTTCTTCAGCTCGGCGGTTTGTTTTTGGAGGTCTTTGTCTGACAGTTTCTGGTACTTTTTCTCGAGGACATTAATATCGTGAACACGGCGCTGGAGGCGGCGGAGGGTTTTCTTTTGGGCGTCACCGAAAATCCTCTGTAGGACTTTAGTACCAGTCGAGCGGTCAGCTAGTTTGTCGCTGGCTTTTTTGGTCTTTTTTGAGTTCTCTGACGGTTCAGGCGTGTCGGCCTCTTCTGGCTTTTTAGTTGATTTAGGTTTTTTGGCAGTCGCCGTTGGTTCTTTACTCATAGGTTTCCTCCACAATTCTCGGGTCATTATACTATAACGCACGTCACTCTAAATATTCCGAGCGGCCCACCTCGCGTGCTGAATACGTTAATTATATCAGTTGTTTAGGGCGTGTGCTAGTCGTTTTTTGTGGTACGCTTGAGTCGCGCCCAGAGGCCGCGTTTACCGATGTGTGGAAGTTGATCGACTTTGTATTTTTTGGCCTGAATAGCGAGCTTTGCCTCGAGAATATCGATGGCGGCGAGAACATTACCTGACTCGTCTTTGGCGTTGAGGTTTTTGTGCGGGAGATTAATAGTGACTTCAACTTCGTATTTGTTGCCATGAGATTTATTAACTTCGCGGACAGTGACTTTTGCTGTGGCGGACTTGCGAGCGTGGCGAGGGATGAATTTGTCGATTTTGCCGATGCGGCGCTGGATGTATTTTTCGGTGGTTTCGCTGACGTCGTAATTGATACCTGTGACTGTGATTTGTTCGATCATTTTACTCCTTTTGTTGTTTTAGATTTGGGTTTTGCCGCCGAGGTATGGCTGGAGGACGGCTGGAATATTAACACGCATGTCCGCGGTTTGGTTGTTCTCGATGATAGCGATAAGGATGCGGCCGAGGGCAAAAGCGGTGGCGTCGTTAGTATGGATAAGTTCGACTGCTCCAGAGGCGCGACGGACGCGGGTTTTGAGACGACGGGCTTGATAGTCGGTCATATAGTCGGCTGTGTGAGTCTCGCGGTATTTGCCCTGCCCTGGTAGCCAAACTTCCATGTCGATACCGCGAGCGTTCGGTTTGCCAATGTCGGCAGTACACTTCATGAGAACGCGATATGGGAGTTCGAGTTGTTCAAGTAAGTAACGCTGGATGGCGACGAAAAATAGGTGTTCTCCGAGGCTAGATTCGGCAGTAGTGAAAGACTCCATCTCGAGTTTGTCGAATTGATGCATGCGGAGAATTCCTTCCATGTCTTTTCCGTAAGTACCGGCTTCTTTGCGGAAGCTAGTGGCGTAACCGAGATAACGGATAGGCATGTCTGCTTCGGCGAAAATTTCGTCGGCATGCATAGAGCCGAGGACATGCTCGGCAGATCCTTGAAGCCAAAGCTCATCGCCTTCGATTTTGTAGCGATCTTCTGAAGGCTGGAGGCGATCCATGGCGTCATATGGGTCAGTTTTAATCATGAATGGCGGAAGGACGGGTGTAAAAGGTTTTGTGGAGATGTTAGTGAGTTTGGCGGATTTAATGATGGATTTGATGGTTTCTTCATCAGTGAGGGCGTTGATTGTGAATTGCATGACGGCCATCTGGAGCTTGACGAGGTCTCCCATGAGATAGGCAAAGCGAGAGCCAGCGACTTTTGCGGCGCGCTCTTTGTCGATCCAGCCACGAGCGGCGGCAATTTCCCAGTGGTTTTTAGGATCGAAAGCGAATTCTGGCAGGTCGCCAATTTCTTCAGTAACGATGTTTTCGTCTTCGGTTTCGCCAACTGGAGTGTCGTCGGTAGGAGTATTGGGTATTTGTTTAAGTAAGAAGGTGTAGTCTGTGTCAATATAGCTGAGTTCTTCTTCAAGTTTTGCGAGTTCGGATTTGATGCGCTTACCTGTAGTGACGGTGTCAGCGGAAGGTTTTGACGAGGATTTCATCTGGCGAGCAAGGTCGTTTCGTTGTTCGCGGAGTTTGTCGATAGCGGCCGTGAGACTGCGACGGCGTTCGTCGAGACGAAGAACATTGTCAACGTCGACAGCGTAGCCTTTCTGGCGAGAAAATTCCTTTACGCGGTCGGGGTTTTCTCGGATGTAATTTATGTCTAACATGAGTTGATTGTACCACAGGGAAAGATTAGCACCAACTGATACAGCGACGCTTAATTATGGTTTTCGTTAATAACAGAATCAATGGCGTCTTTAATGACGTGAATCGAGTGCATGAGAAGATCCTGTTCGTGATCGCTAAGTTCGAGCTCGAGGCGGCGTTTGATGCCTTCGCGGCCGACAACGGCTGGATAGCCATAAAAAATCCCACCAAGAGGATCGTGATTGGAGACGGGCAGAACTGTGTTTTCATTGTTGAAAATAGCTTTTGTGATGCGTGCGAGTGCCATACCGATACCGTAATAAGTCGAGCCCTTTTTGTTGATGATGGTATAGGCGGCGTTTCTGACTTTTTCTTCGATTTCGTGGCGCTTTTCACCACTGATGAAATTACCGATGTCTTTGTATCCGATGTCAGCTTTGCTCCACGGCACAAATCCGCTATCGCCATGCTCGCCGATAACGTAAGCACGAACATCGCGGGAATCTACCTCGAGACAGCTACCGACGGCGACTCGGAGACGCGAGGTATCGAGAGTAGTGCCGCTACCAATCACGCGATGGCGCGGAAATCCTGAATAGTGCCAAGTGAGATAAGTCATGACGTCGACAGGGTTGGAAACGACGAGAAAGATGCCGTCGAAATTGGATTTTTTTATTTCGGCGATCATGTCTTTGAAAATTGCGGCGTTTTTACGGATGAGGTCCATACGAGTTTCGCCTGGAGCTTGGCGGGCGCCCGCACAGATGCAGACAATGTCAGCGTCAGCACAGTCAGCGTATTCGCCAGCACGGATTTTCATGGTGGATGGAGCATATGCTAGTGCGTCGCGGAGATCTAGGGCTTCGCCTTCGGCGTCGTCTTTATTGATGTCTACTAGAAGAAGTTCGTTAACTTGTGATTGTTGATTAAGGAGGGCGTAGGCGTAGCTCATGCCGACATTTCCTGTGCCGATGATTGCGACTTTGTTGTTCATTTTTTCACCCTTTTATGACTTACTAGTTTGATTTTAGCATAAGTATGCGGTTTTTACAGTCGCCTGTTTGCATGAATTCGAGAATGTTTTCTGTGGAGATTTTGACTATATTCCTAAGAGCTTCGTCGGTATTGTAGGCGATATGAGGAGTAATAACAACGTTTGGGAGACTGAAAAGCTCGCGGAAGATGGAGTCAGTGAGGATTTCGCCTTCTTTTCCTTGACCGAAAATATCATGACCGCGGAAATCATAGACATCAAAGGCAGCACCGGCAACTTTTTTTGTGAGTAGTGCGTTTAGGAGTGATTCTGGCTCGATATGTCCGCCGCGAGCGGTATTGATAATATACACGCCGTCTTTCATTTTCGCGATCGTACTGGAGTTGATGAGGTGGCGGTTTCCAGGCAAGAGGGGGATATGAAGGGAGATAATGTCGGATTCGGCATAAAGTTCGTCTAGAGTATTCTTATATTCTACTACTTCACGAGCAGTATCATCTGGAAAGATGTCATAGGCAATGACGCGAGCGCCGAAGCCTTTAAATATCTTTGCTGTTTCTAGACCAATCTTGCCGGTCCCGATAATGCCTACTGTCTGTTTGCCGATTTCCTTACCTACCATACCGGTACGAAGAAAGTCCTGTGTTTTTACTCTAGGAAGAACTATTTGGAGATTACGGAATAAGGTGAGTGTGAGGGCAACAGTAAACTCGGCGATAGCAGCGGGAGAATATGCTGGTACGTTACTGAGTTTAATGTTATAGCGAGCGAGAAGATCTGGGTTTACTCCGTCATATCCAGCTGTGCGGAGAGAAATGTATTTGATGCCATATTCACTGAGACGACTGACGATTTCCTCCGTGTAGCTTTTGTCTGGTAGAAAGTCAGTGAGAGCGTCACATCCTTCGGCGAGAGAGACTGTTTCTTCGGTTAGTGAGCTGGTAGTGGTGACGTACTCTACTCCTAGCTCGCGAGAGAACTGGTTATAGTAAGGTGTTTCGTCTTGGTTCGTATTGTAGGCTATGATCTTCATGACTGCTCCTTTGTTTTGATGCCTTAAATGGGGCTAGTTAACCTCTAACTTTTCGACGTCGGCGAGTACTTGGTGGGTGACTTTGTTGGTGTCACTAACAGCGCGGCGAATAGACTCGTTTTCCTTGTTAATATCTCGTAGTTCGCGGATAGCGTCGTGAATCTCGTACTGAATCCTCTGTGTGGCGAGGCGCTGTTTTTTGGCGTCGAGACTGCTGATGACGGCGAGAATGAGAGCGACTATACCTGCGAGAAGAACGATATAGTCGTAAAAGCGAGCAGTGACGACGTGGTCAAAGAAGAGGATGAGGGCGGCGATAACGAGAGTGGCAATCGAGACTAGCGCGAGAGTCGCATAAAGGACTATGTCGTGATGAATGGCGGTTTTGTTTTTATTCGCTAAGGTCTTCTTTTTCATTGCCCTGCCCTTTTTTGTGATGGAAGTTGATGTGTGGGTAAATTTCCTTAGTCGTGTTGTCGATTTCGTGCTTAAGCTGAGGGAACGGGACGCCTTCTTTAGCGGTAACGCCCTCGAAAGTCCAGAATACGCGCTCAGAGAATCCCCAGCCGCAAGCGGGAGGCATGCCGTATTCGAGCATCTCGACAAAATCGATGTCGAGCATCATAGCTTCGTCGTCGCCAGCGTCGCGCATGTCCTGCTGCTCGAGGAAGCGGTCAAGCTGATCGATTGGGTCGTTGAGCTCAGAGAAACCATTGCCGAGCTCAGAGCCTGCGACTACAGGCTGGAAGCGCTGAGTGGTGACGCCGTCGGGGTTAGATTTTGACAGGGGCGAGATAAACTTGGGAGTATTGACGAGCCAGACTGGGCCTGCGACGTCTTTACGGATATTTTTCCAGAGTTTATCGATGCCGCGAGCGCGGTTTTCGGTTTGCTCGACTTCTAACTTGGCGTCTTGAAGGGCTTTTTTAACTTCGTCGAGAGTAGAGGTATGGACGTCAATATCGTAGTGCTTTTTGATAGTTTCGGAGTAGTCCCAGACTTCCCACTCGCCCGACATGTCGATGTCGAAACCTTTGACGTTGAACTTGAGCGTGCCAAAGGTCTGCTCCAGGACGTATTTGTACATTTTTTCCATGAAGCGCATACCATCTTGCCAGTCCCAGTAGGCGGCGTACCACTCCATGGCGATGTGTTCTGGGAGGTGTTCGTCGGAGACGTTTTCATTGCGGAAGCGTGGGCCGAGGTCGTAGACTCTTTCGTAGCCGGCTCCCAAAAGGCGTTTGAGTGGGAGTTCGTGGGAGATACGGAGATAGAATTCCTGATGATCGAGGGCATCCATACTAGTCACGAAAGGATTGGCGTCGGCGCCGCCAGTGGTGTGCTCGAGGACAGGGATGTTAATTTCGATGAAGTCGTTGTCGTTGAGAAAGTCGCGAGTGGCCTGCCAAAATTTAGAGCGGCGGACGAAACGATCACGGACCTCTGAATTGACTGCCATATCAACATATCGACGGCGAAAGCGTTCTTCTTTGTTTGTAAGTTGTGTGGGGAGTGGGCGGATGGCTTTAGTGAGAAGGCGGAGAGATTGAACGAAAACTGACGTCTCGCCTGTTTTGGACTTGCCAATGTCGCCTGTGGCGGAAATGAAATCGCCTGTGTCAAGAAGTTTGATGTTTTCCATGCCGAGGTTATGTTCGGCATCGAAAGGCTCAACTTTATCTTTTTCTAAAAAGAGTTGGATTTCGCCTGAGAAATCGGAAATAGTGATAAAAGCGAGTTTACCGAAAGAGCGGATGGATTGGATGCGACCAACGATATTTACGGAAGTGCCGTTTTTATCTTCCCCGGCGTCTGCGAGGATCTGGTCGATGTTTTCAGTAATTTCGCTGATGTCGACAGAGCGGTTGGAATTTGCAGGATAAGGATCCACTCCGAGAGTACGGAGGTCTTTAAGTTTGCGGAGTCTTTCGTCACGAAAATCTTTTAGTGTAGCCATAACTTGGAGTTAATTGTAGCTGACTTATGGTGTTTTGTACAGAAAAGACACCCCTGATTAAAGAGATGTCTTTTGTTTTGCCGAATAATTAAGCTTGTGGTTGTTGTGGCGGGAATGGCTGATTGTCCTGAGGGCTATCCTGAACTGGAGAAGGCTGCGCTGGTGGCTGCTGTGGAAACGCCTGAGGCTGCTCCATTGGTTGCTGTGGCGACATAGGCGCACCCTGAAAACCTTGTTGTGGTGGGAGAGGTTGGCCGCCAGGAACAGTCATAGGGTTTCCGCCTTTGGCAGCAACTTTGTTGAACTCGAGTTGAGCGATTACTAGGAAAGCAATATAACCTCCAAATAAAAGGAGACTCGGAAGAGCGGAAGCCCCAGAAGCACTACTGCTAACTTCGGTGGTTATCATGCCAGTGACTGGATTTACGGTCTGAGTAACCTGAGCATTGTTCATCATGACGCTTGAAGATATGATTCCTAACACGATCATCGCGCCATAGATACCAGCTAGCATGAAGCCTTTGTTTTTGTCGCCGGAGACGATACCGACGCCCTCACACCATTTCCAGAGCCACCAGATATTTGCGAAAGGTACGATAATAAACCAAGCGGTTGGGATTTTGGCGCCTAGGTTGTTCATTTCGATTTTTGTTTGGACCATCCAGTAGATGTAATAGATTCCGAATGACAGGAAAGAAAACAGGGCTACTAGCGCAGGGTTGCGATTTTTCATTTGATACACTCCTCTTTGTTATTTACTCTTAAAGATAATTATAGTGGACGCACGAGAAAATTGCTAGTGCTAGTTAGTGTGGCTAAGTTAGTAGATTTACTGAATGGAGATAACTTGATAAGTAGTGACGCCTTTTGATGTGGAGATCTCGGCAGTTTCACCAGATTTCTTGCCGAGTAGAGCTCGACCAAGTGGGGACTCGTCGCTGATTTTGTATTCTAGCGGGTTTGCTTCGACGGGGCCAACAAGATGATATGTTTGTTCTTTTTTGCCATCACTTAAGGTAACTGAACTACCTAGAACGACACGATTTTTGGATCCGCCCGGGATGACTTTGGCGTTTTTTAGGATGTTTTCGATTTCAATAATGCGAATTTCAGTTGCGCTTCGGCGATCACATGCAGCGCTATACTCGGAGTTTTCGGAAAGGTCTCCGAAAGCGCGAGCAGTGGCAATTTCCTCGGCGATTTCACCGCGGGAAGATTTAAGAACTTCCAGCTCTTTTTCTAGATCCTTGAGGCCTGCAGCCGTGACTTGGTGGGTTTTTTTCATAGCTAAAATCTCCTTACGCTACTATTGTTACCATTTTGCCCATTCAAAAAACTATACGTGAGTTCCTAGTGTATCAGCCAGTTCAGTGAAAGTCAACATGGAATTTTCACCAGTTTTACGGTTTGTAATTTCGTATTTACTCTGTTCGACGAGACGATCACTAACAGTGATACGAAGTGGTATACCGAGTAGTTCTGCGTCAGCGAATTTCTGGCCTGGACGGATGTCTCGGTCGTCGTAGAGAACTTCGACACCCTGATCGGTGAGAGTCTGGTAGAGCTTGTCGGCTTCTCTACTTCCCTGTTCTCCGATACTGACGAGATAGATCTGGTATGGCGCGATGGCTTTTGGCCAGATGAGACCTTTTTCGTCGGAGAATTTTTCGGCAATGACGCCCATGGCGCGAGTAATACCGATACCGTAAGAACCTAAATAGACATGTTGGTGCTGGTCTTGGTCGTCGGCGTATGTGAAATTCATGTCTTTAGATTTGTCAGTACCGAAGTTAAAGATATTGCCGACCTCGGCGGATTTGACTTTTTCGAGTTCGGACTTGTCGATCTTTAATTCCTCGCAGGCTTCCTCTAAGACCTCTTCGTTGACTGCGATGTTTTTCTCGCGATGAACGTAAAGGATGTCCTCGCCGGCTTCACAGACGGTCTGGAATTCATGAGAAAATTTAGTAAAGGCGCCACCAGAGGCAAAAGTGACATAGGTGTCGTCGCCGATACCGAGGCGGTCATAGACGCGCTTGTAGGCTTCGATAGCTTGGTCGTAGTAGGTAGCGAGATCTTCGGCGGTGGCGTGCATGGAATACATGTCTTTCATGACAAATTCGCGACCACGCATAATGCCTGATTTGGCGCGGAGTTCGTTGCGGAGCTTTGCCTGGAATTGATAGAGAGAAACCGGGAGGTCGCGGTAGGAAGTGATCTGACCGCGCATCATATTGATGACGGCTTCTTCGTGACTCCAAGCTAGACCGAGTTCAGTTTCGTCTTTTAGTCTGGTTTTAAACCAGATGTCGACGACTTCGTCACTCCAGCGATGAGTTTCTTGCCAGCGGTCTGCAGGCTGGAGGTTGGTCATGATGAGCTCGGAGGAGTTGATCTTGTTCATCTCCTCGCGGACTATTTGTTTGATTTTTTCGACGACACGGAGGCCGAGTGGGAGATATGTGTAAACGCCCGCCATTTCTTTGTGAATGTATCCCGCCTGAATAAGAAGTTGAGCGTTTTTTGACGTTTCGTCGGCAGGTAGGTTTTTGGTGGTTTTGGTGAGTAGTTGTGTTCGTTTCATGTGAGTGATCCTCTAATTAAATTCATAAGTGTTTTGGGGTCAAGAAAAGCTTACCGGCCAGGCGGGATGAAGAGGATAAAAGCGAGAATTTGATTCATAGTCATGATCATGAGGGGATTTTAACACAGATGGAGCGGGATGACTAATTAGCCGATCATATGGAGGAGTTGAGGATTAACGAAGAGAAGATAGAAGGCAATACCATTTCGTACCATATGGATGAGAATAGGCGCCCAGATAGTCCCTGTGAGTTTTTCGCGGATGAGACACATAATGAAACTCATAGAACCGACGATAATAGCAACATTCCACTGGCCATGAAGAGCGCCGAAAACGATAGAGACGACAATAGCAGCGATCCACATATTGACATGAGGGCGGAGTTTGGAATAGAAGAAGCCCCGGAAGATAATCTCCTCAACGACCGGTGCGATAATAACGAGCGCGATAAAGGCGAGGATGTAGTCCATCTGAGAAACGAGAGTATCAGCAGCAAACGGGAGGGATTGCTCTTGGTCGAGATTAATATTGAACATGCTAGCGGCTGCGAAAAGGAGAAGTGCACCGAGAATACTGGAGACAATATAACCAACTGGCGCTAGGACTATATCAGTCCAAGTAGGAAGTCCGATGAGGCCGAGCTCAGCAAGAGTGGTTTTAATACGGAGGAATTGGCGAGGAATTAAGATTACGAGAGCGAGCATAAGAGAAAAAATTGCAGCGGTGAGTGCGGCTCCGAAGAGTGGAGTATTCATGACGATCTCGAGTTCGTCGCCGAAAATGAGGCGCGCTATGACGACAACAACAAAAGAACTAACCAAGAAAGAAGCAGCGATGAGAACAGAGTAGCCGATCACGGCGTTGAGGCGCCTGAGGATAGTTGGTTTTTGCTCTGGAGTAATTTCTTTGGATTTTGTGGGTTTTTCAGCTGATTTTGGAGTTTTTGTGGATTTGGCGGTTTTGGTTTTGGTGGGGGTTTTTGGGGCTGGTGCTTTCATTTAGAATAACCTCGTTACGTCTGCTATTGTGATCACAATGATCAGGGCGATGAGCGAAAGAAAACTGATAGTGATGGCTTTTTCCTCGATGTCTTTTGTGAGGGGGCGTTTGAGTGCGCGGAAGATTACCATAAGAAGCCAACGACCACCGTCAAGAGCGGGAAGTGGGAGGAGATTCATAACAGCAAGACCGAGAGAAATAACACCCGCAAGGAAAAGAAGTGTAGTTGCACCAGCCTGAGTGGCGGCGGGGAAAATTACACCAATAATTCCGACTGGACCGGCGATGTTCTCACCTGCTTCATTGATGGATGCTTGGCCTGACTCGCGAGTATCGGCGTTTGGGCTGAGCTGGCGGGCGAGACCGCCGAAGAAGTTGACGATAGTTTGACCGACGGAGCGGAAAGTTTCAATAGTGAATTGGATCGTGGTGCCGACTCCGACAATGGGCGCTGACCAGGTGGAGCGAGCGTAAGAACCCTGGAAAGAACTGACTCCGAGAAAGCCTTGGTTGTTGTCGTTGTTTTCGCGGAGAGTAGCGGTGAGGGTGTGTTCGGCGTCATCACGGATAATTATGATTGAGACAGTTTCGCCGGCGTGATCGCGGGTAGTTTCGGCAATTTCGTGAGAATAGCTGATGCGAGTATTGGCGATTTGGAGAATTTCGTCACCCGACTGGAGACCCGCTTGGTAGGCAGGAGAGTCGCTAACGACATGAATCAGAGTGACTGGGCCATGAGTGAAGCGGGTATCAGACTCGATATGGAATTGACCAGGAAGAGCTTGCGGCATACCTGTGAGTGCAAGAGTTGTGAAAATAACAACTGCGAGAAGCCAGTTAAGGACGACACCCGCGAGGAGAATTTGGGTTTTTTGCCAAAAAGTAGAGCGGCCATAGTCGCCTTTTTTATTTGCGGCGTCATGTCCGCCTTGGAAGCGGCAGAACCCGCCGACTGGGAGAGCGCGGATCGAGAAGAGGGTTTTATGCTTGTCTTTTTTACTCCAAATCAGAGGACCCATACCGATGGCGAATTCTTCGACCTTTACCCCTGCCCTTTTGGCGGCGATATAATGACCGAACTCATGAACGGTGACGATGATCGTGAGGATTATGAGTCCAACTAGGATGCCTATAATTGTCATCATCGCCCGAACCTCCTGGTGCGACGAGCGAATTCGGCGAGAATTTCAGTGACACTATCGTCGGTAAGCTCAGGCCAGCACTGGTCGAGGAAAAGTAGCTCGGCGTAAGCGACACGCCAGAGCATGAAGCCGCTGAGGCGAAGCTCGCCACCTGTGCGGACGACAAGGTCGACCGGTGGGATTTCGGGGTGGTAGATATGGTCGCTGATGATGTCAGGGGTAAATTCGGTGATGCCTTTTTGAGCGGCAGAAGTGGCGGCGTTGGCGATTTCCTGATGGCCGCCGTAATTAAAGCAGAGACAGACCGTACCTGCGGTGCAATCTTTAGTCAGTTCTTCTGTCTCGTCGATAACACGGAGGGATTTTTTACTGAGACGATCACGAGATCCGAGAAAGACAACTTTGATGTTTTCTCTGTGGAGTTCGTCGGCTTTTTCTTCGAAGTAATTAACGAAGAGATTCATGAGATAAGTGACTTCCTCGACTGGGCGATGCCAGTTTTCGGTGGAAAAAATATAGAAAGTAGCGAATTTTACACCTGATTTAATGGTGGTCTTTGCGATATTATAGGCAGCATCAGCACCGTAGCGGTGGGCGTCTTTTGTGATGCCTTGTTTTTTTGCCCAAGAACGATTACCGTCGACGATATAACCGATATGAGTTGGGATACTGGACGTGTTTTTAGGGGTTTTTGCCGGCATCTGGAGTTAAACTTTCATGATTTCAGCTTCTTTTTCCTTAAAGAGCTGATCGACTTGGTTCTGGAAATCTTTTATAAGGTCGTCAATGTCTTTGTCTGCACGACGAGCGACATCTTCAGGAAGTTCGAGTTTTTTGATGTCCTTTTGGGCGTCCTGACGGACGGAGCGGAGACGGACTTTTGCTTCCTCGACTTTTTCGGAGGTCTGCTTGGCGATTTGGCGACGGCGTTCTTCGGTAAGAGGTGGAATTGGAACACGGACTACGCGGCCGTCGTCGCTGGGGTTGAGCCCGAGAGTTTGATCAGCGCGGATTGCGGCAGAGATATTGGCGATATTACCTGGGTCGAAAGGTGTAATGAGGATCATTTGAGCCTCTGGCGCAGTGACGTTGGCGGCTTGGTTAAGTGGGAGGAAAGTGCCGTAGACTTCGACTTTTATAGAGTCGAGCATAGATGGGTGGGCGCGACCGGTGCGGACTTTGTTTAGTTCGCTTTTGAAATAATCGAGAGCGTTAGCCATTTGTTTCTTGTACGTAGTTATATCAAACACAGATTCCCCTTTTCTTTAGCAAGTGGAGTAATTATATCAAACGCGAGGACGAGTAGCAAAAGTGACTCGGCAACAGATAGCGGTTGTGGTTATAGTTGACAAATGTAATGATGCGTGCTATAGTGATGGGGAGTTTTGATAGAAACAAAAACACAAAACGGAAAAAAGTAAATGAGTAAAGTAAAACAAAAGATCAAACAAGTCAAACATAAAATCAAGCAAATCCCCCGAAATGCCATAGGATATAAAGGACAGGCTGTAGCAGTAGAAGATTACGTAACGGGTGAAGTTTTCCCCGTTGTGTTGTTTGTTGCGAAAAATAGTGGCTTACCGGCGGTCAAGATCGTATTTCCCACAGAGATCAACGAAAGCGAAGGAGTCGGATACGCAGAGACTGTGACACTACTAAAGAATAATTCAGGTATATGGACGAAGAATATAAGTATAGAATTTGATCGAAAAAGTCGGAAAGTGGTCGGAGCGCAAGGAATGGTGGAAGAAGTGGGTCTAGGGTCGCTGGACGTAATCGTGATCGCGCAGATCGAAGAGATATTGCACGAACAACAGACTAAAACAACACGAACTCCCCGAAAGGTGATGGCGTAATGTTGGAAGCTTGGATTTTGACGCAGCACTTTAATTGCCTGAAGTATATATTAGGTTATGTTCTGGCGACAAATTACATGCTGAGATATGTGGTGGTAGCTGGTAATAGATAAATCCCCTGCTCTGCCAAGGCGCTATGAAATAAAAACTTTAACGAGAAAATAGAACCAGCCCATGTAGTGAAGGGCTGGTTTTAGGTTGAGTCGCTTGTGTTTTGTGAAAATAGGTGTTATGATAGCGAAATGAGAAACGATAATTTTTCATACTATCACATCACAACAGAGGTCGTCTGGAACGGCTTGCTTGGTTGTTGTTTCGCGCAGGCGATGATGCCGGCGGTAGATAGTATGGAACTTATCATGTGACTTTTTAGGATAAATTTGTAGCTTGGTGAGTTCCCGACGAGGGAACTTTTTAGATTTTAAATAGGCGGAATGTCGGGAATTTGATTGGCTGTGAATTCGATAGGATTACAGTCGTACTTTAATTTATTTTCCAAAAGGAGGAAGGTTTTTATGGGTCAAGTTATGGATACTGAGCAAAAGAAAGCTTGGCGGGGACTTAGATTGATTTTGGTCGAGGTGAGTCTGGGGCGGATGATTATTTCGATGCCTATTATGGTGCTATTTTTCAACTCGATCGGGATGAATCAGTCGCAAATAGCGTTGAGTCAGTCGGCATTTTCCGCGGTGATGATTGTTTTAAGTGTGCCGATTGGACGAGTGGCGGATCGATTTAGTAGAAGGTGGTGTAAGGTGATCGGGAATTTTGGAGTCGCGAGTAGCTTTTTGTTTTATGCGACTGTCCAGGGTTTTCATCAGGTGATTTTGGCGGAGATCTTACTAGGGGTGTTTATGGGGTTTTCGCAAGGGGCAGACGAGGCGATGACGAAAGGTTACTCTGAAGTAATCGATCATACAGGGAAGCTATTTGCGAAGCGGTGGGCGCTAATGATGACAGCAGCTCTAGCGGCAGAAGTTGCGGGGTATCTGGCGGGGCCGGCGATCGGGAGTGTGAATTTCAGGCTGGCGATTGGGCTGACTGCCCTGCCCGGTTTGCTTGGCGGCGTTTTGGCGCTGTTTATGCATGACGTGGGTGAGAAACTGGTGAAAGTGCATGCGAATCCGCTGCGAGATATGTGGCGGGCGATGAAGGTCTGTCTGGGTTTGCCGAAGTTGCGGTGGTGGATCGTGGGGGTGGCAGTGACAAGCGGAATTACTCACGTGATGGTATGGCCGATGACGATTGTGCTGCTCGCGGCGGGCGTGCCGGCTTCGTGGCTGGGTGTGGGCTGGGTAGTAAATACTTTGGCGGCACTTGGAGGTACGCGGGTGGCAAGGCTGGTTTCTGAGCAAATTGAGAAGTGGGAGTGGCTGGTGGTTTTGATGCCTATGTTGGTTGTTTTTGTGAGTCTTGCGGGGATGATGTTACATTTGAATCTCGTGACTGTCTGGCTGTTTACTGGTCTGGGATTTGCTCGCGGGTGGACAAGTGCAACCGTACCAGTTTGCGTGCAAAAGTGCGTGCCGAAAGGAATGGAAGCTACCGCAATGAGTTTAACTAAAGTTGCGCGAAGACTACTATTTATCCCGGCAGGGTTTTTGGTAGGAGTAGCGGCGGATGTTTCGGCGGTATGGGCGATGGGAATGACTCTCATAATTTTCGTGCCACTAGGCTTGCTGGCGACTTGGCGAATTTGGACTTTTGGGAAATAATACAAGAAAAGCTCGGGATTAGTCCCGGGCTTTTGATTTTTGCAGGAAGAACACCGCTATACTGAATAGTAGTGGCTGGGCTAATACTTCCAACATGCCGAGACTAGCGCTGACAGGTAGGTCTTCGATTGGTGCGAGATAGATCATGCCCTGAATAGAGCCGTGAGTTGGCGCATAGGTATTAAAGATACCGAGTATCACCAGGATCGCCCAGAGTTTGAGCCACCCCCATTTTTTCCCAATAATACTGTCTTTAACCCACCAAATAACTATACCTAACAAAAGCCCTCTAATGATCTGTGCAATAAATACTGCGCCTATGTTGATCTCGTCTAGAGGCTTAAAACCCGCCATCTCCATCATACTCTCTGCATAATCAAGAGTTAGAGGTATAGCAATTATAGTCACGACTACGTAGGTTAATACGTGTATTGCTGCTATTTTTGTGATAAATCTGAGTTTTTCGCTTGATAGTAGTTTGCGCATTCCTAAACCTCCCTCGCTTGTTTTCGTATAACGCACCAATCTTTGTTTCCGCATTTAGGGCAAGTCATCCAGCGAAGTCTACTACTCCCAGTACTGAAGAATACTCGTCTCAGAGGCGGCCTGAAAATGGAATTACATTTAGGGCATGTGAGTTCGGTGTCTTTTAGTTGAAATGCCGAGACCGCCAAACTAGCGGCTGCGACAGTAATATATATTGCAAGCCCCCACCAGATTTGCGATACTGCGAGCCAAGCCATAAACAAAAAACCTAAAGCCGCTGCAATCCCTACTGCGACGTGGACCATGGCTAGTTTTTTTCTACCTAGCGCTTTGTTCTTCTTTTCCACGATTTCATCTATGTCGATGATTGCGTTTACCGGGATAGCGGTCCTACCTGTGATGTTTTGTTTGACGGTACTTATCATCGCTAGTTGTTTTTGTCGTTCGTCAATTTCACTGTCGAGTAGCTTCGTCTGTTCATCGAGTAGTAGTGTGAGAATTTCCGCCGACAACTCGCTCTCTAGGGTGTTTTTTATAGAGCCTAGTGAAAGACCCATTGATCTTAGTGTGCAGACTAGTTGAAATTTACGCAGATCTTCGTCGCTATAGAGTCGCCTGCCGCCATCACTTAATTCTGTCGGGGATAGTAGACCTTTTGTATCGTAAAATTGCACTGTTCTGACCGACACATTGCATAGTTTCGCTAGTTCCCCGGTGGTGTATTTTGACATATGTTTTATCTCCTCGCCCTGAGTCTACATTATCACGCTACGTCACGAGCAATAGGAAAATTGAAAAAGTTGGCTAAAACAAGGTCCACCCCGCTTTTGACGAGGTGGAAGAGAATGTTTAGTGATGAGACTAGCCTATTAGATTTATTCGGTAACGCCGAGTTCGATTCGCTTAAATTGGCGGACGGTGATATTCTCGCCTGTTTTTGCGATGTGGGTTTTGATGAAAGCTTCGACAGTCATGGAGTCGTCGAGGATGTACTGCTGGTTCATCAAGACTTTATCAGCGAAGTGTTTTTTGATCTGGCCTTCGACGATCTTCTTTTTGACGTCGGCTGGTTTTTTGTCGTCTTTTAGCTTCGCTTCTGCGTCTTTTTTAACCTTGTCGAGTTCTTTTTTTGGGATGTCGGCTTCTGAGACGTAGATTGGGTTCATGCTGGCGATTTGCATGGCGAGGTAGTGAGCGAGCTCTTTAAACCCGTCGGTTTTTGCGACGAAACTCGTCTCACAGTTGAGCTCGAGGATGGCGCCGATGCGACCGTCATGGATATAGCTGTCGATTAGGCCTTCGCGGGTTTCGCGGTCGCCACGTTTTTCGGCTTTTGTGAGGCCTTTTTTACGCATGGCATCGAGAGCTTTGTCGAAGTCTCCCTTGGCTTCTACGAGGGCTTGTTTGGCATCGGTGAGACCTGCACCAGATAGTTCTTTGAGTTTTTTGATGTCTTCGATTGAGATCGACATAGGGGATTTCCTCCTGTTAGTGTGATTATTTTTTAGCTGGAGCTGAGGTAGTTGGTGCTACTTTTGGAGCAGCTGCGCCTTCTTTTACAGCGGCGACTACGTAGTCGAGCATGAGCTGGACGCCTTTAATTGCGTCGTCGTTAGATGGGATCGGGTGATCAACTTCGGTAGGGTTGGTGTTGGTGTCACAGAGAGCGACGACTGGGATGCCAAGAACTTTTGCTTCTTTTACGGCGTTTTTGTCGGCAATGATGTCGGTGACGAAAAGGATTCCTGGCTTGCCCTGAAGTTCTTTGATGCCGCCGTAGCGGGTATTGAGGAGGTCGATCTCTTCCTGGAAGCGCTGAACTTCGAGTTTACTGTAACGGTTTTCTAGTTCACCTGAAGCCATGCGGCGTTCGAGAGTGTTAAGTTTTTTGATTTGCTGATTGATCGTCTCGACGTTTGTGAGGGTTCCACCGACCCAGCGTTCGGTGACGTAAGGCTGGCCGACAGATTCTGCGGCGGTTTTTACGATCTCGCGTAGGTGTTTTTTTGTGCCGACAAAGAGGACTTTTTGGCCTTTTGCGACGGTTTTTGTAATGACTGGTAGCGCTTCGTTAAGAGCCTCGACGGTTTTAGTGAGGTCGATGATATGGCTGTCTTGGCGCTTGGAGTGGATAAACTCCGCCATTTTAGGGTGCCAACGACTGGTTTTGTGGCCGAAGTGGACGCCCGCTTCGAGCAACTGTTTGATATCTACGTCTACTGACATAGTGATTATTCCTTCCCTCTGCCCTGCTCTTTTAGTTAGGAATCTCAAGCGGGGCTGTTTCGTTAATTTAATTACTCGGGGATTGTATCATATCTGGGCGGAGTTTGACAACTGTTTTGCAGAGATGGTATCGTAGAGGTGTCTGGGGACGTGGATATAACTGCCGAAGAAGAAAGAAGGCTTGCACGGATGTAACGCCGACAAGTATACGCCTTCCTCTGGATGAGTCTCGTGCCACGACTGGCAGCAAGTAGTGGCGAGCGAAAGTGCCGAAAGTGGTAGCAGCTACGAGATAGCAGGACAGAAATGGGCAAGCTGCCCCTAACGATGATCTCGGGACGCCGAGGTTGAACATTTAATAACCCCAGATAAAGGTCGTGAATGAAGTTTTGGTCGCGTGCACGCGGTTGGGATTTTCTGAAGCGGCCTTTTGCTTTTGGCTGTTTTAGCGGTTGCGTTACTGGGGTTTATCTGGTAGAATTCGGAGGTTATGAAAAAGAATATACATCCAACAGATTACAGGCCCGTCGTATTTAGCGACGAGGTAGCTGGGTTTGCATTTTTGACGAAGTCGACTGCAAGCTCGACCGAGACAATTAAATGGGAGGATGGCAATGAATATCCTCTAGTGAAGGTGCAGATTTCGAGTGCTAGCCACCCGTTCTTCACTGGCGAGGAAAAGATTATCGACACTGAGGGTCGCGTAGATCGCTTCAAGGCGAAGTTCGCGAAAGCTGAAGAGCGCAAGGACGCTCTGATGAATAAGGCGAAGAAGGCAGCGGCGGCGAAAGCGCGCAAGGATGAGAAGGCTGAATAGAGTCGGTTAGGGTTTTGTGAAATTGAAACACCCTCGGGAGGGGGTGTTTTTGTCTTAGATTATAAGACCGCTAACTGTTCGATATTTTATAGATCCTAGAGACATATATTACATTAACAATAAAAAATACAACTGATACAGTGATTGTTCCGATTGACAGAAAAGCCCGTGCACCAATTTCTCCAGTTTCAACTTGAAGCAAAGACAGTAAGCTAATTATAATACTGTTGCCTATTATAATCGCAAAAAGCTGCATGTTGGCTTTCGGGAATTTTCGAAACTCTTTTATTATGGAAGAGCTCGAAAATATGATAGCAAGAAAAGTCGCAAATACTACAGCGCTATTAAGGTTTGTAATTGTCTCTAGAAACAGTGTGTAATTCAAATTTGCAATATACTCCACAAGCCGAGGAAACGGCAATAGCACTCCAAACAAAAGGACTATCATAAAAACACACACTACAGTGATTGACTTAAGTAAGGTGTCAATTATCGGCCACATTGTGTTTCTCTATAAATTCACGTAATTTTCTTTGAAGTTCGGTAATTATTTCGGTCTCATTAAGTTCTTTCGAGTTCTCTCCTACTCCGATCTCGATTTCATCTTTTGCTTTGTTTTTTATTAGGTCGTAAGCTTCCACCGTGCCTGTTTCTGGGCTAAACATACTAACCTTCAACTTGTCGTAGTAATCTACGTCGCTTTCTTTGCGAATTATTTTGTCCCTGAAGAGCCTGGCCAACATGCCAGCTTTTTTGTCTCTCAAGATAATCTCCTGACTTATACCTACAGGAGTCTCAAACGCCCTAAGAACTGCTGGCAGTTCCATATCACGACCTAGCTCTGACGGATGTTTAAGTTTAGCCTCTACACCTCTAATATCGTTACTATTAAGGGCAAGTTCAAGATGATCACCTATAATAATAGGTGTATGCGAAGAGCGAATTGATGAAAATTCATCATTAACTTTTGCTTTGTGTGTCTCGTTGACGCTACTAACCAGTGTCCTAACTCTTGGTCCATAATGGTTATACTGGATCACAAGAGTAGCACTGGGGCTGTCGTAAGCAAAGTAGGTCTTTTCGCTAATCCCCTCCTCTGCTTCTAAAAGTATAGGTTTACTAGTTGTGTCTCCTTGCTTGCCTATGCTTGGGGCTATGGGTCTTAAATATCTAATACAACCATTAGCAATATCCCCCTGAATAGAAACATTAAAGTTGACGGAGACTGTCCTGCACTCTATCTCGCGGTCGATCTCTTTGACATTTTTTACAATATCATCAAGTTTTTGTAGGAACAGCCCATTATCGCCGCCTTTCGCGGTAATTCTGTAGTAATGAATTGAAACTTTAACCTGTTCAGACACGCAACCTCCTTAAATTACTGTCATAGTAAATACTGTGGTGATCGTAGCACATGTTAGCACTCTTGTCAATGGAGTGCTAAATACTCAATCATAAATGCTATATAATTGATAGAATGAGAAAGAAAAAAATTGAAGCTGGGGTGAAGTATGAGCCGCTGAAGTGTTGGGTGGGAGAGCAGCAGAAAGTGATATATGAGACGCGGGACGATGCGGAGATGGCGGCGCGATGGATAGAGGGAGAGTTTGGACTGGAAGTGGGGCGACTGACGGTGTATCGATGCGAGTATGCGAACCACTGGCATGTGGCGAATAGTTCTCACGGTAAGTAGTGTTATACTGAGAGGATGAGAAAGTGGAGTCGGAAAAAGCTGCGAACGTGGTGGGCTAAGTGGGCGGACCAGACGAAACTCGCGATGGTCGGGATCGGCTGGGGGATGCGAGAATGGCGGAATGTTTTAGTGGGGGTTTTGGTGGCGGGGTTTTTTGCGATAATACTCACGATGATGCGGGCGGGTACGACGGAGTTCGCGCTACTGGTTTCGGACTTGCCGCTGTATGAAAAACTGAATGTGGTCGGTGCAGTGGTGGGACGGATTGGAGAGAGTTTTTGGACAGTGGATGGGTTTTTGATACTAGGGTTGAGTTTGATGCAGGGGGTTTTGGTCGGGATGCTGGTCGGGAATTGGCGAGAGAGGAAACGGGTGGATGGAGACGGGATCGGAGGTGCGGGGATCGCGGGGACGATGGCGATTTTAGGGGCGGGATGTACGACTTGCGCTACTTCCCTGCTGGTGCCGATGATGAGTGTGATTTTTAGTTCGGCGGCATATGCGATGATCGGCGTAGTGAGCGGGGTGGTGATGGGGGTGGCTTTTGTGATAGGATTATTAGCACTGAGGAGGCTGGGGTTTTTGAACTATTTGGCGGTGACAGCAAGAAGATATAAGAAAGCGAGGGAGAAATGAACTGCGAAGAGTGCGATGCAAAGATAGCGAAAGACAGTAAGTTTTGTAAAGAGTGCGGGGCGCGAGTTGGTGGAATTAAGGCGGATCGGGTCGGAGTGAGCGAAGAGGCGGAGCGAGAGTCTGGCGGGATGATATTGAAGGTCTTTTTAGGACTAGTAGTGCTGGTTGTGATCGGGCTAGTTTTGAGTACTTTTCAGCAGGAATCTACTGAGCGCGAGGAGGTTTGGGAGATGGCGATGACAAAAGGAAATCCTGAGAATGAGCGGCATTTTATTATGTATACGGATATGTTTTGTCCGTTTTGTGCGCAGTTCAATATCGCAACGAAGGGCGGGTTTGAGGCGGATTTCATTGAGACTGATAAGATTTTCTTTGAAATGAGACTGACGGCGCCGCTAGGTGGTCCGAATTCGATACGTGGGGCAGAGAGTGGATATTGTGCGGCGAGACAAGGGCAGGAATTGTTTTGGGTATATTTTTACGAAGTATTGGCGCGAGTAGATACGGATTTTTGGAGTGCGGGGAGGCCGGTGCCTGATTTGGATGATGAGTATTTTCTGGCAGCAGCTGAGACGGCTGGGCTGGACGTAGAGTTGATGATAGCCTGCTTGGCGAGTGGTGAAGAGTTAGCAAACGTGATTGCGAATACGGAGCGATTACAGCGGGCTATTCCTGGAGCAGGAGTGCCGTATTTCCAGCTGGGCAGATGGACGAGTTCTGGATTTTCTGGGGACTATGCAGCGGTGAGGCGACTGATGCGCGCAGCGGGAGTGGAATAAGTCACTTGATCCCCCGAAAAGAGTACTAATGTATGACATCAGGATGAGACTCGTGTTCGTACGTTGTTTTTGTGACGAGTATGTGCTAATGTTTGATACATAGAGTGCAAAAACCTAAACAAGGATTTGTCTGGTCTATGTTCCAAAAACAACTGCGAGAAAGAAAAATACACTTATTGGTCTGTGTGACGCTGGTTTTTACTGGCTTGCTTTTGGTTGGGGTTTTTACTGAAGACTCTGCTCTAGGTATTACGCCGTTTGGTGCGACGGTTGGTCATGTTGGACCGAATGCGACCTTTGCGCCGTGGTGGTGGCAGGATGATAATTCAAATACGGGTGTGGTAGAGGTGGGAGCTGGAAATATTCAAGGTATGCCAGCAGTTGGTGGTAATTATGCAGGATATGGTCCTTGGCATCTTTACCGGGACGATGTCACCAAGATTGTTTTTACAGACCCAAATAATACAGTCGGGCAATCTAATCTCTCTTCGTTATTTAGAGACCTACCAAACTTAACTACGATAGAAAATATTAACTATGTAGACCTCAGTTCCACAAACTGGCTTTCGGGTATATTCCGAGATACACCTAGCCTAACAACAATAACAGGAATAGAGGATTGGGATGTTGCGGGCGTGCAGCGTTTTTCGGCTATGTTTCGAGGAACAACCAGTTTAAAAAGTTTAGATGTGAGTAGCTGGGATGTGAGTAGCGCACAGCGTTTTGATAGTATGTTCCGAGACGCAGGACTCATGGAGATAATTGGACTAGATAACTGGGATACGAGCAGTGTGACATGGATGATGTATATGTTTCGAGACACAACCGATATTACAAACCTAGACTTAGGTAGCTGGGATACGAGTAATACACAGCGTTTTGACAGTATGTTCCGAGACGCAAATAGCTTAATAAGTCTAGATCTCAGCAGCTGGAGTCTCAACAGTGCAACGGTATCAGGTATGGCAAACATGTTCACAGGTGCAAGTTCTCTGGAAGTTCTCGTACTCGGAGATGACTGGGTGATGTTGAGTCCTAGCTCCGGTCTACCTGAAGTGCTGACTAATTCCGTGTTTACTGGTGTATGGCAAAATGTCGGTAGCGGTACGATACATAACCCGCAAGGTGTATTTAGCTATACATCCCCTGCCCTAATGGTAGGTAGTACTGGGGCTTCCAATACGTGGGTATGGGCTAGGTCGCCGCGCACAGTGGTTTTTCAAGCTGATGCAAATGGAGCGCTTGATTCTGCGTCTACACTATCTCATAGCGTGACAGTTCCTACAGGAAAGACTCTGAGTGAGGCAGGAATTTCTATCCCTATTCCAGTTCCAGAGCAAGGATATGAGTTTGCGCACTGGGTAAGTCTGGAGTATCCTGGGATTATATTTACATCGGTAGATCTGTTGGGTTGGCCAATTAGCCAAGATATTCATTTTATAGCGGTGTTTGAACCTATTAGTATACCTGACGTGCCAAATACTGGGCATGAGAAGCTAGGAATGGGAGCATATTCGGTAGGGTTAGTGAGTTTATTTGGCATATTGACGGTGGTCGCGCTGGCTGTTCGAGTTCGCATGAAGACTGCAAATAGATGAGATTAGTTTTAGAGAAATTAGCAAAGACAGTGGACGGGATGAGGAGGTGGCAGGTAGCTATTCATTGTGTGTCGGTGGTTTTTGTAGCAACGCTAGGAGTGGTGGCTGTACTAGTTCTGGTATTACATGAAAACGAAGCTGAGCGAGAGGTGTTTGGGACAGATTCGATTTTGATTTACTCGGAGCGATATAATGTAAATGCGCGATTCCCGATCACGGAGAATGAAGAATTTAACACCGGTATAGCGGCCGCGATAGAGGCGGAGATTGCGGAGTTTCGGGCGAGCGTGGATGGGTTTGCGAGTACGAATTTCCCGTACGAGCTAAATATCGGGTATAGGGTTTATAGGAGTGGTAATTTGGCATCGATACGCTTTACGGTCTTGCGGTTTTTGGGTGGAGCACATGCGACGGAGCAAAATTGGGTCTTTTATTACGACAAAGTGGAGCGCTTGGGTGTTGAATGGGAGGAGTTATTTAATGATAAAATGGGGACGCTTGAGAGATTGTCGGAGTTGGCACACGTGGAACTAATGGCACAAAATCTGGTGGTGTTTAATGATTCTGAAGTGGCGAGAGGCTTGGAACCGAGGCGAGAAAATTTTGAGTTGCTGGTGTTTGATGAAAGTGGAGTGCGAGTGATTTTGGGGATTTATCAGGTAGCACCGAGAAGTACAGGGGTGATTGAACTAATACTAGGATATGAGGAGTTGAATGGGTTTTTGAATTATCCGCATACTGGAGAAGTCGAGAGCGAAGTAGTGGCTGTATTGGAGTCGAGTAACGAGCGGAGATTGCGAGATATAGAGGCACTACGTGGGCGACCTGTGATGATGCTGACTTTTGATGATGGGCCTGGTGGAGCAACAACGGCGAGACTACTGGACGAGTTGGCGAAGAGGGATGCGCGAGCGACGTTTTTTATGCTAGGAGAGAGGATGGAGAGGTTTCCTGAGATCGTAGTGCGAGTTTTTCTGGATGGACATACTGTAGCGCATCATACTTTTAGTCATAGAGACATGCGACGGATGAGTAATGAAGAGATCTGGGAAGAAAGAGATCGGACAAATGAATTGCTTAGGCGGACGCTTGGAGTGGAGAGTAGTTTCCTCAGACCGCCGTATGGGAGTTGGGATGAAAGAGTGCGAGAGGTAAGCGGGATGACCATGATAATTTGGGATGTTGATCCGAAAGATTGGAGATATAGAGATGCGGAAGTGATTTATCGTCATATTGTGGAATACACACGAGAGGGATCAATAGTGCTGGCGCATGATATTCACGAAAGTACGGTGGACGGTGTTGTGCGAGCGATGGATGAGTTGCTAGCTCGGGGTTATGCGTTGATTTCGCTGGAGGAGGCTGTGGAGCTGGGGTTGATTAGAGCTGATGGTAGGGTTTATTGGTCTATGAGGTAGTCTCTGTGGGGTTTTATCTCGCCTGCTCTTTTTGAGTGTGTATGTTAGAATGTGAAGAGTTGGGGCATTGGCGCAGTTGGCTAGCGCGCTTCCATGGCATGGAAGAGGCCATCGGTTCGAATCCGATATGCTCCACCATTAGGCTCTTACTTAAACCCTAATTCATATATTTATGATAGACTCACAGTAGACCTACGAGTAGTCTCTGGGTAGTTTTCATCACAGACCAATATTTGACTACCCCCCCCGACATGCTATTGTTTAACTCATAGAGCGTGGAATCTCATAAAAACAGTTAGAAATCATATAAAATACTTAGTCTGCGAGAGAAGGATTCACTTTTCAATGTGGATAACAAGTAAATTTAATAAGCTACTTATCCGACTACCTTTTGTAGTTGCAGTAGTGGTGGTCTCAGGTTTCTCAGCGCAGTCTCTTATTCTCAATATAATTAGTCCATCTGAAGTAGCTACAGCGTTATCTATTCATTCTATTACTGCTGATCATGGGCCGACCGTTGGTGGAAATACTGTTACTATTACTGGGGATTTTGGGATACCTGATATTCCTCTGAATATCGTGCAAATGGTGACTGGAGCCGACCACGCAATTACCCTCGATAGTGAAGGTAGGATTTTTGCATGGGGAAGTAACTGGGGTGGGCAGCTCGGTAATGGTGTTAATTTTGACAGCAACGTCCCAGTTGAAGTGGATATGACTGGAGTGCTTGCTGGGCGAGATATTGTACAGATCGCAGCTGGAAATGGTTCTTCTTTTGCTCTAGATAGTGAAGGTAGGATTTTTGCATGGGGAAGTAACTGGGAAGGTGCACTCGGTAATGGTACGAATATCATCAGTAATAATGTCCCAGTTGAAGTGGATACTTCCGGGGTACTTGCTGGCAGGCGTATTGTGCAAATTGCAACTACGTGGCACTACACACTAGTCCTAGACAGTGAAGGTAATATATTTGCGTGGGGACAGAACAATAACGGGCAACTCGGCAACAATACAAATATCAGCAGCAACGTCCCAGTTGAAGTGGATATGACTGGAGTGCTTGCTGGGCGAGATATTGTGCAAATAGTAGCTGGAGGTAGCCACTCTCTCGCCCTAGATAGCGAAGGTAGGATGTTTGCATGGGGAAGTAACAGTTCTGGAGAGCTCGGTAATGGTACTTTTTCCTTTTTTGGCAGCAACGTCCCAGTTGAAGTGGATATGACTGGAGTGCTTGCTGGTAGAAATATTGTACAGATCGCAGCTGGAGGTAACCACTCTTTCGCCCTAGATAGTGAAGGCAGAATTTTTGCATGGGGAATCAACTGGGGTGGGCAGCTCGGTAATGGTGTTAATTTTGACAGCAACGTCCCAGTTGAAGTGGATATGACTGGAGTGCTTGCTGGTAGAAATATTGTGCAGGTAATGGCTGGCGTAGCTCATTCCCTTGCTATAGACAATGAAGGTCAAGTCTTCTCTTGGGGGTTAAACATGGAAGGTTCGCTTGGTAATGGTGTTAATTTTGACAGCAACGTCCCAGTTGAAGTGGATATGACTGGAGTGCTTGCTGGTAGAAATATTGTGCAGGTAATGGCTGGTTGGCATTCTTCTTTCGCTATAGATAGTGAAGGTAATGTATTTGCTTGGGGAGATAACTCGTTTGGTCAATTCGGTAACAACACAAATATGAGTAGTAATGTGCCGGTTGTCATCACCAACTTCGGACAAGGCCTAGTTAATTCACTAGAACTCTCCGTAACTCTCGGCAACCTCCCCTGCACAGATGTTCGTATCATCAACTCAAATACAATCACATGTATAGTACCAGCTCATCCAGCAGGCACTGTAGACGTAGTAGTTAATACACTACATGGATCAACTACTCTATATCAGGGATATACTTATATAGATATTCCTGATGTGCCGAATACGGGGCATTACCGCGTACGTAATTAATAGAGTCTCGCTTGTTTGTGAGGTGGACTTGTTGATATGTAGGGTCGTGCGGTGAGTTATACGAAAAACCAACACAGTAGACATTTCAGTGTTTGAGGTGTCTGCTGTTTCGTTTCTAATCCAACCGCTCTGCGGGGTTGGCGTGTTATAATGGGCGGAGCTATGACTAGGATTGATTTGCAGATCGAAAAATTGGAAGCTGAGATGAGCGAATTGGAGGGTTTTTTAAGTGCACCTGGAGCGTACGCAGATAAGGAATTTGGGGCGAAGAATCGGCGATTTGCGGAGCTGAAAGGTTTGATTGAGGTCGGGAAGAGGCGGGAGTTGCTAGAGAAAAACCTAGTGGAGGCGCGAGGACTGGTTGATGATGCGGAGATAGGAGAAATAGCAAAGATAGATATTGCGGAGATCGAAGAGGAGCTGGAGAGGATTGAGGCGGAGCTGTTTGCGATGCTGGCGCCAAAAAATCCAAATGACGATAAAGACGTGATCGTAGAGATTCGTGCAGGGGCGGGCGGAGACGAGGCAAGCTTGTTCGCGTCGGAGTTATATCGAGCGTATCTGCGATACACAGAGAATCAGGGACTAAAGACGGAATTAATGAGCGAATCACGGAATGATACTGGTGGATATAAAGAGGTAGTCTTTGCAGTGAAAGGTAGTGGAGCGTATGCGAAGTTGAAGTTTGAGGGTGGAGTGCATCGGGTTCAGCGAGTACCTATGACTGAGTCGCAAGGGCGGATTCATACGAGCACGGTGACAGTGGCGGTACTACCAGAGGCGGAAGAGACAGATATCGAGATTAAGTCGTCGGATCTGCGGGTGGATGTTTTCCGAGCAGGTGGACATGGCGGACAGAGTGTTAATACTACTGACTCGGCAGTGAGAATTACTCACCTGCCCTCTGGTATTGTAGTGACAAATCAGGATGAGAAATCACAGATAAAAAATCGTGAGAAAGCGATGACAATTTTGCGCTCGAGACTACTGCAAGATAAGATAGAAAAAGAGGCAAAAGAGCTAGGAGATAAGCGACGGTCGCTGATCGGGACTGGAGATCGGAGTGAGAAGATTAGGACCTACAATTATCCTCAGGATCGAATCACAGATCATCGGATCGGGTTTTCGCGAAGTAATATCCCAGCAGCAATGGCGGGTGAAATTGAAGATTTGATTGAGAATTTAGTAGCACAAGAACGGGAACTGATGGCGCAGGGGGCGAGTGAGGATTAAAGACTGGCTGAAGGGGGCGGAGAGGGTTTTGAGCGATGTGGGCGTAAAGTCGAGTGCTTTAGATGCGGAATTACTTTTGGTGGACGAGATGGGAGTGGAGCGAACTTATCTGCACGCGCATGGAGATATAGAGCTGGAGGTCGAGGTAGTGAAGAAAGTTGATGAAAAACTAGCGCGACGAGCGACGCGAACTCCCCTTGCCTACGTGCGAGGGTTTAAGGAATTTTATGGACGTAAATTCGTGGTGACAGAGGATGTTTTGGTGCCGCGACCAGAGACAGAAGAGGTAATCGAAGTACTGAGACGACTAGGGCTTGACCCGAAGGTGCGCGCGGCAGATGTCGGAACTGGGAGTGGAGTGATCGGTATTACAGTATGGCTGGAAGGGCTAGCCGGTGATGTAGTTTTAATCGATAAAAATACGCGGGCGCTGGAAGTTGCAAGGAAAAATGCGAAAGAACTAGGGGCGGAGGTGGTGTTAGTTGAGGGAGATTTATTGACTGGTATAGGCGAAGAATTTGACGTGGTGATGGCGAATTTACCATACGTGGACGAAGATTGGGAAGTATCGAAAGAGACGAGATTTGAGCCGAGAGAGGCGCTTTTTGCTGATGATGAGGGGTTAGAGTTGTATAAAAAATTAGTACAACAAACGCCCAGTATACTAGTGAGTGGGGGGTATTTGGTGATGGAGGCAGACGTGCGACAACATAATAAGTTGATCGAACTTGGACAGAAAACTGGGTTTGAACTGGTCGAAGTTTCTGATTTGATTGTGGTGATGAAACTGCTATAGGTCTATTGACTGAATGCGCCTAGTGTGACTGGAATAGTTAGTTCTTGAGTTCCACGGAGGACAGTAAGCTGGATAGTAGTACCAACTGAATGTTCGGCGGCGAGAGTAGCGACACTGCCAGCAGGACCAACTTCGATACCGTTGACGTGAGTAATAATGTCACGATCGCGCAGACCTGCTCTGTCAGCAGGACTACCTGACGCAACAGCGCTACCGCCACGCTCGTTGAAAATGTAAGCGCCGCGGCGAATAGGATAGCCTTCGCGCGCGAGATCGAAACGGATCGCAACGTCTGGAGTAATAGTAATGAACTGAACTCCAATAAATGGACGCTCGACTCGGTGGTTTTCAAGAACGCCTGCGAGCATGCCTTTGACAGCGCCAATCGGGATGGCGAAGCCGATATTTTGGGACTCGGTAGCAACAGCGGTATTAATCCCGATAACTTCGCCTGCGGCGTTTACGAGCGGACCACCTGAATTACCTGGGTTAATAGCGGTATCAGTCTGAATGAGGTCAGTAAGAGTCTCTGTGCGCCCTGCCCCGTCTGCAGCGACTACAGTACGCCCCATACCAGAAATAATGCCAGCAGTGACAGTATTTTGATATTGACCGAGAGCATTGCCGATAGCAATAACAGGCTGGCCGACAGATATAGTACGAGAACTGCCGAGAGTGGCATATGGGAAGTCGTCTCGGTTGGAACGAATTTTTAGGAAAGCGATATCATTGAGCGGATCGACACCGACAAGCTCGATATCGTCGAAAGTGTCGCCATAGTGGGTCACGACAGATAGAGATGACTGAGTTACGCCTTCGACAACGTGCTTGTTAGTAAGGATATAGCCATTACTGCTGACTATAATCCCTGTGCCAGCACTCTGGCTGGAGCCTCCAAAGAGTCCTGTACGACCAACAGTCCCGACGATCGAAACTACACTAGGTGAAACTTGATTTACGACAGACTCGATAGATACGCTGTCGAAAGTAGCAGAGTTACCATCAGTGGTGTGATGCTGAACTGTGACAGTGTCAGGCTGGTTGATAAGGACGTAAACAGCAACACTGAGGCTACCGATAGAAATTATAAGGCAGCAGATAACGGCGGTAACGAGGATAGGAACGACAGGACGTCTGGAGTTTTTAGGAGGAATGGACTGCGGCTGAAACTGAGGTGGACGAGGCTGGTGTGAGCGATACGAGTGAACATGAACTGAGTTAGTACCGCTGAGTTGATTGATTGGTTGTTGGTTTTGCATTTTCCCTCCCTGAGTTGATTGATTGGTTTATTTAAAATATGACAGGATCCGAAAATCCGATAAGCATAATTACGATGATAAGTAATGAGAATAATATAGGAACGAAAACGTCCGAGAGACGAACACGACCGTCGTGGTTTGTATAAGATTTGTATACAGCAAGAACTGAGAAACCAATAAGTGTAGAGATGATAGATAGTTGCGGAATGATGAGAGTAGTCCCTATAACAGAGTAACTGACAAGCCAGTGGTAGGAAATCCAGGCAAGCTGTGCAATAAAGAGACCGAAAATAGATGACATGAAACTAATACCTGTTTCAGAACCTGCGAGAAGAATGTGACGCGCAACAGAGTAGCCAATAACAAAACTAGTGACAACAAGAAAGACTGAGGCGATGGTCGGAAAAGTGACTTCCTCTATAATGAAGAGTGCTTGAGTGGCGGCGATAGTACCGAGAAAAAGCGCAGTGGCGGCTTGGATCTCCATCATTATAGTGCTGGAGCGAGGCTTAATGAAGAGAAGCCAGCCAGCATAGAGTGCAGTGAGAATAATGAGAGTGAACGAGAGATAATCGCTGTAGGCAGTAAAGATAATAAAGGCAAAACTGAGTCCTACGATGAAATCAACCATGTTTGACTTGACGTTGGCGAACCAGTATCGGGGGCGGACGGCAAAAATGCGCCACTTACTAAGGATAACGAGAGTAATTGAGATAATGGGAGAATTTGTGATAATAATCATAAATGTAACTACGGCGGCGAGTAAGAGGTTTAGGGTGATATAAGTCACCTCGCTCAGGATAGAGCGGCTACGAGTGAGTTTCGCAAAGTCGGCCATTAGAGAGCGTCCTCGCTAGAAATTACGATTATTAGATCGGTAGAAGTATGCGCGAGGTCAACTGGAATGTCGGCGCGAGGACGGATACTAGCATCTGGGAAGAGTCCTTCTAAACGACGCAGTGTGGCGGGTTTGTCTGTGATGGTGAAAATTTCCATAGAGGCAGAGGGTCGATGAGAGGTGTTAGATACCTGTGTGACGTTGAGGTTGTGCTCCGTAAGCTGATCAGAGAGACGACCGGCGAGCCCTGCGACATCGGAAGCGTTAAAGACAGCGATGCGGGCAGCTTCCTGTATAGTTTGATCGGAGGAGATGCGACGACGAATGAAGCTCTGGAGCGGACCGTATTCAAATGTACCTGCGATAGGCACGACGACAGACTGATCACCTATTTGAGTAGGACGAAGTATAGGCTCGTCAGGGTCAATAAAGCTGATGGACTGAATATCAGAAGCGTTAGTATTTGTGCCGATATCGAGAAAAGTGCGAACTTCGCTAGTGCGGATATTTGTACGAACGTTATTGCCGACAGAATTTATTATGGTAGAGACGCGGTTGAGGTTTGTGAGAGTATTAGTACTGACGGCACGCTCGAAGAGAGCGTGAAGGATCTTCTGCTGATTGGCTTCTCGGTCGAAATTGGACATAGGAAGTCCAAAGCCGCCGTAAGCACCGCGAGAGCGTGCAAGCAAGAGGGCTCGCTCGCCACTCATAACAGGAGTAAGGCCATTTGGATAACGAACACAATCACCCCAATAACAATCACGCCAGTTGTGAGTAGGGTCGTAGATACCGCGAGGATCGTCGGACTCGATGACGATTTGAACACCACCGACAGCGTCGATAATCTCAACAAATGCCGTGAGATTGACATGGATGAAATACTGGAGGTCGAGACCAGTGATGCGTGAAACCTGGCGCTTGAGTGCCTCTGAGCCTTCCCGTTCGAGCTCACCGTCGTTTGAAGAACACATGAATTGAGTATTGATACGGGCTCGAAAACCGACAACACAAGGTTCTTCTAGTTCTATCCAGAGGTCGCGAGGAATATGAAACATATAAGCGTCGCGGTCGTCCTGATGGAGACTAATAACCATAATAGTGTCGGTGAGAAACTCGCCGTCATGACCACCGTCTTCGTCGCTATCCTCCATGGTGCCAAAAATAAGGATATTAGTACGACCGTCCGTATCGACCTGTAAGCGCTCGCGTTGCAGGAAGCCACCAATACCACCCTCGAAAACGCGGCTACTAGTCCGAGCGGCTATAAAGCCGAGATATACTACAATACCAACAATTACAAGACTAATAAGTATTACTACAGTTAAGATGATCCGCTTGGCTAGGCTGCGTTTTTTCTTAGACTTCTGAAGTTTAGACTTTGGATGTTTTTTGGATTTTTTGGTGTCTGGGGTCTCATCGAGATCGATGTCGTCGAGAGAAAAGTCGTCTGCGCGACGAGCAGAGTTGTCGATAGATAGACGATCGGTGACGATCGGTGATTTAGGGTGGAGTTTTTCGGTAGGATTAACAGATTCACTGGCGCGACGGCGCACAATAAAGCCATTATCGTTCCTAACACTCTTTTTCTTCATAACCTTCTGATTTTAGCACAAAACGTAGTGAAATTGAACGCGGAGACGGATGGTTTGTGTTAGAATTAATGCTATGGAAACGAAAGTAGCAAAGACGACATTTCTGCAACGGAACCCAATCGTGAAGGACGGAATAAGTATTGTTGGGTTTATTGTAGCGGTGTTGATCGGAACTTTCATTCTGAACAATTATGTATTTCGAAGCTACAACGTGGTTGGTGGAAGTATGGAAGGTACATTGAGTCCTGGAGATCGGATAATTGTGAATCGACTACCCGTAACATGGGCGCACTTGAGAAACCAGCACTACCTACCGCCACGCGGGCAGATTATTGTGGCGGAAAATCCGCGCTTTTTGGGGCATGGGCCGGATCAATTTATCATAAAGAGAGTGGTGGCTTTTGAAGGGGAGCGTGTAGTAGTGCAGGATGGGATCTTAACTGTGTATAATGACGAATTTCCTGAGGGGTTTCGGCCAGACGAAGATTTTGGTGGCGAGCCGAAAACGTATACTTCAGGAGAAATAGACGTGATCGTGCCAAGAGGTGAGGTTTTTGTGGTGGGGGATAATCGTGAAGGGAGTAGTTCACATGACTCTCGAAATGGACTAGGAACAATACCGTTGTTTGATATTGTAGGGCCAGCGGGTGTGAGAATTTATCCGTTTAACCGGATGCGAACGTTTTAGTTTTTGATAATGAGTTTTATCTGGCGCTGGAAGTCTTTTTTGTCTTTGAATTTGATGACTATTTGACCTGAGCCACGGGTGCTGGTGCGGATTTGGACTTTTGACTTCAGGAGAGATTCGAGGCGCTTGGTTTCGGTTTCGTAGGGGGTGGTTTTGGCTGTGGGGGATTTTTGTGAGGGTTTTTTATTACGGATGGCGACCATGAATTGTTCGATCTCGCGAGCAGACCAAGATTCGGCGATGATCTTAGGGAGGATACTTTCGATGATTTCTGGATCGGCGGAGATGAGAGTTCTCGCCTGCCCTTCGGAAAGCTGGCCGTTAGCGAGAGCGTGTTTGGCGGAGTCGGGTAGTTTTAAGAGGCGGAGATGGTTTGAGATGACAGAGACGGATTTACCACCGACACGCTGAGAGATCTGCTCGAGGGAGAGGTTGAATTGTTCGCGGAGTTTGAGGTAGGCGGTAGCGATTTCTATGGGGTTGAGATCGTGACGTTTGACGTTTTCGATGAGAGAGATTTCGAGTTTGTTTTGGTCGCTGAGGGTGCGGACGATAGCGGGGATAGTTTTAAGACCTGCGATCTGGCTGGCGCGGTAACGGCGCTCACCAGCGACGATAGTGTAGGATTTTGTGCCTGATTTTACAACAACGATAGGCTGGAGGATGCCGAATTCACGAATTGAGTCGGCTAAGTCCTGTAGGGCGTTCTCGTCGAAGTGGCGACGGGGCTGGTCAGGGTCGGGGTTAATCTGTGAGACGGGGAGTTCGATAAGTTTACTGACTTGGTGGTCTTCTACAGAGGTGGGGTCAAAAGATTCGTCGAAAAGATCCGTAGGAATAAGAGCGTCAAAGCCGCGACCGAGACCTTTTTTGGATTTATTACTTGCTGCTGACACGGTCAATTACCTCCTTTGCGAGATTTTTGTAGGCGCGGGCGCCTTTGCTGAAGCGGTCGTAAGCACCGACAGGGACACCGTGCGAAGGAGCTTCGGCGAGTCGGATATTGCGCGGGATATAGGTACCGAAAACTTTTGCGTTGAAGTATTTACTAATTTCGTCCATGACTTGGTTGCTGAGGGTAGTACGAGAATCGACCATCGTCGGAAGGACGCCGAGGAGTTCGAGGCTAGGGTTCATAGCTTTTTTGACTAGCTTCATACTCTCGAGGAGCTGAGATACACCCTCAAGGGCATAGAACTCAGTCTGGACGGGCATGATGAGGTAATCTGAAGCTATAAGGCCGTTGACAGTGAGGAGACTAAGGGCGGGCGGACAGTCGATAATAATGAAGTCGTAGTTGTCACGGATGGGGTCGAGAGCTTTTTTGAGAAGAGCGAAACGACCACTGACCTTTGCAAGTTCGGCCTCGGCGTTTGCGAGATGAGGTGTAGCGGGTGCAATGGATAGGTTTTTGAATTTAGTAGAGATGATGATTTGGTCCATAGAGGATTTACTCGTAATAACCTCAGTCATCGTAGACTCAAGGGTAGATTTGTCGATAGCGAGACCAGAACTGGCGTTTCCCTGGGGATCGAAATCAATGAGAAGGGTGGTTTTGTCTAGCTTTGCAAGATAGTAGGCAAGATTGATCGCCGTCGTAGTTTTGCCGACGCCGCCTTTTTGATTAGTAATTGCGATTGTAGTTGCCATTTTTATTTGATTGACTGGCCGAAAAAGGCCGATTCTCCCCTGCTCTGTTAAGTATGAGTATTATTGTATCATAATCAAAAACCCACTGCGAGGGTTGCGGTGGGTTTTGTGGTAATAGTCGGAAGTTTTTATTTGATCGAGATGATCTGGATCTCGGAATGTTTCTGGCGATGGCCGATTTCTTTGTGGACGCGTTTTTTGCTTTTGTAGCGGATCACGCGGAGTTTTTCGCCCTTTACTGGCTCTTCGTTGGTGACTTTTGCTTTGACTGTCACGTCTTTGACTGTAGGCTTGCCTACCTCGGTTTTTTCGCCGTCGATAACAAGCAACGCATCAAGAGTGAGCTCTTTTGTGCCTTCCGGGAGGAGGTCCACCAGGAGGGTCTCTTTTTCGGCGACGAGAAATTGCTTACCGCCGACTTTGATGACTGCTTTTTTCATAGATTCCTTTGAAAATTAGTTTGCTTGAGGGATTGTACCAGAAACGGGGGAAACTGGCAAGGATCTAGGGGCGAGTGGCAGCGATGAAGTAAGCAGTGGCGAGAACGCCGTACTCGAGAGTGTGGTTGAGACTGAGACCAGTCGAAGTATCGCCGATGTCGTCGGTGAGGAAGTTGCCTGTCCAAGAAACGGATTTTTCGGCGTGAGATGTGATGAGCTGGATGAGGTTTGAGTGGTGTTTGTGGTGCTTGGCTGCGTAGAGGTAGCGGCATTTGTCTTCGATACTGGTTGCGAAGAAATTATTGATGATTCTAGAGCCGAGAGTACGCATGGCGTCGGGGGTGAGCGGAGACTCTTTATTGTCGAGTATGCGCTGGACTTGGACTTGTTTTTCTGGAGAGAGACGGGATTTGCGATGGTCAAGGTAGTTGGCGAGGGATTCGCGCAGGGGTTGGGATTTGGCGGCGTGGCGCTCGATGAACCACTGTATGATTTCGCGAGGGATGTTTTCGCCTGTGGTTTCATTGTAGCCGTTGCGCCAAGTACCTGAGACATTCGCTTCTAGCACGTAGTACTTGCTTGTTTTTTCATCACGGATAATGTCGAGTCCAGCATATTCAAGGTGGAGAAGCGAGGCGACCCGAGTGGCGATATCGGTGATAGTTTTTAGGATTTCGTCGTTTTCTGGAGTGAGGCGTGTAACGCCAGTACACTTAGCGACAAAGTCAGCGGGGTCGTCGTTGCCGATTTTACGCATAGCGCTAAAAGGCACGCCGCCGAGTACGAAAACACGATAATCACCGGTACTCTCAATATACGGCGTGACAATCATATCTGACCAGTCAGAAATACGACTAGCGTCGTCTGGGTTGTTGATCAGAAATATCCCCTTACCTGTTGTTCCCATATTGGGCTTTACGACAACTGGATATTCGAGTTTTTGCGCCGACATAGCTTCGTGAAAAGACTCAAGGCTGCCGACTCGGTAGGTAGGTATTGCATACTCGGAAAGGGTAGAATGCTTGAAGAGGAGGTGCTGGAAGAGTTTACCCGACGTCATAGGGCGGCTATAGACTGTTGTATTTATAGTGATGCGGTCTTTCATGTAGCCAATGCCCGCCATAAGCTCGCCAAGAGCGAGATCGGAAGCGCGCCAAAATATACACTCGCTAAGTTTGCTTGTAATTTCGCCTGTAGCTATGTCAGTAGAAGTGATCGGGATATGAGCCGCCTTTACTCCCATATCTGCAGCTATATCGATAAGACATTTCACAAGCTTATGACCGCTAGGATTACAGTCGACAATGGAGAGTTTCATAAGAACTAGTTTAGCATAGTGGTTATGGCAAATAAAACCTGCCTGTTTATGCGGGCAGGTTTTATTTAGTGGTGTCCGTCCGTTCTAGCTTTCGGGTTGTGGTTCTGTTGACTCAGAATCTGGAGCGTCTATAGCTACATCTGTGCCGTCGACATCTTTTGGAGCTTTGCCTGTGGTTTTGATAGCTTTGTGGGCTTTTTGGATAGCGATATGACTGTTATACCAGTAGACGAGGCCGATAGTAAGAGCGAGGAGCGCAGTAGCAACCATGGCGAACTCGAGAGGTCCAGTGACAGGAAGTTCTGGTGGCAGTTCTGGACCAGGAGTCACTGGCGGGACAGGATCACAGTCTTCGTGGTCGTTATTTACGTTTACATAGGCAGTGTCGCGCTTGGTACCGTTATCTGTGATAGCAGCAACTGTATTTTGGAGGGTGTTATTGCCGCAAGGTAGATATGCGTAGCTAGCTACACGAACGCGGAACGTCACGATAGCTTCAGCACCGGGGCCGTAAGTACCGATATTTACACCTGTTGTAGTGATACCGTCAGCAATATATGAACCGTTTGGGTCAGCGTTGTTTACTAGGCGAGTTGAACCCGGAATAAACTCGAGGAAGTCTGGGAGAGTATCAAGGAGAGTAACGTCAACTTGGTCGACTGTACCAGTGTTGCGGTAGTGGATGCGGAATTCAACGATATCACCAGGGTTTGCGATAAGGGAGTTTTGCCAGTCGTTAGCGCCTTCGCGGGAAACAGATTTAGTGATTTCAAAATTTGGCTGATCAACGACGATGCGGTAAATAACATGACCTGAAAATTCTGCACAGCCTGGTATTATACCGTTTAGCTCGTTAAATCCGAGAAAAGTGCCTTCGCCGAAGAGGCTAGACGGAAGGACTCGACCGTTAACTGCGCCTGAACTATGAATGATAGCAGAGGCAGGAACGTAACGTAAAGAGACGGCGGCGGCTGATGAATTGGTGATATATACGTGATCCCAGACGCTTAGGGGCGTGGTGTTAGTCGAGGAAATTTCGGCACCGATAAGTGCGCGCTCGCCTGGGTTAACCACCGCTGGGAAACTAGAGCGCATGCGGACGTTTTGAGCGACACCGGCGCCTGTTTGATTGAGGTTACAGGCGGCATTGTTATGGAAAAATATGTAGACCTCGTACTGACGACCAGGAATAAGGACGGCTTCGTTACCAAAAGTACCTACGCCTGCTTCGCGAATACGAACAAAGTTGCGCTCGTCACCTAAGACAGGGTTGTTAGTAATGGAGTTGAAGGTGCGAAATGGTGCGGGAGACTCCATCGTGAAAGTCTCGCGGTCGGCAGGTCCCCAAGCAAATACTGCTGGGGCAAGATACTGGAAGAGTAATGAAGCGACTAATACGAAACCTAGGACAAGTATAGAGAGTACAGCTCGGGGGTTAAGTTTAGTGTTGTTTTGTGTTTTCATGTGATTTTCCTTTTTGTTTTCTTAGTGTTTTAGTGTTTGTTTTATGTGTTTGTTGATCTTTTAGGCTGGCTTATTCGAAATTTTCCCTCCACCAGTCTGCAAGCTCGTCATCAGTGTAGTTGGTGTCATTTGTAACCTCGCTATTATCAGCTTCATTTTGCCGCTCTTGGTCGCGATCTTGTTGTTCGCGATTAGCCTCGTCTTCAGGAGTTCGGCTAGGGCCTTGAGATTGGTCGTTTTCGCGATTATATTCGCGAGCGGCCTCTTCTTCTTCCCTAGGGAGCTCTGCGTCAGGTGCGAGATTGTCGGTTGGGTTGCCTGGGCGTTCAGTGGCGGGATTTTCGTGGTCGACAGGAGCTTCGGTGATACTTTCTTCATCTACCTCTAGCCATTCGTGATCATCGGGATCTCCAGTAACAAGATCTTCGGGATTTTTAGTGTCGAGCTCAGACTCAGTTTTTTCGGATTCTTTTTCGGATTCCTTTTCAGATTCTTTTTCGGATTCCTTTTCGTTCTCAGATTCTTTTTCGGATTCCTTTTCGGATTCCTTTTCGGATTCCTTTTCGTTCTCAGATTCTTTTTCGGATTCCTTTTCGTTCTCAGATTCTTTTTCGGATTCCTTTTCGGATTCCTTTTCGTTCTCAGATTCTTTTTCGGATTCCTTTTCGGATTCCTTTTCGTTCTCAGATTCTTTTTCGGAT